>Ga0306869_1000024_pt1 | contig 102030 bp, 81 predicted proteins | sample AntRauTorckE6833_FD_190421 | JGI IMG/M metagenome (GOLD analysis project Ga0306869, IMG submission 190421) | Saline lake microbial communities from Rauer Islands, Antarctica - Metagenome Torckler E6 #833 (v2) (version 2) | ecosystem: Environmental > Aquatic > Non-marine Saline and Alkaline >... | reverse complement strand
TAGACGAAACTGATCAGGTAGGACTTTCAAGCTTCTATTATTTTACACCGCCCGGTGCAGTTCGTTTAAACGAAGATTCACAGGTATGGGATGCAATGTCACCCGGATTCTTCACGCCAAATAGCCAGCTAAACGAAGATCGTGCGGCAGGTGGAGTAGATGGTGACTTTATTTTTAGTTCAGGTTACTTCCGACTTGAGCCCGGTGAAACTATTCGATTCTCTCTTGCTCTTGTTTTTGGCGAAGATTTGGCAAATATCACCAATAACGTACAGACCATTCAGGAAATCTATAATCGTAACTACAATTTTGCACGACCTCCTGAAAAACCAACTCTAAAAGCAGCAGTAGGAGATGAACGTGTAACCTTATATTGGAACAGCATTGCTGAAGAGAGTATAGATCCTGTACTTGGACAAGATTTTGAAGGGTATAAGATATTCAAGAGTACAGATCCCAACTTCTTAGATCCAGATCGAATAACTGATGCTTTTGGAAACGACGCACTATTAGAGCCTATAGCACAATTTGATCTTGATAATGGCATTAAAGGCTTGTGGCAGGCTGCGGAAGATACTTCGACCGGACAGAATGATCCTTCTTACGTTTTTAACCCAAATCTGGCTGAACGAGTGAGAGGTGTTCCTTTCTATTTAGGAAATGACACCGGTTTACAGCATAGCTTTGTAGATACAAATGTGGTAAACGGACAAACCTACTATTATGCTCTAGCAGCTTATGACCGCGGAAGTATTGAGTTCTATCCAGCTGAGAATAACTTCTCTGTTACCATTCGCGATGATGGCTCAACCGTAACGGATATAAATGTGGTAGAAGTAGAGCCAAACACACCGGTACTTGGTTATCAGGCAGGCTCGGTTATTGGCGAAGTGGACCATCCACAGGGTAATGCAACGGGTGATATATTTGTGGAGGTATTGGATCCCGCTTTCCTTAAAGAAAATTTAGAATATGAGGTGAGATTTCTTGGAGATACTTTCCCATCATCTAGCTATTCTGTAGTAACTAATGGTGACATCATTCTTTCTGATATACCTATTTCGGATGCTGAGTCCAATATTTTTGACGGAATGAGACTTGCTTTCCAAAATGATGAAACCCGAGTAAACAGGGATGAATCTGGTTGGGCCGATGGAGATTCGCTTAAAATTGAAGCTCTGATTCGTGAAGGCACACTTAGTAACAGTCCGTTTTGGCAGTTCAATGCACTTGATGCTCCATTTGATTACGAAATCGAATTTTTTGATCAGAACGTAGCAACATCAATAGATACCGTGAATGGTAGAGGCCCTAGTGCCAGAAGTACACCAGCCACTCAGGTCAATTTCACCGTTAGAAATACAATAACGGGAGAGGAAGTACCCTTTGCTTTTGATGAAACCCAGGGAACGCAAGACGGAAGGTTAAGAGATCGCGAGTTTATATATATCTATGACAGTTTTGGAGATTCCTTAAGTCCGGTTTTCGAATTTCGATTTGTATATGAAACTGTGCTCGGTCAGGGCCGGGTACCATCAGGGGAATTACCTGAGGCGGGAGATATCTATGAAATTAAGTCCTATAAATCTTTTGGTTCCAGCGATACTTATTCGTTTACAACCAAATCCTCCAATGTGGATAACGAAACTGCTAAAGACCAACTTGATATGGTCAGAGTTGTTCCTAACCCATACGTAAGCGCAGCGAGCTGGGAAGGGAAATTGCCTCCAACCATTACCAGTGGCCGGGGAGAGCGGAAGATTCAGTTTCAGAATGTCCCTGCGGGTTCAATAGTACGCATATTTACAGTGCGTGGTGAATTGGTACGAGAACTCTACCATGAGGACTCAATTGACAGTGGCTACATAGACTGGGATCTACGCTCACGGGAAAATCAGGATGTGGCATATGGCATTTACTACTACCACTTAAAAGCAACCGGTGTAGGCACTAAAACAGGAAAAATTGCACTTATTAAATAATGGGAATTCGAACAATGAACATAGTTAAGGCAGTCAAGTACTGTTTGTTGTTAGCAGTCGGTTTTGTATTAACAACAAACCTGCAAGCACAGGATAAAGTAGCAACAACGGCATCTCCATTTTTGAGTATTACATCAGGTGCACGTGCATCTGCAATGGGTGGTGCTTATGTGGCTATTGCCAATGATGGTAGTTCGATGTTTTGGAATCCTGCGGGTATAGCGCAGCTTCAAAGTAGTGCCGTTACTTTTTCTAACATGAACTGGTTTTTAGACTCACAAATTCAGGACGCTTCTGTAGTTATTAATGGCAATGAGATTGGAAACTTTGCTCTCTCGGTACGTTCCCTTAATTATGGGGAAATTGAAGTAACCACCGTTGATATTCCGGAAGGAACAGGAGAAGTATTTACGCCAACTGATCTTGCTGTGGCTTTATCATATTCAAGGTTTATTACTGACCAGTTTTCTATTGGAGCTAACACAAAGTTCGTTCAGCAAAAGATTTGGAATGAGTCAGCAACAGGCTTCGCCGTTGACTTAGGAGTTTTTTATAGATCCGGTTTTAAAAACCTTAGAATTGGCATGTCCATTCTGAATTTTGGTACAGACATGAAATTGGCAGGCGATGATTTACGGCAAGCAATTGATATTGACGAGAGTATAAATGGAAATAACGAAAGACTGGAAGGTTATTTAGGAGTAGATTCCTGGCCTATGCCATTATTATTCCGGGTAGGTGTAGCCATCGATGCATTGGATATTGAAAATCATAAAATCGAGCTCGCGATTGATGCGAAGCATCCAAATGATAACTCTGAAAGTGTAGATCTCGGAATTGAATATGGCTTTAACGACCTGGTTTTCTTTCGTGGTGGATATAGAAGCTTATTTGCAAGTCAGATAGAAGATCAGGGATTTACCGCGGGTTTTGGACTGAAATATGATTTTAATGGATTAGGGGCCAATTTTGGAGTCTCTTACATGGCACACGAATATTTGGAAGATCCAATACTTTGGACCCTACAAATAGATTTTTAACTAAAAACTGCAAACGCAGAAAAACTAATAATAAAAACAGGAGCACTTATGAAAAAGGTTACAACCTTATTCAGTACAGCAATGATGATGATCCTAATCGGAACATCTTCTTTGTTTGCACAAGTTATTTCCATCGAAGCTGCGAAAGATAGCTTAGATGATGTAACAGTTACAGTGCGTGGTATAGCAATCACGCCTGCTTTGGAATCGGATTCCAGAACATCCTTTTATATTCAGGATAATGGTGTTGGTATCAATATCTTTGATTTTGGAACACCAGCCAAAGAAATTACTGCCGGAGATAGTGTAGAAGTAACCGGTGAACTCGATACTTTTAATGGGTTAAGAGAAATTGTGGTTAGTGATATTACTACAGATATTACTGTTATTAATTCAGGAAACGACCTTCCTGCACCAAGAGTCATTTCTTATGAAGAATTTGTGGAAGCAGCTTCACCAGAAACAGATACTGCTGGCATTCAAGGTAGTTTGGTAAGAATTAATGATTTGATTACAACTCCGGCTGATTGGCCTGCTGATGAAACATCAGGTTCAACAAACGTTGATGCATTTTTAAATGCAGATAGCAGCGAAGTCCCAATTCGATTATTAGCTCAAACCGAAGCAACAGGAGTTACTCCACCTGCAAGATTTGACATAATTGGTGTTGTTGGTACTTTTAACGGTTCTCAAATATCACCACGTTTTGAAAGTGATATCGTTGGCTACTATGACATAACCTTTCAGGTTGATATGAATGAAGCAATTGACTCTGCTCAGTTCGTTCCAGAAGATCATTATGTATTTGCGGCAGGAAGCTTTAATGGTTTCTCAACAAATGCTGATACTTTATCTGATGGAAATGACGATGGTGTATATTCTAAAACTATCAGTCTTTCTCCTGGTGATTACACCTACAAATACTATGCAGAAAGCAACCGTGATATTGCTTGGGAAGCCGGTGATGATAAAACTATTACTGTTTCTAAAGATTCAACAATTGCAGCAGCTTCATTTAATGCAGATTTTGCTGACTTGAATAATGCTGTTTTTGGTGAAGTAGAGTTATTCTTCCAGGTAGATATGTCTATACAGGAGCTTAATGGCAACTTCGATCCTGAAACAGAATCTGTATCAGTTACAGGTGCTTTTGATGCTGACTGGAGTGCAGGTACATATAACCTGACTGAGTCACAAACAGAAGGTATCTACGAAGGATCTGTAACTTTCGGCAGCGAAAAAGCAGTACCGACTACTTATGCCTACAAATTCACAGTTGTGAATGCTGATGAATCAGTTACCTGGGAAAGTGGTGACAACAAAATGATTACTGTTACTGAAGAAGGATTATTTGAAGGCCGTTACCTGGCTCAGAATGCTCCGGATGGTAACATTCCTTATTTTGATGGAATTACTCCAAATGATGTTTTTGCTGAAGACACAGAAGTTGTATTCGAAGTAGACCTACGTGCTGCTTATTACCACCTTGCAGACAGTTCAGCACTTCCTGCAGATGTTCAAGCCGGTGGTGGAGAAGATTCAACAATCACATTCTTGTCTGGTAACGGTCCTCTATTGGCCGGTGGCTGGGAAGACTGGGGTCCTGTTCTGGGTGGAGCTGAAGACCTTAAATTTAATGACAGTGGAGAAAGTGGTGACGAAGTTGCCGGTGATTCTCTTTGGACATTAACTAAGAGTTTTGTTTCTGGTTCTGCACGTCAGGGTGCATTTAAATTAGGTATCAACGGTTATGATAATGAGGCTGGCTTTGGTGCTGACCACAATGTTAGAATCCAGGGTACTAAAGTTGAATTTGTATTTGGTGCGTTCGTACGTGGTGACTCAGTATATGATGATCTCTATGACGAATACATTCTTGCTACTGAAGAAGGACCAGTTGTTGTTCGACGTGGCGGTAAAGGTGATAACGACGTAGTTGTTTCTAATGAGAAAGATGAAGTCATCAGTACTCCTGAAGAGTTCACTTTAAGCCAAAACTACCCGAATCCATTTAACCCGACAACGAATATCAACTTTACATTGCCTGCGGCAAATCAGGTAACGTTGACGGTTTACAATATTCTTGGGCAGCAAGTAGCTCAATTAGTAAACGGACGCTTGACTGCCGGTCAACACACCGTTCAGTTCGATGCGGCTAACCTTGCATCTGGAATGTATCTATACCGAATTGAAGCAGGTACATTTACACAGAACAAGAAAATGATGTTAATCAAGTAAATTGATCCAATAATAAGTCTTTATTCACAGGTACTTTGAACGGTACCTGTGTTTTTCAAACAAAGTGAGAAAATTTGCCAGCAACAATTTATGATATCGCAAAAAAAGCAGGTGTCAGCATTGCCACGGTTTCCCGTGTGTTCAACAAAAGTGCTAACGTATCTGATAAAGCCCGCAATAAGGTACTGGCTGTTGCTGATGAAATGGGATACCACCCTCAGGCATTTGCTCAAGGATTGGCTAGCCGAAAAAGTAATACGGTGATGATTGTTGTCCCCGTAATTTCCAACTACTTCTTTATGGAAGTGCTCGGTGGTGTTCAAGATAAGTTAAGCGAAATGAATTATGAGCTGAGCATCTTTAATATCTCACCCAACAAAGATATTCAGGAGCAGGTTGAGCACGTCCTGAAGAGAAGGTGGGCAGAGGGTTACCTATTTATTTCTATTCATTTAAATGAAAGTAGCTGGAGCAAACTTCAAAAATATAATGTCCCAATTACGCTGGTTGATGAGCACTACGAAGGTTTTGACTCCGTAAGTGTTGATAATGCACAAGGTGCTTATCGTGCTGCCAAAAGCTTGTTCACATGCGGATATAAAAGGGTAGCAATGCTCTCAGCCCTTGAGTCATCAAAACCAATTCGTGATCGTATAAATGGTTACAAGAGAGCTTTAGCCGAATTTAATATTCCCTTCGATAAAAAAATGGTAATAACGGGCGATAGCATGTACCGTGATGGTTTTACCGAAAGAGCTGGTTATGAAGCTATGATCAAAATCTTAACGATGGAGCCCAAACCTGAGGCATGTTTCTGTGCTTCAGATATACAGGCTGTAGGTGCGCTTAAAGCCATGCAGGATACCGGTAAAAGTATACCCATTATTGGCTATGATGACATCGAACTGGCTGAATATATGGGGCTTTCAACTATCCGTCAGCCTATGAGAGATATGGGCTTTTTTGCTACTCAAAATCTCATTGAGAGGATGAATAATCCAGAGAAAGCTATCTCGCAAACAATTTATACCCCTGAACTTATCAAGCGAGCCTCAACTTAACTGAACGGTAAAAAAATAGACGCTTAATCCAAGCTCAATGAAGTATTTAAACTATTTAGTATTACTTAGTGCGTTTTCATTTCTATTAGTTAGTACTGCTTCCGCACAAAACATCATAGATGTAACCTTTAGATACTATCCGGGAGAAAATATTGTAAGAGCTTTTGTTCCGGGAGAATTTAATAACTGGGGGAATAATGCTGACGGCCGGATTGCTAATACTGATGCCTCTCTGATGACCGAGGATGAAGAAAATGGATTTTGGTACAAGTCGGTAAGTCTTACCGTTGGTGGTGGAACAGCAACCAATAACGGAACCACAGGCTATGCGTATAAATTTCATGAACAATTCAATGCAAGCGGTAGCGACTGGCAATGGTTTACGGATCCCCTGAATCCAATTGCTATCGGGATGAATAATGACTCATTCATAGAAGTTACAAGTCCCTTGATTTTCCAATTTAGTCCGTCAAGCAGTGATGTAGTTGGTGAAAATGATGAAATATGGGCAACTGTAGCAGCTACTGACTCTGATCCTATTGATGTTAATGCTTCCAAAATATTTTTGAATGGAATATCTGCAGGTTCCTTCGGCTCATATTATGACAGTGAAAGACAACTGCTGTCGATAGAAGACCTTTCAGTATTATCACTCGAGGTCGGAGAAAATTCTATGCGGATTGATGCCGTAACCGAGTCAGGTGCCACCAAATCAGACTCAATTTCATTTGCTTACCTCCCGGATGTTGAGCCTGAAATGGCGGATCGCCCATCGGGTATTGAAGATGGTATCAACTATGGCGAGAATGGCACTTCGGTAACCTTATCTCTTTTTGCTCCCAATAAAGACTATGTTTTTGCTTTAGGGGATTTCAACGATTGGAAAGTGGATATGGACTATTTACTTAAAAAAGATTCTTTAAATGCCGACAGTGTTTGGCATTGGATTGAAATTGATGGACTAACGGCTGGTGAGCAGTATGGTTTTCAATATCTTATTGATGGAGGACTTCGAATTACTGACCCATATTCCAGCCTCATTCTTGATCCTTTTAACGATGATTTTATTCCCGAATCTACCTTCCCAAACATGTTGGCTTATCCTGAAGGTAAAACAGACGGCTGGGTGACGGTTATTGAACCCGGTAAAACTGAGTTCGAGTGGGAAGCAACCGATTATCAGCGCCCGGAGAAAACGGAGTTGGTTATTTATGAACTTCTTATTCGTGATTTCCTTGATACCAAGAACTTTCAGACTCTAACGGATTCACTTGACTACCTTGAACATCTGGGTATAAATGCCATTGAGCTAATGCCTGTAAATGAATTTGACGGGAACTTAAGCTGGGGGTATAACCCTAACCATCATCTTGCACTCGATAAATTTTATGGTTCCCCGGAAGCTTTCAAGAAGCTTATCGATGAAGCCCATAAGCGGGATATAGCCATTATCATTGATGTAGTAATGAACCATGCAACCGGAGCTAATCCATTATATAGGTTGTACGAAGGAAGTAACAATCCCTATTTTAATGCAGAGCCTAAGCACGAGTTTAATGTATTTAACGATTTCAATCATCAGTATTCAGGTACACAGTACTATACTAAGCGGATGATTCAGCACTGGATTGAGGAATACAAAGTTGATGGTTTCAGATGGGACCTCACGAAAGGCTTTACCCAAAACTGTAGTCCCGCCACAAATGGCTGTACCAGTTCATACCAACAAGATCGGGTAGATTTGCTGAAAAAATATGCGGACTACCAGTGGACTGCAGATAAAGATTTCATTGTGATTTTTGAGCATTTGGGCACAGAACAAGAAGAAGCCCAATGGGCCAATTACAGAGTGGGTGAAGGAAAAGGAATCATGCTTTGGGGTAAAATGAATGGCCCCTACAGCGAGGCTTCTATGGGGTATCATGAAAATGGAAAGTCCAACTTATACGGAGTTCAATCAGAATCGAGAAATTCTTTTCAAAGAAGACATGTAGTTGGATATATGGAAAGTCACGATGAACAGTGGCTGATGCTCAAGAAAAGAAAATTTGGGAATTCTTCCGGTAACTACGACGTCACAGATTTAGGAACAGCTTTAGGGCGGCAGAAACAAGCGGCAGCTTTTTTCTTACCACTTCCGGGGCCAAAAATGATCTGGCAGTTTGGTGAATTGGGGTATGGTTGGGGTCCCGACGAGTGTCTTAAACCCGGCGGTTCAGGAAATGGTGACTGCCTGGCTAGTGACCCAGGTCGTGTAAGCGAAAAACCCGTGAGATGGGATTACTATGATGACAATGAGCGTTTAAAAGTTTATAAGGCATGGAGTTCATTACTAGATCTGCGTAAGAACAGCCCTGCTTTTACTGACCCGGATGAAGCTACATACAACCTTGATGGAGCCGTAAAATCTTACACTCTTGAACATGAGGATACGGATGTATTAGTAGTCGGTAATTTTGGTGTCACTGAAGCAATAGCTGAAGTTGTTTATCCTACTTCTGGAACATGGTATGATTTTTATCAAGGTACTTCACAATCAATATCTAATCCCAATCGTGAAATAGTCTTAGCTCCCGGAGAATTTAAAATATTTACTACCCGGGAATTTGAAACTCCGGAAGAGGATCTGCTGACATCAAAAAACGATGAAAGCTCTAATTTCCCAAGTTCTTTCAAACTGGGGAGAAACTACCCGAATCCTTTCAACCCGACTACCACTTTAAATTATGACATAGCTACAGCAAGCGTTGTTAAGCTTGAAGTATTTGATGTGCTGGGACGTAAGGTTGCTGAATTAGTAAATGGACGAAAGTCCCCGGGCTCATATTCCGTACGTTTTGATGCGGGCAACTTAAGCAGCGGACTTTATATCTATCGTTTACAAGCCGGTGGTAACGTATTCACACAGAAAATGACACTGATTAAATAAACTAAACCCTACTAAAGTGGTTAAAAGAACGCTCAAGTTTATTGTTGTAGCGCTGGCCTTATGGGCAGCAGGATGTTCATCTTATATTGAAGCGCCTGAGAAATCGCAGATTATTGGTCTCGCTTCTCCAATTAGTCTGGAATATGGACAAACCAATATCATCACGGCAGATTACTTTATTTCGCCAAGACTTATTGATTCCGTTTCAGTACCTGCGGAATTAAATGCCACACTCTCCTCAGATAAAGAAAAAATTTCTTTGACAGGATCACTTTCACATTCTTTGGGCGTAATGGAAATTTGGGCTGATGGTTTTGGGTATGATATCCTTCTAAAAAAATCCAACAAACAGGAAGTAGCCATTACCTTTGATCCGGAAGGAAAAAACTATTCAACTGTTCAGTTGAAAGGAGAGATGAATAATTGGAATCCAGCCGCGACACCGTTTACTAAAGAAGGTGAAGTTTGGACCACCACCATGTTGGTTAACGAAGGAGTTTATCAGTATATATTGATGCTGGATGGCAAAGGGACCCCTGATCCTGCTAATCCAAATACGGTTTCAAATGGGATGGGAGGCACTAACTCTATACTAGAGGTTGGGAATGTAGATGCCGACAAACCCGTACTTGAAACTATGGATCACTCAGATCCCATGGTTTACCTCACGACGGGCGCTACAGAAAATACCATTGTCTTTTGGGAGAATTATCAGCTCGATACAGAGTTTAAAGAAAATGTCCTGAGGTTTGAAATCCCTGCAAACGCCAAGGATTTTGACCGTTCCCATTTAAGAGCATGGACATTTCAAGGTGGACAGCTTTCGAACGATGTGCTTATTCCTTTGGCTAACGGAAAAGTGATTACAGATACTGAAGAGCTTACGCGACAAGACAATCACAACTGGAATATGTATTTCGTTTTGATTGATCGCTTTAAAGATGGAAATCCGGCAAATACAGAAAAAATTAATGATCCAAATATTCACCCCAAAGCCAATTATTACGGTGGGGACTTTGCCGGTATAACTCAAACCATCAAAAGCGGATATTTTGATGAAATCGGTGTGAATACCCTGTGGCTATCACCCATTACCCAAAACCCTGATGGCGCATATGGCCTCTGGGATAAAGGTGGAGTAACGACAACTTTCTCCGGCTATCACGGCTACTGGCCGGTATCCTCATCGAAAGTAGACTATCGGTTTGGTACCGAAGATGAATTTAGAGAGCTTTTGGATGTAGCCCACGAAAATGGGATGAATGTAATTTTGGATTATGTAGCCAATCATGTGCATGAATTGCATCCGGTGTATCAGAGAAACAAAGATTGGGCTACCAACTTGTATCTACCCGATGGCAGGATGAATACTGAGCTTTGGGATGAACAGCGGCTTACCACCTGGTTCGATACGTTTATGCCCTCACTGGACTTTTCTCGCCCTGAAGTAATTGAGACCATGACAGACTCAGCATTATTTTGGGTCAAAGAGTTTGAACTTGATGGTTTTCGCCATGATGCTACCAAACACATTCAGCTTGAGTTTTGGAGAACGCTAACACGAAAGATTAAGGACTCAGTAACCGTCCCAACAGGTAAGCAAATTTTTCAAATTGGAGAAACCTATGGTAGCCGAGAGCTTATTGCCAGTTACATCAACTCCGGGATGTTAGATGCGCAATTTGATTTCAATATGTATGACTCAGGCCTAAATACTTTTGGACAGGGAAGTTCTTTTGAAGGTCTCGAAACTCAGCTCCAGGAAAGCTTCAACTATTACGGTTATCACAACTTGATGGGATACATCTCAGGAAATCACGACAAAACACGTTTTATCACGCTAACCAGTGGGGAAGTAAGTTGGAGTGAAGATGGAAAGCTGGCAGGGTGGACTCGTGAAATTGAAGATCCACAGGCTTTTGCTTATGACCGGTTAAGCATGTTCCATGCATTCAATCAAACCATCCCAGGAATACCGGTGACCTACCAAGGAGATGAATACGGTCAGCCCGGTGCCAATGACCCGGATAACCGCAGATGGATGGAGTTTGATGAAGTTGAACTGAATGCCCTGGAACTCAAAAACAGAAGTATTTACAACAAGCTCACCGGGCTAAGAAATTCCGAAATGGCTTTGACCTATGGAGACTTTCAATTTCACACTACTACCGAAAATACACTGGCTTACTCAAGAGCTTATTTCGGGAATCTGGTCATAGTGGTCTTCAATAAATCAGATCAACCTGAAGACGTAGAAGTTATTCTGCGGGAAGACTTTGACTATAATCAGTTAACTGGACAATTTGGTCATGATTTCACTCTTGAAGAGGGGATCTTAAGACTGACTTTGCCATCAAACAGCTTTGAAATACTAACGCTTTAAAATAAATCCATGAAATTTTATTCACGATCTTTACTAGTACTAACACTTACAGCCGGGCTGTTTTTCTCAGCTTGTACTCAGCCGGAGAAAAAGTCCCAAAGTGTTGAGGGTATTCAGCATGTAGAGTGGAGTCAAAATGCGAATATCTATGAAGTGAATATTCGTCAGTATTCTGAGGAAGGAACCTTTAATGCTTTCCGTGAAGACCTTCCAAGACTTGAAGCGATGGGCGTAAAGATTTTATGGCTGATGCCGATTCATCCCATTGGAGAGAAAAATCGAAAAGGGCCACTGGGAAGCTATTACTCCGTTCAGGATTACAAAGCAGTAAATCCTAACTTTGGTACTGAAGAAGACTTTAAAGCACTGGTTGACGAAGCTCATGCATTGGGAATGAAGGTTATTATAGACTGGGTAGCTAATCACACTGCATGGGATAGTCCTTGGACTGAAAACCCTGACTGGTATGAACTCAATGAAGAAGGAGATTTCATGCCTCCAAGAGGAACCGACTGGACGGATGTCATTCAACTCGATTTTGAAAACGAAGAAATGCGTGCTGCTATGGTTGATGCCATGGAATATTGGGTAAGAGATTTTGATATCGATGGTTATCGTTGTGATGTGGCAGGAATGGTGCCTCTTGATTTCTGGAAAGATGCACGTGCAAGTCTGGATGAAATCAAACCCGTATTTATGCTCGCAGAAGATGAGGGGCCACAAATGCACGAGGCTTTTGATATGACCTATGCGTGGACTTACGCTCATTTAATTCGTGAAATTGCTGCAGGGAATGAAGGCTTTGAAGTGCTTGATAGCCTGATGGAAGTAGAAGTCACTAAATTCCCTGAAAGTGCCTACCGAATGTACTTTACAAGTAATCATGATGAAAATTCATGGAATGGTACAGATCCGGGAATGTATGGTGCAAACTTTGAAAACTTTGCGGTACTTTCGGCTACTATAGATGGAATGCCACTGATTTATAACGGGCAGGAATCCGTATTGGACAAACAGCTGGAGTTTTTTGAGCAAGATCCTATTGAGTGGAAAGACTATGAACTCACACAGTTTTATACCATGCTACTTCAGCTTAATGAAGAAAATGAAGCGCTTTGGAATGGTCAGTATGGTGGCGACTTATCCATCTATGATTCCCCGGAAGAAACTTTTGCTTACCGTCGTGATAAAGGAGATGACTGGGTGTTTGTATATCTGAATAATGGAGATGAATCCATCAATGTTCCCCTTGATGAGTATGACATCCCGGTTGACGCTTCAGGATATCAGATCTACTCGGATCAGCTTCCACCTGAAGCAACAAACTACTTTGAAGTGCTGCCAAACAGCTGGCTGCTTATCGCCAACGAGTAAACTAACCGAATATAACATTCATTCTAATAAACACGGCTTATGTCTGATTCAAACTTAAACTCCCGTCCAAAACTTAGTTTCTGGGAAATATGGAATATGAGCTTTGGCTTTTTGGGGATTCAATTTGGCTTTGCACTTCAGAATGCAAATGTAAGCCGTATTTTTGAAACGTTGGGTGCCAGTGTAGATGACATTCCCATTCTTTGGATAGCAGCACCTCTCACGGGTTTGGTCATTCAGCCTATCATCGGCTACTTCAGTGATCGTACATGGACAAGCTTAGGTCGCAGGCGACCGTATTTCTTGTTTGGAGCAATTGCAGCTTCAATCGCATTAATCATAATGCCGAACTCCCCAGTACTCTGGGTTGCGGCCGGGATGTTGTGGATTATGGATGCGGCAATTAATGTGTCTATGGAGCCTTTCAGAGCTTTTGTAGGAGATATGCTTCCTTCTGAACAACGGACCAAAGGTTTTGCCATGCAGAGCTTTTTTATTGGAACGGGAGCCGTGGTAGCATCTGCACTTCCATGGGTTTTAACAAACTGGTTTGGGGTTGCTAATACCGCACCGGAAGGAATCATCCCACCGTCCGTACGATGGTCATTTTACTTGGGAGCCATCGCTTTTATAAGTGCTGTGGCATGGACGGTTTTCAGAACTAAAGAATATAGTCCTGAAGAACTTGAGCGTTTCGAAGAAGCTGAGAAAGAAGACATTGTAGATCCATCTGTTCTTCGCGAAGTACCAATTGAGGCAGGGGAAGGGCAAAAGAAAATTACGCTTGGTATTATTTTCGCAGTAATTGGAGTCATTACCACTTATTTGACCTACACTTTTGCTCTCGAAAAAGAAGTATACGTTGCAACCGGTAGTTTGTCGGTAGCAGGATTGGTTGCTTTGATTGCCGGCATCTTTCAAAAAGGTGGAAAAACGGACAATGGTTTAGTGGTGGTAATGCATGATTTCATTCACATGCCCAAAACCATGAAACAACTGGCCCTTGTGCAGTTCTTTTCTTGGTTTGCCTTATTTGCTATGTGGATTTATACAACTTCCGGAGTAACCGCTCACGTGTACGGAACCAGCGATACCACCTCGATGCTTTATAATGAAGGTGCAGATTGGGTAGGAGTGATGTTCGGAGTATATAATGGAGTAGCAGCCTTAGTTGCATTTGGACTTGCTCCGGTGGCTAAAATGCTGAGTCGAAAATGGGTTCATGCTTTGTCGCTAGTCTTAGGAGGATTGGGGCTTATCTTTATTTACTTCATCAGCGACCCAATGATGCTTGTTGTTTCTATGATTGGAGTTGGGGTGGCTTGGGCATCTATTCTTTCCATGCCATACGCTATTCTTGCAGGTTCTTTGCCGGCTCAGAAAATGGGTCTCTACATGGGGATTTTCAATTTCTTCATTGTGTTGCCGCAGTTGCTTGCTGCCACTATTCTTGGTTTTGTAACCCGGACCTACTTTGGCGGAGAAGCTGTTTATGCTTTGGTTTTAGGTGGAATTGTTATGATCATCGCAGCTGGAACTATGTATTTTGTGGATGACGTAGATGAAAAGAAAGCCGCTTAGCGTTGTCTGAAGATGTGCATTAATCTATGACTGGCTTTTGTTGCAACCAATAGCTAAATTAGTTGCAACAAAGAAAAGTTATAATGTCATGGAAAATAAAGACAAAAAAGATATTGTCTGGTTTGGGATGAAATTGACTCCTGAAGAAAAGGCAAAGATTAAACTGCTCGCCAAGCGAAAAGGGGTAACCCAAAAAGAAGCAGTAATGTCATTAGTAAATGAAGAAGTTCTTGAATACGAAATTGAACCAGCTCCCGGTTCTATGTTGGATAAACTTCAACCTTACATTGGCATAATTGATGGCGGCCCGTCGGATGTTTCCACCAATCCAAAATATATGGAAGGCTTTGGTGAAGACAGTCTTAATTGATACGGGGCCTTTGGTTGCTCTTTTTAGGAGAAGGGATCAATTTCACCAGTGGGTGAAGACGGTGTTAAGTGAAGATGAATTTAAATTCATAACGTGCGAACCTGTATTAACAGAAACTCTTTTTCTTACCAACAACGACCCGGCCGCTGTCAATGCTATTTCGGGTATGATGGATGACAACCTTTTAGAAGTTAAATCTGCACTTTCTCTATTTAAAACGGAAGTGTTCCATCTTATGCAAAAATATCACGATCAAAATACTTCCCTGGCAGATATTAGTTTACTTGCTCTGTATAACGACAATGATGAAGTTTCTTTACTAACTACTGATTCTGATTTTCTAGTCTATCGTGATTCAAAAGGAAATCCATTGAATTTAATTTCCCCGTACAAGGCATAAATTTGAATTAAAATCTTCTCTATCTTTAATCAAAAAGAATGCGCTTAGAGCAGAAACAGTTTGTTCCCTTCATGGTAGCCATCGCAATCATCACGCTGTTGGTTATTGTTTATTCTTCCTTCAACTTTCAGAGGAAACAGAAGACCAGGTTTCAGGAAAATGTAGCTACCTCGGATTCACTTTTAACAATGCCTCTTCTTTCTATTTTTGAAAATGGGTCGCAGTCGGTCGCTGATCAAAAAGGAAGTGAAACTATAGTCGTTTTTTGGGCTAGTTGGTCAGATAAGTCAACATCTATGATGGATGAAATTCAGAACTACAAGGTTCAGAATGATTCCTTGGTTGTTTTGGCAGCATTGGTTAAGGATGCTACCGAGTCACTTCCTGATGTTCCACAATACCCCGGTTTTAAATATGTTGATGGCACTCATTACTTCAACTATCTGAAGGTGCCTGGTTTTCCAAGCTATATTTTATTTGATGAAGAAGGCGGTGTTTTGGATACACAGATTGGTTATGAAAAAGGCGCAGGCTTTGATTCTCTAAAAGTATATCTGCAATGAAAAACCAGGATGCCGTTATTCTGAATGGAGAGTTGGTACAAGAAAATCAGGCTGTGGTATCTCCATTCAATAGAGGAATGATGTATGGAGATGGGTGCTTTGAAACCATTAGAAGCTATTCAGGAAAGTTTCTCGGCTGGGAAATGCGTTTCGACAGACTAAAGGGAGGCTTAGATTATTTAGACATTGATATCCCTTTCACTTCCCAAGAATTAGAAGAGCAGATTTTGAGTCTGCTTGACAAGAATAAGCTTTCAAAAGTAGATGCCATGATTCGCCTTCAGTGCTGGAGAAAAGGTGGGCAAGGCTATACTCCATCATCATCAAAAGCCGACTGGATGATTCAGGCTTCATCACTGTCTAAGAACGAGAATCCGATTGACCTGGTACTTGCAGAAACGCGCTGTATTCCCTCTGAAGCACTCGAACGCAAATATAAGCTAAGTAATGGCTTGAACTATATTAAGGCTGCTCAAGAGGCTAGGAGGAAGTCCGGCGACGATGCACTTATGCTAACCGTGAAGGGAAAGATCAGTGAGACAACTTCGGCCAATATTTTTTGGATAATGGGCGATAAGGTTTTTACGCCGGCTGCCGAATGTGATCTGCTTCCCGGAGTAACTCGATCCATAGTTATTGATGTTATACAGTCTTTGGGAATAGGATTTGAAGAAGGAGTCTATGATTTAGAAGCTATTGAAGAAGCTGAGGTTGTGTTCTGTACCAATTCTTTGAAGGAAATTTCAGTAGTGCAAAGACTGGATGAACAGATATTTGAAGTTAGCCATCCATTGACTCAAAAAATTGAAACAGGCTTCAAACAATTTAAGGAAAAGGAATTACAGGCATGAGCCGTTTTAAGTCTATAGATGATGTTTGGGCTTTTCTTGATTCAATTCCCATGTTTCAGAAATCAGGGACTTCGGCTGCAAACTTTTCTTTGGATGCCATTCGGTCTTTTTGTGAAAAATTGGGGAATCCTCAGGATCGATTTCCAAGTATCCATGTAGCCGGTACCAATGGGAAAGGCACAACCTGTTATCTCCTTGAAAAGGTATATGCTGATGCCGGATATAAAACCGGTCTTTTTACCTCTCCACATCTTACCCGTTACAACGAACGCGTTCGGGTTGCTCAAAAGGAAATTTCTGATGAAGAATTGCTTGTATTTTTTCAAACTGCGGAAAATTTGTTCAATGAAATTAAGCTGAGCTACTTTGAAATTAGCACAGTCTTGGCCTTTTGGGTTTTTGCTAATAAGGAAGTGGACATCGCCATCATCGAAACCGGACTTGGGGGAAGATTGGATTCCACAAATATCATCAACCCCGAAATATCAATAATCACCAGTATTGGCTTAGATCACCAGAACGTTCTCGGAGATACTGTGGAAGAGATAGCCCGCGAAAAAGCAGGCATTATCAAAGAGAGGAAGCCGGTAGTTATTGGTGACGTTACCGGTACTGCCTTAGTTGAAATTCAAAAAATAGCTACACAAAAGAAATCCAGAGTTTTACTTTCCAAAGCGTTAGAGCCCGAATGGGACTTATCGGTTATCACGCTCAAAAAGGAAGAAATATCATTCAAAACAAACTTCAGGGAACCGGTAAACAGATGGAATGTAGCCATTGTTTGGAAAGTGGTACAAGAACTTCAAGAACGCTTTCCGGCTGAAGAGAAATCGATCGTCCATTCTGTTGAAAGCTTTGAAGGAGCACCCGGTAGGTTTGATAAACTTAACCCAGAATATGAATGGTATTTTAGTGGATCACATAATGCTCAAGCACTGGAATCATCCCTGAGTGCAGTGGAGGCTATGAAACAAAGAGAAGACACCGTTCTGGTATTTTCAGCAATGAAGGACAAGCTGAGTCCGGAGTTGATGGTATTCTTTGAGGGCTTCAAGCAAGCCTATTTTATAGAACAGGAGAGCGAGCGGGCTGCAAAGTGGGAGGATATAAAGGAACTAATTGATGCCAAATTGTTAACTGAAGACCGGAAAGAAATTATTTTGAAGGAATTGAAGACAGAGTTAGTAATTTTTATGGGAAGTTTTTACTTTTATCCCATCGTTAAGCGATGGACTACAAACGTATCATAAACACACATCGCCTTTTTATCCTTACCTGATTGAATATCCAGTTTCGTTGTTACAATAAAGCAGCACGATATTCACCCCAAAATTCAGTAAGAATCATTTATATAATAGCCACATTTTATGTCAGATAATGAAACCGCCGGAATCTCGGCCGGGGAGTTAGAATCCTTAGAGGGGAAAAAGCTTCACGAATTACAAACAATAGCGAAATCTGTTGGTATTAAACGGGTTACCGGAGTACGTAAAGTTCAGTTGATCGAAAACATCAGGGAAGCAGCTAAGAAGCAAAACTCTTCTTCTGATGATAAATCATCCAGTGAAAAAGATGATCGACAGACGAATGATTCTGCTGAGAAAGATTCTGAAATGAAAAGCTATGGCGGACAAAACCATATTGTTTCATACAAGAAGGAGGAAGAAAAGAAAGACGACTCCAAGAAAAAGAAGAAGCATACTCACAGTAATACCCGCCGGAAAGGGCATGAGCATAACAAACTGCCTGAGTCGGATGCTACTTCTCTCGAAAAGCGAATTAAAGAACTTGAGCCGGATTTAGGGCCGTATTTATTCAATGAGGGTACTCTGGAAATTCTGCCTGACGGTTATGGCTTCCTTCGTTCGGTGAACTACAATTATAAAGCCAGTCCGGATGATATTTATGTATCGCCATCTCAGATTAAGAGATTTCGACTGAAGCAGGGGGATTGTGTAATTGGGGTAATTCGTCCGCCTAAAGTTGGTGAGCGCTATTTTGCATTGCTCAGAATTGAAGGTGTAAATGGCCGTATTCCACACGATATGGATAACCGTCAAGACTTCGAGGAACTCCTTCCCATTCACCCTGACGACCGCTATCGCTTAGAGTTTGAACCCAACAACTACTCTACAAGATTTATTGATATGTTCGCCCCTGTTGGAAAAGGGCAGCGTGGGTTGATTGTAGCACAGCCTAAAACGGGTAAAACTACCATTCTTAGAAACATTGCGAATGCAGTAGCAGCCAATCATCCTGAGACTAAGATTCTAATCGTTTTGATTGATGAGCGTCCAGAAGAGGTTACCGAAATGGAGCGTTCAGTTAAAGGTGCAGAAGTAGCTGCTTCTACATTTGATGAAAAGCCTGAAAACCATGTTGGTCTTGCTGAAATTGTTTTTGAAAAAGCCAAACGCTTGGTAGAAAGTGGTCACGATGTGTTATTGTTAATGGATTCCATTACAAGATTGGCACGTGCCTATAACATCACAACATCCAACAAAGGCCGTACAATGACCGGTGGTGTTGACTCAGAAGCATTGAAAGCACCACGTCAGTTATTCAGTTCAGCCCGTAATATCGAAAACGGCGGTTCACTTACCATTTTGGCAACTGCGCTGATCGACACTGGTTCCCGAATGGATGATGTAATTTTTGAGGAATTCAAGGGTACAGGTAATATGGAAATCTATCTTGACCGACGGATTTCAGATCGCAGACTTTATCCGGCTATCGATATTTTCCGTTCCGGAACCCGTCGCGAAGAGCTGTTGGTTTCTGACGCAGAACGAGAAAAAGTGGTTCTGCTTCGTCGATATCTGACGAATATGAGTCCATTTGAAGCCATGGACTTCTTGCTTGAAAAAATTAAGGGAACGAGGAATAACGAAGAGTTCCTTATCTCAATGAATAAGTGACTTTAGTCGTCTCGGTCTTACTCGGGAATTTTCTAGGTCTATTCAAGCTACGTAACAACTAATCCGGCTTATTTTAGGTTTGATGTACATTCCCTCATTTGTATTATCAGAACTATGAACATCAATAAGTTTCTATTCCAGAAAAGCTGGATCTACTTTACTCTCTTTTTTGGCTTTGCACTCTGGGGATTTTGGCCCAGCTATTATTCCGATGTAACAGGAGAATATTCACTATCAATTCATCTGCATGGAATAGCGATGACGCTCTGGTGTTTAATGTTGATTGCTCAAGCTTATCTCATCCGAATTAATAAGAGAATAATTCACAGCTATGTAGGGAAGGCTTCTTACTTGCTTGTTCCTTTTATTGTGATCTCTACATTGAACCTGATCTATTTCAGCCTTCAGGATGGCGACCTTAACTCCCTTAGGCTATATTCAAGCTTTGCATTGATGCTGAACGCAACGCTTCTTTTTGGGATTATTTATGGCCTCGCGATCTATCACAAAAAAGATTCTCTTACACACGCTCGGTACATGTTCTGTACCATATTCCCAATGTTCACGCCCATCACAGATCGAATTATTTACAATTACTTTCGTCCATTGGTAGAATTTGCTCCAACCATTGATGGATCACCAATTGTTCCATTCTTCGGATTCATGCTAGCCAATATAATAGTGGCAGGGCTGGCTATATGGGACTGGAAATCAAACAACCGAAAAGATGTATTTCCCAAAGTTTTGGGGATGTTGGTGCTCTACCATATTACGGTGTTTACATTTCACCTGATTCCAGCCTGGCGTGCTTTTGGTGAATGGTTTTTAAGGATATAGCATTCTTAATGCTAGCTGTCCAACCATTTTTTGAAATCGGTTGAGCGACTTATGCTAACGATGGTATCAGAGTTTTTACCGGGATCAGGGGTTAGCATTAGTTTGATCCTGGTTCTGGACCAGGCAACCATTTGCTCTATTGCTTCCATATTGACAAGGTATTGCCTGTTAATTCTGAAGAATTTGGAAGGGTTTAATTCGTCTTCCAAAGCATCAAGTGTGAAATCTACCGGATAAGTCTTGTTACCAAACGTTTTTGCATATACGCCTTTTCCAAGGATATAGAAATATGCGATTTCCCGGGTTTCGACTTTTTTAAGCTTTTCACCCAAAAAAAATAGAAACCTATTTTTATAGGAATGCTTTTGATCATTATATGCTGCGATCAAAGATTCAATGTTAACACTGAAAGCAGATTGAATAGTCCGTAATTTTAGAAGGCTATCTTGAAGTTCTTTCTTCCGGATTGGCTTTAATAAGTATCCGATACTGTTTAACTCAAAAGCTTTGATTGCATATTGATCATAAGCCGTAGTGAAGATTACGGGTGTTGTGATTCTGAGTTCATCAAAGATGCTGAAGCTCAAACCATCCGATAATTGAATATCAAGAAAAATCAGATCTACATGATGACTCAATAACCAACGCACGGATTCTTTCACGGACCCAATCTTAGCCGCAATATTAAATGATTGGTCAATCTGAAGTAAAGCACTTTCAAGTCGCTCTGCGGCTACGGTTTCATCTTCAACAATTAAAATATCCATTTAGGCTTCTTTAATTAAGGGTAATTTCACTTCATAGCTGTTCGCTTTCATCCTGAAGGACGGTTTTTGTCCGCTTATCATAGCATATCGTTTTGTTAAGTTATCCTGACCAACGCCACTTTTTTTACTTCCGGATATCTTGAGTTGCAGATTATTCCTGATAATCAAGAAACCATCTTCGTGTAGAATAGATATTTGCAGGGGCTTGTCCGATGTTATCTGATTATGCTTACATGCATTTTCAAGGGCTACCTGAAGGGATAAAGGGGGCAGGTATTGACTTAGCAAATGAATGGGTAAATCAACCGTAAAGTTAATACTGTGCTCATATCTGATCTGCTGCAGATAGATGTACGAACGAGCGAAAGTTAATTCTTGACCAAGCGTTACTATGGGTTGTTCGATAGTCTCGAGTACATATCGGTAGATATGGGAAAACTCATCAATGAAGTCCTGAGCTTTGGCAGTATTTGTTTCGATTAACCCGGATAGTACATTGAGACTGTTAAATAGAAAATGGGGATTAATTTGGTTTTTAAGTACTTCAAACTTGATTTGTGACAGTTGTCTTTCAAGCTGTTCAGATTTACGCTTAGACTCGCTTCCTTCTTCAAAGAATATCCATGCCTCCAGAATAATCATCATTAAAACATTACAAACCGAAAATATGAGGGCATTGTTAAGAAGGTTTATAATCAAGCCATCTTCATATTGATTTATTGAATGTGATAAAACGGTGACGAAAGTGGAAACGGTGGAGGCCAGAATAATGCTCAATGTGAATTGAGTGACAGCCCTGAAAAAAGTGTTCTTCTCCCAGGAGAAATTCTTATTCAGAGATCGAATAATTATAAGATCGGGGTAGGCAATAAGGTAAGCGCCGATCAGGCTCAGAAAAGTCCCTAATACCCACTTTGATATAAAATGAATGGTGTCATTTAATACAGAATAGCCGCTTAAATGATTGTAGGTGATAATGATTAATTGGATACTCGCAGAAAATCCTATAAGCAGTTTAAATAGCTTACGGGCGGGGATGAGTTTATGAATACTTTGGGAAACGGTGAATATTTTCATGACTGAAAAACGCCAATAGTATTTGTTTAGAAAAGGTAATATTGAAATGTGAATACAATATTTATTTCTTTTGAAATAAAGAAAACTTGCCGCCAGCCCTTTTTTACTTAATGAGACTGACAGCAAGTAGTTCTTCAATTCAGAAGTGTCTAACGAATCCAATTCTGGCACTCAGATAATTCAGGTTTAGATCCATCGTGGTTCCATTGTCTTTTAAATCTCTGTTCAGGTAATTGAACTTAACACTTGGGGTCAGATTCCAACCTTTTGAAATAGGAATGTCCAGTCCGCCGGAGACCTGAAACCCAAGTCCATGCCCGGTATCGTTAGTGATGTCTCCGTCTTCATTTTCAAGCTCAATGTGATTAAACAAACCACCACCCCTGATAAAATAGGATAGGTTGTCAATGCCAAGAGGATGAGTGAATTGCATGCCGAATAAGTAGCCGGTTTCTTCGAAAGCTATATTCTTTCCTGCAAATGAATTATCAGAGGAGAAATGATTCCATCCCCAGCCTGCATAAATACCGGTATGCGGTAGAAATCGATATTGGAACATCAGTTCAAAACCGGCTCCGGGATTCAGAGATGTTCCCCCCGGCTTTGTGGTTGCTAAGGAAGCATCTACATTAAATTCGAAGCTCCATTTTTCAACTGTTTCTTGTGCCAATACTTGTGTTGACATCAGTGCAATTATTGCGAGAGTTAATATTTTGAAAGTTTTCATGGCTTTTATTTTTATGAGTTGTTTGAGTAATCAAGCTGATAGAAAGGTAGGGGAAGACGTATCAGAGCTAAACAAAAACCGGATGAGCGTGTTGAAATAGAAGGTGAGCATGTTGAGAACGGAGCTCAATATGAAAATTGAGTATCGAAAATAGCTAAGCTGAAGTCCGAAAAGCTAAACTTCTTTCTACCTGTGCTAGCTTTGGCAAGTGGGTTCTAGAACTTCAACTTTCGTGAGGAATTACTTTTCAACGTCTCTTAACACAAACTTTTTGTCCTCATCTTGCTCTAGTTTACCGGCTTTGGCATGAACCGAATGGTAGAAAAGCATGAGTGAATTTTCTTTAAGGGCTTGACGCAGTAGCAGTGTTTTGGCTTTCTTGGATTGAATGGGATCAGTATCCATTTGGCGCATGGCATAGTGGTTCAGGTGATGTTCTGAGGGAACTAAATCTCCAAGGAAGTAGGCCGTTTCTCCGGCATCATGAATTTTGACAACTTGATGACCCGGTGTATGCCCACCGGTTCGGATAAGCTCGATGCCGGGCAGTAATTCAAAATAGGTATCGGTAATCATCACCAGTTTATCTTCTGCAGCAAGTTTATAGAGTTCATCCAATTCATATCCTGCACCCTGAGTATTTCTTTTTCGATCAAGCTGCTCCAGTGCGTAATACCATTCTTTCTTTTGAATGAAATAGTTAGCGTAAGGCATAGTTGGCTGAGTTGAAGTGGATTCATCAACAAAAGTAGATCCTGCAGCGTGATCAAAATGTAAGTGACTCAAAACCACATGCGTGATATCAGAAGGAGATAAGCCAAAGATATCCAGATTGGTTAGGAGGTTAGAGGTATCGGTATATTTGCTTTTATGATCCAAACCCCATCCGAGTCCGGTATCAAGAAGGATATTCTGTTTTCCATTCCGAATTAGAATAGGGTTAATACCGATTGTGGAAGAGCTTTTATTCAGTCCTTGTTTAACTTGTTTAGCCGTGATATCAGCTGAATCTATCTTTTGGAAGATGCCGTCATTATAGGCTTCAAAAATCCCTTCGCTTAATTGCTCAATTTCAAACCTACCTACTTTCATAAAAATCGAATTAATCAAAAATTTATCAGGTTTGTATAAACTAATAAATCTTTGCTTTAGCGCAATTCATTTTATCTTAAGTACCTATGAAAAAATATGACGCTATTATCATCGGATCGGGACACAACGGCTTGGTTACCGCTTGTTATCTGGCAAAAAAAGGATATGAAGTTTTAGTGCTTGAGCGCGACACTACTATTGGGGGAGCCGTTCGCACGGAGACTATGTTTGAGTCTAAAGAAAACCCAAACGGTTTCCGGATGGATGTCGGTTCTTCTGTTCACATTATGATTCATCAAACCGGAATCATCGAATACCTGGAGCTGGAAAAATACGGACTTGAGTATATCGATATGGATCCTATTATGTCGTATCCGGTTGCTACCGGGAAGGGAGTTATCCACTTTTGGAAAGATGTGGAGCGTACGCTGGAATCCATTTCAAAAGTTGCACCCGAGGATGTTGAGAACTACAAAGAGTTCATCAAGTTCTGGGGCAAGATTAACAAAGGCGTTTTGAAAGCTTTTATGACGAAGCCGGCTGCCGGCAACATCATAAGTACCATGGCTAAAGCACAGATCAAAGACGGAGCCATGTTCCGAAAAGGAGAACAAGCTTCAGGACTTCAGAAAATACTATCAAGCTATGGCAAGGTTGTGGACGACGCTTTCGACAGTCCGCATATGAAGGCCGCAATACTCTGGTTTGCGGCACAGTCCGGCCCACTGCCCGATCACTCCGCTACGGGCGATTTTGCAGGCTGGCAGTCGATGTTGCACGAGAGTGGCGCCAAGCATCCAAGAGGGGGAAGCGGAATGCTCACCCAAGCCATGAAAAGAATGATTGAAGCTCACGGTGGTGAAGTAAGAGCAGATCACCCCATAGAAAAAATCTTGATTGAAAATGGCAAAGCAATTGGAGTAAGAACAGAGCGTGGAGAAGAATTCAGAGCCGATACCATAGTTTCAAATGCGCACGTACAAACGACCATGATGAAAATGGTAGGGCGGGATCATCTGGATGATTCCATGTTTAAAAAAGTGGAAGATATTAACGTCGGGAATGGTTTTGGAATGGTGATTCGATGTGCCGTTGAAGAACTTCCTGATTATACAGCAGCACCGGGCGATCCCGATATTCACAAAGGAATTCAGTTGCTTGCACCATCCGTTCAGTACATGAAAAATGCCATAGGTGATTACACTAAAAAACTACCACCCGAAAAGCCTGCGGTATTGGCTATGACATTCTCAAAGATTGATCCTGATGTAGCTAAAGATGGAAAGCATACGCTGTTTGCTTGGGCACAATGGCATCCATACGAATTGGCTAACGGACTTAAATGGGATGACATCAGAGAACGAGAGGCGCAGAAGATCTACGATGTAGTCACCGATTATGCCCCTAACATGAAGGATAAACTCATTGATTGGTACATACAGTCACCGGCGGATATTGAGAAAAAGCACGGTCTCTTAAAAGGAAATGTGATGCATGTTGAAATGAGTTTTGACCAGATGTTTATGTTCCGCCCAATTCCTGAAATGAGTCAGTACGAAACTCCGATCAAAAATTTATATTTGGCAAGTGCCTCCTGTCATCCGGGAGGTGGAGTATTTGGGGCTGCCGGACATAATGCTGCCCAGGTCATCCTAAAGAATAACAGAAAGAAATTATTTTCATTTAGCTGAGGTGAATCATTGAGTTCAACACTGTACGTTAACCTTTCCAAAATCGGACATAATCTTGAGGCCGTGAATGCCAAGATTGGTCCGGGAGTACATCGCATGGCTGTGGTGAAAGATGAAGCTTATGGGCATGGAATAATCCCTGTTGCTGAATATCTGAAAGACAAGGTTGAATGGTTTTGTGTGGCTCGAATTGATGAGGCGGTAAAGCTTAGAAAAGCTGGAATAAAGCTTCCGATCTTGGTTTTTGAAATCCCTCCACACGGGAAAGAGTATCTATTCAAAAAACATAAAATAACTGCCAGTATCTCTGATCTATCCGTTTTTGATAGGCTGGAAGCAGGAACGGACTGCCACCTTCATTTTGATACCGGCATGTTTAGGTTGGGGATTTTACCTGAAGATGTTGAGGCTGTTCTGGAAAAGATTAAGGAGTATCCTGAGCTCAATTATTCAGGAATTTATACTCATTTTGCCAACTCCGATGAAGCCAATCACCCAAGGGTAGAAGGACAGCTTGAAAGTTTTAAAGCGATCCGATCTCAATTTCCTGATAATCTGTTAACCCATACATGTAACAGCGGAGCCATTTTCTATTATGATGATAGAGATGTGTTCTTTGATGCCGTGCGTCCCGGAGTTTGTTTGTATGGATATGCGCCCGGATCGGTAGAAATTCCTGAGTTAAAGCCGGTTGTGGAGTGGAAGTCAGACTTAGTTCAGATTAAAAAAATAAAGAAGGGAGATTTGGTGGGTTACGGAAGTCGCTGGGAAGCTCCTGAAGACGGCTGGTTAGGTATTATCTCAGTTGGATATTCCGATGGGATTTTCCGGGGTCTAAGTGGAAAATTCAAAGTACAAATAGGAAGGAAAACCTATCAACAGGTTGGAACCATAAGTATGGATTACGTAGCCGTTTATTTAAAGAAAGATATCCACGAAGTTGGTACTGAAGTTACTTTACTGAAAAATGGAGAGCTTTCAGCTAAGGAATGGGCTAAAGAGCTGAATACAATTCCTTATGAAATAACGACTACAATTTCCCCAAAGGTGAAAAGAGTTTATCACAATTAAAATACGATTTCTTCGAGTTCCACTTCTATCCAAATTTCATCATCAGTATAAGTATATGTCCCACCTATAAAACTTATGATTGGAGGGTCAAGTAAAAGAACTCTTTTCTCACCTTCTTTCATCCCGATTACCCCTTCTCGAAATTGAGCCTCTGTAATTGGTACACGGGATTCACTTGAACTTACAGCGCTTGTTCTGGGAGTTGTGGATCCATTCACATAAGAGCTGTTAATTACATTGCTAAGGTCGTCACGGTATCGTTTGGTAAAGTATATGCTGACTTGGTCTCTTGGCGTGACTTCCAAGTCTCCAGTTCCTTCTTCCAAAACATAAATAATAAGGCCAGAATCAGTCGTGTCAACACTGACCGGATTCGTAATAGATAATGGGGCAGGAACGGTTGAGTAGTCAATTTGAAATCTATCTTTAGTATCACAGGAAATGGATAGAAAAAGAAAGGCGGCTAAAAAAGTAGTGAGAAAAAATCGTTGCGTAGGTAATGATTTCATTTGGCTGATAAAGAAATTCTTATTCAAAAGTGTGGCTGCTTAACTATTCTGATTAACTTTTATTTCACTAAAGATAAAGCTTCAAACGCTTAAAACCATAGATCATTAGGGATTATTCTGCATACGACGTATTAGTCTGTACCGCTGATTGCTTTATCAAGTTCTCTTTTTCGCTTACGACCGGCATAGCGGCTTATCCAAATGGAAAGCTCGTATAATACGGTTAACGGCAGTGCTATTAGAATCTGTGAAATGGGGTCAGGAGGAGTCAGCATCGCAGAGACAACTAAGGCAAATATAATTGAGTGCCGGCGATATTTTTTGAGGAGTTCCGGAGTTAATATCCCAATCCTTGAAAGTGAATAACTGACCACGGGTATTTGAAAAATAACCCCACAAGCTACCACCCACATAGATATAGAGCTGAAGTATTCATTGATGTCAAAATCATTGCGTATGATGTCTGATATCTGGAACTGAGCAAAAAACTGTAAGGCAAAGGGGACTAAAATCATATACCCGAAACTTACACCTAACATAAAGAAAAAGGTGATAAAGAAGGTGCTAAAGAAGGTTTTCTTTTTCTCTGATGATTCAAGAGCTGGCTCAATAAATGCCCAAATTTGATAGATGAATATCGGAGATCCGATTATAAATCCGGTTACAAATAGTGTTCCCCAAAAGGTGAAAAATTGCCCGGGTAGTCTACGGCTTTGGAGTTCAAAGTTGACGGCATCAACCCGAAGTAAATCGTACATAAAAAAGTCAGCTCGGGTAGGTCCCAGCATTACTTTCTCAACAATAAAATCAGAGAAAATGAAGGCGACAACCACTCCTATCATAACTCCAACCAATCCCTTAACCAATCGCCATCTTAGTTCTTCAAGATGATCGAGAAAAGACATGGTGTCTGTACGATTAGCGGGTTTCTTGGCCTTAGGAGGCTCACCTTCCATTATTTGACGTTGTTCCAAAGTGGGTTCCTGTCTTGCTTATGCAGTTACAAAATCATAGAGCGGGAAACGGTCGCGCAAATCACGTACTTCCTGCTCTACTGATTTGTGAGTTTCTTCGTTTTCGGGGTTTTGTAATACTTTGTCGATCAACACCGCGATTTGTTCAAATTCTGCTTCTTTGAGCCCGCGAGTGGTCATAGCAGGAGAGCCGATTCGTATACCGGATGTTACAAATGGGCTTTCTGTGTCAAATGGCACCATGTTCTTGTTTACCGTGATGGCAGCATTTTCAAGAGCTTCTTCAGCAATCTTACCATTCAATCCTTTACTTCGAAGGTCAATCAGGATAAGATGATTGTCAGTGCCTCCGCTTACCAAATCGTATCCCATTTCCATGAATTTATCGCCCATGGCTTTAGCGTTTTTCTGGGTTTGAGTCTGGTAGTCTTTGAAGTCATCTTGCAAGGCTTCTCCAAAGGCCACGGCTTTAGCAGCTATAACGTGCATCAGCGGACCGCCTTGAGTTCCTGGAAATACCGCAGAGTCAAAAATTTCACCCCAGTTCTTAGTTCTTCCTGATTTACGTGCGGTTACTCCAATGGTATTCTCTCCATCTTTACCTACTAAAATCATTCCGCCACGTGGTCCGCGTAGAGTTTTATGAGTAGTTGTGGTAGTCACATGGGCATGGGGAAGAGGGTCTTTAAGATTGCCTGTTGCAATCAAGCCGGCAGTGTGTGCCATATCCATCCAAAGCAAAGCACCAACTTCATCAGCGATGCTTCGAAAAGCTTCGTAGTTATAATCTCTTGTGTAGGCTGAGGCTCCTATGGAAATCATAGTTGGTTTAACTTCCAGTGCTCGATCGCGGATCACATTCATATCGAGGCGACCGGTCTCCTTATTCACACCATAAAACTCAGCGTTATAATTGATTCCGGAAAAGTTTACCGGAGATCCATGCGTAAGATGTCCACCGTGAGAAAGATCAAATCCCAATAGCGTATCACCCGGTTTCATGCAGGCTAGATAAACGGCTGCATTTGCAGTAGCACCGGAATGCGGCTGAACGTTTACCCAATCTGCTCCAAAAAGCTTTTTAGCTCGGTCTCGTGCAAGATCTTCAACCACATCAACAAACTTACAACCTCCATAATATCTTTTACCGGGATAGCCTTCAGCATATTTGTTGGTCAACGTACTTCCCATAGCAGCTATGGTGGCTTTAGAAGCAAAGTTTTCGGAAGCAATCAGTTCTAAATTATAATTCTGACGATCGGCTTCTTTTTCAAGCAGGCTAAAAATTTCTGAATCTTGCTCTTGCAGTGATTTCATCAGCGGCTTTTACTTTTGTGTTAGGGATTCAATTTTGTTAACGCGTCTTTCGTGGCGACCACCTTCAAATTTGGTGGCAAACCAGACTTCTAAAATTTCTTTGATCTGAGATTCATTCAGTTCCCGACCGGGCAGGCACATAATATTGGCATTATTATGCTGGCGGGTAAGTTCTGCAGCTTTGGTAGAGTAGGTAAGTCCCGCTCTAACTTTAGGGTATTTGTTAGCGGTCATGCATACACCTTGTCCGCTTCCGCATACTAAAATACCCAGCTCGTGCTCTCCTTCATTAATCAATTCTGATACTTTTATAGCAAAGTCAGGATAGTCAACGGAGTCTTCGGAGTGAGTGCCATAGTCAACGGGAGTATGGCCCATTTCTTCCAGTAACTTTTTAGCAATTTCCTTAGCGGGATATCCTGCGTGGTCGCTTGCTATGGGGATGATCATCGATCTTTATTTTGGGTAAGAAATTGAAAAAAGAATATCCTCATTTTTTGCCTGATATTAAAGCCAACAATTGAGGAAATACCGCTTTTTAATATCTATCTTTATTAAATCACTCACTCCAATTAAACAAACTGTAGAAATTGAATTACTCGAACGAGTTAGAAGTAGCAAAAAAAGCCGCAGAAGAAGCCTCAGTAATTATTCGGGATTATGCGAACAAAGCATCCTTTGATGTAAAACTTAAAGGAAAGAATGACCTGGTCACTAATGCAGACCTAAGCTCAGAGAAAAAAATCATCGAGATCATACAAGCATCATTTCCCAAGGATGAAATTTTGGCTGAAGAATCTCAAACGAAAACTTCCATACCGGATGGTAGGGTATGGATCATTGATCCAATCGATGGAACCACTAATTTCGCTCACACTTTCCCGGTCTATTGTGTTTCTATTGCTTTATGGGAGAATAAGGAACCTAAAGTTGGATTGGTTTTAGAAGTGGCTAACGATGAGTTATTTACCGCCGTGAAAGGAGAGGGTGCTTTTTTGAACGGTGAATCCATTGGAATATCATCCAATAACGATCCATCTTCATCTTTGATCGGCACAGGTTTTCCCTATAACAATCTGGATCTCGTAGATAATTATCTTGTTCTCTTTAAAAGAATGATGGAGAAGACACACGGTGTTAGGCGTCCGGGTTCTGCCGCTTGGGATTTATGCAACGTGGCTTGTGGCCGGTTTGAAGGGTTTTATGAATATGGGTTGAGCCCTTGGGATGTAGCTGCAGGTGTGTTGATTATTCAGGAGGCGGGGGGTATTGTAACCGATTGGACTGGCGAAGATGACTGGCTATTTGGTCAGCGGATCATTGCCGGTAATCTATCACTGCAAGCATTCCTGCAAAAAGAAATCGAAGAGTGTTTCGATGATTCTCAAATGAAAGGGAAGTTCGAGGGTTAGTTTCTCTTAAAAGATACGCTCGGCTTATTCTCAGTTCTCACTATAGCTCCAAGTTTAGTATGCCATCTTATTTTTATAAAAGTTTCTGAATTTGGGAAGAAATAGTAGCCTGAAGTAAAAAGAGTAAGAAAGATATTTCATCTGTGTTGTATGACATAGCCAAATAAAGATGTAATTTTGGAATATAATTAACTGCCTTTCAAATGGATATTTCAATGAGGAGATCTCGGTTAAGTGACCTTGATCTTTTGCTGCAGCTTGAACTAAAAGCGTTCCCTTATTTTCAACAAAGCTCTCGAAGAAACCTCGATCTAAGCCTCAATAGTAATTTTCAGCAAGTATGGATTGCAGAAGCTCTAAAAGATGAAGGTATAGATGCTATTGGGAGTTTGGTGCTTTACTTATACAAGAAAACCATTCGTATTTTCTCCATTGTTGTTGATCCTGATCTACAAGGAAAAGGAGTTGGAAATACACTTTTGGAAAAGGTTTACAAGATTGCTTTAGAGAAAGGAGCCGAGCGTATTTCACTCGAAGTCTATGCTGAAAATAGGAAGCTTATCAATTGGTATAAAAAAGCAGGTTTTGGTTCTACTGAGTTGCTGGTTGATTATTATGAGTTGGGACGGGATGGTTTACGGATGGTTAAAGAGTTAGCTAAGGTTGAGTTCAAAAACCGTATATCGAATATCATTGTAGTAGATGATCCTAAAAACTGGAAGCTTGAAATTGAAAATGTAGAGGTCGTTTCCTCCAATGATTATACTTCAAACAAAGGGATGTTTTCAGAGCGGTCTTTGCGGGTTTTTAATTTATGTAATTCCTATAAGTATCAAAGCATAGGCTATTATGTATCCCTGTTAGCTTCAGCAAGAGATCATAGAGCTATACCCAATGTAACTACCATCGGGGATTTTAAAGATACAGGGGCAATCAGTTCTATAGCAGATGATATTGAAGAAGTTATTCAGAAGTCTCTGCAAAAGAGTAGAGAGCGTAAACTAAGTTTGAACGTGTATTTCGGGCAAACTATTGATCCGGCTTTTAAAGTATTGGGCCAAAAGCTCTATCAATTATTTGAGGCTCCAATGTTTCAGGCACAATTTTGTAAAGGAAAATACTGGGAAGTAAAGAAAATAGTCCCCTTAAGTTTAAACAAAGTCAAAGCAGAAGACTTCCTGTCTGTTCAGAAATTTGCAGCTGTTTATTTCAAGTCAAAAAGGTTTCAACGGACAAAACTCAAGAGTTATAAGTACTATTTGGCTATTCTGGTTAATCCGGAAGAATTGAATCCCCCATCAAACCAAAAAGCGCTTAAGAAGTTTGTGAAAGCGGCTGAAGAGCTGGATATCTACACAGAATTCATTACAAAAGAAGATTATAACCGACTGTCGGAATTTGACGCATTATTCATTCGGGAGACTACAAATGTGAATGAGTACACCTATCAATTTTCGAGGAAAGCTTATGCCGAGGGCTTAGCTGTAATTGATGATCCCTGGTCTATTTTGAGGTGCTCAAACAAAATTTATCTGTATGAGCGCTTAAAGATGAACAACATAAGAACTCCGGAAACACAGGTCTTTTTTAAAAACTCCGTTAAACAAAAGGATTTGGAAAATTTGAGGTATCCATTAATCCTTAAACAGCCAGATAGCGCATTTTCTCTTGGAGTAACCAAAGTGAAGGATGAGGAAGAGCTTAAGGAATCGCTGAACTTGTTATTTAAAAAATCTGACCTGGTTCTTGCCCAAGAATTCCTTCCATCCGACTATGACTGGCGTATCGGAGTGCTTGATAATCAACCGGTGTTTGCCTGTAAATACTTTATGGCAAAAGGTCATTGGCAGATTTACAATTGGGAGGGAGCCAAGAAGGATCAGGAGGGGGCAGCAACTACAGTACCTATTGAAGAAGTACCCATGCAAGTATTGAAATTAGCTACAAAATCAGCAGCGCTTATGGGAGATGGTTTATACGGTGTGGATCTGAAAATGGTAGGTGATAAAGCTTATGTAATTGAAGTCAATGATAACCCCAATATTGACTCCGGTATTGAAGACAAAGCGGCAGGGCTAGATCTCTACAAGAAGATTATCAAATCTCTTATTATTCGTATTGAAATGTCTCGGAATATAGAGCGATTTGTAAGTGTTGAACCAAATTGACTATGTATATCAAAAAAGATGTAATTAACCAGAAAAGCTATTTTCTAAAAACTCGTATTAGTATATATTGACCATCTAAGCTCATAGAAAATCTCTAGATATGAAAAAATTTCTCATGAATCCTAATTTTATAAAAACAATCAGTTCAAGAATCTTACTAAGTAGTATTGGTTTTATGCTCCTTATATTTGTTTGGAAAGGATGCAAGACCGTAAACGATAATGGGAATAATTCTCCCGAGCTTTGGTTGACAACAGCCGATGGCCAGGCTCTTTTTCAAAAACTTGAAGACAGGTTAAAAAAAGCAGACCCAAATTCCGGCAATCCGGTTATAAATATTAATTCGAATAACACTTACCAGACTATTGATGGGTTTGGATATTCCTTAACAGGAGGTAGTGCTCTTCACTTAAATAACATGAATGCTTCAGCCAGAGAAAGTATTCTAAACGAATTGTTTGGGGAAGGGGAAGGTAAAATCGGAGTGAGTTATTTGAGGGTTAGTGTTGGGGCTTCTGATCTTGATCCGGCTCCATTTTCATACAATGAATTACCCGCTGGTCAGACGGATGAGAGTATGGAAAAATTCAGTCTTGACCCCGATCGGGAGCATTTGATTCCGGTACTAAAAGAAATATTAGAAATCTATCCTGACTTAAAAATTTTGGGATCACCTTGGTCGGCACCTACCTGGATGAAAACCAGTAAATCTACAATTGGTGGAAGGCTAATGCCGGAATACTATGACGCGTATGCATTGTACTTCGTGAAGTATATCCAAGGAATGGCCGATGAAGGCATCCCCATAGACGCAATTACAGTACAGAACGAGCCCTTACACGATGGCAACAATCCAAGTATGTACATGGAAGCAAGTGAACAAGCTGACTTCGTGAAAAACCATTTAGGGCCCGCTTTTGATGAGGCTGGAATTGATACTAAGATTATTATCTGGGATCATAACGCTGACAATCCACAATATCCGATTAGTATTATGAATGATCCTGAAGCGAAACAGTATATCGACGGTTCCGCTTTTCATCTATATGGAGGAGATATTTCAGCTTTAAGCAGTGTCCACAATGCACACCCGGACAAGAACCTGTATTTTACTGAGCAATGGATTGGTGCTCCGGGCAATTTTTCATCTGATTTATCATGGCATATCCGTGAGTTGATTATTGGGGCCACCAGAAACTGGAGTCGTAATGTACTAGAGTGGAATTTAGCGGCCGATCCAAACGAAGATCCTCATACGGATGGAGGGTGTACACAATGCTTGGGCGCTTTAACAATTGACGGCAATGATGTGACTCGGAATCCTGCCTACTATATCATCGCTCATGCATCTAAGTTTGTAAGACCTGGATCTGTTCGTATTCAGTCTAATGAAATCGAAGGGTTGCCTAATGTTGCTTTTAAAAACCCCGATGGACAAGTTGTTTTAGTTGTTTTGAATGACACTGGTTCAAGAAAAAGTATCGATATTTCAGTAGATGGAGTTATAAAAACATTATCTCTATTTTCTCAATCTGTTGGCACAATTGTTTGGAATTAAATGCGCTTTTGTAAAAAAAGAATGACGATACTAAATTATCATCTATAAAATCTAATCAGTAGGTTTTTAGTGATATATTTTCACTGAACTGTAGGATTCCAGCATACAACTCTGACATGAAGAAAACACTTTACTGGACCTTTACCTTACTCTTTCCGTTTCTACTGTTAGGATTAGGCGAGCTTTTATTACGAGTAGGAGGATATAATGAAGAGGTCCAAGATCTATTTATAGAAGTAACTTCACAGCCAGATTATTTGATTACAAATCCGGAATTTGTTGCCCGCTATTTTCCAGCTTTTAAACCACAGGTTGCACCATCCACTTTTCGAAAAAATAAACCGAGAGATACATTTCGAGTATTTGTGATGGGCGGTTCATCCACTCAAGGATTCCCTTATAACTTCTATAACAGCTTCCCTATGAAACTGGAAGAACGGCTTTTGATGGAAACCAACGGATTAAAAATTGAAGTCATTAATTTGGGAATGACAGCGGTTAATAGCTTTGTGATTTGGGACTTAAGTAGTCGACTTATTGAATACGATCCTGATGCGATCATTATTTATGCCGGTCATAATGAGTACTATGGATCATTTGGAGCTGGCAGCACACAGTTTGGGTTTGGGCAGGGCGTAGGATTAAAGAGATTGATTCTTAATCTTAAAAATTGGCGTTTATATCAACTCATTGAGCAACTGATGAAATCGGTAAAGCCGGCGGGTAACGATGGCCGTACCATGATGGCTAAGGTTGTAAAAGATGCCGGAATTGAACTAAACGGTGATTTATTTGATGCCGGAATAGAGCAGTTTGAAAAGAATATTGGTGATGTAGTAGAAATTTTGGGCAGCAACGATATTCCGCTTTATATCGGAACGGTAGCCTCGAACCTGAAAGATCAACCCCCGCTATCAGACAATGCTGAAGCTATTGAGAAGTATGAAGAGGCATTGAGCCTTTATGAGGATGGGGATACTGAATCCTCTTTGAAGTTTTTTCTACAAGCAAAAGAATTAGATGAATTAAGGTTTAGAGCTTCAGAACAATTAAATGCATCTATACAAAGGCTTTCAAAACCTGATAATGTCTTTCTTGTGGATGTAGAAGAAATGCTCAGGCGTAATTCCCAAAGCGGTATTGAGGGTGAATCATTATTTGTGGACCATTTACATCCGAATTCAAGAGGGCATAAGCTTATAGCAGATCTATACTTTGAACATCTCTTGAAAAGAGAAGAGATCAGTGATAGGTACTCCCCAAATGTATTTGATACTCCAAATGGGATTACACGGTTTGAACAGATTTATGCAAAAGTAAATATTGACAGACTGTTAGTTGGTTATCCGTTTCAGAAAGGTTTAAGCAGAGCTGAGGAAAACAGAATTTTCGAGAACTTATATAACAATTTGCTAAAATCTTCATACATCGATTCATTAGCTGCATTTTCAAAAGTTAATTTGGAATCAGTACCTGAAGCGTTGAATCAAGTAGTAGACCATGAGAAAAGGGAAGGGGATACTTTATCTGTAATGTCACACTACTACGAGTTGCTTAATTGGCAGCTTAATTCAATAAATTTGATAGAACTGGCAATTGAATATGGGGTTAATAATCCTGAGGTAGAGACCTATCTTGTAAATATAATTGAGAAAGTTTTGAATAAAGGTGCTTATGATCCAAGATACATGAATGTATTATCGGCAATCTATTTGAACAATAGAGCCCCTGAAAAAGCTAAATATTGGTTGGACGAGAGTCTGCGATTAAAATCTACAGAACCTATATTATTTTATAATCTTACTCGATACTATTTTCTAAAATCTGATACAGCTAAAGCCAATGTATTTTATAATAGGTTTTTACAGGCAAGGCAACGTTAATTATTATCACCATTCTAAAAAATACACTATTAACATTTAAATTAGTTGAACATTAAAGTTCAGCTTTGGTATCAAGCTGATATGAAGAAAACACTTTACTGGATATTAACCCTTCTTTTCCCATTTGTAATATTAGGACTCGCTGAGGTTTTTTTACGTATAGGGGGATATAATGCAGATTACCAAAAACTGTTTGTTGAAGCGCCTAGTCAGCCGGATAATTTGACTACAAATCCTGACTTTTTTTCTCGCTATTTTCCATCATTTCAGCCTCAGGTGGCAGTATCCCATTTTCAGAAAACTAAAGAAAAACACACATTTCGGATATTTGTAATGGGAGGTTCGTCCACCCAAGGGTTTCCCTATAATTTTTATAACAGTTTTCCTGCTAAACTTGAAGAACGATTACTGATGGAGACTCAAGGGTTGGACATACAGGTTATTAACCTGGGTATGACAGCTGTTAATAGCTATGTGATATGGGATTTAAGTAAACGGCTTATTGAATATGATCCAGATGCTATCATCATTTATGCAGGGCATAACGAATACTATGGTTCTTTTGGAGTTGGAAGTACACAGTTCGGCTTTGGTAAAAGTGTTGGTCTGAAGCGCCTTATTTTGAATCTCAAAGACTTTCGTTTGTATCAAGTCTTTGAAGAGCTCATGAAAAATGAGCCAACGGTAGATCCTGAAAACCGAACTTTAATGGCTAAGGTTGTTAAAGATGCCGAAATAAATCTGGGAGGGGATCTATATGAAGCAGGTATAAATCAGTTTGAGAAGAATATATCATCAACACTTCAGATATTTTCAGATGAATCAGTACCGGTATTTATTGGGACTGTCGCATCCAATTTAAAAGATCAGGCCCCATTAGGGGATAATTCAGAAGCTATATCAAAGTATGATGAAGCAGCTCGGCTATTCAATGTCGGGGATACAACGTATGCGGCAAAAACATTTAGAGAGGCAAAAGATTTAGATGATATTCGATTCAGGGCGCCTAGTGAAATTAATGAAGTCATAACTGAAGTAGCCAGTAGAATGGATGCGAAAACAATAGACGTTAATAAAATTGCCATTCAGAATTCAGTAAGTTCAATACCCGACTCAAGTCTTTTCGTCGATCATCTACATCCTGACTGGGAAGGGCATCAGATTATTGCTGATCTTTTTTTTGATGAATTAGTAAATAAAATAGATAGGTTAAAAGCTTCCTATTCACCGAATACTTTATTTAAAAGAACACCTGTTACAGATTTTGAGGAGACTTTTGCAGCCGTTCCTATTGAGCGCTTAACAGCGGGTTACCCATTCAAAAGGGGAGTAAGTGAAAAAGAAGAACTAGCGAATTTCCGTAACTCTTATGAAGCCCATCTTAACAAATCCTATGTAGATTCTATTGCTGCAAGTGCCTCAAGAACCCGACGTCAAGTTTCACTTGCTCTCACAGATGTTGTTAATGATGCTTCACGAAATAACGACTCTTTATCGGTAATTAAATACTATAAAGATCTGGCTTACTGGCAAATCTATAACGACAAAATCCTAAAGAGAGGGCTAAAATATGCGATTAATAACAGATCATTAGACGCGTATACTGCAAAAATTCTTCATATAGCTTTGAGGCTAGAACGTGATGACCCGTACTATGCAAACTCACTAGCTGCACTTTATCTTATATATAACGATTTAGAAAGGGCTGAAGAGTGGCTGAAAAAATCAAAAGAAGTGGACGAGAATTCGTTATTACTTTGGTACAATTACGCTCGGTTTTATGCACTTAAAGGAGATAGCGTTAATGCTAAGAGTGCCTTTGAAAAATATAATACTATTCTGAATACCCCGTAGGCAGTCCTGAAAAGTGTATGGTTAGAGGCGTTCTTAATTTGATAAATTCAAGATATATGAATGTTAGGAAGAGTTTCGAACTGAAAGTGAAACAGGAATGATGCTCAATATTCCGCTGTGTTCTTGAGGATTACGAATTTTTTGCTTTAATAAACTAAATGTTTTCTCTCCTAAAATATTGTAGTCAGTATGAATGGAAGTCATTTTAGGGTTTACGTATTCACAGATTGGTAAGTCGTCAAATCCTGCTAAAGCTACATCACCGGGAATCTCGATCCCATATTTACTGGCGTGCTCTAAAAAGCCTAGGCACATATAGTCATTGCTCGTAAATATAGCTCTGGGTTTATCTTCCAACTCAATATAAGCTTCAAATGCGTTTTTACCGGATTCAAATGTATAGTCACCCTCAAATTGCCAAATTACAGAGGCATCACTTTTTTGATTTATAAAGTCCTTAAAGCCATTTTTCCTAAGTAATGCCTCATTTTTATTAGGCGGGCCAGTTATTATGCCCAAAGTTTTATAGTCGCGCTCATAAAAATGTTGTGCTATTATATATCCACCACGGTAGGAGTCAAAGGTAATCGTATCTAATATTGGATTGAACAAAGGAGCCATAGACATAAGTGAAAAGCTCTTTGGGACATTATCGATAATATACTTGTAATCGTTCTCTTGAAGTGTAGGAATAAAAAGAATTACAGCATCAATATAATTGACGCTTAAAGTTTTTATAAATCCGGCGAGATCATCTTTTTCAGGATCAAAAATATAAAATGATAAAGAGACGTTTTCAGCTCTTGCTGCTTTATTTAAGCCATAATAAAAGGTTGAGTAAAATTCGTCAGGATAGAAAGAACTAATTAGAGCGACATTTAGAGTAGATATAAAATCATACTTCTTATTAAGTAAGCGAGAATTTACTGGATAATTTAGTTCTTGAGCTGCCTTTATGGTTTGCGCTACATTATTAGAACTGGTTTTAGTGTCGCCACGTAAAATTCTTGAAACAGTAGATACCGAAAGACCGGTATTTTCTGCAATGTCTTTTAAAGTTGCTTTCATATCAATAAATGATGACCCACATTATTTTATCATTAAAGAATAATAAGTCATAAAGATGAAAATATTTCTCATATGATACTGAATTATAATCAATCTTGGAAGCGCTTCCCAGTATTAATTTATACCATTCATCTGTGTTTTCTCTCTCATTCAGTCTTTAAAGGCTCTAAGCGGGGGATAAATACAATCGTGAAATAATTTCCCATCATTAAGAAAAAAATCCTTTAAAAAAGTTGTATTTTTGGATGGGATTCAATAAAATGAATAGCGGAAAATGTGTCTGTTTGGGAGCGCTTCTATGATATGAAATCCTATCCATGCAGAATCATGTTCATTTAATTATTAATAAAAAACTATCAATTATGAAAAAGGCTACAATCAAAAAAGTATCGTCACTTTTACTTGTGATGGTACTCGCCTTAGGTTTTACTGCAAATACATTTGCGCAGTATGACTTTTTAGGCAGCGAAAGAATAAATGGAGGTGATTTTGCAGGAGATAGCATTTCATCAGCATGGGGAACATATCTTCAGGATTTTCTCCCAACAACCGTAACGGCAGATATTGATGCCAGTACAGGAGAACTTGCGATTACTAATATTCAAAATACCGATGGGACCGTATGGCATGTCCAGCTTTTTCAGGTATTATCAGCAACTCAGCGGGGTCTGCTCATGGAAGGGGGCACTTATGAGCTAACTTTTGATGCGCGAACTACTGCTGACTCAACCAGAGATTTCAGGGTTTACTTTGGACAAGATGCTGAGCCATTTGCAAACCAAGTAGCAGAAGGTACTGATATTGTCTCTATAGATGGCACAATGCAAACTTATACTTTAGAGATAACAGTTGCTGAGATTTTTGATGCGATGAAGCTTGGCTTTGAGATGGGTAGCTCAAACAAGGCTGTTTACCTTGATAATATCAGCATGAAATTAAAAGCTGATAATGTTGTGTTTAATGGCGGTTTTTCTTTAGGTGATTCGACCTGGAATCTATCTCCTGGTGCAGCTTCAATTGAAGTAGCGAATGAAGAGCTTGCGTTTACTGACATTCCTGGAGAGGGAGATACTTTTTCTGTACAGGCAATGCACGTATTTAATGAAGAAAGCTTAGATTCGTTATATCCAGGTCCTTACCGGGTGTCTTTTGACGCACGTACAAGTGCAGATTCTCAGGAAGTACACTTGTTTTTTGGAGAAATTGGTGGTAGCTGGGCTCGCTATTTTGATGAGTCTAGTGAAGGCCGAATAACTGTTGATACAACAATGAAAAAATATGTCCTTGAAGCAGCAATTGGAACACTTTATGATGAAATGCAAATTGGATTTGAAGTCAATTATGGTCCTGGTGATTTCTTTGTTGATAATATAGTTGTTGAAAGAATAAGAGAAGTAGCTCCTGATGCACCTACTGTTTCATTATCTACAACTGACGGCGTAGTTACTGTATCTGTAAGTGCCGTAGAAGGAGCTGCATCATATGATGTATTTTTCGCTGACTCTACTTTTACAGATACTGATGGTGGTGCGTTAGTAGGTACAATCGATCCTGAAAACGGTCTAACATTAGAGCACTCTACTTCCGCTCCTCATCCAGACGAAGCCTTTGACTTTACTGCTACCTATGGAGTGGTTGCAAAATCAGATGCCGGTACAGCAAGTGAGTTAACAACCAGCTCTATTGAAACAGGTATGACAACCGCTACTTTCTATGGTTATGAGTTAAGCTCTGAAGCCGTTACAGCTGTAAGTGAAGCTGTATTAGCTGGTGAAATCCCTGCAGCCTCAGCTCTAGCATCATTCTTCCCAAGTGGATACACACCGTTTGAGATTAATGAGACTAATGGTACTGTTGTAGCCGGCGAAGCACCTGGTGATAATGAAGACCTTTCTGGTAAGTTCTGGATGGGATTTGACTCAGAAAATAACCAGTTAATTTTCTATTCTGAAATAACCGATGAATCTGTTGTTTACGCTACTGAAGCTGATGGATCAGGTGGAGCTTGGAACTTTGATTCTTGGGAGATGGGAATTGGTAATTACTCTCCTAATTTCTTACAAGGTTCTGATCACACTACTTATGAAGCAGGTGATGAGCCTGATTACCAACTACGTATAGGTGGTCTGGTGGATCCTACAGATGATAGCGAAAGAGGATTTGTACACGGCTATGGTTTACTAGATGGCCGTATAAATGGTGAAGTGCCAAACTCTGCTACTGCTGTTGAAAAAACTGAAACTGGTTGGAGAGCATTAACATTAGTTAATACAGCTGAATTAGCTGGTACCGCTGATGATCAGTTTGATTTCCCAACTGGATCTGATTATACAGTATATCCATTGAATTTTGCAATAAATGACGCAGACGAAGCTACACGTGAAACCCAAATAGCTTGGGGCGCGAAATCTACAGACGGTGGCTGGTGGTCAGACCCTAGACAATGGACCGTAGTAGCTTTTGTTGGAAAGGATGCAGACTTTGTAACTTCGAATGAAGATGGCAATGACGCAACAAATCCAGTATCATTTAGCCTAGAGCAAAACTATCCGAACCCTTTTAACCCAACAACTAATATTAACTTCACGCTGCCTAATGCAACTCAGGTAACACTTGAAGTATTTAATATGTTAGGCCAAAAAGTGGCAACGCTTATCGAAAACGAAGCTATGGCTGTAGGAAGTCATACCCAAGCTTTTGATGCATCTAACCTGTCATCCGGATTATATATCTATCGATTAAGTGCCGGATCATCATTTGTACAAGCCAAAAAAATGATGTTGATCAAGTAATGATCTCAGGTAATATTATATAAACATACTCAAATACATATAAGGCACAGTTTTTAAAGACTGTGCCTTATTTTAAAAAATATTTTTATGAAGGTATTTAAAGTTCTAAAACAACTACTCTTCTTACTTCTCTTTTTATCCTTTTCTAATTCATTATTTGCCTTTCAAACAGGTAAAATAGCAGGTGAAGTAGTAGAAGAACAGACCGGTGATCCACTAATTGGTGTACAGGTATTTATTGAAGGTACAACTAGGGGAATCACAACAGATATTGATGGACTTTATAATATCAATAACATTGACCCAGGAACTTACACCGTTGTATTCCAATATTTAGGATATGCAACGTACAGAGTTGAAAATGTTGAGGTTTTTGTAGATAAAACTACTCGTATTGACGCAACATTAAATGAATCAGTTATTGAAGGTGAAGAAGTTACTGTAACAGCTGAACGTCCGATTGTGGAAAAAGACAGAACCACCACAACGGCTTATATTAGTTCAGACCAATTAGAAGACTTACCGGTAGTTAACTTATCGGATGCAATTAACAACCAAGCTGGTGTTGTTGATGGACACTTTAGAGGTGGTAGAATAGGTGAGGTAGCATATTTAGTAAACGGGGTTCCAATAAATAACGCATATAGTAACACTGCTGCTTTTACAGTTGAACAGAACATGGTTTCAAGTCTTCAGGTAATTAGTGGAGTTTTTAACGCTGAATACGGCCAGGCATTGAGTGGTGTTGTGGATATCCAGACTAAAGGCGTGCCTTCAGAATGGACAGGTAATGCACTTGCATATGTTGGCCAGATAGTTAGTGATAGAAAATTAGAATTTGTATCCAGAGATGCGGCAGCAGGTCCGTTTTTGGCTTATGATGATTTCAGCCAAGAAAAAGTTTCCTTCACTGAAGCTGCACCATTACTGGAAAACAGAGATATTCAGGTTTCCTTAGGTGGACCAATTATTAATGAAAAATTAGGATTTAGAGTTTCACTTAGATACTTATCTGAACCAGGGCATCTACTTGGTAAAGATCTTTTTAGACCATCGGATGAGTCTTTTGGTCTTAGTAATAGTGATAGAAATAATTGGCTTATTGAGTCTACAGGTTCCGGAGACTATAAATACATGAATTACCAAGATCGTTATTCTTTGAATACATCTTTGGTATATGAAGTGAACAGTAAATTTAAAATCGACTATAATCTTTTCCTTCAGAAATTAGATGGTCAGGGTTATAATCATGCTTATAAATATAATCCTAGTGGTGTGAATGAGTATCACAACATTTCTCAAAACCACATATTAGGTTTTAAATATGTTATAGGTCAAAAATCTTTCGCCAATTTGTCATTTAGTTATTTAAATGATAATGGTGGCTCGTGGTTACATTCATCCCCGGAAGACTCACTGAACTTATCGAACGCATATGTACCAGTAGAATTAGGTCAGCAACAGGGTAGAGAAGCTTTTTCCGTAGGTGGTAATCAATTATTCTCCACCAGAGATTTAGTTCAAACTGCTGGTGTGGTTGGTAGTTTTACATCACAACTAAATAGTGTGGTATCTGTTAAAACTGGATTTTCTGGAAGATTTCATAATCTTGATGTTAATACGTTCGGTATTACAGTTTTAAATGATGAACCAAGAGTTAATGAAAGTCCCTTTGATTCCTACAGCCTTGATGTGAGTCCATATGAGGCAGCCGCTTATGCACAGACAAAGATTGAATACCCAAATTTAATTGTAAATGCCGGGCTAAGGGCTGACTACTTCAATCCAAATTTCACAGTACCAAGAGATTGGACACAGGCATCTAGGGAAACAATTGTTGATCCTGATAATCCATCAGAAACGATATCAAACAGAGTAGAATCTGACGATACTTTCCAAATAAGTCCTCGTTTAGGTATTGCTTTCCCTATCTCAGAAACCGGCGTTATGCGTTTTTCTGCTGGTTTATTCTTTCAGACACCACAATTATCGATTCTCTACACAAACTCTGAGTATGAGAAAAATCCTACTGCATCGCCTGCACAGTTTGGTAATGCTAATCTAGACCCTGAACGAACACTTTCTTTTGAGGTTGGTTTGCAGCAGGGTATAACAGAGACGCTGGGCTTAGATTTAACACTCTTCTCTAAAGATATTAGAAACCTCACGGGTGTTGAATTTGGACGGGCTTTTGATGGTCAGAATATTTCTCGATTCGTTAATCTTGATTATGGTACTATAAAAGGTGCTACATTATCACTATATGAGAGAGGAGATGGACCAATTTCGTGGACTATTGATTACACCCTGCAGTTTGCTAAAGGTTCTGCATCTAACCCCACGGATGCTTTTACAAGATTTCAAGCTGGACTTGAACCAACAATTAAATTACGCCGGTTAGATTGGGATAGAAGAAATATTCTAAATAACACTCTTACATATCGGACTGATGTTGGTTTAACAATTTCAACAATTAGTAGCTTACAAACAGGTACGCCTTATACTACTTTAAGAAGGGATAGAACATCATTCATCGACAATAATGAAGATAAGCCTGTTTGGTTCAATACCGATATGCGTGTCTATTATAAACCAGTCAAATTAAAGACAGATGTTCAGTTTTTCTTACAAATAGACAATTTATTTGACAGTAGAGCACAATTTGCAGTTTTCAATGACACAGGTTTAGCAACAGAATCAGAAAGACTTGCTGATATTCAGCGTGGTAATTCTATTCCGGGTGGCCTAAACAGTTTTGAAGAGTTCATTCTTAATCAAGCTAACCTAGGCCCTCCTAGAACGATTAGAGCCGGTCTCAGATACAAATTTTAAAATCATTAAAAAGAAGCTAAGAATATCAGTTACATAGATATGAATAAAAATAGAACCATATTTCTTGCTATTTGTACGATAATATTTTCCGGAAGCCTAATTGCACAGGATATCCCTGATGAATACCGAGGTGAGTCTTCGGCAGTAGCTCGAGGAGTCCTGGATGGCAACCTTATTGAAACAAACTTTAGGAACCATGGAGAATTATCCAGATGGAATGATTTGCCTTGGGGAGTTTGGCCACGAAATATTGGTGGTCGGCATATAGACGGTGTCGGTGTTATTATTGCCGGATACGTAGATGGAAATCGTGAAGACTATCCAGTATTTTATAATGGAGAAGCAGACACCCTCCTTAATCCGGTAAGTATAAACTACCGAGAAGCAGGTCTCAGACAAAGTCCTTTTACAGGAGAAACTTGGGCTTGGTTGCCACTTCCCGGATTTAATAACCCGGACAGGATAGATTCTGTAACATCCGTATTAACACCAACACCTGCTTTAAGTAAGGATAAATCTTCTTGGCCTGAATTTTGGCCAGATAGGCTAAATGAAGAAGACGCTGGTTGGCCGGGTACATGGAATGGTAGAGATGGTCGATTGGCAAACGCTGATCTTGAATCATTTTATGTAATGGATGATTTTTCTGACAAGGAGTATCATGTTGATCCGGAAACAGGAGAACCATATAGTCCTTTTGGGGTTTATTATCCAAGTCCACAGTCTGACTCTACAATGGGTGGATTAGGCCTTCAAATGCAAGTGCGTATTTTCCAGTGGGCAAATATACTTGCTGAAGATACCATGTTTTTAATTTATCGAATTACCAATAAAGGAGACTTCGCCCAAGACCGACTCTACTTTGTTCAAATAGTTGATTACGGTTTAGGTAATGAAGAGGATGATGATAATGCTGCTTATGATCCATTACTTGATGTTGTTTATGGTTGGGATCGAAATGGGATAGGTACTCCAACTTCAGGTGGAGGTAACTACGAACTTGGTTATACAGGTTTCGCATTTCTCGAATCACCTGCTGATTCTGATCCTGCTTTAGATGCTGATCAGGATGGGATAACAAATGAATCGCGTTTTGTTAATGATGTATTTACCCCAATTGAAGGCCAAGAAAATATCAGAGCCGAAGTAGAGTCAAGATACGATATCACAGCCTTTGAAGAATTTTACGGCCCACTTGAAAACAGACCAGCCTTTATAGCAGGAGTTTGGTACACAACAGATGAAGAACTTGATTGGGTAGGTTATACTGATGATAATGATAACGGCCAATTTGATTCAGGTGAACTTCTTAACGATGATTATGGTAGAGATGGCCTTGGGCCATTTGACCCTGGTTACCCGGGGCCGGATGAAGGAGAGGCGGATGGAATTCCAACTCCCGGAGAGCCAAATTTTAATGAATTAGATGTTGATGAGTCTGATCAAATTGGTTTAACTGGTTTTGATTTAAATACCCGTCCATTCTACGAAAGTGGTAATAACCTAAGAGACGATACTTGGTTATTTGAAAGAATCGTTTTAAGTGAATTTCCTCTTGGACAAGAACCTGTTCAAGAAGTAGCTGATGATGAGCCATTTGCCTTGTTTATGTCAGGTGAAGTTCAGCTAGATAGCGAGAATGATCCTAACGGTAAATCTACTGATTTCTTCTCAACTGCTTGGATTTTTGGTAGTAACGAAGAAGATTTCTTTAAGAACAGAAGAACCGTACAAAATATCTATAATGCTGACTATAACTTTGCTCAGCCACCGATAACACCAGTATTATCTGCTGATGCAGGCGATAGAAGAGTAGTTTTGTCGTGGGATGATGCTTCTTTAGAAAGTTTTGACCGCTTTACTCAAGAATTTGACTTTGAAGGGTATAAGCTATTCAGAGGAACTAATAACCTTCTTTCTGATGCAAGAACAATTACTGATGTAAATGGAACACCAACTTATTATGATCCAATAGCACAATTTGATTTGGATAATGATATTAGCGGTACAATTCCTGTTTTAGAAGGTGAAGCTATTTTTGATCTTGGTAATAATTCAGGCCTGCAATATAATTATGTTGATACTACCGTAACAAATGGTAAAACCTACTATTACGCACTGGTTGCTTATGACAGAGGCATTCAACCGGAAGCAGGTTCTACAGCTCTTGGAGTAGACCCGCAGGAAAATACATTTAACATATCGTTAGACTTGGCAGGCAATGTAATAGCTACATCTATTAACGCAGCTGCAGTTATTCCAAAAACTACTCCACTAGGTTATGTTTCTGGTGGATCAACAGCTGATCTTTCATCTCCTACAACGGGTGATGCAACAGGTAGTGCTAATGTAATTGTGGTATCAAATAGTCAGGTTAATACTGCAAATCAATATAAAGTTAGTTTTTACGATACCTCAACAACTGCAGGGGACTTTCGAAGTACTTCTGCTTTTGATATGGTAGAATTAACATCTGGAGATTCATTAATTACAAAAAGACCCTTTACTTCTACTACAAGTGTTATTGATGGTTTTACTTTTGAAACAAATAATAGTCAGCCGGCTAGAATTATCGACAATAAAACTGGATATGTTTCTAATGAAGGGTCAGAGAATGAGCTTTATGGCCTAAACCCACTAGAACTAGATGGCGTCGAAACAGACTGGGAGATAGTTTTAACCAAAAATATTTTGACCGCTACTGGTATTTCAACTACAGGATTTGTGTTGAGTGACAGCGATTATGAGTTAACGTGGACAGATCCTCAAGTTTCTGTCTATACACCGCCATTAGTTTTTGGTGGCCAATTCCTCAGAACTGATATCCCAGTTTTCGCTACTAACAAAACTACGGGTGATGATGCTGAAATACTTATTATTGATAATGATGAAAACGGTGAATTTAATGAAGGTGATAACCTGGTTGTAACTGAGCGAATTAGTGGTCAGTTTCGTTATCGCTACAATCTGCAATTCAATGCTTTGCAGGATAATCAACCGCCATCTCCTGGTACTAAAGTATTGATTTCAAGTTCTCGTTCATTTGGAAATGGAGACTCTTTTGAATTTGGGGTTGCTAAATCAGTTGTTGATAATCAATTAGCAGCAGGTCAACTTGATAACATCTACGTTGCACCTAACCCTTATGTGGGTGCTGCAGAATGGGAGAGAACATCAAATCAGGTTGGGAGAGGTGAAAGAACGATTTACTTTTATAACCTACCTCAGAAATGCACTATTAGGATATTCAATGTTAGAGGTGAATTAATCAACACTCTTGAGCATGATGGAAATCTAACTGATGGGGCTACAACATGGGATCTTAGAACGGCTAATAACGAGGATATTGCATATGGAGTTTATTTCTACCACGTGTTTGCCGAGGGCGTAGGTGAATATGTTGACAAATTCGCTGTAGTCAAATAGATATGAAAAAATTGAAAAGTAAGTTTATAAACTATCCAACTATGAAGCCTACACTAACATTAATTGTAATATTCTTTCTATCTTTTTCAGTTACTCTGCAAGCACAAAGTAGGGTTGGTACAACTGCTGCACCGTTTCTGACGCTTGGAGTAGGCGCTAAAGCTTCGGCCTTAGGACATGCAAATACCGTATTGTCCTCAGGTGCTGAAGGGCTTTTCTGGAATCCTGCTACTATCGCAATAGAGAATGAAGGCGGAACTTATAACTCTGGATATCTTTCATACAATCAACTTTTTGTTGATGTAAATGCGTACGCATCAGGCTTAGTTTTCAATATTTCTGAAGGTAAAAGCTTCGGAATAGGACTTAATTACATAGACTATGGCAGAATGGATATTCGAACTGTAGAACTTCAGGAAGGAACAGGTGCTACGTTCGGAGCTCATGATTTGAGTATTGGGTTATCATATGCGCAAAATTTAACTGAGCAATTTTATTTTGGTGGTACTGCAAAATTAGTACAACAAAAGATATATGATATGAGTGCTGAAACTTTCGCATTCGATTTTGGTTTCACCCTTTTAACAGACTACTTAAATGGTATGAAACTAGGAGCTACTATCAGTAATTTTGGTGGTAGTATGCAAATGGGCGGTATAAATGCTGAGTATCTTATTGATGTGGATGAGCAAAGCGAAGGTAACAATGAATCTGTTCCTGGACGAATCTTTATGGATGAGTGGGATCTTCCGTTGTCATTTAGGTTTGGTGTTGCAGTACCTGTAATTAAAAAGGACAATCTGGAATTGATAGTGATGACAGATGCGCAACAAACGAATGATAATGATCTAAATATAGATAGTGGTTCTCAGCTTAGTTATGTTACTAATACAATCAAATTCCATGCAAGAGCTGGATATAAAGATTTGTTATTAGGTAACCAGGTTGATTCTCATTTTACTTATGGAGCAGGTTTTACTTTAAAAACAGCTAATGGTGTAGCTCTCGGATTTGATTTTGCTCAAGTTCCATTTGAGTATTTAGGCAACACTACATTAATTGATATAAAACTATACTTCTAAATGTATAAAACCAGTTTATTGAAAAAGAATAGCCACTTAAATTTAGAGTGGCTATTCTTTTTTTGCGTTATAAGCTTTTCCATTTTTCTAACAAATTGTTCAAATCAAAATGATAGTCAAGAAGTAATTGCGACAGTTAATGATTCCGAAGTTACTGTATCTGATTTTGAACAAAAGTATGTTGAGCATTTAATTAAAACAGGCCGTAATGATACTAAAAGTGAACGTTATCGCTTTTTAAGTGAAATTATTGATAACATTGTATTGGCCGATGCTGCACTTGATAAAAACTATCTTGGTAATCCTATTTATCAAGATGCTATTTGGTACCAAAATAGAAAATCGCTTGCGGATATATATTTTGTTGACCAAATGAACGAACGTCTAGAGGACCCTGAAGAGGAAGATGTTCGATTGGCTTTTGCCAAATCGAAGAGAAAAGTATATGTGCGTCATCTATTCTCGAAAAATGAAGAGAAAGTTAATACATTTTACCAGCGGCTAGAGGCTGGAGAAGACTTTGTAGATTTAGCGAATGAGTTTTACGAAACAGCTGTCTATGATTCAACAGCCGGTTATTTAGGACCCATATCTTATTATGGTATAGATGACAATTTTGCTGAAACTGCATTTTCAATCAATCAGGGTAATTATTCAAGACCCATAAGAACAAGTTTTGGTTTTCACATCATCTACGTAGAGAAAGTAATATTTGAGGCCCTCCTCACGGAAAGTGAATTTCAAGTGAGAAGAGAGGGTATTAAGAATAAAGTTAAACAAAGAAACCAGGCACTAGAGGCAGACGAATACATAAGAAGCTTGATGAGCAGACTTGATGTTCAGATGAGTCGTGAACCTTTGGTTAACCTTATGAAGGATATACAGAATTTGCCTTCGTTAGAAGAAATTGATATTGAAAGAAATAAGGGCGACACAGAAGGGATTAGCTGGGATAACCAAAAGCTTAATGAACTAGAATCTGAAGTTGATCAGAAAAATATTCTTGGTACCTACGTACTCCTTGGAGAAAGGATTGATTTTACAATTGAAGATTATTTGAACTGGCTTCCATATTTACCTTTAGACGAGTCCAGAAATCGAACTGGGGCATCAGTTGGGCGTGCATTGCGAAACGAGGTACTGATGCGTTTGGCTAAGGATGAGGAGTATTCAGAAGATGAAAGAGTTCAAAAAAAGATCAAGGATCGAGGAATGGAGGTGCTCTCTCAGTTATATCAACAAGATCTAATCAAGGAAGCCCTTGAAGATTCATCTGAGATTGATGTGCCTGACAATTTCCGCAGCCAAGTAATAAGGAAAAGAAGCTATAAAATTGAAACTTCTTATTGGAAGATAATGGCTACATCCTTAGATGAAGCAAAACTAATACGCAGTGAAATATTAACCGGTACCCCTAAACAAACGTTTCCAAATTATACATCAGTTGAGGATGCAACATTATCACCTACCGACCCTGATTATTATTTAGTATCAGATGCAACAGTAGGTTCACCAGTTGCTATAAAATCTAACACCCAAGGTTGGCTGGTCATAAATGTAAATAATAGGGAATACATCGAAACAAGAGTTGATACTAAAGATGTACAGATTGATAAAATGTATAAGGTTCTAAATTATTTAGATACTAAAATAGACAGTATGCGATCGGTTGCTGATGTTTCCATTGATACCACTTTGTTCGATAAAATATATGAGCTTTAAGAAAGCCTTTATCTCAGATAGAAATTAAAGCAGATGCTATTCAATTTTTATCCAATCTATGATTCTCAAACATCTCTAACATTGCTTTAAGCAACCCAAGCATTCCAAGAGCAAATATTATTAAACCATAGGATAGCTCTTGGATGAAGCTTTGATCAAGCACAAAGAGTCCCGCCAATCCAGTCGTCATAAATAGTAGGGTTGCTACTGAGGTTACGGCAATGAACTGCTTACCTTTCCTAGGATCTTCCCAAACTTTTCTGGAAATTTCATTTTGCGTTTTAGTAGTATCTTGAAGAGTTGAGAAACCTATTCCAATACCTGCCAAAGTGAGTGCAGTATTATAACTGATCCATATTGAATCAAACCCATAAATAAGCGGAGCAATTATAAAATAGGTGGCAGCTAGCATTATCGGATACTGTAGGTAACTAATAACATGGAATATTTTGGTTACTTGATTCATAGGTAAGATCTGTTACTAGCGGGAGGTGGAATTTTCAAAAAATAAATCCATACTTTTAAGAGGAACAGGATTTAAGTGATATTTAAACGGCTCTCCGTATTCAAAGCCTGCTAAATGACCAAAATATCGAGCTCTTGCTTCAAGTTGCTTAAAGTAGTTCTCTGATGAAATATAGGTTTGAGGTTCATCACCAGGATCTGCTACATTAAATTGAGTATTAAATGCCAGCATGCTTTTTCTCTTTGTCTCCCAATGTTCTGAAATATCAAATACGAAGTCAGGTTCAAAAGGTCGATCTTGCATATAGTGTAAAATATGGGAGGGTCGAAAAGCTTTCTGTGCATTACCTTCAGCATCTGAAGTTTCAATCTTTTTTAATCCTGCATAAAATAAGGCATCAATACAAAGGTTTGTCCCTTTAGCATGATCGGGGTGTCGGTCAAAAGGGGCTCCAATTATACATATATGTGGTTTAGTTAACCGAACCTGTTCAATGATTTTTAATTGATTCTCTCTGTTATAAGGGATAAGAGAGTCACCCAGATCTAAATTTTTCCTAAATGAAATACCCAAAATTTCAGTAGCTTTATTAACTTCTTCAGATCTAGTTTCTTCGGTGCCACGTGTGCCCATTTCACCTTTTGTGAGATCTATAATGCCCACTTTTTTACCTTGGGAAGTTAAGGCTGCAATGGTTCCGCCACAGTTTAATTCAGCATCATCAGGATGAGAAGCAAATACAAGTACATCTAATTTCATAGACTGATTTTATCGATAAAAAGAATTATATAAGGTATCCATTAAATATAATACAATAGTATTTTTTTCTAAATTTGACGTAACGAATTAAAATAATTTTCGTAGCAAGTACATCAATTCACTCCAAATACTAGAATGAGAATAGCTAACAGTTTTTTAGAAGGATTTAGGATCGCTCTTCAAGCGCTTAAAGTCAACAAAATCAGATCTACACTTACTGCCCTTTGTATAATCATTGGTATTACTATGGTTACTATCGTTGACTCAGTTACCACCGGCATGGATGTTACTTTTGAGGAAAGCATGGCAATGATGGGACAAGATGTTGTGTATGTGCAAAAATGGCCGTGGGGCATGGGCGGAGAATATAAGTGGTGGGAGTATAGAAATCGGAAAGAGATTGAGCTAGAATATGTTGAGCAAATCAGGGATTACAGCAGATATGCTAGTAACGTAACAGCAGTAGCTAATAGAGGTACATCCATTCGTTATAAAGATAAGAGCGCTGAAGGAGTTGGTTTAAGTGGTGCCACGGCAAATTATTTATCAATACAGGGCCTCAATATTGCAGAAGGCAGAATGTATGTGGACCAGGAAGTTCGTTCCGGATCAAAAGTCGCAGTAATAGGTAATACTTTGATGGAATCTCTATTTGAAATGGAGACCGCACTAGGTAAACAAATTCGGGTCGGGGGACAAAAATTTACGGTTATTGGAATTCTTGAAAAGCAAGGAAAATTTCTTGGCTTAGAAGATACTGACAACCGAATCATCATTCCTATCTCAGCATATAAACAGATATATGGTTTAAGATATGGCTTACAGATCGGTGTACAGTTTCCTTCTCAAGAAGCGATGAAAGAAGGTGAGTACGAACTCGAAGGAATTATGAGAAGAATTCGGCAATTAGATGCCACTGCCGATAATGATTTTGCCCTGAATAAACCGGAAGCATTTAAAGAGCAGCTTGAAGGAATGAAGGCTGGTATTTATGCAGTCGGCTTTATTTTAAGTGGCTTATCTTTACTTATTGGAGGTATTGGCGTAATGAATATTATGTTTGTTTCTGTAAGAGAGCGAACAAAAGAGATTGGTATTAGAAAAGCTGTGGGCGCAAAGTCATGGGAAATACTAACTCAATTTCTGCTGGAAGCAATAGCTATTTGTTTATTGGGTGGAATCATTGGAGTTGCACTGGCTGGAGGATTAACCATACTAATTAACCAGGTATTTGTTGCAGTTATGAATGTGAGCGTAGTAATTGTAGCATTCAGCATATGTACGATTGTTGGGGTAACATTTGGCTTTATTCCTGCTTACCGAGCCGCAAAATCAGATCCAATTGAATCACTGAGGTTCGAATAAAATGCATATTAAAGAAACAACCGCACAAGCTATAGATTCTATCAGGGCGAATAAACTTCGTTCTTCCCTTACACTTTTGGCTTTGGTGATTGGAGTTTTTTCTGTAATTGTTTCTACTACGGCAGTTGCTGTTTTAGATAACTACTTCAAAAATACGCTAAGTATAATGGGAAGTGACGTGATCACCATCCAAAAAACACCTGCTGTACAAATGGGTGAATTGGATAAAAGTATTCGTAATCGAAAGAATATTGGATTTGAAGAAGCACTGACTCTTGAAGAGCAAATGAACATAGCAGAGGGGATGAGTCCTTATGAAACTTTCTCCGTTTCAAAAATAGTCTTCAATGATGAAGAGACGGAACCTAATGTGATGGTAAGAGGAAGTAACTCAAACTTCCTGGAGAACAATGCTTATGATGTTGAAGATGGGCGAAATTTTACCGGAGATGATGTTCAGTACGGCAGAAGTTTTGCAATTATTGGTAAGGATGTGCAAGACGCGTTGTTCAAAAATGAATACCCATTAGGAAAAACGATTCGTTTTGATGGACGTCAGTATCAGGTGATTGGAATCCTTGAAGCTAAAGGCCAGGTTTTTGGTCAGTCTTTTGACAACTTTGTTTTGATACCTTATACAACGGCATTAAATGTTTATGGAGGAAGAAATAGAAATATTTCTGTTCAGGTTAGGGCTCCCGGAATTTCTTTTATAGAACGCACAGTAGAAGAATTGACAGGAATAATGCGTGTTATTCGAAAAGTAGCACCGGGCGATATAAATGATTTTGAAATTGAAACCAATGAATCGCTCTCAGGTACATTCGATGCTTTTACAGGCGCCTTATATATGGGTGGGTTCGCGATAGGTTTTATCACTCTTTTAGGTGCCGGAATTGGTGTCATGAATATCATGTTGGTTTCAGTCTCTGAACGGACAAGAGAGATTGGGATTCGAAAAGCTGTAGGAGCTACCCGAAAAGCTATTGTAAGTCAGTTTTTGATGGAAGCCATATTTATTTGCCAAATTGGTGGAGTTATCGGGATGATCTTTGGTATCGGTGTGGGGAATCTCATGGCGGTGTGGATTGAGACCGAACCGGTGATTCCAATATGGTCTGTAGCCGGTGGATTTTTTGGAATGTTAATTGTTGGGTTGGTTTTTGGAGTGTATCCTGCTTTTAAAGCAGCTAAACTGGACCCTATAGAAAGTTTACGCTACGAATAACTTTTTGCAATGGAATGATTTAAGCATCCAATGCAATTTCTTATATTAAAGAAAAAAAATAGGGCATTATGAACGAAGAAATCATCCAAAATATAAATGAACGGTTAGATCGAGCAATCGATAAGGGTCGTGAAATCCTGGAAGACGAAGATCTTCAAGTTCGATTAGAAGAGCTTAAGGATAAGTCAGAATCAACCATACGCAAAAACCCGCTTAAATCGGTTGCTATAGGTTTGGCTGTTGGATTTATTGCAGCCAAAATTTTCACATCAAAGGATTAAATCTGAATGGAAGATTTAGGGAGCAGAATTAAGCATATTACTCGTGAGCTTAAGCAGTATGTTGAGACTCGTTTAGAATTGACGGTCTTAAATGTAAGTGATAAGGTGACCTATATCATAGGTCAATCTATTCAGCAGCTTTTTGGATATACTATTTTAGCTCTGGGTTTAGTATTTGGGCTGGTTGCTCTGGCCATTTACCTTGGAGATGTGTTTGATGCAGAATGGGCGGGCTATGCAATTGTAGGTGCTCCGTTCTTTATTTTAGGGCTGATATTTGTGACTTTGAAACCTAAATCAATTGCAAAGAAAATTCAGGCTCAACTGCTTGCTGAATTAATAGATACTAAGCCCACACAAGAAAAAGAGATTAAAGAAGTTCCCACTCGAGAAATTCTCACTAAAGATTCTGATAAAAATGTCTGAAGAAAAGTTATCAAACCTCGAAAAGAAAAAGCAGCAGCTCGAAAATGAGTTAGCTAATATTCAAAATGGATTGGATAAATCTATTGACAGTGTGAAGGAGGGTGTTTCAGATAATATGGACCCTAAGAACCTGATTAAGAAATATCCTCTGTCCATTATTGGTGCTTCTATTGTTGTAGGTTTTTTAATCGGTAGGAATAAAGATGAAAATTCTGCTCCATCCCCAAGAAGATATTCTACCGGTTCCGATTCAGCAATTTCAAAAGAGGTAAAACGCATGCTTGCCAAAAAAGGACTGAGTCTATTTTTAGATTTCCTTGATGGTAAAGTAGCAACGCTTAAAGAAAAGAATAGAGAGTCAGACGATTAATTTTACAACTATTTAGCTGCTCACTGTAAAAGGATTTAAAAGTCGAAAATTTAGCAACTAATCTGTAACTATTTTCGTCACTCCTCGTGTACAACCTGTTAACAAAAACGAATTTCAATCATGAAAAGACTTCTTTCATCTACGCTTTTTGCACTTCTATTTTTAGTAACGTCAACGCTTTCAGCTCAAGACGTCCGCACAATTTCACTTCAGGAAGCTATTGAGATAGCACTTGAGAATAATTATCAGCTAAAACAGGCAGAAAATAACCTAGCACTTTCGAACGAAAGCATTAAAAGTGAGTACGCAGATTTTGCGCCTACAATATCCAGTAGCTTAAGTGGATCCAGATCTACAGGTCAACAGTTTATTGCTGATCGTTTGAGTGAGCCGGGTCTTAATCCTTTTGTTGATGTGACCTCACAGTCTTTCAGTGGTAGATTAAGTGCAAACCTTACCATATTTGATGGCTTTAATAACATTAATTCACTTCGTGCCAGTGAGCAATCAAAGCTTTCATCTGAAGAAAGTTTACAGCGAGCCAAAGAACAGGTTATTTTCAATGCTGCATCGCGTTATCTACAGGTTTTGTTAGACGGACAATTATTAGAGATTGCTCAAGAGAATCTTGATAATTCACAACAACAACTTGAGCAAGTAACTGCTCAGGTTGAAGTAGGATCTCGGCCCTCTGTTGATTTGTACAATCAGGAAGCACAAGTTGCAGCTGATGAATTTAGTGTTACCCAACAGGAAAATAGTCTCAAATTCAGCAAGCTGTTTTTAGTAAGGCAACTACAAATTGATCCTTTAGGAGAGTATGAATTTGTGGTACCGGAAACACAAACTGAAGTGAGTGAAGCCGGCAGTATGAACTATAGCCTAAGTGAATTGATTGATCAGGCTATTCTTAATCGTTCAGATCTTAAGAGTGAAATTGCCGATATCAGAATTCTTGAGTATCAGTTACAGATAGCTAAAGGGAGTTTGTATCCTTCTATTTCAGCCAGTGCTTCTCTTTCTTCGAGATATAGTGATCAGTATTCTTTACCTGGTGAAGGAAATATAGGTTTTAACGACCAGTTTTTTGATCAGCAGATTAACCGATCTTTAGGGTTGTCTGTTGATATTCCAATTTTCCAGAATTGGAATCGTATGTATAACATTCAGTCTTCGAAAATTCAGCTCAAAAATGCCGAACTGTCTTTTGATAATTCTAAACTTCAGGTGATTCAGGAAGTTACACAGGCATACAACGACTACACTTCGTACACAAAGCAACTGCAAGCTTCCGAAAAATCGAGAAGAGCCAGTGAGCGTGCATTTGAAACTCAGCAAGAACGATATAATGTAGGTTCAAGCACATTGATCGAGTTGAGTCAGGCACAAGCAAGTTACGTTGAAGCTCAATCTAACTACACACAAGCAATGTACAATTTGATATTTCAAGAGAAGTTGCTTGACTATTACTTAGGTAAACTCAGTGGCGACAGCGTAGAATTCTAAATACATAATTAATTTAAAGGGATGGGATAGGGAAATGGCGAATAAGAAATCATCAACAAAAAAGCTGTTGATATGGATAGGTGGAGTTCTGGGTGTTGTAATTGCTTTGGGTTTAATTCTAAGAATGACCGGAGTAATTGGGCAAGCGGATTCAGGAAAAGAGGTTGAAACAGCAACAACGAAGCTCAAGACCATTACTCAACTAGTCTCAGCTTCCGGTAAGGTACAGCCTGAGATCGAAGTTATTATCCGCCCGGATGTTTCGGGTGAAATTATAGAACTGGCAGTTAAAGAGGGTGATTTTGTTCGTGAAGGGGACTTGTTAGTTCGAATTAAACCCGACATTTATCAAGCTCAGATTGATAACTTAAATGCTGCTCTTTTGACCCAAAAAGCCCGACTCGAGCAAACAAGAGCATCTCTCATACAAGCTGAAGCAGCACACAAGCGCGACAAGCAGTTATACGATAAAGATCTGATTTCTGAGATGGCATACATTCAGACAAAATCAGAATTAGATGCGCAGAAGGCTAGTTTTAAAGCTTCTGAATATCAAATTCAGAGTGCCGAAGCGCAATTACGACAGGCTAAAGAAGAGCTGCAACAAACCGTAATAAGAGCTCCACAGAATGGTACGGTAACCGGTTTGGGTGTAGAGGAAGGCGAGAGAGTACTTGGTAATTCCCAAATGGCAGGTACGGAAATGATGCGCGTTTCTCTTTTAGATCGAATGGAAGTATTAGTTGAAGTGAATGAAAACGATATCGTAAATGTGGATTTTGCTGATACTACCCGAATTGAAGTAGATGCATACCCCGAAAGAAGATTTAACGGCGTTGTAACTGAAATAGCAAACTCAGCACGGGTAACGGGTAGTGGGACTAATGAGCAGGTAACCAATTACCAGGTTAAAGTTCGTATTGTTACGCCTCACAATCTTGACAGCAGTCCGGATAAATTAGTAAGAACAGAGAGTTCGGAAGATCCTGAACAAATGTTTGTTCCAAAATTCCGCCCTGGAATGTCTGCGACAGTTGATATAGAAACTCAAACTGCGGTAAACGTTGTTTCAGTTCCTATTCAATCGGTAACGGTTCGTGATTTTGCTAAAGACGACAAAACTCAGAAAGCGAAACAAGATTCAGCCGAAATGATCCTTGCAAGCACTCAGGATGAAGACTTAGTTATCAAAGATGAAGATATACGTAAAGTGGTATTTGTTGTAGTAGATGGTAAAGCCATTCGAAAAGAAGTTGAAACAGGTATCAGTGACAACACACATATCCAAGTTCTATCGGGTCTTAGTGCCGGTGAAGAAATTGTAATTGGCAGTTATCGGACTCTTTCAAATAGCTTGAAGGATGGTGACAAGGTTACTGTTAACAACAAGACTATTTCGTTCAATTAATTTAATTTCATTCAATTCATATGTCTAAAAAACCTGTCATTCAAATCACAGATCTGACAAAAGTTTATCAAATGGGTAATACGGAAGTACATGCCTTAGCTGGCGTTACTTTTGACATCCAAGAGAATGAATATATAGCCATTATGGGACCTTCAGGGTCTGGTAAATCTACGTTAATGAACATGATTGGCTGTTTGGATACTCCCTCTACCGGAGAGTATATTCTGAATAATAACAATGTAAGCACAATGGATGATGCTGAACTTGCTGAAGTTCGTAATCGTGAAATTGGGTTTGTTTTCCAGACCTTCAATCTACTCCCAAGAACTTCTTGCCTGGCTAATGTTGAACTTCCACTTATTTATGCAGGCATGAAATCAGCTGAACGTAAAGAGCGAGCAAAAGATGTGCTCACCAAAGTAGGATTAGGGGATAGGGTAGATCACAAACCTAATGAATTATCAGGTGGGCAGCGTCAGCGTGTAGCTATTGCGCGAGCGTTAGTTAACAATCCGTCCATTCTTCTTGCAGATGAGCCTACAGGTAACCTGGATACCAAAACGGGAGAAGAGATTATGATGCTTTTTGAAGAGCTTTATCGTCAGGGAAATACTATTATTGTAGTTACTCATGAACAAGAAATTGCAGACCACGCTCGCCGAATTGTTCGGTTAAGAGATGGTGTTATCGAACTCGATGAGAAAGTTGAGAAGCCTATTTTGGCTGATTATCAGAATGCCTGACATTGAATTGCATTTAAAAACTTAGATCATGAAAAAAGGCGCTCATTGAGCGCCTTTTTTGTTTTAAAGAATATGACTTATCTGGTTTATCGTAAACCGAATCCAACACCTACATTAAAAGCAGAATAAGTGGATTGGGTATAGCTTGCTGAAATTCTAAAGATAGCTAAGCTAAATCGGAAACCTGCAAAGGCGCGAATTTTGTTGTCACCCTCAATCTCCAGGTCAATTGGAGCTTCAATAGCTTCAATGCGTTTCTCTTTTTCATTCGCTGGGTCGTTAGGGTAATCGGGATTAAAAGAGGTAATTGGATACATTCCCGGTGTTGCTAAAGTTGTTTTTGATGTCTCATAACCTAATCCACCATATACAGAGATGAACGGGAGTGTTTTACCAACAATAGCATTGAAAGTAGTTGCTGTAGTTTCCAGGTCAATACTTTGATCATCCCATGTAGTAGAAGGGAATGTGTTCTCAATTTCAGCATTTCCACCCTGAGAAACTTCGGGATCTACATTAAAGTTAGCATTGGCCGTAAACTTGGTATAGCCAACCTGAACAGAGATATCGACTGGAAGTAATTTACCGCCCGGCAGCCATTGATTAAGTCCGTGCTTTACACCAACTCCAAACATGCCAACACCGGCATCTACAACTGGAGCTGTGAATTCGGGTACATATCGTAAGGTAATATCGGTGTCTTTAATAATTCCAATACTAGCCTGAATCATTGGCGCAGGAGCATAAGCAAAACCGGTACCGCCGGGCAGGCCAAATTCAGTAACTAATTCATCTTGTCCAGTTTGAGGGTTTTCTAAATAAACACCCATTGTTGTGTTGGTGCTTTTGTTACCGGCTATAGTGGATGTCTCTGCACTTCCCGATGTAAGCTCAAGCTGACTTAAGTTTAGGGCAGTAACGTCAAACATTTTGTCGCCGGATGGAATAACGGCTGCAGCGACATTCAAACTGATGTCGAAACCAAGGGTAGGGTGTGCTTTGGCTGTGTTAAACCAACCTGTGTTTAAATCTGCGCCAAAACCTTTTGTATAAGGAGCGAGAAAGCTTTCCATTAAAACATTTGCATCTGCAGCGCCACCTCTCAAAATGGCCCCCGCATCTCCGAGTTGAGCCTGTACATTACCAGCCGTAGAAAGACCGATTAATGCAAGAGCGCATAATCCTTTTATTATTTTCTTAAAATTCATAACCATTTGTACTCCATGATGTTTGTTATTTGTTATATACCAATATCTAAATAATTTTGGAGATAGGGAATACCCATATTAGGGTAAAATGAAAACCGCTTTAAAGGGAATCCAGCATGTTTATATATGAATTATAACGACTGACGGCTATTTCACCTTTTTCAAAAGCATCTGCAACACCGCACTTTGGTTCGTGGGCGTGCGTACAGTTGCTGAATTGGCAATCTTTTCTGGGCTCTATCATCTCCGGGAAAAACAGGGATAATTCCCAGGGTTCGATATTCACCAACCCAAATTCACGTATACCGGGAGTGTCTGCTATATATCCACCAAAATTTAACGGTACAAGCCGGGCAAAGGTGGTAGTGTGCTTCCCTTTATTTGAAAAATCAGATATTTCATTCACCTTGAGGTTGTAGGATGGGTCAATGGCATTAACTAAGCTCGTTTTTCCAACGCCAGATGGTCCTATAAAAGCTGAGGTATTATCTGAAAGTAGTTTTTTTAGCTTTTCTAGGGATTCTTGATCTTCAATACTTGTGATTAGAAAAGTATACCCTAAGGTTGAATATAATTTTGCAAGTTCTTGAGCAAACTCTAAGCCACCGCTTTTAGCTAAATCTATTTTGTTAAGAATGATTACCGGTTTTACTTCATAAGCTTCACAGGTCACTAAGAAGCGATCTATGAATCCTTCCTTAACCATTGGTTGCTTGATTGACTGAACCACACAAGCCTGATCAAGGTTAGAAACAAGGATTTGTTCACCTTTCTTGCCATGCGTGGCCTGACGGGTTATGTAGTTCTCACGGTCAAGTATTTTCTCGATATTTCCGGTTCCATCATCATTAACATTGAAATCAACCCAATCACCTACAGCAATGGGATTGGTGACTTCTTTTCCATTTAACCGAAATCGGCCGGGTAAGCGAGATTCAAAAATTTCATTACCGGTATCAACGAGATACCAGCTCCCGGTAGATTGTATGACTCTTCCTTTTTGCATATCCAAAAATACGGAAGGATAGGGGATTAACAATGAAAGTTTTCTACTTATTCAATCTGATGAATACTCTGACCCAACATCTCCGGTTCAACAAGAATAACACCCTCCGAACTTAGATCAAACCTCCGCTCATCCTCAGCTAAATCTTCACCAATAATAGTACCATCAGGTATTATGCATTCTTTATCTACAATGGTATTGATGATCCGGCAATTTTTGCCAATGCTAACATTTGGAAGGATAATAGAATTTTTAATATAGCTATGATCTTCAACCCGAACATTACTGGAAAGCATTGAATGTTCAATATTGGCACCAGATATAATACATCCTTCCGCTACTATAGAGTCAACGGCCTTACCCTGTCTATTCGGTTCATTAAAGATGAATTTGGCAGGAGGATAGTTGTTTGATGCAGTTCTTATAGGCCATTCAACGTCATAAAGGTTTAATTCAGGGGAAATACCGATTAAATCCATATTCGCTTTCCAGTACGAATCAACAGTACCTACATCCTGCCAATATATAGGTTTGTTCTGTTCAAAGTCATAAAATGGAAAAGCAAAAACCCTTTTCTTCTCAATTAATGAAGGAATAATATCTTTACCGAAATCATGAGTAGAATAAGTTTTTTCGGCATCCTCATTAAGATATGAAAGCAGGAAGTTCGTGTTAAATAAATAGATTCCCATAGATGCCAAAGCTTTTCCAGGAACTTGAAGACTTGCGTCCGGTGTTTTTGGTTTTTCAGAAAATGATTGAATTCGGTATTTATCGTCGATTTCAAGGATTCCATATCGATAAGCTTCTTCAAGTGGTACATAAGTTGTGGCAATGCTTAGGTCTGCATCATTACTTTTATGGAAAGAAAGAAGGTGACCATAATCCATTTTATATACGTGATCACCGGAAAGGATCAAGACATATTTTGGCTGGTGATAATGTATCAGATCAATATTTTGGTAAATTGCATTTGCTGTCCCCTGGTACCAATCGCCTCCTGATTTTTTCTGAGCAGGTATGCATTCAATAAATTCATCCAATTCGGTATGGAATAGCTCCCAACCGCGCATTACATGGCGAATCAAAGATTGTGATTTATACTGTGTGAGTATTCCGATCTTTCGAATATCTGAATTTAGACAGTTTGACAGTGAAAAATCTATGATCCGGTACTTTCCACCAAAAGGCACCGCTGGTTTAACGCGCCAGTTAGTCAACTTCTTAAGCCGCTCCCCACGCCCGCCGGCAAGCACAAGAGCCAGTGTTTTTCGGATATCATTCCCGTGGTGTATGTTTAGCAACGACGGCTTCATGGTCTTATGCTCTCTTTAATTCAATACATTTTTCTAAATCAATAAAAACTCTAATGACCTATTGAATCTTCGCTAAAAGTAGACTCAAGGAATTTTTCAATCGATTGATTGGCCCACTTTTCCTGTGATCCTTTAGCAATGAAATCCAGATTTTTATCAGCTCTCTCGTAATTACCGAAAATAGCGCTGCTGATGTGTTTAATATCCTTACGGCATGCAGCATAGATTTCTTCAATAGATAAAGTAGATAACTTTTTACCCTCAAGCTCAGCGTAAATGTTACTGGCAACTGTTTTGGCCATCACCTCAGAAACAGACTGAGTCCGAGGAACACCAAGTCCGATTGGAGTCTCATTAATTTGTGGCACTTGTACTGATGCTCCGGCCGCATAGACGTTTTTGAAAGTCCGATGATTTCCATGCTTACTTACGGGTATTAAACCATGTTCGTCTGCAAACATGGGTGTTGTACGTACTGCATCAACTCCAACAAATGGTGGTATTATCATAGTGAATTTTGTTGGGATGTGTGTACCATCTTCTAAAACCACTTCACGTGATTTTACTTGGTGAATCTCAGCATTTAAATGCGCTTGAACCCCTAGGTCTGCAAATAACCGGGTGCATGCTTCCGTAGTATTCTCAATTCCTCCAATACCAAAATGACAGAGATAAGGCTCAGACGTAACGAAGTGGAGAGGAACTTTATCTAATAAATTATTCTGGTCCAGATGATAGATGGCATTCAGTATAAATTCATAAGCTGCAAAGAAATAGCTTGCCCATTGCGCTGCGCCAACTACTAATGGCCCCGGATCACTAACAAATTCATTCCAAGCATTGCGAGTGGCTGTGACTTGATCAAAATCACAACAGATTGACCATGAATTTTCTTTGGGGAATAAACCTTTGACACTTTCGTAGCTTGGCCTTGCGCCAGTTGCAATAACCAAATAGTCGTAATGCACATCCCGGTTATTCAAGTATATCAACTGGTCTTCAAAATCAAAACCATAAACATTTGCGGATACAAATTTGATTCCATGCTCTTCATACATAGGTCGTGTATCAAAAGTGATGTCATTATTGTCACGATAGTTAAATGGATGCCATACCAGTGATGGGGCAAAAATAAATTCAGGCTTTTGGTCTATAACCGTGATTTCATGTTTACTGCCCAGAAGTTTGGCTAGTCGAATAGCAATACTAAATCCTGCAAAACTGGAGCCAACTATTACAATATGCTTTTTCATAAATCTCCCTTTATGATTTTGACCTTATATCTTTTTTAGCAAAAGTATTTGAAGATCTGATGAAGAATGTCAAAGATCTCAATAATTTCATTATTGCTTCACAATACAATAGTATGATCTATATAATTGTTTTGACTTATATGGAGGCATTATGGCTGGAAGAAAAGTTACATACAAGGGAACTATAGGAATTTTAACCGGAGGTGGAGACGTACCGGGATTGAACCCAGCTATCCGGGCAATTACTATTAGGGCTTTAAGGGAGGGATATAGAGTTGTAGGCTTTAGACGGGGATGGGCGGGACTTATTGATATTGTACGTGAAAAAAAACATAATAATTCTGCCAACTTTCGTGAACTGGATGAACATATTGTAAATAAAGCCGGGCGTACAGGGGGTACTTTTCTACATACCTCACGGACGAGACCAAGCCATGTGAAAAAATCTGAGGTTCCTGAATTTTTGCAAGATATCTATAACGAAGATATGAATGATCTGACTCCCGAGGTCCTGAAGAACCTGGAATGGGTAGGCATTGATTATTTAATACCAATAGGAGGTGATGATACCCTCAGCTATGGTGTGCATTTATATAGACAAGGGATCAAGGTCATAGCTATTCCCAAAACTATGGATAATGACGTGCCTGGGACTGACTACTGCATCGGTTTTAGTACCTGTGTGACACGTACGATCCAACATGCCAATAACTTGCGCACTTCTGCTGGTTCTCATGAGCGGTTCTTGGTAATGGAGGTATTTGGTCGGTATGCCGGCTTTACAGCGATGCTGCCTACAATGGCTGGAGCAGCCAACCGCTGCGTAATTCCTGAATATGAATTTGAGATTGAGCACCTAACAGAATTGATGAGCTATGATCGCAGAAAAAACCCAAGTAATTACTCGATGCTGTTGGTTTCTGAGGGCGCTATGTTTAAAGGAGGTAATATGGTATTTCAAAATGCCACAACAGATGCATACGGCCATAAGAAATTAGGAGGCATTGGAGACTTAATTTCTATGGAATTGAAACAACAGTCGCCAAAGTTCAACAATGGCAAAACAGTTAATATTATTAATCAAAAACTAGGGTATTTGGTAAGAGGTGGAGATCCTGACGCGATCGATTCCATTGTACCTATGGCATATGGCAACCTAGCTCTGGACCTTATCTTAGATAATATTCACGGAAGACTGGTAGTGCTTAAAAATGGTCGTTATGATAATGTACCGGTTGATATTGTAACCAGTAAAAAAAAGCTTCTTAATGTATCAAGACATTATAACACGGAACGACTGCGACCTTTTTATAAAAGCTTTGAAATGCAGCCGTTGTTTATAATGACTAGTGAATACTGATATAGATGAGACTTGGCTGATTATTTGAAAGAGTAGGAACTAAATTATTTATACGCTCGGGTTTTTTGAAGAACTCATATAAAAAAAGAGCGGACTTATGAGTCCGCTCAATTATTGTAATCAAAGTTTGGAACTGTTAGTTATCGTCTCGACTGACAACCTGAACATCTTCAGCTGGCATTTTTCCATTCTTGCCAGATACTGATTCCTTATGTGCATCGCTGACTTTAAAGAAGTCTGATGCATTTTGGACCGGCTCTTTTTCAAGGATGATATCGAGCAGTGGATCCATTCGCTCCAGATATTCAACTTCAAGATCGCCGAGCACATCTTCTTCGATTTCGGCAACATCTTTTTCATTTTTCTTAGGAAGAAGCACTTTTTTGATGCCTGCTCGTTTTGCAGCAAGCACTTTCTCTTTGATACCACCAACCGGAAGAACGAGTCCTCTAAGGGTGATTTCTCCTGTCAAGGCAATACTTCCTTTTACTTTACGCTGAGTAAAGATGGAGGCAATTGCGGACATTAGAGAAACACCGGCCGAAGGTCCGTCTTTGGGAACTGCGCCTGCAGGTACGTGGACGTGTAAATCCCAGTATTTAAAAGCTTCTTCAGGAATGCCAATCTCTTCGGAATGAGCTTTGAGATATGAAACAGCTAACATCGCTGACTCTTTCATTACATCACCCAGCTGACCGGTAATATTCAATTTACCTGATCCTTTCGAAACGCTAGCCTCAATAAAGAGAATGTCGCCACCGTAAGGGGTCCATGCCATTCCTGTTGCTACACCGGGAACTGTAGTTCGCTCGGCAGCATCACTAAAAAATTTGCGTTTACCGAGGAATTCTTCAACATCATCGGCCTCCACATCAAACTCCTCAATTTCGTTAGAGGCAATTTTTGCTGCAACACCTCGGCAACAGCCTGCAATCTGTCGTTCCAGATTACGAACTCCTGATTCACGGGTGTATTGATCAATCAGCCTTTCGATAGATTCGTCAGTGAAAGAAATTTGATCATCTTTTAAGCCGTTCTCTTCAATTTGTTTTGGAATGAGGTACTTCTTGGCAATTTGGGTTTTCTCTTCCAGTGTGTATCCACTGATGTTGATGATCTCCATGCGATCTTTCAGTGGAGCAGGGATTGTATCCAGTGAATTGGCTGTAGCAATAAACATCACTTTAGATAAGTCATACTCAAGCTCAAGATAATTATCCGTGAATGTATCATTCTGTTCCGGATCAAGAACCTCGAGAAGGGCAGAAGTAGGGTCACCTCTGTAATCGGCGCCCACTTTATCAATCTCATCCAGCATAATAACCGGATTCCCTTTTCCGGCTTTCTTCATAGAGCGGATAATACGTCCGGGCAATGCACCGATGTAAGTTCTGCGGTGACCTCGAACTTCAGCTTCGTCCCGAATTCCACCTAAGCTAAATCGCTCAAATTCACGATTTAAAGCTCTTGCAATAGATTTACCTAAACTAGTCTTGCCAACTCCCGGAGGGCCGTAAAAACAAAGAATAGGAGCCTTCATGTCTTGTTTAAGCTTGAGAACGGCAAGATATTCCACAATACGTTTTTTAACCTTCTCTAAACCATAGTGATCTTCATCCAACACTTTTCTGGCAAATTCCAGATCAAGTTTGTCTTCAGAAAATTCTTCCCAAGGCAGATCTAAAATCCATTCCACATAACTATAGATTATGCCATAGTTAGGGGAGGCGTTTGGAGTCATTTCTAATCGCTGCAATTCTTTTTCAGCAGTTTCTCTGGCTTCGTCTGGAAGTTTTTTTGCTTTGAGTTTGTCTCGAAGCTTTTCGATATCCTGTTGTTCGGCATCTTCACCGAGCTCTTCCTGAATAGCTTTCATCTGTTGACGGAGATAGAACTCGCGCTGCTGATCATCAATATCTGACTTAACCTTGGTGCGGATTTTTTCGCTCATATCCAGCACCTGAACTTCCTTCTCGAGAAAGCCCATCACTTTATCCAGGTTGTCGGAAAACTTGCGAACCTCCAAAAGTGACTGCTTATCAGAAACAGACACGTTCAGGTTTGAAGAAATGAAATTCAACAGAAAATTAGGGCTGTTGATATTGTTTACAGCAATAGATGCCTCCGAAGGAATGTTGGGAGACATGTTTATAATTTTGGAAGCTGTTTCTTTGATATTTCGAACTGAAGCATCAAGTTCTAGTCCTTCAATATCCATTTCTTTAGCATAAGGCTCGACATCTGCCTTAAAGTATGGATCACTTTGGGTGAATTCTTTTACTTTAAAGTTGGATTTACCCTGAATGACAATGCTCTTGCTGCCATCCGGCATTTTAATAAGTTTCAGAATCTGAGCAACGGTCCCGATTTTATGAAGATCCTTATACTCTGGTTCTTCAATATCTTCATTTTTTTGTGTGACTACACCGATGGTCTTGTCTCCATCATAAGCTTCCTTAACAAGAGCCAGAGAGCGATCTCGACCAACAGTAATTGGTACAACGACACCGGGAAATAACACCGTGTTTTTGAGCGGGAGTATGGGGAGAGAATCAGGAATTTCAGCTTCCGTTAATTCCTTCTCTTCCTCTTCAGACATAAGAGGGATAGCTTGCTCAAAATCGTCAAAGTTATCGTCAGACTGATCTAAGTTCTCAAATAAATCAAAGCGCTGTTTCATAAATAAAATATCTGCAGTTTTTTTGTTTTGCTTTAATAAAGGCAAATACGAAGCCAGATCATTTACTTTAAACAAACCGTCAGTACCACCCACTGTCTGTCAGTAAAGTAGGGCAAAGTGACAGGCATTAAAAGTGAAACTGTAGGGTAGCTACTGAAACTCCGGTTACGGTAGGGTTATTGGTCAGGGAATTAGGGGTGAGTACTGCTGCTACCGAGAAATCCCATTTTTTGGTTTCAATGGCAGTTCCTACACTTATGAAATTTGGTCGCTGTCCCTTAAAAGAGATACCACCTCTGAGCGGTAAGAATTTAAGAGGGCGAACTTCCATCCCAAGTGAGGAAATTAATTTGGTTGAATTGAAGGCATTATTTGTTAGGCCAATGCTAACATCACCCATTATTTTTAGTCGATTAATTTCAAATAACGCCCCTCCGTGCATTGCCATCGGTAGAAGGGTAGAAAAGCCTCCACTTTCACTGCTTGCTAAAGCAAATGGATTTTCTTCACCATACTGTTGAATAAAATCTAAGTATTGACCTTTAGCACCAATAAAAACTTCATCAATTAAAGAATTTGGTGCCGTTACACTAGCCATTGTATCCTGAACAGAAGTAACAGAAATACCCTCGTCCTGATAAGAAATAAACCCAATATCAGTCATTGAAAACGATAATCGTAAAGAGCGTTCTGTTGGCTGTTGATCTGGACGAATGGCGGATAAATCACTACCGAAGGTGATTAAGTAAGTTACCCCAATATCTAAACCTGCTCCAATTCCTCCAATGGAAAAAGGAGAGCCGTTGAAGGCTTGGGCATTCGCATTTTCTACAGAAGAACCATTCAAGAAAGCATTTGTGGCAGTTCCGAATTCACCTGTTGCGTCGTAAGAAAAGGATTCTATTCTGGCTGTATTGTTTCCTTGCTGACTGTAAACATTTTCCCAAACAGCGCTTTGGTAACTTCCACCCATTACCACTTTTGGGGCAATACCAATAACAAAGTTATCGAGGCGCGGTGTAAGTCCTGTTAAAAATTGAAAAGACTCAGCATAGCCAAAAGAAATTTCATGCAAACTTTGATAGCGATGGATCAATGAACGGTCAAGAACCAAATCGTCGTCCTGATTTTGTTCAAAAGTACCCGTATACCAGCCTTTGCCTACTTTATAATTAGATGATGTTCTGGTTCTTAGGGCAACAGAAAATGAGCGGTTTTCTTTTTTCCATTTCATCCCCAGGAGGGTGACATCATAACGAGTGGTGTTGTCTGAGAGGGTGTTATTTGCCGGGTAATTGTTATCAAGAATTTCATCTCGGCTTACACCAAGCTGACCGGAGATATTTTGAGAATAAACACCGGCATGATCCTGTGCATTATTAAACTGCTGATTAGGATCGTTAAAGTTTTGAAATGAGTTAAAATAAAAGCCTGAAATGCCTACACCGATAGAAAAATCCCCTTCACGATCTCTAATCATTAAGTTCGCGGGATTGTAAAAATTGGCGTTATAGTCGGTAATGTAGGTACTTCCGCCACCACCCAATGCGAGATTTCGCGGAGTTATTACCGCCTGTGCGCTAACTGAAATAACGCCCAAACACAGAAATAGCAGTATAATTAAAGCCTGCCTCATAAATGTCCTAATAACCTAACTGGGGTAAATGATATTTTCTAATCGATAACCTGCAAAGGTGCTGCTCTGAGCATAAGCTTCTTTTGCCCTCTGTTCTTGAAAAATACAACAACTTTGGCATCCATTCCTAATCCAGACCTACTTATTATCTTTCCGGGGCCAAACTTGTCATGCACAACCTGCGTGCCTACCTGAAATGGATCCTCGCCATCCTCATAATCATATTGAATAGTTGCTGAGGGGGATTTAAATGTCTTTTTTGGGTGAGATTGCTTCCAGTCATACTCTACTTTAGTGTCGGAATCACCGGATTCCTTGTTTTCAAAGCGGTCTTTCTTCTGGGTAATGGTAGCACCAGTCTCAGTCTGCACGACTCCTGCATCCACTTCATCTAAAAAGCGTGAGCGGGCCTGCCTGAGTTCTTCGCCAAATTTAAATCGGCTCCGGCAGTGACTAAAGAATAACCGCTCTTCAGCTCGGGTTATGGCTACATAAAATAAACGTCGCTCTTCCTCGGTATCCACTTCAAAATTAGCCCTTCCGCCCATAGGGAAGAGGTTCTCTTCTAACCCTACAATGAATACACAAGAAAATTCTAGTCCTTTGGAGGCATGAACCGTCATTAACGTAATAGCCGGTTTGTCCTTATCGTGCTTGTCGGAATCGGTTATAAGACTAATTTCCTGAAGGAAGGCACTGAGCGAGACTTTTTGTTTTCCTTTCTCATAGTAGGAGATCGCATTTTGAAGTTCAATGATGTTATCTCGGCGCATCATGGATTCGTGCGAATTTTCTTCGACCAAGGCCCGCATATAACCCGATTGCTCCAGCATAGCTTTAACCGTGTCCATAAGACTTTCGCCATTCTCGAGATTATGACGCAGGCGGTTTATCATATCTACAAATTCCCGGACACGAGCTTTGGCCGGTTTGTAAACATCCAGATCTTCAACATTCTGAATAATAGTCCATATTGAGCTGCCGTCATTACGAGCCTGCTTTAGCAGATCTTGTATCGATTTATTCCCAATTCCTCGTGAAGGTTCATTGATGATCCGAAGCAAATTAGTTTCATCATGAGGGTTTACTAAAAGCGTTAAATAAGCAAGAACGTCTTTAATTTCCTTTCGCTGATAGAAGGAAAGCCCGCCAACAAGTTGGTAGGTTAAGTCTTTGCGACGCAATGCTTCTTCAAAAACACGTGACTGATAGTTTGTACGATAAAGAATAGCAAATTGATTATTTTTATACCCATGTTTCATCTTCAAATTCTGAATATGAGTCGCCACTCGATTGGCTTCATCCCGCTCATCAAAGTTTTCTAAAACGGTGATTCGCTCGCCATAATCCTGTTCGGTCCACAGCGTTTTATCCAGCTGTTTGGTGTTCTGCTTGATGATGGAATCAGCACATTGTAGAATAGCTTTCGTAGATCGATAATTTTGCTCTAAAGGAACCTGAGTTGCCTCTTCATAATCTTCCTTAAAGTTCAGAATGTTGGAAATATCTGCACCACGGAAGGAGTAGATACTTTGGGCATCATCACCCACCACGCATATATTCTCGTATTTGGCGGCCAGCATCTTTGTCACTTTATACTGTGCATGATTGGTATCCTGATACTCATCAATGAGTATATATTTAAATCGATCCTGATACTTCTCCAGAACGTCGGGATGTTCTTCAAAAAGCTGAATGGGTTTAACCAGTAGATCATCAAAATCCATGGCGTTACTTTGCTTCAGACGCTTGTTATAGATCTTATAGACTCTTGCAGTGATATCGTCAAGCGTGCTGCTTACAAAGCGCTCTTGGTAAGTATCAGCTTCAATCAGCTGGTTTTTGGAATCACTAATTTTGTTGTGGATGGCTTTTGGCTTGATCTCTTTTGGGTCAAAATTCAACTCCTGAAGGATTTGCTTAATCACTGTCTGAGAATCACTGGTATCATAAATAGTGAAATCTGATCCAAAACCAATTTTTTCGGCCTCAAACCGCAATATCTTGGAAAAGATAGAATGGAAGGTTCCCATCCAAAGCTTTTTGCCTTTATCACCAATCAAGTTCTGGATACGCTCTTTCATCTCACGAGCGGCTTTATTGGTAAAGGTAAGAGCCAATATTTGCTCCGGAGCCGCTTTGTACTGCTGAAGGAGGTAAGCGATGCGATAGGTAAGTACCCGGGTTTTACCCGAACCTGCACCGGCTACAATTAGCAGTGGACCGTCGGTATGTGTGACGGCTTGTTTCTGCCGTTCATTCAACCCGGTAAGAAAATCCGGACGTCCTTTGGGTTCTTCTGATGGAAGTGAAAATGTTTTCATAGAAAAAATTAATCCCTATCGTCGATGACGATAAGGCATTTAAAATCTTGAGTTAAAAATTGGCACCTTATGTATAGCCCTTAAAAAAATTGAATACGAAAAATGGCATAGCTTTACCACAACAAACATCCCTCTCGTTTTAGGCTAAAGCCTTCAACGTGTCTCCCTTCGAAGGGAGAATTTTCGAAAATCACTTTTTATGTAATTCAAAATTCAGATGTTAAAACCATCATCACGACTTGCCTAAGGAAAACTCCCTCTTCGAAGAGGGACTGTAAAATCAGCTTGCTGATTTTACAGGGAGATGTGAGAGAATGAATTAGGACTGTTCCGTCTTCAATCGTCTCACAAAATCCTCCAAATAGGTTAATACATGCTGCATATTCTGTTTTACATCCGCATCATCAATTCGAGCAAAAGTAACACCTAAAGCTTCAATTCTTGATTGTCTGTTTTGATCATCCTGAAACTTTTCCGGGTTATCATGACTGATACCGTCAATCTCAATAATCATCATTATCTCGTGGCAGTAAAAATCTACAATATAATTTAAAATGGGTAACTGCCGGTGAAATTCCACTCCAAGAGCCTTGCCTTTAATTTGCTCCCAAAGTAAGACTTCACTTAGGGTACTATTCTTCCGTAACTGTCGGGCTAAATGTTTTAGCTTTCGGTTATATGGAAGAATTTTATTGGGCATTCTGAGTCAATAAATTAGCATTGGATCCTAACTAACATCCCTCTCGTTTCGAGCTAAAGCTCTCAACGTGTCTCCCTTCGAAGGGAGAATTTTCTTATATCGTCATAATAAATAATGCGGAGCTCAGATGTCAAAGTCGTCCTCAATGCTCACCAAAGAAAATTCCCTCTTCGAAGAGGGGCCGTAAAAACAGCGTGCTGATTTTACAGGGAGATGTAAGATAGTTATTACCCTCTAAAAAATTCGAACCGGTCAAAGAAATCACTCCGAAAAATCTTTGAGTTGCTCACGTAGTTTCACAAGACTGTCTTCGGTATCGGATTTCTTTTTCTTTTCCAGCTCAACCACATTTTCAGGAGCATTGTTAACAAAGCCCTTGTTGGTAAGCTTTTTCTCTATACCGTTCAGGAATCCTTCGAGACGATCAATTTCTTTCTGAATACGCTCTCGTTCTTTATCAAAATCTACTAAACCTTCCAGCGGCACAAAAATTTCATTTCCACCAACAATAGAAGAGGAATATACTTTTGGCTTGTCAATTTCAGTAGAAACGTTCAGAGACTTTAAATTCTCCAGTTTCTCAAGCACGGAGCGGTTTTTGAGGATAGCATCAGCAGTTGACTGCTCTTTGGTATTGATTAAGACTTCAAGCTCTTCTTTTGGAGATACATTGACCTCAGAACGGATATTTCTAAGTGAAGAAACGATCTGCTGCATAGAAGCGAACAGAGCTATATCATCTTCATTCAATTTTGCTTCATCAACTTCAGGCCATTCAGAAACCAAAAGAGCCTCTTCAGTACTTCTTTCCTGAATGTGCTGATAAATTTCTTCACTGATAAACGGCATAAAAGGGTGGAGGAGCTTCATCAGCTGCTCGAAAAATCCAAGAGCTGTATTGAGTTTAGCTACGGGGATATTCTCTCCATAGACCTCAGGCTTGGCTAATTCGATGTACCAGTCGCAGAAATCATCCCAGATCAGTGAATACACTTTTTTGAGGGCATCATTCAGCTTGTAATTATCAAAGTCTTTATTGACACCAATGATGGTTTCCTGAATACGTGCAGCCATCCAGCGATCAGAAAGATCATCTTCATTGATCTCTACAGTTGGATTATATTCCACACCTTCCTCCATATTCATGGTAAGGAAGCGGAAGGCATTCCAGATTTTATTACAGAAGTTTCGGCCTTGCTCACAAAGCTTTTCATCAAAAGGGAGATCGTTTCCGGCAGGAGTTGCAAAAAGCATTCCCATTCGGATTCCGTCCGCTCCATACTGACCGATGAGCTCAATAGGATCGGGTGAATTACCCAGACTCTTACTCATCTTCCGGCCTTTCTTGTCACGGACAATACCGGTGTAATACACGTTATCAAACGGCTTCTCGTCCATGTACTCATAACCTGCAATAATCATCCGGGCAACCCAGAAAAACATAATTTCCGGTGCGGTAACTAAATCTTTGGTAGGGTAGTAGTATTCTAATTCCTTGTTGGCTTTTCCGGTTTTGATGTATTCCGGATCAAACACAGAAATCGGCCATAGCCATGATGAAAACCAGGTATCTAATACGTCTTCATCTTGTTTTAGATCAGAAGCTGTTAAATTATTATTCCCGGATTTTTCCTGAGCTTTTTTAAGTGCTTCTTCATCAGATTTGGCAACTACAAAGTCATCATCGCCTTCCCCATAATAATAAGCGGGAATTCGGTGCCCCCACCAAAGCTGACGGGAAATACACCAATCGCGCACATTTTCCATCCAGTGGCGGTAGGTGTTCTTGAATTTAGCCGGATGAAATTCAACCGTGTCATCCATCACGTTTTCAAGGGCAGGCTGGGAGAGTTCCTTCATAGAAACCCACCATTGCAATGAAAGCCGAGGTTCAATAACGGCATCCGTGCGTTCAGAAAAGCCTACTTTATTTTTATAATCTTCAATCTCTACCAGCTGTTCAATTTCATCCAGGTCTTTGGCAATCTGCTTGCGTACATCAAAGCGATCCATACCTATATAAAGCTCGCCTTCTTCGCTCACCGTGCCATCTTCATTCATCATGTTGATGGTTTGGAGATTGTGCTTCTCGCCGAGATTGTAATCATTCTCGTCGTGAGCCGGAGTCACTTTCAGGCAACCCGTTCCGAATTCAACATCCACATAATCATCCAGGATAATTGGAACTTCCCGATTTACTAAAGGGACGATCACTTTTTTGCCATGGAGATGCGTGTAGCGCTCATCATCCGGGTTGATACATACAGCGGTATCTCCCAAAATAGTTTCAGGTCGGGTAGTGGCGATAGTTACAAAATCATCTTCGCCAACAATCTTGTACTTCACGTGATAAAGCTTGGAATCTACTTCCTTGTGTATTACTTCTTCATCACTCAAAGCCGTTTTAGCAACCGGATCCCAGTTAATCATCCGGGCACCGCGATAAATCTTACCTTTCTCAAAAAGATCTACAAACACATCGAGCACGCTTTCTGAGTACTCTTCATCCATGGTGAAGGAAGTACGGTCCCAGTCACAACTGGCGCCAAGTTTTTTGAGCTGCTCCAGAATGATTCCCCCATGTTCATGCGTCCAATCCCAGGCATGCTCCATGAATTCGTCTCGACTCAGGTCGCTTTTCTTGATATTCTTTTCGCGAAGTCTGCGTACAACTTTCGCTTCCGTTGCAATAGAAGCGTGATCGGTTCCCGGAACCCAGCAGGCATTATAGCCCTGCATACGTGCACGACGTATCAACACATCCTGAATGGTATTGTTGAGCATGTGTCCCATATGAAGGACGCCCGTTACATTAGGTGGGGGAATGACAACAGTGAAAGACTCGCGGTCATCAGGAGTGGAGTGGAAGTATTCGTTTTCCATCCAATAAGCGTACCATTTGTCCTCAATTTTAGAGGCGTCGTATTGTGCGGGGATTTCTTTACTCAAAACTTCAGACTTGTTTAAACAATTAGGTTCCGACGCAGAGCGTTCGGAACCAGTTTATTAGGATTGAATGATTAATAAAGACTCACTCCTGACGCTCAGCGCCAGAGCGTAAAATTACTTAACTCGTTTTAGAAGAACACCAAAGTGCCCATCACAACCATGTTTATGAGGAAGTGTTTGGTAGGACAGTTTATCTTCAGAAAGGACTTCTTCCGGGAGATATTCATCTAATGGCTCAAGCTCAAAATTGTCATATTTATCCAAGAACTTAGTGATTTGATCCATGTTTTCTTCCGGCTCCAGTGAGCAGGTGCTGTAGACCAATCGACCACCACGTTTTACCATGTTGCCGGCTTCTTCAAGCAGTTGTTCCTGTAGATCAACAGCATTTTGAAGACCTTCTTCATCTCTTCTCCAACGTAAGTCAGCTCGTTTACTTAATACTCCCGTTCCGGTACAAGGAGCGTCAAGAAGTACAGCATCTGCAAGTCCTAAGGAAACTTCAAGGACATCGCCCCGGCGGATTCTGATATTCTCAGCTCCATAATTCAGCGCGCTTTCGGCAAGTTTTTCTAATCGTTCAGAAGAAATATCTACAGAAAGGATTTCGCCTTCGCCATGCATGAGGTCAGACATCATGATGGACTTAGTCCCGGGTGCTGCACAAAGATCAAACACTTTTTCTCCCGGCTGAGGATCCAAAATAGTAGGGGCAAAACCGGCTGCAATATCCTGCACCAGGCAAATTCCTTTAGATAATAATCCTTTTGAAATAAATGGTTGCACCGAATCAACCTGATAGTAGAAAGGAAGCCATTCGCTTGGTTTAACTTCAACATCCATTTTTTCCATGCGAAGTTCAAAATTCTCAGGCTTAGTTCGGAGGGTATTTACGCGCACATAATAATGAGGGCGAGAGTTGTTCGCTTGCATCAGCTGGAATGCTTCTCGCTCGCCAAATCGTTTTCTCCATCGCTCTACCATCCATTCCGGGTGAGAGAAAGTAGTAGCTACTAATTTGTTTCTGTCCTTGTAAGCAGGCTTTGGAAGGTTATCGCCATCGCGCTGCATGTTGCGCATAATGGCATTAACAAGATCTCCGGTTCTTGAACCCAACTTCATTTTAGCAATCTCAACGGCTTCGTTAATGGCCGCATAGTCAGGAGTGCTATCCATAAAAAGCATATCGTAGATAGCCAGTCGAAGGATGTTCTTAAGTCCCGGCTTCATCTCAGCTACAGAAACGCTCGAGAATTCATCAATGAGGAAATCAAGGTAACTTCGCTTGCGCAAAATATTCTGAACGTATTCTCTGACTTGAGCACGTTCTCTGGTTTCCAGTTCATTAGCTGGTTCAAAATCCAGATTTTGATTCACATCAAATTCAATGAGGATGTCTATACTTACCGAGCGTTCTGATAATTCAGTTTCCAAAGGAGTCGAGTTTTTATAATTGTGATTACCTGCTACAAAAAAAGGTGATTGTTGTCACCTTAAAGTCTTGGACGATGCAATAAAAGGAGCCGCGTTTTAAAGCGCGGCTCAATAGCCTGTAAAGATAAAATTTTAACAGGGGAGTTGCTAATAGAAGTATGGTGTTTTGAAGGTTTTTTATAAGGCCTAATGTTACCTTCGGCTAAAGGTCTGCCTGTTGTAGTCCTGCTGACCGTTTGCCTGAATCGAGCACTCCAAGCTCAACCCATCGATCAGACCGGTTATCGGTCAGATCGATTACGGGGCTGTAATTCCATCATTCGGCTCATTTAAATTTGGGCATCAAACCATTACCGATGAGAAACGGGGTGATGGATGCTCCACGAGGGGTGTTATAAAGAGCTCAGCGCCCTGTTTTAGTTGAAGCCTGCGTTACCAAACGTTATGGCTGAGATTATTGGCAACTTCTTTTTTAGCTTAACTTTTTGAGATTTAGCCCTATAACATTAGAATTAGTTGCTTGTTTTAACAGCTAACAAATCGGCATCAAAAGAAGGCTATTCCCTAAAATAATATGAAAGCCAAAAATTCGTTTATTGCAGTTATAAAACACACCTTAAGCTCATGGACAGAAAAAAATTTCTTCGAACAAGTTCTATCGCTATTGTCGGGCTACCCTTGGCAACTATTGTCAGTTGTAAATCGGGCGGTGGGAATGGAGATCACATTAACTGTCGTACGGGGGAAGACATCTTAGGCCCATTTTACCGGGCAGAGGCACCCTTCAGAAATGCACTGAATGTTATGAGTGAAGAAGGGACTCCGATCATCATAAAAGGAAAGGTGATGGGTGGTCAAGCCTGTGGAACAGCACTATCGGGAGCCATAGTAGATGTTTGGCAAGCGGACGATGCCGGTGAATATGACAATGAGAGTTCCGAGTATAAATTCAGAGGAAGATTGGAGACAGATAAAAATGGGAACTACGAATTTATGAGCATTCTTCCGGGCCGGTATTTAAATGGAGGGCAACTCAGACCTCGACACATTCACTTTATGGTGAAGGCTGATAATCATCTTGATTTGGTAACACAGCTGTATTTTGAAGCAGATGAGTATATCGAATCGGATCCTTGGGCAAGTGAAGCGGAGGATGGAAGGATTGTAAAACTGGAAACCGCCGATGATATTCTAACCGGGACATTTGATATCAATCTGAAGCTGAGATAATCGAAAATATTTTAACTCATACTTTAGATTTGTTACTCTGCAAGCAATGCCCATCCGAGGCAGAGGCTCGCATTTGGTTCCACAGCAGAGCGGCGGAAGTAGTAGTACTAATAATCAGGTAAATTATAAGTAAGGAGGGGTAAATAATTACTTACTTTTTTCGTTGCCTCTCTTTAATCATCTGCCTATCTTTACCAGCCTTTGCAGTAGTGCACATTTAAGCTGCTAATTCATCAAAGCAAAACTAACAAAATCGCGATATAGCACATGAAGAACGGAACTATAGCGCAGGTGATTGGACCTGTAGTTGATGTTGATTTTTCTGAAAGTAAAACTCCGGCTGTTCTCAATGCCCTTGAGATTAAAATGACAGACGGTTCAACCCTGACCCTTGAGGTTGCTCAGCACCTAGGTGAAAATCGTGTGCGAACTATCGCGATGGACTCTACCGATGGACTTGTCCGTGGGATGGAAGTTGTTGACACCGGAAAAGCTATTTCAATGCCGGTTGGAGAAGATATCCGAGGCCGACTGTTTAATGTAGTTGGTGATTCTATTGATGGTATCGATGCTCCGGAAGGAAAAAATTCATACCCTATTCACCGTCAGGCACCAGCTTACGACCAGCTTGCAACTTCAACAGAGATGCTTGAAACAGGTATCAAAGTAGTTGATTTACTTTGCCCATATGCTAAGGGTGGTAAAATTGGACTTTTCGGTGGTGCCGGTGTAGGTAAAACGGTATTGATCCAGGAACTTATTAATAACATCGCGAAGCAGCACGGTGGACTTTCCGTATTTGCCGGTGTTGGTGAGCGAACTCGTGAAGGGAATGACCTTCTTCGTGAATTTATTGAGTCCGGTATTATTAACTATGGAGACGAGTTCAAAGAATCCATGGAAGAAGGGAATTGGGACCTTTCAAAAGTTGACAAAACGAAATTAAAAGAATCTCAGGCAACATTAGTATTTGGCCAGATGAATGAGCCTCCGGGTGCACGTGCGCGAGTTGCACTATCAGGATTGACTGTCGCAGAATATTTCCGTGATGAAGTATCCCGTGATATCCTGCTCTTCGTAGATAATATTTTCCGATTTACTCAGGCCGGCTCCGAAGTGTCAGCACTTCTTGGACGTATGCCTTCTGCGGTAGGTTACCAGCCAACATTGGCTACTGAAATGGGTGACCTTCAGGAGCGTATTACTTCAACAAAAGACGGATCTATTACATCCGTACAGGCAGTATATGTACCTGCTGATGACTTGACTGACCCTGCTCCGGCAACAACTTTCACTCACTTGGATGCAACTACCGTACTTTCTCGTGCATTGACACAGATCGGTATTTATCCTGCGGTAGATCCTTTGGATTCCTCATCGACTATTCTTGATCCTAAAGTTGTAGGGCAAGAACATTATGATATCGCTAACCGCGTGACTCGTTTACTTCAGAACTATAAAGATCTTCAGGATATCATTGCCATTCTTGGTATGGATGAGCTATCTGACGAAGATAAATTAGTTGTAAGCCGTGCCCGTCGTGTTCAGCGATTCCTTTCACAAAACTTCCACGTAGCTGAGCAGTTCACTGGTCAGGCCGGTGTTTATGTAAAAGTTGATGATACAGTTAAAGGCTTTAAGATGATTCTTGAGGGTGAATTAGATCACCTTCCTGAGAATGCATTCTACATGGTAGGTGACATCAATGAAGCGATTGCGAAAGGCGAAAAACTTCTTGCTGAATCAGAAGAGGAAGAAGCAGCTTAAATCTGACAAAATCTTATTATGAGCACATTTAATGCACAAATACTTACACCCAATGGCTCCCTTTTTGAGGGAGAAGTAAGCGGTGTAAAACTTCCCGGCTCGCAAGGCAGTTTTGAAGTTAAAGCAAATCACGCACCCATAGTTTCGACCTTAGAAAAAGGTATTGTTTTAGTACGAAAAGAGGATGGAGATGCTAATTTTTCAATCTCCGGTGGATTTGTTGAAGTCAATAACAACAAACTTACCTTGCTAGCGGAATCAGTGGAAGAAGCCTGATTTTGTAACGATTTATTGTTTAGTGTTAAAAAGCCGGTGGCAACATCGGCTTTTTTATTTGCATACTTATACTATATTGGTAGTATTATTTAATCTTATCTTTATTTCATGAGGCAAAGTCTTGCATTCCTCTTCGTTCTGATACCGACTTTAGTTATTGCCCAACAAAGGGTTGACACAACATTTGCGGTAGATATTGAGTCACCAATGTATTCGTTAGGTGAAGGACCGGTAATCTGTTTTGATTCAGCCCATAATAATTTCCATACTTTAAAAGGTGGATTTGCTCCTGTTGCTTACATCCTTAAAAAAGATGGCTACCAAACTCGAGACTTTCGGGAACCGGCAGATGATATAGAAAAGCTTAATGCATGTGAAGTGTTCATAACCGTTAATCCTCTTCATGAAAGTAATTTGGGAAATTGGGAGCTTCCAAATCCGCCGGTCTATTCTGAGGCGGAAGTTGAAACTTTAAAAAAATGGGTAGAAGAGGGAGGAAGCCTTTTTCTAATTGCAGATCACATGCCTTTTCCGGGAGCGGTCACAAATCTTGCAGAGACCTTTGGTTTTGAGTTTAGTAATGGATTTGCTCAGTTAAACAAAGAAGGAAATACACCGGATATTTTCAGCCTCGAGAATCAAAGGCTCAGGTCAAGCCCCATAACTAAAGGAATAACTTCGGTGACCTCCTTTACGGGATCAGCATTCAAATATCCTTCAGAAGCAATACCTATAATGCTTTTTGAGGAAGGGGATCGAAGTCTGGAACCTGAGATTGCCTGGCAGTTTAGCGATACCACCAAAACCGTGGATTTGGCTGGCTATGCACAAGGAGCTATTATGGAGTATGGAGAAGGAAGATTGGCCGTGTTTGGGGAAGCAGCTGTGTTTACGGCTCAGACTATTTCAAATGCTCAAGGGAAATTTAAGTTCGGGCTCAATAACCAAAATTTGGCTCCACAAAACCTTGATTTCCTGCTCAATATCATTCATTGGCTGGATGATGGCCGGTAAAACTACCAGCCTATTTTCCCTTTATCTTTATCTCTGACCAACTCATTCTGAGTTTTTTCAGGATCTTCGGGCATTACAAATCCAGGTGGGGGCTCAAACGCATCGTACTTCCAATAAGCATCTTCATCAGCAGTGGCATAATTAATAAAGGTACCAACAATAGGTAGTGCTGATCGTGCTCCCTGTCCAATAGAGTAAGAGATGTTTTGATTAAATCGAATTTTTAAATCGTTACCACCAACCCAGGCTCCCATAACCACATGTGGCATCATACCTACAAACCAGTTATCTGAGGCATTATTTGTAGTTCCTGTCTTGCCGGCCACATCTTGCCTCACACCATACACATTGCGAAGCCGAACTCCGGTTCCATAAAAGTCTTCACCACCTCTTATCACTCCGCGTAGCATGTCAGTGATGATGTAAGCCGTTTCTGGACTGATTACTTCTTTAGTGTAATCCGGATAGAATTCCTTCAGAATATTACCCTGGCGATCTTCTATACGGGTGATGGCAATTGGCTCAATGTGAACTCCTTTATTGGCAAAGGTTGTATATGCACTGGTAAGCTCGAGAAGAGAAACTTCTGCCGTTCCTAGTGCAATAGAAGGATAAGCAGGAGTTTTGCTCATATCAATTCCAAGGTTGGAAGCCATATCCTTAATCTTTCGTGCAGCGGGATCTAACTCCCAAAGTTTATTGGTGCCAGGCGCACCTGCAAGTTCGGGCAAAAGGCGAACGGTTACATTGTTCATACTTCTTGCCAAAGCTTCCCTCAGTGGCACCATAACATTTCCTTCTGCTACACTCTCATCTTTTGGGTTCCATATTCTTCCCTCACGGTCGCGGAATGTCACCGGGAATTTGGAAAATTTGTGATAGGGTTTGAATCCATTATCTATAGCAACAGAATATACAAAAGGCTTGAAAGTAGATCCGGCTTGTCGGCGAGATTGGTAAACATGATCGTACTGTACGCTTCCGTAATCCGTACCACCTACCCAAGCTAATACATTACCATTAGTGGGTTCTATGGCTACAAATCCTGCTTCAAGATTTGTCTTCGCTCTTTTAACAGAATCAACAAAAGCGGAATCTGCGAAAAGGGAATCAAACACCACCTTCTCAATTTTAGTATCAAACTTCGCAAAGCCATTTTTATATCGATCGGTCTCACGTAAGTACTCTCTTAAAAAAGTAGGGTTATCTTTCCAGAAAAGATCCATGTAGTCTCCGCCGGAAGAAGTCCACTCATTTTCGAATATGGTTTGAAGTGAATCTAACTTCGTTTTGACCGCACGTTCTGCATGTTTTTGAAGTCTGGAATCAATAGTCGTATAAATGACTAAACCATCTTTGTACAGATCATACCCATTTTCATTGAGCCAGGGTTGAACTTGCTGTCTAACATATTCTCCAAAATATCGACTCTGACGACCGGTTTTGAAAGGGGGATGGTAATCTAGTTCAATAGGTGCCTCAGTTAAGGATACATACTCCAAATCTGACAAGAAATCTCGTTTGTACATCTGAGACAATACAATATCGCGGCGTTGTTTTGATTTTTCAGGAAATAACCGCGGGTTGTAGGAATAAATAGCCTGAAGTGAACCAATCATCGTTGCAGCTTCAGGAACAGTGAGTTCTTTTGCAGGCTTGCCATAATGTGTTTGAGCTGCAGCTTCGATGCCAAAAGTGGAATTAGGAAACTCAACTGTGTTTAGATACATCTCAGCGATTTCGCGTTTTGTGTAGCGTCGCTCAAGCTGTGTGGCCGTAATCATTTCCCGAAACTTACGGGCAATAGAAAAATCCTGTCCAATTTTTTTGTACAGGTTACGAGCCAGCTGTTGACTAATGGTAGAAGCTCCTTGCCAGCGCCCATTAATAAGGTGCCACGGTATAGCAAGAGTCGCGTACATATCTATACCCCAATGGGTATAAAATCGATGGTCTTCAGTAGCAACTAAGGCATCTATAACATGTGGAGATATGTCTTCATACCGAACCCACTTCCTGTTTTCGGTGAAGTATTTATCTAAAGTTGCTCCATCTCTTGAACGCACTTCGGAGGCAATAGCTGTTTCAGGATTTTCAAATTCATCGGTAGAAGGGAGGCCTTGAAATAAGAAAAATATATATCCGACTACGCATAGAAAAAGAACCCCAAATATACTGCCGCCCCAGATCCATGCTTTTCGATAGGATGTAGTTGAAGGTGATTCTGACTTAGCTTTTTCTTTACGTTCAGCCAAAATCTTTTTTCGGTATTCGGGATCGTTGAAATATCTCTTATTGTCTATTGGTTCTTTATGCTCTTCACTCATAGTCTCTTATTTAATGCCTTCGAAAGGTACAAAATTTTTCGATGTTGCTTTCCACTTAACGAGCTGCATTCCATCTTTGTTATATAGAGCCAGCGTCCTGTGGTTAAAAAAGGTTCCTAAGTTTATATAACTTCCGCGGGGAAATGTTTCCACTCTCGGTACATGATCGTGCCCACTTAAGATATAATCTAAATTATGCCTTTGGAAGATTTTTTTAGCTTGTCTATTCAGTGGCTCGGGATTCATATAGTTCCGCCTCCGTGTTAAAGATGAAAACATCTTCATTGTTGCAAGCCCGGCTTTTGGTGGTAAAATTTTTTGATAGGTATTCACAAACCGAGGATCTCTGAGAAGACGATGAAAAGCCGCACGGGGGAAATCAATTTTATTTGCTGCTACTCCATCACCATGCATCAATAAAAGTCTTTTGTCTTCAATTTCCAGTAACCTGAAGTTAGGTTCAATTTCAAATCCACGCTCTTTAAAATGTCCGAATGTCCAGTTGTCGTGATTGCCTGTTATATATAAGGCAGGCTCAATGGTTTCATTGTATTTCTGAAAGGCATCAAGCACACCTTTCCCCAAGTCGGGAACAAATCCTTTATCGGGGTATTCCATCCAGTAATCAAATAGATCACCAAGCACATGAATTTTTATTTCTTGATCGATGCAGTGTTCAATAAGAGTGATTAAATCAGCTTCAATTTGCCGATTTGTTTCTGAAGAAAATGCACCAAGATGAACATCTGATAGAAAAAGATACTTCGTAAACTTCATGTACTTTATTTTTTCCGGGTGATCACGAAGTGAATGAGATCGGCAAAGTCCTGCTTAGCTTGAGAATCAGGAAGTGTATTCAGTGCTTCTATGGCTTCATTGGCATAATCATACATGCTTTGTTTGGCATATTCCATTCCACCACTTTCATGCACAAATGAGACAATCTTATCTACATCTTTGGAAGTTTTCTTTCTCTTTTTCATCATGGCCCGGATGCGAGATGACTCTTTTTTCGAAGCATGTTCAAAAGCTTTAATCAGTGGAAGGGTTACTTTCCGCTCCTGAATATCGTTTCGGGTTGGTTTTCCGATATCATAAACTCCATAGTCGAATAAGTCATCTCTGATCTGGAAAGCGATACCGATGCACATGCCGATTTCGCTCATTAGCTCATGCATCTTTTCATCGTCAGTTGCTGAAACAGCACCACACTCACAACAGGTAGAAATAAGGCTGGCCGTTTTTTCCGAAATAATCTGGAAATAACGCTCTTCTGTCATATTAAAAAGTCCGGCTGTCTTAAGCTGCCGCAGTTCACCTTCACTCATTTTTTGCACTGCTCTGGACTGTACTTTAAGGAGTTGGTGCTCTTCATTCTCCAAAGCAATAAGCAAGCCTTTTGAAAGCAAGTAATCACCTAATAATACCCCTGCTTTATTTTTCCAGATTTTGTTAATACTCACAAAACCACGCCGGGAATCTGCTTCATCTACCACATCATCATGTATTAGGGTGGCGGTATGGAGCAGTTCAATCATAGTAGCTGCTATATAACTTCTCTGATTGATGTCCCCGAATAAGTTTGCACTCATAAAAACAAGAGTCGGTCGGAGTTCTTTTCCTTTTTGCCGTAAAAGGTAATTGATGATTTGATCCAGCAGAAAAACATCCGACTGTATAGTCTCCTTAAAAAAGCTTCTAAATTCTGCTAGATTCTCCGAGACAGGGGAGGTAATTTTTTTTAAAGACTTGCGAGTAACGGTCTCAGAATTTATCTGTTCTAACTCTTGGTTATCGATCATCAATTGTGTTGAAATTTTCTTAAACTTGGCACTGTATTAATTTACTGATAATACGAAACAATTATTTACTCTCAATCACTCACTCACTCTCATTAAAATTTTATGTCAGACGAATTAATCAAGGTTAAAACTATTGGAGTTTTAACAAGTGGAGGAGACTCCCCGGGTATGAATGCAGCTGTCAGGGCTGTAGTGCGTGCCTCTGCACATTCAGATATTAAAGTTTACGGAATTACGCATGGCTACTATGGCTTGATCCATGATGAATTTTTTGAAATGGATACTCACTCAGTTTCGAATATCATCCAGAGAGGGGGCACCATATTGAAGTCTGCTCGTTCTGAAGAATTCAGAACAGAAGAAGGAAGAACCAAAGGAGCTGAGAATCTCAAAAAGTATGGAATCGATGCTTTAGTAGCTATTGGTGGTGACGGAACATTTACGGGAGCCAATAAACTTAGCAGAGAGCATGAAGTAAATGTAGTAGGCGTTCCTGCTACAATCGATAATGATATTATTGGAACAGACGAAACAATAGGCTACGATACTGCTTTGAATACAGCTCTTGAAGCCATTGATAAAATACGGGACACAGCCGATGCGCACGAACGTATGTTCCTGGTTGAAGTTATGGGTAGAGATACCGGCTTTATAGCTCTTGAAACAAGTATTGCCAGTGGTGCTGAACTTGCACTTCTTCCGGAAGAACTTTCCGATGTGGATGAGGTAAAGCGTCAGCTTAATAATATGTTAAAAGATCAGCGGCGGAGCAGTCTCATAGTTGTAGCAGAAGGAGATGAAACCGGTGGAGCGATAAAGCTAGCTGAAAATATTAAAGACGATTTCTCTCAGTATGATATGCGTGTTTGTATCCTTGGGCATATTCAGCGAGGAGGTTCCCCTACGGCAAGAGACCGGGTACTTGCAAGTCGTTTAGGAGCTGCTGCAGTAAAAGTTTTAGAAGAAGGCCATAGTGAAGTTATGGTGGGAGTAGTTAACAATGCCTTGAAAATAACTCCAATGCGAGTTGCTATCTCCAAAAAGAAAGCATTAGATACAACGTTAATTGAACTAGCTAGAATATTGAGGTAACTCATGATTACATGTGACATAGGGTTTGCGCGGAAATTTATAAAAGACAGTGAGTATTTAAAAGCCCGTAAAAAAGCGGACACGGCTCTCGAGCAACTGCAAAATAAAACGGGTCCCGGCTCGGAATGGTTGGGTTGGCGAGATCTTCTTTCAGATCCAAATGACGCTGAACTCGAACAAATTGTTTCTTTGGGTGAAGAAATCCGGTCCAAAGCAGACGTATTTATAGTTTGTGGGATAGGTGGTTCTTACCTAGGCTCTAAAGCAGTAATCGATGCACTAACTCCTCATTTTGAAAAGAATGGCCCGGAAATTTTATATGCCGGTCATCACATGGGTGGAAAATACCTCGAAGAACTGCTTGAACATTTGAAGGCACCCAAAGCAAACGGCGAGCCGAAAAGCATTTATCTGAATGTGATTTCCAAATCAGGATCTACGCTTGAAACTGCGCTCTCATTTAGGCTGATCCGCGAAGTACTGGAAGATATGTACGGGGAAGATTCATCCGATCATATTATTTGCACAACCGGTAAAGAAGGCGGGCTGCTCAATAAACTTATTGATCAAAAAGGATATCGTAAATTTATTATACCCGATGATGTTGGTGGTCGCTATTCAGTTTTAACCCCAGTCGGGCTTCTGCCGATTTCAGTAGCCGGTATTGATGTACGTACCTTATTATACGGAGCAGTGTCGGCATACAATGAGTATGAAGATAATGCTGAAGATATATTGGAATACGCGGCTCTCCGGAATGCAATTCATGAGTCCGGAAAAACAATTGATGTTTTTGGAACATTTGAGCCGGAACTAACTTCACTTGGCGGTTGGATTCAACAATTATTAGGTGAAAGTGAGGGTAAACAGGGTAAAGGAATTTTTCCAACTGTTGCTACTTTTTCTACTGACCTTCATAGCTTAGGGCAATTTATCCAGCAAGGTAAACGCAGTTTGATGGAGACCTTTATTGTCGTTGAAAAGCCATTTTCAGATCTTGAGGTAAATAACCTTGAGGGGAATGATGATGAGCTTAATTATCTGGCCGGCAAATCATTTCATGAAATAAATACCAAAGCCAGAGAAGGAACAACAGAAGCTCATAGTGAAGGTGATGTGCCTATTATCAAAATTTCATTGTCGGCATTAAATGAAGAAAATATTGGGCAACTGATATATTTCTTTGAGTTACTCACCGGAATTTTTGTCTACAGTCTCGGTATAAATCCTTTTAATCAACCCGGTGTGGAAGATTATAAGAAGGCTATGTATCGGCTTTTAGGTAAATAATTAAATAGAAAGAATGGATCAGGAAGAAAAGTCGTCAAAGTACGTAGCGGTTGCTGGTAATATAGGGGCAGGTAAATCATCTCTTACCGGACTTTTAGCTAAACATTTTAATTGGGAAGCTTTTTATGAGTCGGTAGATGATAATCCTTATCTACAGGATTTTTATGAAGACATGCGCCGCTGGAGTTTCAATCTTCAGATTTACTTCCTATCCAGTCGGTTTCGTCATCAAAAAGAAATGTTGAATGACGATGTGAATCTGATTCAAGATCGCACTATTTATGAAGATGTAGAGATTTTTGCGAAGAACCTTCATCAGATGAATTTGATGAGTGATCGTGATTTTGCAAACTATGAAGCTCTTTTCGAAGAAATGAGTCATTACCTTCGTCCGCCTGACTTATTAATATATTTACGTGCACAAGTTCCTACTCTTGTTAGGCAAATTCAGCAGCGGGGGAGAGATTATGAAAACACCATTCGTATTGAATATCTCGAACGCTTAAATAACCTATATGAAGACTGGATTGCCCGTTATCCCCATGAAAAACTCATTATAGACACAGATGACCTCGATTTCGTTAATAATAAGGAGGATTTAGGAAGGGTTATTGAGATGATTGAGCAGCGTATGTTTGGGTTATTTAATTGATTGAACCACAGAAGTATAATGCTTATTTTAGGTAGCTGTAATGGAGATGTTCTATGCTTAAATTTAAGATCTTTGAAATACCTGAAGACCAAAGTGAGAAAAACATCCAATTGGACTCGCAAGAGCTTGATTTGGGTGACATCACTTTTAAGGGTGGTTCTATACATATTGATTTCTATCGCACGCAACAATTCGTTCGAACACAGTTCACAGTTGATGCAACAATAGAATTGATTTGTGACCGCTCACTCGACGCCTTCGATCACGGAGTTCATCAGAACTACGAAGTGCTTTTTAAGGCAGAAGAAGTGGAAGAGTCAGCAGATGAAAAAGGAGCAATAAGAAATTATAATCATACAAGTAAACAAATTGATTTAGAGCAAGATGTACGAGATACCATCTTGTTAAATCTCCCAACAAAGAAATTACATCCCCGCTTTCTGGACGAAGATGGCAATCCTGAGGAAGTGCTAAATGAGCAATTTGGCGATATTCCTGATGAAGATGAAGAACAGATCGATCCGCGGTGGGAAAAATTGAAAGATTTAAAAGACTAAATAATACAAGGTAAATTTAATGGCACATCCAAAACGAAGAACGTCCAACTCCCGCAAAAATAAGCGTAGAGCACATCATGCAATTTCTGATGTTACTTTAGCAAAATGCTCTAACTGTGGGTCTCTTCACAGATATCATCACGCATGTACTGACTGTGGCTACTACAGAGGCCGTCAAGTAATGAAAGCTACTAACTAAAAAATATATTATGATTGTTGCAGTAGATGCAGCTGGTGGAGATTATTATCCGAAAAATCCTGTTGAAGGAGCCCTTCAAGCCGTTGAAGAAAACAAAGATTTAACGGTATTGTTAGTCGGTCCGGAAGCGGAGATTATGAAAGAACTCGCAAATCATGAATATGATGATAAGCGAGTTATGGTTCATGATGCTCCACAGGTTATTGGAATGGAAGAATCCCCTGCTCAGGCTGTAAAGTCTAAGCAACAATCATCAATTGTAGTTGGTATTGGTCTTCATAAAGCCGGAAAATGCGATGCATTTGTAAGTGCCGGAAACACAGGAGCCCTGCTAGCTGCATCAATGTTTATTTTAGGTAAGCTTAAAGGTGTTTTGCGCCCTACAATTGCTTCTTACTTTCCAACCATAAAAGGATTTCGGTTACTTGTTGATGCCGGTGCAAATCTGGAAATTAAGCCCGAAACGGCTATCCAGTTTTCGAAAATGGCACAAATTTATTGTGAGCAAATCCTTTCAATTGCAGATCCTAAAGTCGGTCTGCTCAATGTTGGGGAAGAAGAGGGTAAAGGCACTGATTTACTAAAAGAAATTCATACCGAACTTAAAAACCATAAAAACTTCATCGGAAATGTGGAAGGTAAAGATATCCTTCCCGGAAAAGCTGATGTTTATTTATGTGATGGGTTAGTCGGCAATATCGTATTGAAATTTGGGGAATCTATTCCTGAAATTGTCCAGCAAATGATTGGCGGGGCAGTTAAAGAAATGGGCTTATCCAAGGAGGAAGTCGGGCAAATTCAAAAAGTGTTATATACTGCTTTATCATCATTTAACTATGAAAATGTAGGCGGTATCCCTTTCTTAGGCGTTAATGGTGTAAGTATTGTTGGCCACGGAGGCAGTTCACCTTTAGCTATTAAAAATATGATTAAAAGCGCCGTTCAAACCGTCGAACATGATGTGAATGGTAAAATCGTAGCATCTCTAAACTGATTTAAAATCTCTTCATGGAAGTAAAAAGAGCAAAAATTACAGCGGTAGGACATTATCTGCCTGAAGATCGTATGACTAATAAGGATCTTGAGAAATTGGTAGATACGAACGATGAATGGATTCAAAGCCGTACAGGAATTGAGGAACGACGAATTCTAAAGGATCCCGATAAGGCCACAGCTTTTATGGGAGCAGAAGCCGCTAAAGAGGTTTTGGAAAATCGAGGCATCTCCGCTGAAGAAATTGACTTAATTATTCTCGCTACTGTTACGCCTGATTATATGTTTCCGGCAACAGCTTGTTTAGTTCAGCAAAAAATAGGTGCTACAAACGCTTTTGCTTTCGATTTGTCAGCAGCTTGCTCCGGTTTCTTATATGCGTTGAGTACAGGAGCCATGTACATTGAATCAGGACGTGCCCAAAAGGTTTTGGTTATTGGGACTGATAAAATGAGCTCCATAATGGATTTTACAGATCGTTCTACTTGTATTTTATTTGGTGATGGAGCCGGTGCTGTTTTGCTCGAAGAATCAGAAGACGGTACAGGAATTATTGATCAGAAACATTATACCGAAGGTGATACTGAATGTAGTCTATATCAGCCGGCAGGTGGTAGTCAAAATCCTGCAACGGAGGAGACTGTTAAAAACGGACTTCACTATTTACGGCAGGACGGTCGCGCAGTATTCAAGAAAGCTACCATGGGGATGGCTGATGTTTCACTTGAAATTATGAAGCGGAATAACCTTGATCCTGATGATGTAGCTTGGTTAGTTCCGCATCAGGCGAACTTAAGAATTATTGATGCTACGGCCCGTCGAATGGGGGTTTCCAGTGAAAAAGTGATGATTAACATCAATAAATATGGAAACACAACAGCTGCTACAATTCCTCTTTGCCTGTATGACTGGAAAGACAAATTGAATCACGGTGAGAATATTGTTCTTGCTGCTTTTGGTGGTGGCTTTACATGGGGCGCTATCTACTTAACCTGGGGGATGAAGTAAGATGAGTACTGCTTATTTATTTCCGGGACAGGGGTCACAATTTGTAGGCATGGGAAAGGAGCTTTATGATTCCAATCCTGAAGCTGCAAAATATTTTGATGATACAAATGAAATTTTAGGTATCGACCTAAAGAGCATCATGTTTGAAGGTCCTCAGGAAAAGCTTACCCAAACAGAATTTACACAACCGGCTATTTTTCTTCATTCAGTTGCTCTTTTTAAAACACTGGATGCTACACCGGATATGGTTGCCGGACATAGTTTAGGCGAATTCTCCGCTTTAGTAGCCTCTGGAGCTGTTTCTTTTGAAGACGCTCTTAAAATTGTTCGACGACGTGGAGAACTCATGCAAAAGGCAGGAACAGATAATCCTGGTACAATGGCAGCAGTCATTGGAATGGATGATGAGGCTGTTGAAAAGGTTTGTGCTCAAGCAACTGAAGAATCGGGTAAAGAGGTTATTGCTGCTAATTACAATTGTCCCGGACAGCTGGTAATTTCCGGTTACCAGGAAGCAGTGGAAAAAGCAGTTGAGCTTGCAAAAGAAAATGGAGCCCGGATGGCTAAATTATTGCCTGTTAGCGGAGCATTTCATTCCTCATTAATGCAACCTGCTTATGACGGATTGAAAAATCAGCTCGAAAAACTGGAAATCAATGAAACTAACTGTCCGATTTACAGTAACTACACAGCTGAGCAAACAACTGATCCTGAAGAAATCAGATCAAACCTATTAAATCAGTTATTAAATCCCGTTCGCTGGACACAAACCTTGAACAACATGAGCACAAATGGTGCTGATGCTTTTGTTGAAGTGGGTCCGGGAAAAGTATTACAGGGACTAGTTAAACGGACTTTAAAAGACGTAGAAATTTCAGGACACCAATAAAAATACTATGAGTTTAACATTAGAAGGAAAAACTTGTTTGGTAACCGGAGGAAGTCGGGGTATTGGAAGAGCAATTGCTCTCAAACTGGCCGATTTTGGTGCTGACGTTACTATTACTTACGCCCGTTCTGCTGATGCTGCAGAAGAAGTAAAAGCTCAGATTGAAGGAAAAGGCAGAAAATGTAAGGCTTTGCAAGCTGATGCCGTCAATTACGAGCGAGCTGAAGAAGTCATCAACGAAATTGTAGAGGACTGGGGCAAACTTGATGTTATTGTAAACAATGCCGGCATCACTAAAGATAATTTAATTCTTCGCATGAGTGAAGAACAGTGGGATGATGTAATCACCACAAATCTTAAAAGTATTTTTAATTATTCGAAAGCAGCCGCTAAACCCATGATGAGAAATCGTAGTGGCTCAATTATCAATATTGGCTCTGTTGTAGGGATTTCGGGAAATGCCGGACAAAGTAATTATGCGGCATCCAAAGCCGGGATTATTGGATTTACTAAATCCTACGCAAAAGAGTTAGCATCAAGAAATATTCGTGCAAATGTTATTGCTCCGGGATATATTCTCACCGATATGACAGGTGAACTTGATGAAAAAGTATTAGACGGAATTAAAGCAGAAACGCCATTGGGAAGAGCAGGAGAGGCTGATGAAGTTGCTGACGCTGTTGTTTTCCTTTCATCCGACATGAGTTCATATATCACGGGTGAAGTTATCCGGGTTGATGGCGGTATGGCAATGTAATTGTTGTTATTGCAGATTCTGAAATGAATTTATATGTTCACGACACCTATTTAAAAATTATAATTACCAACAAACACTGAAAAAGGACACAATATGTCACAAGACGTAGAATCAAAAGTAAAAGCTATCATTGTAGATAAACTTGGTGTAGACGAATCAGAAGTAGCAGGTGATGCTAACTTCACAAACGATCTTGGAGCTGATTCTCTGGATACAGTTGAATTGATCATGGAATTCGAAAAAGAATTCGATCTTAGCATTCCGGATGAAGATGCAGAAAACATCGCTACTGTAGGAGATGCAGTTACATATCTTTCAGGAAAATTATCCTAATTAATACTTACTTATAAAAATTACCTATGAGCACTCGGAGAGTTGTTGTAACGGGTATCGGTGCTTTTACCCCAATCGGTAAAAGTGCGCCAGATTTCTGGAATGGTTTAGTTTCAGGAAAAAGCGGAGTTCGCAATGTCGAACATTTCGATACGACCGACTTCGCCACAAAATTTGCTGCTCAGATTGAGGACTACGATCCATCTGAATACTTTGATCGTAAAGAAGCCCGAAGAATGGATAAGGTTGCACATTATGCCCTTATTGCTTCTGGTGAAGCGATCGAAGACAGTAAACTTGATCTGGAAAAAATCAATAAAGACGAAGTTGCTGTATTGGTTGGAACCGGTATCGGCGGTATGGAAACATTTTACGATCAGTCTATATCTTTTCATGAGCATGGACCAAGAGGGGTTTCCCCATTCTTTATTCCCATGTTGATACCTGATATCGTATCTGGTCAAATTTCTATCCGTTACGGCTTTAGAGGTCCCAATTACTGTGCGGTTTCCGCATGTGCAACGGGCTCTCATAACATTGGTCTTGCTTATGATACCATACGGTATGGACAAGCTGATTATGCTGTAGCCGGCGGTACGGAAGCACCAATAACGCGGATCGGTATTTCAGGTTTTAATAGTATGAAAGCTATGTCGACCCGAAACGATTCTCCTGAAACAGCTTCACGTCCATTCGATAAAAATCGAGATGGATTTGTGTTGGGTGAAGGAGCGGGGATTTTCATCCTCGAGAGTCTTGACTCTGCCTTAGACCGTGGCGCTCGTATTTATGGTGAAATTAAAGGTTATGGCTTTTCAGCCGATGCCTATCACATTACCGCACCTGATCCTAGTGGAGAAGGGGTGATTTTGGCTATGACCAAAGCATTGAAGTCTGCCGGTATTAAACCGGAAGATGTTGATCATATCAACATGCATGGTACTTCAACGCCGCTTGGTGATATTGCTGAAACCAACACCATCAAGAAAGTATTCGGAGATCACGCCAAGAAGATCAATTTGAATTCAACAAAGAGTATGCATGGCCATACACTTGGAGCTGCCGGGGCCATTGAGTCTATAGCAGCCTTGCTTTCAATTTATCACGGAATGATACCTCCAACCATCAACATCGAAGATCAAGACCCCGAGTGTGATTTAAATTACACAGCAAACGAGGCTGTTGTTCGCGATGTAGAATATGCATTGAATAATGCATTCGGTTTTGGTGGCCATAATTCAACCTTAGTATTGAAAAAATACAAGGACTAATTATATGGCCGATTGGTTCAGGTCTCTTTTTACTAAAAAGAAAGAATCAGCATTTGATCCTGAACTTAAAAACCGAATAGAGAAATTAGAAAGGATCGTTGGTTTTGAAATCGGCGATCCTTCTCTTTTTTTAAAGGCACTTCGTCACCGCTCTACGCTCTCTCAAGAGCAGTACGAAACCTATGACTCTTACGAAAGATTGGAGTTTTTAGGAGATGCCGTACTTGATTTAATAGCAGCTGAAATTCTATTCAATCAATATCCCGAAAAAGACGAAGGCTTCTTAACAAAGGTAAGAGCTAAGTTGGTTCGAGGGGAAACATTAACAGATTTTTCAAGAAAGCTAGGTATCTCAGACCTCATGGAGTTGGGAGAGAGAAACGGTGCTACAAAGGTTTCCAAAAGTATACTCGCTGATGCCTTCGAGTCCATTATTGCAGCTATTTATATTACCAAAGGCTATGATGATGCCTATCAATTTGTTGACCGTGTCATAAAAGAGAATCTGGTAATTTCAGAGCTTATCAATACTGTTGACAATTACAAGAGTGCATTGCTTGAATATGCTCAGGCAGAAAAAATGTCTATCCCGCGGTATGAGCTGATAAAAGAAAGTGGTCCGGGACATAACCGTACTTTCAAAGTTGAAGTACTTATTGGCGGTGAACAACTTGGGACTGGGATTGGGAAGAGTAAGAAAAAAGCTGAACAGAAGGCCGCCAAAGAAGCCCTCAAGTCAATAGAAAGCTAAGCTCGTTTCAAAAATAATTTTAAGGCTCTCGATATTAATTCACCATTCTAAAACTTGTTTTTTGACGGATTAAGCCCGATTCTTAGCCCGTTCACATCAGGCAGATTTAAATAGAATAATTCATGTTCGTTCAACTCATAAAACCGGAATTCGAAGAGCTCATCGCTTCCAAGGACTGGGTTACGCTGAAGGAAGTTTTGAATGATGTTCCTGCCGTAGATATTGCTGATCTTCTGCTCGAACTTGACGGAAATATTGCTATTGTAGTTTTTAGGCTGCTAAAAAAACCGGTAGCTGCCGATGTATTTGCTGAGATGCCTTCCTCTAAAGGAATTGAACTACTTGAGCTCTTCAACAAGCAGCAGCTTAGCGACATGATGAGTAACCTGGAGCCCGATGAGCAGGTATCTATTCTTGAGGAGCTGCCGGGTCACCTTACCCAAAGGGTGATGAATTCCATCGATAGGGAAGATCAGAAACAGCTTAAAAAACTGTTAGGTTATCCTGAGGAGAGTGTAGGTCGTTTGATGACGCCTCGGTACGTGCGGGTCAAATCAGATTGGACAATAGAACGCAGCATGAAGCATATTCGAAAATATGGCGAAACTGCGGAAACCATCAACGTAATTTATGTAGTTGATGATAAAGAGCATTTGATTGATGACTTGAGAATCACCCACCTGATTTTGGCTGATCAGGAAGAACTTGTTGAGTCTCTTATGGATCGTTCTTTTGAAGCACTCTCCGTTTATGATGATCAGGAAGAAGCTGTTCGAATGCTCGCGAAATATGACCGCGTTGCTCTGCCTGTTATAGATTCCGATGGCGTAATTGTAGGAATTGTTACCGCTGATGATATTATTGATGTTGCCGAGGAAGAGACTACAGAGGATATGCAGAAAATGGCCGGTATGGATGCCCTAGATGATTATTATTCTCAGACATCTGTGTCCGGTATGGTAAAAAAACGAGTGCGCTGGCTTATTGTATTATTTATTGGGCAGATGTTTACAGTTACCGCTATGAGCACATATCAATCGGTGATAGCGGGTGCTGTATTACTATCGCTATTTATCCCAATGATTATCTCCAGTGGAGGTAACTCTGGTTCTCAGGCCGCGACGCTGATTATTCGGGCTCTTGCAACGAACGATATTAGTGCGTCTGACTGGAAGAAAATATTGAGGCGGGAGTTATTATCAGGATTAATGCTGGGTGCTATGATTGGAGTTCTGGGTGTAATCATGACCCTTACATGGGGAACTCTTCAGGGAGAAGTATTCGATATGGGTTTGATACTTACAGCTGTAACCATTGGCCTCAGTTTGTTAGGGGTTATATTATTTGGAAACCTGACCGGCTCAATGCTTCCATTCATCTTGACGAAATTTAAACTTGATCCGGCCGTAACTTCTGCACCTTTTGTAGCAACTTTGGTAGATGTTACTGGAATAATCATTTACTTTAGTCTTGCAATCTTACTGTTAAAAGGAACATTATTATAACGTTCAAAAACCACTTCCATGAAAGCATATCATGATCTTGTAAAAAGCGTATTAGAAAACGGAGTTCGTAAAGAAAACAGAACCGGTACTGATACTATTTCTAATTTCGCTGAATTTTATAAGGTAGATTTATCCGAAGGATTTCCTCTGCTTACCACCAAGAAAGTCTATTTCCGTTCTGTTATTCTGGAATTGCTTTGGTATCTGAGGGGAGAGGATCACATTCGTTGGTTGCGGGATGAAAATGATTGCCATATTTGGGATGCCTGGGCTGATGAAGACGGACATGTTGGCCCGATCTATCCGGTACTTTGGAGAAGATTCCCTTATTTCGAAAAAGAAACGATAAGCTTTGAAGGAACCGGCTCAGCATTAAATAAAGAAGTTTGGGTGCGAAAAGAGTTTGATCAGGTTCAGCGGGCAATTGATATGCTGAAGAATAACCCAAACAGCCGGCGTATTGTTGTAAGTGCCTGGCATCCTGGATTATTGGATGAAATGGGGTTACCGCCTTGTCACCTGATGTATATATTTAATGTAGCTGACGGTAAACTAAACTGTCATTTAACACAACGTTCTGGCGATATTGCATTAGGGATTCCGTTTAATCTGGCTTGTTACTCTGCATTAACATTGGCAATAGCACAAGAAGTAGGCTTAGAGCCCGGTACTTTCGCACATTCTATTGTAGATGCTCATATTTATGTTAATCACGTTGATGGACTCAAAGAGCAATTGGAGAGAAAACCAAGAGAACTTCCGACCCTTAAAATTGCAAGTAAACCGGTGGATGAACTTACCTTCGACGACTTCACCTTAGAAAATTATGATCCTGATCCGGTCATCAAATTTGAGGTAGCGGTATGACCATTACTCTTGTTGCAGCACATGACCCTAATTTAGTTATCGGTAAAGATGGGGGATTGCCTTGGCGTTATCCCGAAGATCTAAAGCACTTTAAAAGAACGACTATTGACGGCACCATAATAATGGGACGGGGTGTCTTTGAAGAGTTAAATGAAATTCCTTTACCTGATAGAAAAAATATAGTTCTTTCAACTACCCAAACATATCCCAATGTAGAAACGCACACCTCATTAAATGAAGCGTTAAAATCTTCTAATCAGGACGAGGTTTTCATAATTGGTGGAGGAGTATTATACCGAGATGCTATTGAAATAGCTGACAAACTCATCATTACAGAAGTGCATAAAGAATACGAAGGAGATACTTATTTTCCTGAATATAGGGATAGTGTTGGAACGTTTTGGGAAGAGGTTTCAAGAGAAGATCACGATGACTTATCATTTGTTACTTATGAGCGTAGTTAGTCGGTTTACAATGATTAATTAGTAAAGATTAACCTCTATTCTTCGAGGCTTTTAATAATTTTGGATGGTGCGAAAAAGAGCTATTACCATCATCGAAAATTAATTATGGGCCAACTCTTAAAAAACATATCTGTACAAAATTCTACAAAAGTGCTTAAAGCTCTTATTGTTGATGATTTGAAAATCAACAGAAGCTTAGCCAGGATAATGCTTGAAAGAAATAATTTTGAGATCGTGGAAGCAGAGAATGGTCAGCAGGCATTAGAGCATTTCAATATAGAAGATCTCGATGTAGTTTTAATGGATATTTGCATGCCTGTTATGGATGGCATTGAAGCTATGACTAAGATTCGTGAGTTGAATAAGAAAGAGAATGGAATTCCAATTATTGCTTTTACATCAGGTGAACATGAAAATTCAAAATCTGATTTGATTAGAAAAGGATTCTCTGAGTACATTAAAAAGCCTTTTAAAGAAGAAGACTTGTTTGATAAGATCTCTAAGTTTCTTCCCCTAAATAAATCGTTAGAGACGCAAAAAATCTCCGTTAACCCTGCCGTTTAAATCTCAATCTCTTTTAAGTGGACACAGTAGTGTTTTACAACAGGTTCCGTTAAAGCAATAATATTCTTTGTTTCTGCTGCCTTAGAGAACTCAATTGCCTTGTTATCTTCTAAAATCCATATGCTCTCGTTTTTATACTTATAGGCTTCTGAGTAGCTTTGTTCAAAGCAAATGTAATGATCGAGAATAGTATCTTCTTCAGGGAGTCGTAGCTTTCGCAGTGCTTTTTTTGTCTTTTGCTTAATATCATTTTTTTGAGCCTGAGTTGGCTTTTTGTCCATAAAGGTCGTGCGATAAAGATCGCGATTCAGAAATCTATGGCACAAGTTAGCAAGAATTTTATCCTCTGAATTTGCCCATAGTTTAATGCTCAGGTATACATCATGATCATCCATTTCGGTATAGCGGTCTATCATTTCTTTAGAAAGGCGCTTTTTAGAGGATGGACTTTCAGTTAAAAAATACTGCAAAGCCGGGGATGCAAAATTAAGCTCTTTCCCATCTTTAATGAGCTGATGAACCCGTTTGAAAATACTTCGCAGTAAAAAATCGGCACTCAGTACTGTTTTGTGTTGATAAACCTGCATATACATCAATCGGCGAGCAATGATGTAGTTCTCAACGGCATAAATTCCCTTTTTCTCAATCACAATGTTTCCCTTGAAAACCCGCATGGTTTTCAGAATGCGATTGATACCTACCGTTCCTTCAGAAACACCGGTAAAGAAGCTATCACGCCGTAAATAGTCGAGGCGATCTAAATCTAACTGAGAAGAAATAAGCTGATGCAGAAATTTCTTTTTGTACTGATTGGTAAAGATGGCAATAGCTGTGTCTAAGGCACCATCAAACTCTTTGTTGAGTTCTTTCATGATAGCCAGACTCATCATCTCATGATTGAAATCTGAAATCAGGGAATGTTCTAAAGTGTGAGAAAGGGGACCATGACCTACATCATGAAGTAAAATTGCTATAAGTGTAGCTTCGTATTCAGGCTGACTGATCGTGGTATCTTTCTCCCGAAGATTATTTAAAACTCTTTGCCCCAATTCTAAAGCTCCAAGAGCATGAGAAAAGCGAGAATGTTCAGCCGCAGGAAAAACCAGATATCCAAGTCCCAGCTGGCGGATTCGTCGCAATCGCTGAACGTAGGGATGGTCAATCAAACGAAGGATAATCCCTTTAGGAACGGTTATGAAACCATGAATGGGATCATTGAAAATTTTGTAGCGAGTGCTTTTGTCCATGTTTTATAAAGGAATTTTGTTAGTCAAAAGAAGATATGAAAAAGTTGGTAGAGTGAGAGTAGAGAGATTGAAAGTTGATGGGATGATAAAGTTATCAAATAAAGTGAGCTTGATATGAAGTTAGACTTTGATTGTCACTCTGAGTGCTTAAAATATAAAATCAGGGTTACATTGTATTCCGCGAAGGGTCTCAAAGTCTAAATTGTCCAAATGTATTATATGTTGAGATCCTTCTCGTTCAATAAGTGTGTTTAATATAGCTTTTTAAAGCGCTCAGGATGACAACTTCAGAGATCTTATCTCGAATTCAGTTTTAAAGAATAATCTCAAATAGAATTTAAATGCCCAAAAAGTAATATTGATTCGGGCCAGCATTATCACCCTATCAACTCTCATGCGTCAACTATCGTTTTTCACCATCATCTTCTCAATATTTTGAATATCAGGTAGTCGGGTAGGGCGTTGTTTTTTCATATCAAACCAAACGCCTTTCGTTTCTCCAATACAAACAAGATCCTTTGATTCTTTATCATAGATTCCCTGGATTGCCGTAATGCTTGTATTACCGAGTTCTTTGATGCCCGTTCCAATCATGACAGCTGCAGGGAACTTGATCTGTTTCAAATACTCGATCGTACATTTCACCAGTACAAAAGTCTTGCCCTCTGAAAACTCACTCTGCATCCGACTTACTTCACCCAAAAACTGAATTCGGGCTTCTTCAAGGTAGGTATTAAATAAAGCATTATTAACGTGATTAAGAGGATCTAAATCACGAAAACGAACAGGCATTTCTTTCCAGTGATAGAAAGTATCGGGATTGTAATCAGGTCTGAACATAGGTGTAATTTTTGATTGGAAGATGCAGGGCTTCTATGGAAATGACAAATGGTAATTGGCTTTGATAAACTACGCTGTTCTGCTGGTAGCACCATCTTCTTATTTAGAATGAAGCACTAAATAAGCCATGAATGCAGGCCTATCATTGATTACATTAACGAGGTGAAAGCTGAGTCATAAAAATTTTTCTAAATAATATTTAAATCAAAGGTTTTTAAATGAATCTGTGCAGTAAATTCGAAGCCGTGTTCAAGTCATTAGTGCAACAGCGCGGTGTTTTAAGGTTTGTTGAATAGGTGAAAGGTAATCAAATTTTCGAATAGGTCGATTGTTGAGATACCGCTCGACCGTTTTAATGCGTTGGGCGG
>Ga0306869_1000023_pt1 | contig 102287 bp, 93 predicted proteins | sample AntRauTorckE6833_FD_190421 | JGI IMG/M metagenome (GOLD analysis project Ga0306869, IMG submission 190421) | Saline lake microbial communities from Rauer Islands, Antarctica - Metagenome Torckler E6 #833 (v2) (version 2) | ecosystem: Environmental > Aquatic > Non-marine Saline and Alkaline >... | reverse complement strand
TGCTTCAATTTCTTGCTCTGTGAATAATTTCTTACTCATTATTTATCACCTCTCTTTTAAGTATACAAAAAGAACCTAAGAATATATACTCTTTTTATGAGTGTCTATTTCTTAGGTTCCATTTTAAGTGCCGAGACGTCTTTTTAAAATTCATACTGTAATATAGATTGAACCGTATATAGGGTGGTGTAAAAGGGGCGAAAACAATTAATGTTTAGCTTTTATTCGATTTATTCAACCATATCAAGCGGTGGGAATGTGCGGCGATCGAAAAGTTCGCGGATGGTGTCGTACATCTCGAGGTGAGACTGGTGATTTTCATCGAATTGGGCATTGTCTTTAATCATGTCGATGGTGTGGATGGAATGGTTGATGTTGCTGAAGAGTCTAGTGTAACTAGTCGCTGCAAACGCATCAACTGAGTTGAAAAGCTCTTCACTTATTTCAGTGTATTCAACCTCACCAACGCCCCCGACGTTTTGGGTTTTTGTGTTTTCTATGCGTTGACGGCTGTAGGCTTTCAATTGATCAAGGGTTGGAATAGCTTCTTCGTTGATTAAATCGTCACTGTATTCTTCACCAGGATCTGAAAGTTCAGCACTCGGTTTGTCGAAGTTATCGCCTTTTTCAGCACGAATTAAGTGAATACCGAATTGTGTAGTGGTCAATGCACTGGCATAAAGTTCGTCTTCATCTTCAAATTGTGTTGTGTATTCTTCATACACATCTTGAAGGGCGACTACGAATTCTTCAACGTAGTTTTTTGTGTTGTTGTAGTTAAGGTTTTCAGATTGGCTTTCGCCTTCTTGAACTTTAAGATTTTCATATTTCAGTTCAAGACCGATATTTTTAAATTCAGCCCAGACACTGTAATCATCATCTTCGGTGTCACTGATTCGTGAAGCATCCTTGTAGGCTTTTACGATGTCTTCTAAGCTGTCACCGTCTTCGATGGCTTCACCGATTTTGTCTTCGATATGGGCTTTCTTGGTATCGAATGTGTCTTGTTCCAAAGTTGTCAAGCCCTCGTAGTAATCATTAAAATCATCAGGAGCAAAGTTTTCGTCCATGTCGACGAATACCAACAACTGGTCGGCTTTAAGAGAGAAGTAGTTGTCGTATTGTTCCTCGACATACTCCATGACTTTTGTGAATTGTACTTCATCGTATAAGTAATCACTGCGGATGGTTTCTACCACTAGTGTATTCAAGTATTCTTTTTCACCAGCTAAGCCGTATGCGGCGTAAAGGAATTCATTCCAGCTCATGGCTTGGGGTGAGAAACCGTAGTTAGTGTATGCACCATTGTTGAATGACGTTTTGTCGGTACGCACATGGTCACGGAACGCTTTCATTTTATCGCTTCGGTTTTTGAATACGTCTTGATTGTCACCGAATGTGTCTTCGAAGTAAGTGCTGTCAAAGAGTGTTACTTCTTTTAGAATTTCCAAACTGTAAAGCGCGCCGACCCGCTCAGACGCATAATTGAAATAATCATCGGCTGTGACTTCGAACTCGTCTAGAGTCGCAAGTTTGGAAAGGTTATCTTCGATTTCGTCATAGACATCATCATTGAATTGTTGTTCGTATGAAAGCGCAAGTTTTGAATCATGGATTTTGAGATTCATTTCTTCATAAAGTTCTTGCAACACAGTGCTTGTTTGTTCAGTTGTAATTAGGTCTTCAACGTATTCGGCCTTTAAATCTTCAAGTTCTGTGTCATTCAAAAGATTAAAATCCTTCACTTCGTCACGTTCAAGTTCATAGGCCATATAACGGTAGTCGCCAATAGCTTTTGTGCGTATAGAGAACGGAGATTCACTGTCACTAAGTGAATTAAACAAATAATCACTTAGGTCGAGAATATCGCCGGTTCTAGATGATTCTCCCTCTTTTTGCATCTCGTACTGATCAAAAAGGAAGAAGTCATTTTCAAGTGCAATCAAATCGGACACTGTATCGCTCGTATCTAGCTGCTCGCGCTCATTATAAATGAAATTGTATATTTTAATGAACGTTTCAAGTGTCTCTTCCTCGTTGAGTAACGTGGTGTTCGTATCATCGAAGTCGTCGCTCGCGACGTCTTCAATTAAAGATTCACCATCGTATAAGCCAAGCCCGGTGTCACCATCTTCGTTTTCGTAGTTTTCTACGATGTCAAAGTGGTTAAGTACATTTTCAACATCTTTCGAGCTTAGAAAACGCAGGGTCAAAGCGTTCATGGTACCTTGTTTATAGTCAGAATAATAAGATTCCAAATCATCTTCATTTACAAAGAAAGCACTGTTTTCATCAGTTGTGAGATGTGCATCTTTGGTGTATTTGTCTTTGGCAATGACAAGGCGCATGAATGTTTCCACAGAGTCATCATCATTGGGATCAAAACCGTTCATAACGAGGGTATCGTGATAGTTTTGTTCCATATCTTCGATTTGGCGATCACTGAATTCAGCAATTTCTGCATCATTAGTGACACCGTAGGTCATTTCCTTGATTTGATCATCGATTTCATCCAAGGTTACTTCACTGATGTAATCTGTATCAAGGTGATTGGATAGCAGTTGTGTGTCGATATAGTTTTGTAAGTGGGAAAGGCCATCCATGATTTTCACACGTTCATAAACATCTTGTCTAGATAGAGTGTATCCATCATAGGTCATGAATGTTTCATCAGGATTTGATACTGTTGGGGTTGAGTTGTCGTTTTGAAGTGCATTGCATGCAACTGACATAACAATCACTAAAACAATGATACTGAGGACAATTGCGCCTCTTTTAATTAATTTTGGGTCCATATTTTAATCACTCCTTGTATAATTACGCAATATATATAGTACCATTATTTATTTTTTAATACAATAAGAAAAACGCACCATTTCTATGTTGCACTCTAATAGGCTTGTCGTGCATGCACACATTGCATTCGTGGGCATATGGTGTATAATAAATTTGAATTGGAAGTGAATACTATGGAAATCACCATTCTTGGAAGTGGTTCTAAGGGGAATGCTACCTATATAAAAACAAAAAATACTGCCTTTTTGATTGATGCGGGATTATCGTACAAACAAATTAATGAACGCCTGCGAGCACGCGAGGGTTCTCTTTTACCCCTCGATGCGGTCTTTTTGACGCACGAGCACAGTGATCATACAAAAGGACTTCATCAATTGATAAAACAAACTAATACGTCACTCTGGGCGGTAAAGGATACTTACAAAGCCGCCCTTTCAAAGAAAAAAACGTTGCCTGAAGTGCATACTCATCAAGTATTTGAAACCCATTTGCCCTTTGAGTTCAAAGGGGTTTTATTCACTCCAATCAGAACCTCGCATGACGCGGCGCATGCCGTGGGTTTTGTGATTGAAGAAGACGGGAAGAAACTGGCGTATATCACGGATACGGGATACTTAGACGAACGCGACTTTCCTAAAATCTCTAATGCGCATATGTATATATTTGAATCCAACTATGACATCTCCATGCTTTACACCTCACAGAGACCGCACTATTTAAAGCAAAGAATCGATTCTGTACGCGGGCATCTTTCCAATACCGACAGCGCTTATTATCTATCACGCCTAGTAGGCGATGCCACCACACAAATTGTCCTTGCACATCTCTCACAAGATTGCAACACTGAAGCGCGCGCCCTCAGCACGTTACAGGAAGTCTTTGACAGTTACGACGTGTCTCTATCGCGCTTTGAGGTTCACGTAGCGAAGCAACACACCCCTACAAAAACATTAATTTTATAATAGAAGGGATTGTTACTATGAGTCATGAAGCACTAATAAAGGAAACCTGCGCCAAAGTCTTTGATGTTTCCCAAGATGACGTCAAATTAGAAGAACGTCTAATGGGAGGCATGTCCAATTTTACCTATATCATTTCACTCAAAGGTGAGCGATATACTTTTCGCGTCCCTGGGAAGAATGCAGAAAAATTCGTTGACCGAGACGTTGAAAAATACCATATAAAACTGGAAAAACCACTTGGCCTTAATAATGAAACAGTCTACCTAGACACACAATCAGGGATCAAGATTGCTAACTATATTGGAGGGGTTCCCTTGCATCAAAAAAAACCGCTCGATTATTTAGATGAAGCAGCCAAAGTCCTTCACATTATTCACGACAGCGATTTGAAATCCAAATATGATTATGACCCGTTCAACCGTCTTACCAAATATGAGAGTTATATGAACGAGTTCGACCATACGCATGATGAAAGGTATTTCGAATACAAGGATATCCTGAAGTCTTACAAACCGTTCCTTGATGAATTCGAACACACTTTCACCCATGGCGACGCTCAAGTTAGTAACTTCGTGGTAAGAAAAGATGAAGTCAGGCTCATGGACTGGGAATTCTCAGGTCATAATGACCCGTTTTATGACATTGCTTGTTTTGGGAACAACGATTTTGACCATGCCGTTGCCCTCCTTCCGATATACTTGAACCGCACACCGAAACACGAGGATTATAAACGCCTATATCTTTGGAGGACCTATCAGTGTTTACAGTGGCACAATGTAGCACTTTACAAACACGAAATCGGTCTGAGCGAAGAATTGCATGTTCCATTCGACAAGGTCGCAGTGCTTTATCTTGAGAAAGCCCAAAATCTCCTCGCTAAATTGTAATACAGATAATTATTTTATAATTAAAAGTAATACTTTTAATGTAAGTGTTTTCTTTTTTAAAAAGTCCCATCAATCATTGAGAAAAACGAATGGATATTGTATAATCAACTTGTATGACAAAACGATACAAAATTATAATTGGAGGTAGTTGCAATGGCGACTAAAAAAGTGTTTCAGTCCATGGACGGGAACCAGGCGGCGGCACACGCGGCCTACGCGTTTACTGAAGTAGCGGGTATTTATCCGATTACTCCATCATCCCCTATGGCTGAACATACCGACCTTTGGGCATCACAAGGAAAGAAAAACCTTTTCGGCATGCCAGTGAAGGTCATCGAAATGCAATCGGAAGCAGGTGCAGCAGGAACGGTGCACGGTTCGCTTCAAGCGGGTGCGCTAACTACGACGTATACAGCATCACAGGGACTTTTACTTAAATTGCCTAATATGTATAAAATTGCCGGAGAACTTTTACCGGGTGTCATTCACGTGGCTTCAAGAAGTCTTGCCGTACAGGCACTTTCAATCTTTGGAGATCATCAGGATGTCATGGCGACCCGTCAATCAGGGTTCGCAATGCTAGCATCAGGCTCAGTTCAACAAACAATGGATCTCGCAGGTCTTGCGCATTTGACCGCAATCAAATCAAGCATTCCATTCATTCATTTCTTCGATGGGTTCCGTACTTCTCATGAAGTGAACAAAATCGAAGTAATGGATTACGACGTATATGACCGCCTTGTTGACAAAGAAGCCGTACGGAGTTTCAAAAAACGTGCGCTTAATTCAGCCAATCCAGTAACACGTGGGTCTGCACAAAACGACGACGTTTACATGCAGGGACGCGAACTTCAAGAAAAATATTACAAAGCCATTCCTGACATCATGAATGACTACATGAAAGAAATCACTAAAGAAACAGGCCGCGAATATGCACCGTTTGTCTATTATGGTGATAAAAATGCGGAAGATGTCATCATTGCAATGGGCTCAGTCACTGAAACCATTCGCGAAACCGTTGATTATCTGAACAATAAAGAAGGACGCAAAGTCGGAGTCTTGAACGTCCACTTATACCGTCCATTCAGCATCAAATATTTCACAGATGCCCTTCCAAACAGTGTCAAACGCCTCGCGGTGTTAGACAGAACTAAAGAAAACGGTTCTGTTGGCGAGCCGCTCTATCTTGATGTGCGCAGTGTCTTCTACGGCAAAAAAGATGCCCCAGTGGTTATCGGCGGCCGTTACGGATTGTCCAGCAAGGACACCACGCCTGCACAAATCAAAGCAGTTTATGACAACTTAAAAGGTGAACAGAAAAATGGATTCACCATCGGGATCAACGATGATGTGAACAACACCTCTCTTGAAGTGCAAGCGCCAATTTCTACCATCGATCCATCGACCACAGAACTCTTGTTCTTCGGGTTTGGTAGTGATGGAAGCATCGGGGCATCTAAAAACACCATCAAAATCATTGGTGATAACACGAATCTTTACGCACAAGGCTACGCGGCATATGACTCACGCAAATCTGGCGGTGTCACCCGTTTTCATATGCGTTTCAGTGAACAACCTATCAGAAGTACCTACTTCGTCAATCACCCACACTTCGTGTCTTGCTCAAAAGATTCCTACTTGGAAAAATATGATATGATTGCGGGCATGCGTGATGGAGGAACCTTCTTGCTCAATACGATTCGTCCAAAAGAAAAAGTCGAAGCCTTTCTTCCAAACAAAGTCAAGAAACAACTTGCGGAAAAAGGCGGAAAGCTCTACATCATAAACGCCGTAAAACTTGCAGAAAAAATCGGTCTTGGCGAACGCATCAACACCATCATGCAATCAGCATTCTTCGCCCTCAACGAACATATCGTAGGCTACGATGAAGCACAAAACCTAATGAAACAATATGCTAAAAAAGCGTACGGTCGTAAAGGTGAGGAAATCGTTGATAAAAACTATCAAGCCATCGATGAAGGTCAAAAAGGCCTTGCTGAAATCGAAGTCAAGGATTCTTGGAAAGACCTCGAAGTCAAACCTGAAACCAATGAAAATTCTAAACCGGGATTTGTCGCAGACATCGCAGAACCTGTCAACCAACTAGAAGGCTACAGCCTTCCAACCTCCGCGTTTGAAGATTATGCGGATGGTACGATGGAAAACGGTTCGACTGCTTACGAAAAACGCGGTGTAGCAAACTACACACCACGCTGGAACCCTGAAACCTGTATTCAGTGTAACCAATGTGCCTTTGCATGTCCTCACGGAGTTATCCGTCCTTATCTTCTCACAGACGAGGAAATGGAAAACGCCCCTGAAGGTATGGCAACCCTTGATGCACGCGGTAAAGGCATCGACGATCTTAAATACAAAATTCAAATTTCCACGCTTGACTGTACTGGATGCGGTGTATGTGTATCGGTATGTCCTGCGAAACCTGAAAAAGCCCTTTCTATGCAACCAATTGGTGAAGAAATTGCCAATGGTGAAATTGAGAACGCAAAATATCTTTACAACGAAGTATCTCCAAAAGACAACCTTGTGAAGAAAACTAATGCTAAAAACAGCCAATTCGCTAAACCACTCTTTGAATTCTCCGGTGCGTGTGCGGGTTGCGGTGAAACACCATACATCAAACTCGTCACTCAACTCTTCGGTGAACGTATGATGATTGCGAACGCTACAGGGTGCTCTTCAATCTATGGCGGGTCATTCCCAGCAACACCTTACACAACCAATGACGATGGACGCGGTCCTGCATGGGCAAACAGCCTGTTTGAAGACAATGCGGAATTCGGCTTTGGTATGCGTCACGCTCTTGAAACTCAACGCGATCACTTGCACTTCCTCTATCAAGATAACAAGGACAAGCTTCCTAAAGACCTCGCTGAATTGTTTGAATCGTGGGTGGAAAACCGTGATGACGGTGAGAAAACCCTAGAAATCTCCAAACAAATGCGTCCAATGCTTGATGAACTCGAAGGCGATCTCGGAGAACAATTTAGAGACTTAGCGCCATTCATCGTCAAACAGTCAAGCTGGATCATAGGTGGAGACGGCTGGGCATATGACATCGGATTCGGTGGACTTGACCACGTCATCGCAAGTGGTGAAGATGTCAACATCCTCGTCCTCGATACGCAGGTGTACTCAAATACCGGCGGCCAATCATCCAAAGCCGCGGCTAAAGGGTCTATTGCGGCCTTTACCGCTTCAGGTAAGACCGGCAACCAAAAAGACCTCGCTTCAATGGCCATGACGTATGGTCATGTCTATGTCGCGCAAGTCTCCCATGGCGCTTCACAACAACAAGTGCTGAAAGCCATTCGCGAGGCAGAAGCGTATCCTGGACCAAGTCTTGTCATCGGTTACAGCCCATGTATCGCTCATAAAATTAAAGGCGGTCTGACAAACTCTGCGAACCAAGCGAAACTTGCGGTTCAATCAGGGTATTGGTCTACCTTCCGTTTCGACCCACGTTTGGAAGCCCAAGGGAAAAATCCTTTCCAACTTGACTCCAAAATACCTAAATGGGAGAAATATGATGACTTCCTCATGAATGAAGCCCGCTACTCACAACTAAAAGACATCAACCCAGACAAAGCGGACGAACTTCTTGAAGCGAATAAAAAAGCTGCACAACGTCGTTACAGACGATACAAAAGGTATGAAGCAATGGATTACTCACAAGAAGCAGAACAAGAATAATCATTTAAAGAGGGTGCTTGCCACCCTCTTTTTAAATACAAAGACTATTTGAACTTCAAGACCAGCGTATTCACAGCCGTGAAAAGGTTGCATTTTTTCTTCTAACCATGTATAGTATAATGAATTCAATTTCATATATGGGGAATGTGTACGCTTTCAGAAAGAGGGATACCATGGGCATGAATCCAGATGTAAATATAGTCTATATTTTACAGGCCATCGGGCTGACTATTTTGTTTGTCGGACTGATTGGCTTTGAGAGACAACGTAGAAATAAGATTGCAGGACTAACCACCCACCTGCTTGTGGCCCTTGGAGCAGTTGGTCTAACCATCGTCCAGCAGACCATGGTTCAAGATTTGTTTGAGTTTATCGAACAAAACCCTCAATATGTCCAGGACTCGGGCTTTGTGGTAACCTTTAATCACCAAAGACAACGTATCGTTGCGCAGGTTGTAAGTGGAATTGGGTTCCTAGGAACCGGGGCCATTTTGAAAACCAACGGTTACATTAGTGGGTTGACCACTGCCTCTACTTTGTGGATCAGTGCCATTATTGGCATAATTTTTGGGTATGGAATGTTCACCCTTGGCATTACGCTATCACTATCCATCCTTTTTGTACTTACAATCATTAAAAACGTTATCAGACACAACGTCGATGATCATAGTTAATAAAAAAAAGCCCGAGCGGGCTTTTTTTTATGCATCAATAAGGGTTTTTGCAGCGATGGACCCCATCACAAGACAATCCGTAAGACCGAGGCTTCCTAGGCGTGATGCCCCGTGAATGCCACCAGTAACTTCACCGGCAGCATAAAGCCCTTCGATTATGGACCCGTCTTTTTTGAGTACCTGAGCGTGTTCGTTGATTCTAAGTCCGCCCATTGTATAGTGCACTTTCGGCCATATGCGCATGGCGTAAAAAGGACTTTTCATAATTCTTTTAGCCTCAACAAGAGGCTTATTGAAGGCTTCGTCCAAGGCGTTTTCAACATAATGGTTGAACTGATCAATCGTGTTTTTTAAAGTGAAGGAATCCATTGCATAGGCATCTGACATTTGTTCAAACGTATCAAAGCGTCTCACTACGTCTTTCTTTAACGCTTTTTCAAGAGCCATTTTTGAGGATGACACCGCGAGAGCGTCCGCAATGGCAATTGCAGGATGACCTAATTTCAAAATGGCGTTTGAAATCGTTTTGCGGTCCGCAAGTTCGTTAGTAAAGCGGGTTGATGTGTTTGGGTCAACTAAAATCCCTTTTGGAAGTGCGACATAGTCTGCAAACTTCGGCCCGTCCCCAAAGCCTTTTTCGTCAGGGGATGTCCAAGGGGCTAGGCTGATCTGATTAAGATGAAGTGTATCACCACCGAGGGCGTATGTGGCCTTCAATACTTCCGCGGTTGCCGATGCGATGTTGGTCGTATCTAGGCCATCATCAAGGATTGAGACGTGCGCTTGTCTGAAGACTACGTCTGCGGAAAATCCGCCACTAGCAATGATGACGCCTTTGGTGGCTTGATAGAGCACCTCGTTTTCAGGAAGTGGTTTCTTGAAGCGATAAGGGTAAAGGGCTTTTACACCACTAATCCGCCCATTATCATCCATTAATAAACCACTGACGTAGGTATTGGTTTTGACATGGCCGCCAAGCGAACAAAAAAGCGCTTTACTTTTTTCAATCATGGTGCGTCCGCTCAAGGACTCAGGGGTATAACATCTTGGAAGGCTGTGGCCACCGAAGATATCCACGCGGTCCATATAGGGAACACCAATCGAGCGTGTCCAATAGAAGGCCTCTTTTGCGTGAGTGACAATGAGCCTTACAAGGGCTTCGTCGTTCAACCCTTTGCCTGCTTTGAGCATATCGTTTACCATGGATTCATCGGAATCCACAATCCCATGTTTTTCCTGTAAGTCTGTATTAGCAGCGGCCACACCACCATCACTTAAGTTCGTATTGCCACCAAGGGTATTCATCTTCTCAAGTACAAGGACATTCAAGCCGTTTTCCTTGCAAGCGACAGCACTTCTAAGCCCGGCAATACCACTGCCTACTATAATTACATCAAATGTTTCCACGCAAGTCACCTCCTATATAAAGTATAGCATTATTTAAGCGTTGAGGGAATAGATTGCGGCGCATGCTTAAAAAATAGTGTATCATTAGCAAAATAAAGCCAAATCCTTTAAAATAATGGGTGAGTTTAAGGAGGTTATTTTATGGCTACATTAGAAATTAAGAATTTACACGCAAGTGTAAATGACATAGAGATATTAAGAGGGATTGATCTTACCATAAAAGGCGGTGAAACCCATGCGATCATGGGACCCAACGGAACAGGTAAATCAACCCTTGCAAGTGTCATCATGGGACATCCCAGATACGAAGTAACAAAGGGCACAATCACCCTTGATGGGGAGGACGTGCTTTCAATGAGTACCGATGAACGTGCCCGTGCCGGGCTCTTTTTAGGTATGCAGTCGCCCGCTGAGGTTCCTGGTGTGACAAACAGTGACTTCATAAAGACTGCGATTAATGCCAAAAGGAAAGACGGCAGCAGTGTGCCTTTGTTCAAATTCATCCGTGAATACGACAAGGCTGTACAGGATTTGAAGATGCGCGAAGATCTACCACACCGTTTCCTCAATGACGGGTTTTCAGGTGGAGAGAAGAAACGCAATGAAATTTTACAGATGCGCATGCTTAAACCAAGCATCGCAATTTTAGATGAAATAGACAGTGGGCTTGATGTGGACGCCCTCAAAGTGGTCGGAGAGAATGTGACCAAGATGAAAAACGATGATTTAGGATTGCTTCTCATTACCCACTATCAAAGACTTCTTGATTATATATCCGCAGACAAAGTTCACGTTATGATGCAGGGAAAAATTGTAAAAAGCGGCGGAGTTAGTCTTATGAAAACCATCGACAAAGATGGGTATGACTGGATTAAGGAAGAACTTGGCATTGACGATGAAAAAGTTGTTCCAGAAAAAGAAGAAGATCCAGTCTTACTTGAATCCTGTGCAACCAAAGAAGCGACGAAATAATAATGCCAGGTCTCGATACTCTTAGTGAAGCGTTGCCCGAGTCCCTGCATACACTTCTCGGTACGCTGAAAAACGTGTTGGTTTTCAAAAACGGACAACTGATTGGTACGCCCCCTGATATTAAAGGGCTTTCGATTACCCTTCAAACAGAGTACTCGTTGGATGAAAAAGCCCTAATCACGAATTTTGATAAGACAAACACCTTTACAGAAGAAAATCTGAAAAAAGCGAACACACTTCGTATTCATGTAGAAAAAGGCATCATCGTGAAAGAACCCTTGAACATTTTCTTCTCACAAAACGAAGAAAGCACTGTGGACAGGATGACTGTTATCCTTGAAGAAGGGGCAAAACTTTCAATGTTTGAATACCTTGAAAACAATAAAACCGCAGCCATCAACTATTTATCGAACGCTCGCGTTAAACAAGGGGCAAAACTTACCTACACTGCTCTTGCAAACAACCACGAAAAAAGCGTTCAAGGCATCACACGTAACGCATGGGTTGATAGACTTGGTGAAGTTCAATACACATTAGCTCAGTTCGGAGACGGGAAAACGGCCCATGATACACTGGTCGAACTCAAAGAACCCGGCGCCAAAGGCACGGTATCCATCGTTGCCCTGACAAGCGCCAAACAAGAAGTGGTGATTAAGACACTCGTCGATCATCAAGCCACTGACAGCGAAGGCACCATCAACCATTTCGGAGTAGCAAGCGACGAAAGCTTCCTCGTTTTTGAGGGCACCGGTAAAATCGGCAAAGGGTTTAAAAGAAGTATTGCCCGTCAAAACAATAACGGTCTTTTAATGAGTCCAAACGCACGATTGGACGCCAACCCGTTTCTACTCATTGATGAATACGATGTAGAAGCCTCCCATGGTGCAGCCATCGGTCAAATCGATGAAGACCAGCTTTATTACCTGATGAGCCGCGGGCTCACAAGGAAAAGCGCAGAAGAACTCATCATTCACGGGTTCTTAGCGCCATTCCAAGAAACTCTCGACGATGAGTCACTTAATCAGCATTTAAGCACTTTACTCGAGATTAAAACCCGCAGATAGGACGTGGTTTATTATGAATTTTTTGAACCTGAAAAAAGATTTCCCTGTGTTTGAGCAAGGGCCACTCGTATATCTTGATACTGCGGCCTCCTCATTGACCCCCACCACGGTTATAGACACGATGAATGAGTATTATCGCACCATGCCGGTTAACGTCCATCGGGGCGTCTATCAGATGAGTTATGAAGCTACGAAAAAATACGAATCTGCAAGAGACAACATTGCAGAGTTTATCCATGCGGAGGATGAAGAAATCGTCTTTACAAGAGGGGCTTCAAGCGCGCTTAACATGCTTGCGCGAATGTATGAACCCTATATTGAAGAGACGGACGAAATCATTGTCAGTGAGATTGAACATCACTCCCATCTTCTGCCTTGGCAACAAGTAGCGAAACGCACCGGGGCAAAGTTGGTTTATGTCCCACTTACCAAAGAAGGTAGGATTACGGTAGACAACTTCAAAAGCGTCTTGAATAGTTCGACTAAAGTTGTTGCACTAACCGCTGTAAGCAACGTGCTTGGCTACCGCACCCCTTTAAAAGAAATCATCAAGCTTGCCCATGAAAAAGGGGCTGTTGTCAGTGTTGACGCAGCGCAAAGCGTTCCACACGAAAAAGTGGACGTTAAAGGGCTTGACTGTGATTTTTTAGCCTTTTCAGGTCATAAAATGCTAGGGCCAACGGGCGTCGGCGTACTTTACGGCAAAAAAGCCTGGCTTGATGCCTTTGAACCGCTTGAATTCGGAGGCGATATGGTGGATTACACCTATAAGGAAAACGCGACTTGGAAAGACGCCCCTTATAAATTTGAAACGGGCACTCCGCCTATTGCGGAGGTCCTTGGGTTAAGCGAAGCCATCAACTATCTTAAAAACGTAGGCATGGACGCTATCAAGGCGCATGAAGAATCCCTTCAAACGTATGCAATGAAGCGTCTTGAGGCGCTTGAGGGCGTGAGTGTATACAATCACACAAGCGAAACAGGCATCATTGCTTTCAACATCGATGATGTGCATCCCCACGATGCTGTCACGTTCTTTGATGAAGACAACATCGCTTTGAGGGCCGGACACCATTGTGCACAACTCGTGATGGCATTCTTGAATGTAGCGGCCACGCTCAGAGTATCTTTTTATCTTTATAATTCCAAAGACGATGTAGACGCATTCATTGAAAGTCTCAAAAATGCGCGGAACTTCTTCACATCGGTCGGCTTTTAGGAGGCTAGCATGAAAAAAATTGAACAACTTTATCGCCAAATCATCATGGATCATTATAAAAATCCCAGAAACAAAGGACTCAAAGACGATGAACACTACGTTAGTGACCATATCAAAAACCCAAGTTGCGGAGACGACATTACCATACAAACCCATGTTGAAGATGGCATAGTCACTGACATCCGCCATCAAGGGAGTGGGTGTAGTATTTGTTGTTCGTCCGCTAGTGTTTTAAGTGAACTTCTAAAAGGCAAGACCGTCCAGCGAGCGGAATACATCGCAGAAAACTATCTTCTCATGCTCATGGACAAGGACTATGACCAATCCATTGACTTTGAAGATGCAGTGGCGTTTCAGGGCGTCAAACAATTTCCCGCTCGAATCAAATGCGCAACCATTGCGTTTAAAGCATTTCAAAACACACTTAAATAGTAGGTGAAACCATGGACGATACCAAAAAAGAAATTGAACGGATCATTGGTGATTACAAGTACGGTTTCAAAACCGAGACCAAGTCCGTATACGATACAGGAAAAGGCTTGACAGAAGCCATAGTCAGAGAAATCTCAGAAATAAAAAAAGAACCAAAATGGATGCTTGATTTCCGTCTTCAAGGCTATGCAAACTTCAAAACCATCCCCAACCCGACTTGGGGACCGGACCTCTCAGGCATCAAGTTTGATGAAATCACGTATTACGTCAAACCCTCTGAGCGAAGCGAAGGCTCATGGGATGATGTGCCGAGCGAAATCAAAGACACATTTGAGAAACTTGGAATTCCCAAAGCCGAACAGGAATTTTTAGCCGGCGTCGGCGCCCAGTTTGAAAGTGAAGTGGTTTACCATTCAACGCTAGAAGAACTTCAAAAACAAGGCGTCGTATTCACCGACACCGACACCGCCTTGAGAGAATACCCTGAACTCATGAAAGAATACCTCGCGCAAGCCGTCCCTAACGATGATAACCGCTACGCGGCCCTCAACAGTGCGGTATGGAGTGGAGGCTCTTTTATCTATGTTCCTAAGGGGGTCCATCTTAAGAAACCCCTTCAATCGTATTTCCGCATCAACAGCGAACAAATGGGTCAATTTGAGAGAACGCTCATTATCATCGATGAAGGCGCGAGTCTTCATTATGTAGAAGGGTGCACCGCTCCGATATATACCAAACATTCCATTCATGCAGCCGCTGTGGAAATTTTCGTAAAAAAAGGTGGCCATTGTCGCTACACGACAATCCAAAACTGGGCAGCGAATGTCATCAACTTAGTCACTAAGCGTGCCATTGTAGAAGAAGACGCCCACATGGAATGGGTCGATGGTAACATCGGGAGCGGCATCAACATGAAATACCCCGCCTCGATCTTGAAAGGCGACCGCGCGAAAGGAACGACCATATCCATTGCGTTTGCCGGTAAGAACATGCATCAAGACACTGGTGCTAAAATGGTGCACATTGGTAAGAACACTACCAGTTCAATTACCTCCAAATCCATGAGTGCCAAAGGCGGAAAAGTCAACTACCGTGGACTCATCCATCATACCAAAGGTGCAACGGGTGCCAAAAGCAACGTGGAATGTGACACCATCATTTTGGATAGTGAAAGTACGAGTGATACCTTACCTTATAATATCGTCAAAAACAATACTGCGCAGGTTCAACACGAAGCAAGTGTATCCAAAGTCAGTGAGGAACAACTGTTTTACCTCATGAGTCGCGGACTCAGTGAAGCCGAAGCGACGGAAATGATCATTATGGGCTTCATCGAACCATTCGCAAAAGAACTTCCAATGGAGTACGCAGTGGAACTCAATCAACTCATAAAACTTGAAATGGAAGGGTCTATCGGGTAAAACCGGACCCTTTTTTCCTTTTTATTAACAAGAATCTAGTCTGTTTACTTTTTAAAACACTTGCTTTACGTTATAATATATTTAAGTGTTTAAATTTTAGAAAAAAGAGGTAGATACATATGAATGTAAGTATTAATGCACTGCGCTTTCTTGGTTTAGATCAAACCAACGAAGCTAACAGCGGACACCCAGGGATTGATCTTGGGGCGGCACCGATTGTCTATGAACTTTTTACCAAGCATCTCAATGCGACTCCTAAAAAAAGTGACTGGTTTGACAGAGATCGTTTCGTCTTGTCAGCTGGACACGGGTCTAGTTTGCTCTATGCGCTTTATCATCTCGCAGGCTATGACATTTCAATCGATGACCTCAAAGGATTCCGTCAAAAAGGCTCCATCACACCAGGTCATCCCGAATACAGTCTCACAGACGGCGTAGAAGCCACCACCGGTCCTTTGGGACAAGGAATTTCTATGAGTGTGGGGATGGCGATCGGCGAAGCGAACCTTCGCGCACGATTTAACAAAGACGACTTGAAGATTATGGATCACTACACTTATACCCTTTGTGGGGATGGAGACATGCAAGAAGGCGTGACTCAGGAAGCCATGAGCCTTGCTGGTCATCTAGGTCTTTCAAGACTTATCGTGCTTTATGACTCAAACGATGTGCAACTCGACGGTCCTACAGAAGACGCCGTCAGTGAAAACATGCGTTTGAAAAGTGAAGCCATCAACTGGGATTATGACTTCGTAGCTGATGCCAACGATTTAGGCGCACTCAATAAAGCCATTGGAAAAGCGAAAACCACTGACAAACCAACCCTCATCGAAATCAAAAGCGTGATTGGATACGGCTCTTCTAAAGCCGGCACAAATGCCGTACACGGAAAGCCGATTGGAAAGGAAGAAACGGAAAAGATGCGCAAGGATTTCGATTATCCTTACGCGGCATTTGAAGCACCAAAAGAAGCTTATGAAGACTTTGAACACACCTTCAAAAAACGTGGCGATGAAGCGCTTGAACATTGGAATAAAACCCTCAAAACCTATAAAGAGAAATACCCTAAAGATTATGAAACATTCATGAGCATTGTGGAAAACCGCTTTGATGTAGACTGGAATACGCTCCTTGGAAAAGCGGAAATCGGCACTAATGAAGCCACCCGCGCAACCATAGGGAACTTCCTTCCAAAAGTCAGTGAAGCCATTCCTGCAATGATTGGTGGATCAGCAGACCTCTCAGACAGCACGAAAGTATCTGGTATTGATGGCAATTTCACCAAAGAAACCCCTGCTGGACGCAATATCAATTTCGGTGTTCGTGAACACGCCATGGGCGCAATAGTGAACGGACTCACCCTTCACAACATGCGCGGTTTTTCAGGCGGATTCTTCATTTTCAGTGATTACATGAAACCAGCGCTTCGTCTTGCGGCGCTTCAAGATTTACCCTCCACATTCATCTTCACCCACGATTCAGTAGCCGTCGGAGAAGACGGTCCTACGCATGAGCCCATCGAGCAGCTTTCAATGTTTCGTGCCATGCCGAATATGAACACTCTTCGCCCTGCCAACGCAGCAGAAACCAGACATGCGCTTAGGTTTGCACTAGAAGCTAAAGATACACCGACAGCCATTGTCTTGACCCGTCAAGGCACAGAAGTCCTTGAAGACGTAAGTTATGCATCCTTTGAAAAAGGGGCTTACGTGGTTAGAGACAAAGAAAACTTCGAAGGCATCTTAATCGCTTCAGGCAGCGAAGTGGAACTTGCCTTAAATACTCAAGATGCATTGGCGAAAGACGGCATCTTTGTACGCGTCGTATCCATGCCATCTCAAGAACTCTTCAATCAACAAGGCTCCGTTTACAAGGAAGAAGTACTTCCAAAATCCGTGAAGAAACGCCTCGCCGTAGAACTCGGTGCTCCGGATTCATGGTTCCGCTATGCAGAAAACGTATACGGACTCGATCATTATGGAATGAGTGCTCCGGGAGCTACAGTACTTGAAACATTTGGCTTTACAGTAGACGCACTCAAAGCCTACTACAAATCACTATAGACAAATATTTAGGCGGCGCATTTCAATGCGTCGCCTAATTTGTTATAATGGCTTTTGAAAGAAGGTGAGTGCCGTGCAAAAACTTCACGTCCATATGCACAAAAGCGCACCCCATTCAATGGTTGAAGACTTGCTAATTGATTTATATCCCTCCGTTACTTTTTTTGTGAATAATGGTGTGTATACCTATTTTTCAATTGACATCAATGATACAGTCGACTTGCCTCTTGAAGATCTTTACAATCTTCTTGTTACCGATTTTGAGATGCGCTTCACACTGTGCTATCATCCTTCTGCCGCTAAAAATCTTATAGGAAACGCCTTCTCAACCACACTTAATGTGCTGCCGAGTGGGACGTTCAGTTTTGAAGAAACGCTATTCAAACTTTACAAGGCACATCCTGAAAATCTGAGCACCATTAAGACCAATTTGAACAGCGTACTCACTCAAACTGATAATGTTACGCTTACTGCCTTTGGTAATGCAAACATGAAGGCCTTAAGAGCCGCAAAACGGCTATTCATTCACCGAAATACCATGCAATATAGACTTGATCACATTCAGGAGATGACAGGCATTGATGTAAAAACATTCAAGGGTCTCTTCATTATCCATGCCTTGCAATCACTTTGAATTTTGTGCAAAGTGCCCATACTTTTGGGCCTTTTTTATGGGTATACTTGTGGGTGAGTAAATAATCTATAGGAGGCCCTAACATGGCTCAAATAAAATTTGATCAACTGAAAAAGATTTATGAAGGCGACGTGGTCGCTGTACAAGATTTCAATCTCAAAGTCGATGACCAGGAATTCATCGTATTGGTCGGTCCCTCAGGGTGCGGTAAATCAACCACACTTCGTATGGTAGCCGGACTAGAAGACATTACAGAAGGTGATCTTTACATTGACGATATACGCGTCAATGACGTAGCACCTAAAGACCGTGACATTGCGATGGTGTTCCAATCATACGCGCTTTATCCACATATGACGGTTTATGACAACATGGCGTTCAGCCTAAAACTCAGAAAATTTCCAAAAGATGAAATTGACGAACGTGTCCAAAACGCTGCGGACATTCTTGGACTCAAGCCGTACCTTGATCGTAAACCGAAAGCCTTATCCGGTGGTCAAAAACAACGTGTTGCCCTCGGCCGCGCGATTGTTCGTGACGCCAACGTATTTTTGATGGATGAGCCGCTTTCCAACTTGGATGCAAAACTCCGTGTCCAAATGCGTGCTGAAATTATCAAACTGCACAAACGCATCAAGACCACGACAGTCTACGTTACCCATGACCAGATTGAAGCGATGACCATGGCGGATAGAATTGTCATCATGAACGATGGCTTTATCCAACAAGTTGGCGTACCAAAAGAAATCTATGACTATCCAAACAACATCTTTGTTGGAGGGTTCATCGGAACGCCAGCGATGAACTTCGTATACGGTAAATATACAAAAGAGGGGTATTTTGAAAGCGACAATGTCAAGGTTAAAGTACCGGGCGTTAAAGCTAAACTTCTCAATGACAAGAACTATGGTGACAAGCCCATCGTATTAGGCATCCGTCCTGAGGATATCCATGATGAGAACATCGTGCTTGAAACGTACAAGGAATCGCATGTAAAACTCAAAGTCGAAGTCTCTGAGCTTCTTGGTGCGGAAACCAACGTTTATGCAAAAATCGGTGACAAAGAAATCGTCGCACGTGTGAGCGCCCGCGACGACATCAAGATGGGCGACGAACTCGAACTTGCCTTCGATATGAACAAAGTGCATTTTTTCGACATCGACAGTGAAGAACGCATTCGCAACTAATAATATAAAAATTCAAAGGACGGCTTAGCCGTCCTTTTCGTTTATTAAAGCCTTGATTTTTTCATCATCAAAGAATGGTGTGTCTGTCTAATAAAAGCTACACTTAAGACGAGGTGATGACATGCAATTTATAGAAAGAACTGCAGGAGGTCTACGCATCAAAACTAAAGATGTGGACCAAGTCGTAAGACAAGGGCTGAAACAATACCTAAACACCCTGCTTCAAAAGGAATACGCAACATACGATGGCCGCATCAAAGCGCTTAGGAAAGAATTCAATCTAAAAAACAATGTGCCCATCTACGTTCATGAATCTCTTTGTTTTTACATGAGCACAAACATAAGAGATAGCTTCTCTACATGCATTAATTACCATGAAGTGCTCTCAATACGCGAGGGAAACGACCACCAAGCGGAAATCATTTTTAAGGATCTGACGATCAAAAAGCTCGATGTCAACTACCAAAAACTGCTAAAAAGACACATACAGACCGCCCGATTCCTAACAAGACTTTAAAATCATCCTTCATAGGATGATTTTTTAATGTAAACGCTTTATATAAAAGAAAATGCTTACACCTTAGTGCATAGATAGAAAAAGCGACGAATATCTTGTATAATGAAAGTGATTAAAATGAGTAAAGGAGTAATTAGATGGCTAAAAAAACTGTAAGAGACATCGAAGTAAACGGCAAGACTGTACTTGTCCGTGTTGACTTCAACGTTCCAATGGATGGGGAAAAAATTACTGACGACAACAGAATTCGCCAGGCACTGCCTACCATTGAAACACTAATGGAGAAAAAAGGGAAGGTTGTCCTTTTCTCGCATCTTGGACGCGTTAAAGTAGAAGCTGATAAAAAAGGTAAATCACTGAAACCAGTCAGTGAAGCATTGTCGCAAAAGCTTGGCAAAAAAGTGACGTTTGTCGGTGAAACCCGGGGAAAAGCACTTGAAACAGCGATTAAGAATATGAAAAATGGCGACGTTCTCATGGTCGAAAACACCCGTTTTGAAGATGTTGATGGCAAAAAAGAATCGAAAAACGATCCTGATCTTGGCAAATATTGGGCATCACTTGGCGATGTATTTGTCAATGATGCATTCGGAACTGCACATCGTGAACACGCTTCAAACGTCGGTATTGCGAATAACACAGACGTGGTTGCGGCTGGGTTATTGCTTGAAAAAGAAATCAAATTCATCGGTGGCGCTGTAGAGAATCCCGAACGTCCGTTTATCGCCATTTTAGGCGGAGCCAAAGTATCAGATAAAATCGGTGTCATCAGAAATCTACTAACGAGAGCGGACATGGTGCTTATCGGTGGCGCCATGAGTTATACCTTCATGAAAACTCAAGGCCTTGAAATTGGTACAAGTCTCGTTGAGAATGACAAGCTCGACCTTGCTAAATCTTTGCTTGAAGAAGCCAAAGGCAAGTTGAAACTTCCATCGGACTTTAAGGTTACCAAAAAATTTGACAAGGACGCTGAGTTCCGCATTGCTTCAAAAGAAGATATTCAACCAGACGAAATGGGTCTTGATATCGGTCCTGAATCACTTGAAGAGTATCAAGACATTCTTGAAAATGCAAAAACAGTAGTATGGAACGGTCCAGTAGGCGTATTTGAATTCGAAAACTTCGCCGAAGGGACTCTCGGTATTCTTGAAAAGCTATCAAGTCTCGACAACACCACAACCATTCTAGGTGGTGGAGATAGTGCAGCCGCAGCCATCTCACTTGGGTATGAACATAAAATCACTCATATTTCTACCGGTGGCGGCGCTAGCCTCGAGTACCTCGAAGGCAAAAGCCTGCCTGGTATCGACTGTGTCGATGAACTTTAAAGTGAAAAGAGAGGATACTAAATGATGAAAAAGGAAATTGTTATTCAAAGTACAGAGGGACTTCACGCTGCACTTGCAAGCAAACTCGTCCATCTCGCTGCATCATTTCAATCAGAGGTATTTTTGGAGTACTCAGACAAGCAAGTCGACGCGAAAAGTGTCCTTGGTCTTATGAGTCTTGCCATCCCCCCAGGGGAAAACGTCAATGTTGTTGCTGAGGGCTCTGATGCCTCAGAAGCCATTGATGAAATTACGAAAGTATTGGAGTAGATAGACATGCGTAAACCTATGATCGCTGGAAACTGGAAAATGAACAAGAACCGCGATGAAGCACTTCAGTTCATCTACAATGTCAACTTGGAAGTTCCAAGTAAAGAATTCGTTGACACTGTTATAGCCTCACAAGACCCCGTTTTGAGAGACCTTGTCAAAAGACAAGGAGACAATCTAAGAATCGCTGCGCAAAACATGCACGAAAAAACAGAAGGCGCCTTTACCGGTGAAACCTCTGCAGAACTGCTTGAAAACCTCGGCGTGGATTATGTCATCATAGGCCACAGTGAACGGCGAGCCTACTATAATGAAGTGAATTCTACAGTCAACAAGAAGCTTCACCAGGCCTTCCGTTATGGCCTCACTCCGATTCTTTGCGTCGGTGAATCCCTAGAGACTCGTGAAGCAGGAGAAACTGATATTTTTGTCAAAGGTCAAATCAAAGAGGCCCTCAAAGGCCTTGGAAGCGAACAAGTCAAAGAACTTGTAGTCGCATATGAACCTATTTGGGCCATTGGCACAGGCAAGACCGCTACTGCAGATCAAGCCAATGAAACCATCGGTGTCATCCGGGAAAGCCTTGGTGCCCTCTACGATGCGTCTGTCAGCGACATGACACGTATCCTTTATGGTGGCAGTGTCAAGCCAGCTAATATCGATGAGCTTATCGCAAAAGAAGATATCGATGGCGCACTTGTCGGTGGTGCTTCACTCGATCCGAAAAGCTTCATGACGTTGGTCGAAGCCGCAATTCCTAAAAAAAAATGGACGCAAAAGGCAAAGTCAAGAAAAACGAATCCAAAAGAAAAGAAGTGATTTGATGAAATATACAAGGTTAATTGCGCCGATTTCTATAATCTTATCAGGCATCGTGACAGCAAGCATGAAAGTAGTGACTGGGGTGGGTGATGGGTTTATCATCATCACAGAAGGAATATACTTCTATGAAACGGTGAATAACAATACGGTTTTGTATGATGGCGTGGAATACCCTGTTTTAATATATTCAAACCTTCCATACCTAATCGGCGCCTTGCTTATATTTGCGGGCGGTTTGATGTTGTACAATGAAATTAAGGGAGCTCGCCCTGAAAATCAAGAATAGAATTATTTACAACGAAAACCTTACCGTTAGAAACCAACCAGATCCCACGAAGTTTCGGTAGTTTACATCTGATGCAAACTTCGTTGAAGTGTTGGTACCATTGTCGAGCGATTACACTATGTATGGCACTGCTCAACCAGATTCTAAATCACTTGGCAACCGAGACACCGATGGCGCACTTGTCGGTGGTGCTTCACTCGATCCGAAAAGCTTCATGACGTTGGTCGAAGCCGCAATTCCTAAAAAATAAAAGTACATCCCCCTGTCTATCAGGGGGTTTTTTATTGACAAACTCATCCAAAATAAAAAGGCCGCAAATTTGCGGCCTTTAATTTAATTATTAACGGTTGTAGAATTCGACGATGAGGTTCTCTTTGATGTCAGTTAAGAATTCACGACGTTCTGGGAAACGCTTATAAACAAATTGACGTTTCTCTTCATCGAACTCCACGAAATCTGCGCGTGTAACTTTGGCTTCAAGAGCATCCAAGACGATTACTAAGTCTTTAGATTTTTCTTTAAGACCGACGGTTTGACCCGGTTTAACGCGGTATGATGGGATATCGAGTTTCTTGCCATCGACCGTTACATGTCCATGTGCAACAATTTGGCGGGCTTGACGACGAGTGCGTGCAAGACCTGAACGATATACGAGGTTATCAAGACGGCTTTCAAGTAGGAACAAGAAGTTCTCACCTTGTCTACCTTCCATTTTCTTCGCTTCGTTGAACGTTTTTTTGAATTGACGTTCGTTCACGCCGTAAGTAAAACGTACCTTTTGCTTCTCCTGAAGCTGAAGTCCATATTCACTTATTTTGCTGCGACGTTGGCCGTGTTGGCCTGGTGGGTAAGGGCGTTTGCCAATATCTTTTCCTGTTTCAAGTGTTGAATACTTGAGACGACGGGAAACTTTCCATTGTGGTCCAGTATATCTAGACATACGATTTCCTCCTTTAATTATATTTGCGGTAAAAAGAAGTTCATGAAGCCTTCAAGGACTGAACAATTTATACGTTTCACCTCGTCAGCTGAGGGTACTAAGCGCCCGGACAAACCGGATTGTTCGGTGATCTTGAAACCTTGCATGTAGCTGCCTTTAAAACGCATGCGTAAGCATTATATGATAAATCCTATAGTTTGTCAACCACTATAGATATGACACGCTCGAGTGTCCCTTGATCCAACTCATCGAATCGTGACTTTATAGGACTGTCGATATCAAGAACTCCGTAAAGAAGGCCATCTTTCATCATAGGCAAAACGATTTCACTTTGTGAATTGGAGTCACAGGTGATGTGACTTTCAAACTGATTCACATCATCCACAATTAGGGTTTTTTCGTTTTTTGCGCTGGTGCCGCAAACGCCGTTTCCAAACGCAATCTTTGTGCAAGCAGCTAATCCTTGGAAAGGCCCAAGATAAAGAGCGTCCTTTTCGTTTATGTAAAAGCCAACCCAGTTGATATCATCCAAAAAGTAATCGAGAATGGACGCAGTGTTGGACAACGTCGTATACCAAGGGTCAGACTCATTCAAATAATAGGGCAAGGTCTCTAGAAGTAGTTTATTGTTTTTAAATTTATCATTGCTTTTTTCTATAGGTATAAACATAGTGTCACCTCTTTAATAAATGATATTAAATAACCTTAAAAAATGCAATGAATATGGTACAATAAGAATGATTTTCGGAGATGATAACATGATAGACAGATTACTCGTTCGCTACGGCGATTTATTACTTAAAGGTAAAAACAGAAGACGCTTTGTAAAAATCGCACAAAAACGTATTGCTGAACGCATCAACAATGACTCCATCGTGTTGGAACCAAGACACGATCGATTATACATCGTGTTGAACGGTGAAGACGAACACGAAGTAATTGAAGCCCTCAAAACCGTAAGCGGCTTACATAGCTTCTCAAGAGTGATGAAAACCACCAAGGCCATTGAAGACATTAAACAAACAGCGCTAGTTTTGGCTAAGCACACGGTTGGCCCCCATGAAACGTTCAAAATAAAAACTAAACGTGCTGATAAAAGCTATCCAATGGGGTCTGGTGAGATTTCACAAGATGTTGCAGGCTATGTCTTGTCCCAAGCAGAAACCCTTACTGCAGATATTTTTAATCCTGACATTACCCTCACAATTGAAGTGAGAAGAGACGGTACATATCTTTTCAGCGGCAAAGAGACCTTGATGGGTGGGTTCCCCGTAGGAACCATGGGCAAAGGCCTTGTTATGATGAGTGGTGGCATTGATTCACCGGTCGCCGCCTTTTATGCCATGCGCAAGGGCATTGAAATAGAACTTGTGCATTTCGAATCCACTCCCTATACCTCAATCGAATCAGTGCAAAAGGTTTATGACCTCGCGCGAGTCCTTGCACTTTACGCGGAGGGCATGATGCTTAAACTGCATCTTGTGCCTTTTACAGATTTACATGCCAAGCTCTTAAAAGAAGTCCCTGAGCCTTACATCATTACCATCATGCGGAGAATGATGGTGCGCATCACCAATCAATTCGCAGAACAGGACCATACACCGGTGCTCATCAACGGGGAGTCCATTGGCCAGGTTGCGAGTCAAACCCTCGATAGTCTCCACGTGACACAAGCCGTAACCAATACCCCCATTTTAAGACCGTTGCTCGCTTTTGATAAAAACACCATCATGGCAAAGGCTCGTGAAATCGGAACTTACGACATTTCTATAAGGCCGTTTGAAGATTGTTGCACGGTGTATGTACCAAGCCAACCTTCAACCTCTCCAAGAAACTATTATGCCGATCGCTATGAGCGAAGATTCGACTACCAAAGTCTAGTCGATACGTGTGTGCAAGACATCAAAACATTGACCGTGACTCCAACTTCACAGTATGATTTCGCAGCACACGGCTTCACAGTCAAGGAACTTTTTGAAGAAAGGAGTGATTGAATGCTCACTTCTCCCAATAACGTCACAGTCAAACGCTTTTCAAAATTACACCAAAAAAAATACAGAGATCAGGAAAACCTCATGATTGTCGAAGGGCCTCATCTGGTGGAAATCGCTCAATCAAAAGGACTTATTCACACCATTTTTTCACTAGAAGCGATGCCGCGATCACACTCGACGCTTGTCAGTGAGAGTGTCATGAAAAAACTAACGAGTACCAACCATGTCCCTCCGGTTGCAGCCGTTGTTAAAATACCTATCAGACAGAGTCTTTCGAGCAAGGTTTTGATTCTTGAACATGTTCAAGACCCCGGCAATGTGGGTACGCTTTTGAGGACCGCACTCGCATTTGGGTTTGAAACCGTTGTACTTGATCGATGCGCAGATCCTTTCAGCAGCAAAGTCTTGAGAAGCACACAAGGTGCACTCTTTGATCTTACACTGATAGAGACTGACACGAAAACCTTTAAAAATCAACATCCAGAATATACCTTGATTGGTACAGATTTATTGGGACAAACAGAATCCTTAATGCCAAAATTACCTTATGCCTTGATTCTTGGCAATGAAGGACAAGGCATGAAAAAAAGTACACGTGCACTCTGCGACACCCTAGTAAAAATCCCGATAAAATCGATAGATTCACTCAATGTGGGGATTGCCGGTGGTATTTTCATGCACAGTCTCACAAATGCCGGGTCATCTATTTTCAAACTCTGACTTGCCAATTTTCTTTCCATATGATATAATAAATGCGCATATGGTTAGAGGAGTGGGTCAAAGCCCGCTCTTTTTATGCCATAAGGAGGAACCCTATGAATACACTTGAAGACACATTAAAGACCCGCATCAAAGAAGAAGTAGAGTCACTTGACTATGCTTTTTATGATGTCCACATGCAAACACGCCAGGGGGACTGGGTCCTAAGCATTGAAATCGACCACAAAGACGGCATTGATCTTGATGACTGCGTCAAAGTCTCAGAGCACATCTCAGAGTTTTTGGATGAAGCCGATCCTTTAGACAATCCCTACATGCTTGAAGTCACAAGTGCTGGAGCGGAACACCAACTTAGAAACACTGAAGAAATTGAACGTGCCGTAAGTAAATATGTTCACATTGAGACCTTTGAACAAGTTCTAGAAGGCACGCTTGAACAAATTGACGGGGCGTCAGTCGTGATTAAAAATGGCAAGAAAGTATCGTCCATATTGATGGCTGATGTACAAGAAATCCGCCTTGCAATTGAAACTAAGGGAGGAAAAAAGAAGTGAAATCCAAACAATTCTATGAAGCTTTGGACGCGATTATCAAAGAGCGTGGCTTACAAAAAGAACAAGTACTTGACTTACTAAGAAAAGGACTTCTAAACGCCTATAAGAAGGAATATGACAGTTCAGAGAATGCCCGTGTTGAATTCAGTGAATCCAAACATGAAATCAAGGTTAAAGCTGACTTCGTCGTAGTTGAAAGTGAACCGGCCAGTGACCAAATGACCCTTGAAGAAGCACGCGAACACAGAAAAACCATTAAAATCGGGGATACCTACACCAAAGATATTACCCCGAAGGATTTCGGACGCATTGCGGCTGTAAGTGCCAAACAAATTCTCACCCAAGGACTTAAACAACTTGAACGTGAGAAGGTCTATGCCATTTTCAAGGACCGCGAAAACGAAATGATGACGACAGAAATATCAGGGTTGAACAAGGATTTTGTAACCTTGTCACTTGGTCATAACTTAGAAACAAGCCTCCCCAGAAAAGAACTTCTTAAAACCGATGTAACCAAAATCGAGTCCAAACTTAAAGTGTATGTCACCCGTGTGGATATGACAACCAAAGGCCCTAAAGTATTCGTCTCTAGAACCGATAGGAACCTAGTCAAGCGTCTGCTTGAACAGGTCACACCAGAAATCATGGACGGTACAGTTGAAATCATGGGGCTTGCGCGTGACGCTGGAAGTCGCAGTAAAGTTGCCGTGTTCTCACATGATGAAAACGTCGATCCCGTAGGCGCAGTAGTCGGCTACAAGGGTGAGAGAATCCGTGAAGTGCTTGACGCGCTTCAAGGGGAACGAATCGATATCTATGAATGGTCAAAGAATCCCGTAACCCTTATTGCAAGTGCGCTAGAACCCGCCCAAGTCGTAGCTATCAATACCGACAAAAAAGACAAAGCAGCGGTCGTCATTGTTGAAGACCGTTACTATACATCCGCCATTGGTGCAAAAGGCCAAAACGCCAGACTCGCCGCTCAATCGACCGGCTGGAAAGTCGATATAAAATCCATTAGCGATGCCAAAGAGATGGGCATTAATTATAATCCAATCAATGAAGAAGTCGTTGATGAAAGCGATCAAGACTCCTATGAATACGATGAATCCGATGCGTATGACGAGGTCGATAACGATGAAAACGCGTAAAGAACCATTGCGTAAATGCGTCGCCACAGGCGAAATGCTTCCCAAGGATGCATTGTTGCGCATTGTAAAAAACAAACAAGGTGAAGTGTTTGTAGACCCTACAGGCAAAGCCCATGGACGCGGCGCATATGTTAAGAAAGACAAAAGCGCCTTAAAAACCTTGAAAAAGAAAAACATCCTTGACCGCGTATTTCAAATCAAAGTTGATTCATCCGTATATGAAGCTTGCGAGGAGGCACTTACAGATGAGTGATAAACGCGTCCTCGGCCTACTCGGCCTAGCCGCTCGCGCAGGCGGACTTACAGATGGCAACGAACGTGTCTTGAGTGCGTTTAAGAAAACTCCAGATATGATTGTGTTTCTTGCGCGCGACGCCGGAGAAAACATTCGCAAAAAAATCAGAGATAAAGCGACCTATTACCATACCGAGCTCAATGAAATGTTTACCTCCAGTGAACTTTCAAAAGCCATCGGTAAAGAAAAACGGACAGTCATTGCTGTGACGGATAAGCGTTTTATCAAACCGTTAAGCAAAACTCCATAGAAAGAGGTGGTTTTGATGGCTAAGAAACATCAAACCAAACAACGCAGATACAACAGACCCAACACTCGGAAAAAGACCAAGAAAAAACAACCGCCGAAACCTCAAGGCCCGGTTCATTTCAAGGAAGGTATCAATGTCAGTGAACTTTCACAGATGATGGGTATTCCAATCAGTACCATCATCAAGAAACTCATGACACTCGGCACCATGATCAATCAAAACCAACCACTGGACAAGGAAACGGTTGAATTGATTGCAATGGAATACGGCATTGAAGTTCTTGAAGATACATCTGAAAAGGAAGCTGTTCACTTTGAAGAACTTATCACAAAAGAACAAGAAAAAGACCTTGAAGTCCGTCCACCCGTGGTGACTATCATGGGACACGTCGATCATGGTAAGACCACTTTGCTCGATACCATTCGTCACGCCCGCGTCACAGAAGGCGAAGCCGGAGGAATCACTCAACATATCGGTGCTTATCGCTATATGAAGGACGATCAATCCATTACCTTCATCGATACACCAGGCCATGCCGCCTTTACTGAAATGCGTGCCCGCGGGGCAAGTGTGACCGACATCGCCGTATTGGTGGTCGCTGCGGATGACGGAGTCATGCCGCAAACACGTGAGGCCATTGATCATATCAAAGCTGCAGATGTTCCCATCATCGTCGCCGTCAACAAAATGGACATGGCTGGAGCTAACCCAGACAAAGTCAAACAAGAACTCGCTGAGTTCAATTTGATTTCTGAAGAATGGGGAGGCGACACAGTATTTGTAGAACTCTCAGCCCTTAAAAACGAAGGTGTTGACAACCTCCTTGAAATGATTCTTCTTACCGCTGAGGTCAGCGAAATCACCGCCAACCCCAACCGTGAAGCGAGTGGTCATGTCGTCGAAGCCGAACTCGACAAAGGCAAAGGGCCTGTAGCAACATTGCTTGTTCAAAACGGTACCCTTCACCTTGGCGATACCATCGTCGTGGGCGATACGTATGGGCGAGTCAGAAACATGACCGATGACTTTGGTAAACAAGTTGAACATGCGCTTCCTAGCATGGCTGTTGAAATCATCGGACTTTCAGACGTTCCTCAGGCAGGCGATCCTTTCAAAGTCTTTGACGATGAGAGAAAAGCTCGACAAATCGCTGAAAAACGTGCGGCAGAAACATGGAAAGACGAACACGGCGTAGCGAAATCCGTCAGTCTTGATGATATGTTCGCACAACTCGGTGAAGAAGAGAAAAAACAACTCAACATTATTATAAAAGGGGACACCCAAGGGTCTGTTGAAGCACTCAAAGGGTCTCTTGAAACCATTGAAGTAGAAGGAGCGAACATCACTGTCATCCGTGCAAGTGTTGGCACCATCACTGAAACGGACGTCACCTTGGCGAATGCCTCAAATGCCTATATCATAGGGTTCAACGTACGACCCAGTTCTGCTGTAAGAGATACTGCCCGTGAGAAGGGCGTCGAAATCAGACTCTACAGCGTTATCTACAAGGCCATCGAAGATATTGAAAAAGCGATGGAAGGAATGCTCGATCCTGAATTTGAAGAAATCGTGACCGGTCAAGCCGAAGTTCGCGACACATTCAAAATCTCTAAACTTGGAACCGTTGCGGGCTGTTACGTCACAGATGGCTTTATCAACCGTGATGCGACCATCAGAGTCCTTCGTGAGGGCCTGGTCGTGTATGAAGGTGAACTTTCAAGTTTGAAACGTTTCAAAGATGACGCGAAAGAAGTCCGTCAAGGCTTCGAATGCGGCATCATGATTGATAAATTTAACGACATCAAGGAAGGCGACACCATAGAGGCCTCAGTGATGAAGGAGATTGAACGCTAATGCCAAACATTCCGCGTTTAGAATCGGACATTGAACGTGCACTTACAAGAATCTTAAGAGAAGAGTCCAAAGATCCCGACATCGGCTTTTTAACCATTACCGATGTCGATCTTACTAAGGATTTGTCCTATCTGACGATTTATTATACAGTCATCGAGGACGCTAAACATTCAAGGCAAGACGTACAAAAAGCGCTTAATCGTTCAAACAAGTTTTTAAGAACCTCGCTTGCCAAAAACGTACATTTGCGCAAGATGCCTGAACTAAGATTCCGTTATGATGAAACCCTTGATCGGGCCATTCGCATCAGTGAAGGGCTCAAAAAAGTCATGGATGACGATAAAGATAAATAGAAGCGATTAATTCGCTTCTATTTTCTATAGATGAGAGAGGAGGGCACCCATGTTCAAAGAACGCTTGAAACAAGTCCCGGATAAACCGGGGTCTTATCAAATGAAAAATGCATCTGGACAGATCATCTATGTAGGCAAAGCTAAAAACCTAAAAAAAAGACTGACCAGCTATTTCAGGGGCACCCATGATTACAAGACCACGAGAATGGTTCAATCGGTCACCGATTTTGAATACATCGTAACTCACAGTGAACTTGAAGCCCTCATCTTGGAACTCGATCTCATCAAGGAACACCAACCCAGATATAACATCTTGCTAGTAGACGACAAATCCTATCCTTATATCATCATTACGGATGAAAAACATCCGAAAATGATTGTAAGTAGACGCGTGACAAAAAAAGTGAGAAGACGCTTCGGACCGTACCCAAATGTGAAGGCTGCAAGAGAAACCTTGAAGCTTCTCAACAAACTCTACCCCCTTAGAAAGTGTCAGACACTTCCCGATGAACCGTGTCTTTACTACTATCTCGACCAATGTCTTGCACCGTGTATCCACAAGGTAGAAAAGGACACCTACACAGACATCATCAAAAACATTACGAGATTCTTAAAAGGTGACACGAAAGCGATTACGAACGACCTTAAAAGCAAGATGGAAGCCGCCTCAAGGAATTTGGAATTCGAAAGGGCACAAGAATACAAAGAAACCATCGAAGCCATTCACACAACCACATCTACCAAGCAAGCTGTGAATATCAGCGACCTCAAGGATAGAGATATCATCGGTGTCACCTATGACAAGGAATTCGTGGCCATTGCGATTTTATTTGTACGCTATGGTAAGATTCATGCTCAGGATAAAAAAATCATGCGCTATACCGTTGATCCCATTCAAAGTGTAGAAGAGTTCTTAGGACAATTTTATAGGACCTACCCAGTCCCTAAAGAAATTTTCATTAATACCATCGAAGCATTCGAAATGTTGCCCTCTTTGCTCAATACGACGGTAATCATGCCACAAAGGGGCATCAAGAAAAAACTACTTGACATGGCTTTGATCAACGCCAAGGAAACCTTAAATACAGAAAAATACAAAGCGGACAAAGAACACGTGAAAACCTTCGGTGTTCTTGATGAACTCGCCGAACTTCTCCAAATACCAACCCCTTATCATATCGAAGCCTTTGATAACTCTCATACTTATGGCACCTATCCTGTAAGCAGTCTTGTGGTCTTTAAAAACGGCAAACCCGATAAGAAAGATTACCGGAAATTCAAACTTTCAACAGATAGTAAACAAGCCGGTGATACCGACCAAATGAAAGAAGTGCTTTATAGACGTTACAGGCGCGTACTTATGGAAAAAAGTTCACTGCCCGATCTCATATTAGTCGATGGGGGTATTCAACAAATGAATGCCGCACGTGAAATCCTTGCGAAGCTTGAACTAAAAATTCCTCTTGCAGGCTTAGTTAAAAGTAAGGATCACAAAACACATCATCTCTTAGACGGAGACGACAACACCATCAATCTAACTCCCGCCACACCCCTTTTCACCCTCCTCTCATCAATTCAAGAGGAGGCCCACCGGTTTGCGATTACCTTTCACAAGGACTTGCGAAGCAAAGGGGTATATAAGAGCATCCTTGATTCGATTGAAGGGGTAGGCGACAAAACAAGAAAAAAACTACTGAATACATTCGGTTCAGTGAATTCGATTAAAGAAGCCTCTTACGATGAGCTGAAGGCTCAAGGCATCTCGCACGCCACCATAGAAAACATCCGACGAGCTTTAAACGCTAAAAAGAATTGACAGGTGAAATACATGCGCACACTATACGGAAAAATACTCGATGTCGACACACGTAAAAGAACCATCACCATGGTTTACAAAAATAAAAAACAATCTTTGTATTTTCAAAGGGCTTTGTTCAACACCTACTTACCGTTTTTGAAAGAGAACCATTTTATCGTCTTGAAAGCAGATTACCCGAGCATTAGACGGGGTGAGAAGCACTCAACCGTCAGGGAAGTCGTAAAACTCATCCAGTCCATCGGAGGCAAAAGACGCATTCTCTTTTCAATTAGACACCTGAGAGATGACATGCGCACATTTATCAAAGGACTCGGGAAAAAACTGTATCTTGATTTTGAGATGACCATGCATCCTTACCATGTCGATAAAAACTTTACGCAGGAAATCATTCAGGTAGGCTATATTCTCGTAGATGAAACCGACCAAGTTTTGAATCGATATGAAGGCTACATCCAACCGACAAAACACAAATATCTTACAAAAAGAACCCTTAAATTTTTGAAAATTGAACAACGTGCTGTGGACGCGGGAATGGAGTTCAAGAATTTTTACGATCATCTAAAAGATATAGTGATAAGACATGATCCAGCGATTATCGTATGGGGGAAAAATGACTTTATGGCCCTCGATGATGCCTATAAAATCAACAAGGTGCCTTCCCTTGCGAGTGAATCCCGGTTCGTAAATCTTCTTCAGCTTCATAAAATCTATTTCAGATATAAAAATGACTTGGGTTTAAAAAACGCTTTTACCATGTATGGCAACACCTTAGAAGAACAAAAACATGATGCGTACGAAGATGCTTGGATGACCAAAAAAGTTTTTGAGGGCTTTAAAAAGACCCTTCTCTCACACAAAGAGTCTTCACGTTGAAATGAGACTCAACCTATAGTAAAATTAAGGTATAACGTCACTCCATAGGAGTTTAGGTATGAAGCCACTTAAAAAAAAGCACTATGATCTTTATGGTACTGAGGCGAAATGTGAAGCCTTTACCCCGTCTGTAATAACCCTTCTTGGAACCCACACCGATTATGCCGGAGGAAGCACTTTGAATCTGACGCTTAAAGACGGTGTAACTGGTGTCTCGAGTCCGAGAACAGATAGGGTCATCAGTCTCTTTTTCATAGCGTTTGATCAAGCCCCATTTACCCTTGATTTGGAGCACTTGGACAAAGAGGAGGAGCAGGCACATCACACCATGTTGATAGGCCTTATCAAGAAACTCGTACATGAAGGCTATGATGTAAGTCGGGGGATGGATATCACACTGCGGAGTGACATTAAAAAAGAAAGTGATACCGGATTTTCCTCTGCGGTATTAATGACGATTCTCAGACTTCTTTTAAAACAAAACGACCTTGATCTAAATGACGAAAAGAAGGCGCGCTATCTTTCCCATGTTCAGCGTGAACCTTTCGGGGTTCTCGCAACGATTACCGAGCCTCTTAGCATGCTTAAAAGCAAACCTTTATCTATTCTTTATATTAATCAGAAAGAGGGGAAAAATTCGCCAGTAGATTTTGATTTTGATATGTATTCCTTGTTGGTTGTTGATAGCAATCGTGCCCCTGAACTTAGCATGAACACCATCATCAAGAGGATGGAACAAGTAAAGAAAGGATACGATGCAATTAACGCCAAGCGTTCCATCGATACCCTTTGCAATCTCGATAGTGACACCTTTAATCAGCTTAAAATGCTCATAGACTCCTCCCCCCTTATAAAAAAACGAGTCGAACATGTCGTTTTTGAAAACGATCGAACTGAACAAGCCCTTGAAGTAATCTCCAAAAATGAGTATTATTTACTGGGGGATCTTTTTACTCAGTCACATACATCACTGAAAGAACTCATGGAAGTGTCTTGTGAGGAACTCGATTACATCGCAAGCAATTTAGTAAAGAAGGGTGCCCTTGGTGCCAAAATGACTGGAATGGGCTTTGGCGGAAGTGTCGTTGCCTTGTTTGAAAACGATGCACTGCCAAGTGAGATTCATATGAATGATTTCACAAAAAGGTATAATAAACGGTTTCACAAGACACTATCAATTAAAACCATAAAGAAATGAAATCAAAATAAAAAAAGTCCGTATGGACTTTTTTATTTGCGATAAGCGTAATCAATGGTGTTCACAGGACAGTTCCTAATGCACTCTCCACAAGTCAGGCACTCCTTGGGTTCTATAAAGTATCGTTTTCCTTCGTGGTGTACGGCATCACTCGGACAAACGTTCTCGCATTTTCCGCAGCTGATGCATTTGGATTCATCAATTTCAACCGTTTTTTTCGCCCTTTTTGCGGTAAAGGAAAGAATGGTGCCATAAGGGCACATGTGTCTGTGAAAAAAAGATTCACCGAAAAGAAGCGCAACCAGGATGCCAGCTAAGAAAAGACTTGGAAGAATCGGCAGTTGATTACCAGTAATCTGTGTCACGATAAAACTAGCGATGAATAAAGCGAATACCAAATATCTGACCCATTTCTTTTTGAAGAAAACGGGAATCGGAATGCTTTTTATTTTGAATTTGCGTTTTGTGTAGCTGATCGGTTTCATAGCGGTGTTGATTGGACATGCGTACCCACAATAAAGTCGGGAGAAAAAGGGTGACAATAAAACACCGACTAGAAATACAAGCATCCCAAGTTGGATTCGGCTCATTGTGAAGAGCACTATAAAGAGCGATAGAAATAAGATTTGAATGGTTATTTGAATTTTTTTGTTCATGGGGTTCACCTCCTAAAGTATTCGTAGTATACTATGTGTGGATCATATAATGCGTGACTTAAGTCACACTTAGGAGGAAAACATGATTTCTATAAACTATCTTAAAAAGACATGTACACTTTTCAAATCACTTGAGGATTCTTTTTTAGAAGAACAACTGAAAATCGGTTTCATCACCGAGCAAACCTTTGCGGCGACTGATTTTCTTCCTATCAGTGAAACAAACGGGCTCTTTTGCATTATGGAAGGGTCACTTGACATTCTAGAAATCTCGAAATCAGGTAACCTCATGCTTGTTGAACACTTTGAGAAAGGCATGTGCATTGGTGCTAATACGCTTTTTTTAGATGAAAACGGATCTAACGTTATAGGTAGAACACATAGTTCTTTGAAAGCTGTTGTCATACATAAAGAGGGCATTCTTGATTTGTTAAGTAGCAACAAGCAATTTCTTAAAGCCTTTTTAGCCCTTGTTTCAAAGAGAAGTACAATGCTCACAAGGAAAATAGGTAGTCTCTCCTTTAAAAGCCTTGAGAAAAAAGTCATGGTATTTCTTTATGATTTATCGGAAAATCAAAAGTGTTCGGACGTCACCCTTTACTTGAGTAAGAAACGTCTTAGCGAGTTCTTTGGCGTGGCAAGGACTTCTCTAAGTCGAAGACTCTCAGATATGGAACGAAGAGGCCTGCTTGAAGTGAGGGGCAAGCGAATTCGGTTGACTCCTACATTTTTTGAAACATACAAAAAGGCCTTTGTCAGTGAGTGACAAAGGCCTTTTATGTGTGCCGGGAACGGCATTAGTCTTACAGTGAGAGGGGAGTCCCTACTCAATTATAATAGTGTGATTACGGGAAGAATCATTGGATTTCTTTCCGTTTTTGTATGAATGAGTTTATTGAGAGATTTGACGGTTTCCTTCTTGATGGCGACTTCATTAATGGTACCATCTTTTTTAAGAAATTCCTTGATACGCTTGGAAACCAAAGTGCTCATTTCATTGGTCAGCGCGATGTTATCCTTCATGTAGATGAATCCACGTGAAATGATGATAGGCTTGTCAATGATTTTCTTGGTGTCTTTGTCGATAGTGATGATGGCGCTTAGTACGCCGTCTTCACTAAGAAGACGTCGATCTTTTAACACAACGCTTCCAACATCTCCGATGCCTTTACCGTCGATATAAACGTTTCCAGCCTGGATTTTGCCGGCTTTACGGCAACTTTTTTCACTGACCGCCACCACTTCTCCGTTGTCACAAATGAAGGAATCTTTCATAGCGACGCCACATTCAGAAGCGGTTTCTGCATGGATTTTGAGCATGCGGTGTTCTCCGTGAATGGGCATGAAGTATTTAGGCTTCATGAGTTTAAGCATGAGTCTTAATTCCTGATTCCCTGCGTGACCACTTGCGTGGGTGTCGGTGAGGGGCGACTGCGTAATGACATTTGCGCCTTGTTTAAACAGATTGTTGATGGTGTTATTGATGCTGGATTGGTTTCCAGGAATCGCACTTGAAGAGAAGATGACCGTGTCGCCTTGTTGAATCTTGATTTGGCGGTGGGTTCCGTTTGCGATTCTTGATAACGCCGCAAAAGGTTCACCTTGACTTCCCGTCGACAGAATGGTTATTTCCTCTGGCTTGAAGTGTTTAAGCGCACGTGAAGACACAAAGGTCCCGTGTGGGGCTTTAATATGTCCCATTTCCTGACCAACTTCAACGGTTCTTTCCATGGAACGACCGAATACGGCTATTTTTCTTTTACTTGCGATGCTGGCTTCAACGATTTGCTGGACACGGTGCAGGTTGGATGCAAACGTTGCGACCACTGCACGCCCTTTGATGCGTGAGAAAATGTCTTTGATGTTCTCACTGACGGTGGTTTCGCTTTTGGTGAATGTGTTGACTTCGGAGTTTGTGGAATCCGATAAAAGCAACAGTACACCGCTGGAGCCGAGTTTTGCCATTTTTGCATAGTCGGCGTCCGGCCCAGTAGGGGTGAAATCAAACTTAAAGTCTCCTGTGTGAACGATTTTTCCTTGCGGTGTTTTAACAACCACCCCGAATGAATCGGGAATGGAGTGATTGGTTCTGAAGAATCCTACGCTTAGTTGTTTAAAACGTATGATGTCGTTTTCGAAGAATTCCATGAGATTGTAAGCAATCCCTTTGTGTTCTTCCATTTTCTTTTTGATGAGACCGGCAGCTAAGCCTGTCGCATAGATTTTTGGTATTTTTACATGACGTAATAGCCAAGGGATGCCACCGATATGGTCTTCATGACCATGAGTGATTACCAAGGCTTTGATTTTATCTTGATTTTCTTGTAGATATGTATAATCGGGGATAACGTAGTCTATGCCGGGAAGGTTTTCATCTGGGAACATGACCCCTGAATCGATGATTACAATCTCGTCTTGATATTCCACGCAATACATATTCTTTCCAACTTCACCAAGACCGCCTAATGCAAAAACACCGACTTCGTGCTTTTTAAAAAGTTGATTTTGCATTGTCGAGTCCTCCTAGTAGAATCGCGTATTTCTTTTATTCATTATAGCTTATTTTATAGAATAAACCAATTCTTATGTGTTATAATTTTCATAAGGTGATACAAATGAAAAGATGCACTATTTTCTTTTTTGATGTGGATGGAACACTTTATGATTCAACGAACCAATTGGTTCACCCATCTACCAAGTCCGCAATGAAAGCACTCCATGAACAAAGCGACACTATCATCGCGGTGGCGACAGGCCGTGCTTTTTATATGCTTGATATCATTGAGCCTTTGAAACCGTACATCGATATCTATATTACCATAAATGGACGTATTATTTACAGTAAAAACGCTATAATCCACAATAATCCCATGTCGGAAGACGCTATCGCCTTATTTAAAAGCGCTTTTATGAAAGCTGGCTTGAATTTTGGATACATCGGGAAACACACACACGCGATTTATTCTCTTGATGATTATGCCCGCGCCATGTTCGATAAGGCGAGTCTTCCTTGCCCTTTTGAAGCGTCCTTGTTCGATCTTAATCATGATGTCTATCAAATGTGGGCGTTTGGACATCATGAGGCCCATAAAGACATCAACGCCTTGCATGAATCTTATGAAAGTGTTCCATGGGTGAAAGACGGCTTTGACATTCTCCATAAGGATGTTCATAAAGGCAGTGGTGTAAAGATGGTTTTAAATCATCTGTCTCTCAGTAAAGACGATGCCTACGCATTCGGAGACGCCGATAATGACATTACAATGTTCAAAGCCATTCCTAAAAGCATTGCCATGGGCAATGCCACACACACCCTAAAACCTCATGCCTGGTTTATGACACAAAGTGTCGGTGAAAAAGGTATTTCACACGCCCTTAAATCCCTTAATTATATAAAGTGAGTGAGACCATGATTGCAGAAGTGCTCGTAGATATTGCCCATCAAGCCGTCGATCAGGTATTTGATTATGAAATCCCTGACGCGCTTAAAAAAAACATAGCCATAGGTCAGCGCGTGAAAGTCCCTTTCGCGGGACGTAAGCTCACGGGCTTTATTGTGCATATAAAACAAGAAAGTGATCTTAAAAAAGTCAAACCGATTGAATCCATTGTGGATGTGATTCCCTATTTCAATCATGAACGACTGTCTTTGGCAAAAACTTTGTCATTTTATCACGCCTATCCCCAGGTGGCGTATTTGAACGCCATGGTCCCAAGTGCCCTCAAGATGCGTTATGAAACCATTTATAAAGTGCATGATGAAAAGGCGATTGATGAGGCATTGAGACCATTCATAAAAAATGGTGGGATCAATAAAAAGACACTAGAACAACAATTCATGCCTTTACTCAAAGAAGCCCTTGAAAAGAACGCCCTAGAAGAAACACTCAAAGTATCCAATAAAGCCAGGATAAAAACCGTAGACTACATCTTACTAAGTGACGCAAAAGATGTCAAAGGCCCCAAACAACGCGCCATCGTTGAGGTCCTAGAAAACCACGGCGGTGCCTTTGAAAAACACGCGTTATTAAAAAAAGCGAACACGACTTCACAGCCTCTTAGAGCCCTCATAAAAAAAGACTACGTAAAATCAGTCTCCAAGGAACGCTACAGAGAAATCAAAAGTCTATATGAGCTTAAAGACACCCCAATCACCCTAAACGATGAACAACAAATCGCAAAAGACACCGTGAAAGACGCATTGAAAACCTATCACCTGTTTCTCTTGCACGGAGTAACATCGAGTGGGAAAACAGAAATTTACATAAAACTGGTCAAGGACGTACTTGCTCAGAATAAAAGTGCCATCATCTTACTACCAGAAATCAGTCTGACGCCAAAAATCACCGCTCGGTTTAAAAGTGTATTTGATAAAGAAGTCGCCGTGTTGCACAGCCGTCTTTCATTAAACGAGCACTATGATGAATGGCGTCGCATTATAAGAGATGAAGCGCACGTAGTCATTGGCGCTAGAAGTGCCATATTCGCGCCACTTAAAGACATAGGCATCATCATCATCGATGAAGAACATAGCGACACCTACGTCCAAAGAGATACCCCTAGGTACAATGCCTTGCATGTAGCGAAACTGCGCGCACAGTACCACCAAGCCCCCTTGCTTCAAGGAAGTGCCACCCCTTCTGTTGAAAGCATGTACGAAGCCAAAATGGGGGATATGTCTTATCTCTCCCTCACAAAAAGAGCCCTTAAAAGCAAACTACCCCTGATCAGACTTGTCGATATGAAAGAGGCCTTTTTAAAAGGCAATACGTCTATTTTCTCAAAAGAACTCAAACAAGGGATTGAAAAACGCCTGAAAAAAGGTGAGCAAACCCTTCTTTTGATCAACCGACGTGGACATTCGCAGTTTGTCCTATGTCGCTCTTGCGGAAAAGCCATGCGCTGCAAACAGTGCGGCATATCGCTTACCTACCATAAAGAAAACAACCAACTTATGTGTCATCACTGTGGTCACAAAGAACCGATGGTGAAAACCTGCCCTAATTGTGGTAGTAGATACATCCGCTATATGGGCCTGGGCAGTCAACAAGTCGAGGAGGCAGCCCTTAAGACTTTTTCAGGTGCTACAATCAATCGTCTTGATAAAGACAGTAGCTCAAGGAAGAACGCGCATGAGGAAATTCTTTATGACTTCGAAGAAAACGGCGATATTTTGGTTGGAACCCAAATGATTTCCAAAGGGCTCGATTTTGAGAAAGTCACGCTTGTAGGCGTCTTAAGCGCCGATATGAGTTTCCATGTCCCGGATTTCTTCGCTGAGAGCGAAACGTTTGCCTTGCTTACTCAAATCGCCGGGCGTGCGGGTAGAAGGACCGTTCGTGGCGAAGTCATCATTCAAGCCTACGATATCGATCACCCTGTGCTCGAAGACGTCGTTCATGGAGATTATGAAAACTTCTATAAAAGGGAAATCACCTATAGACAAAGCGTGGGCGTTCCGCCCTTTCAAATCATCACGCAAATCACTATTGGACATCCAAACTATAACGAAGCCTACAAACAGGCTTTGAAGATCATCCGTGAACTCAAAAACGCGTTGCGCTATAAAATACTCGGACCGATCAAACCCACCATCTATAAAACAAAAGACAAAGCATTCGTGCAAATACTCATTAAACACGACGGAAAAGCTGTTCTTTATGAACACCTGAACACCGTTATGCGCTTTGTCAACTTACGAACTTATCAAATAGCCATTGAACACAATCCAAGAACCATGTAAATAAAAGGAGGCCTCACCATGAACATTGTATTTATGGGCACCCCAGACTTCAGTGTGCCGATATTAAACGCACTGGCAAAAAACTACAACGTTGTAGCAGTTGTGACTCAACCCGACAAACCGAAAGGCAGAAAGAAACGATTGACGCCATCTCCGGTAAAAGAAGCGGCGAATGCACTTGGAATTGAGGTCTTGCAACCACGAAAAATCAAGGAGCATGAAGCGATGATCTTGAAAAAAAAGCCGGATGTGATTGTCACTGCCGCTTATGGTCAGATTATCGGTGAAATGCTCTTGAACACACCCGAATACGGGGCTATCAACGTCCATGCAAGCCTACTTCCGAAATTGCGAGGTGGGGCCCCCATCCAAAGAGCCATTGAACGGGGCTATCAAGAAACGGGCGTCACAGTCATAGTCATGGGGAAAGGAATGGATACAGGTCCCATGCTTTCTAAGAAAAGTATAATCATCGAAGACAGAGAAACATCGGGAAGCCTTTTTGATAAACTCTCCAAGGTAGGGCGTGACTTATTGCTTGATACGCTTCCCAAATACATTGAAGGCTCAATCACCCCTACCCCTCAAAATCACGAAGAAGCGACTTATGCTTACGCTATCAAAAGAGAAGAAGAAGCACTCGACTTCAATAAAAGTGCCGTAAAAATCGAGCGCAAAATACGAGCGTTTTATCCAAAACCTAACACATATGTAGATACTCAAATGGGGCGACTTAAAGTCTTGGAGGGTTTTGTAAGAACGTGCGATGCATCGTATGAAACCGGGGTCGTTGTCGGATTTGACAAAAACGGACTTGAAATAGCCACGAAGAAAGACTCTATTGTACTGAAAACTGTCCAACCCTCCGGAAAGAACCCTATGGACGCCTTTGCATTCATGAATGGTGCAGGGCGAAAATGGTTCAGCAAAGGGCAAAAACTTTCATAAGAAGTTATAGTTTCTATTTTCATTTTTGGCTAAATAATGCTATAATACTACATTAAGAAAGCCATTACAATAAAGGAGATATTTATGGAAAAAAGGACACTATTCTCACGAAGTGAGATGCTTCAAATGAATACAGAACGTTTAGAGGAACGCGGGGTTAAAATCACAGAGATTGCAGAAATCGCGTATCAACAACAATCTAAATGGACCGATGTCATTTCCATGAAGGACTGTGTAGACAGCGTTGATAAGATCCTGTCTCTTCGCGATACGTTTCATATCCTGCAACTCGGTGCTGAAATCGACCGTTTAACAGAAACCGGCGAAATCAAAGGCCCAATCCGTGACATTCTCGATGCCGACTTAGGGCTTTTTGGAATCGATGAACTATTCGGTCTTGAACTTGGAGGCATCTATGGCACCATCGGCAAAACCAATTTCGGGGATATCGATGTAAACAAACCAGCCGTCATTGAACGCCTCAATACCGCTGGCAAAACCGGTAAGAAAGAATGCCATACCTTCATGGATGATATTGTAGGCGCCATTGCGGCAGCTGCAAGCACCCGCGTCGCACAGATTATCAATGAAAAAGAAGCACGCAAAGATCCTCGCTATAAAGAAATTAAATTGGATTTTGACATTTAATCATATATTCTATGTTTAAGCGGGGGGTGGGAAAACATGGCCAATCAAAAGAAAAGTCTTGATGATTTTTTCAAGAAAGCCGATCAAGATCCAGATGAACTGAAAACGCATATGGATGAAATGGGCAAAGGTGTCGATCCGAACAAAACCACAAGGCTTGATAAAATCGCCCTGTTTTTTAAGCATACCGTCGATCGCATAAATATTGGTTCGAAATCGGATTCAAAAAGGACGAAGAAGAAAAAAAAGGGTAACCAATTTACAAAACGCTTGAAGATTTTCTTCAAACGCACCTTTACTCGCGCATTCAACCGATTCAATTTCGAAGCAGGAGTGGACATTCTTGATGAGACTAGTGTCCTTTACAGAAGAAACCGAGTCATCAAAAACATTTTGATTATTACCAACATCGTTTTTTTGATTTTTACACTCATCGGAAACAAGAACCCGAACTACATCGTCATTTTTGGATTCGGGATTATCATGTTTGCGACCAATACCACGTTGAAACGCATCATCAAAGAAGAACCTCGTACCTTAATCAAACAAAAGATGGCCATGTACATTGCCAGTGTCTATATCCTGCTCGCTTCATTCGGTGTTTATATCAAACTACGCGTTGGCGTGGAGGGCGATGTTCTGGCGGGCTTCTCAATTACACAAGCCGGCTACGTACTCATCTATTTCGCCCTTGTGGTAATTGCGCTTTACCAAGACGCCACATTGCTCAAAATTCTCTTCAAGTGGATTTTGGTGTTGATGACGGTTATCCATGTCACAATCATGTACCCTCTTTATGAGTATGCTACGTCGATTGAGGCTCTTTATCAATATTTGTTCATCGATAATCCTAGTGTAGCAATTGACATTCTTTTGCGCACCATGGTGTTGATTATTTTCAACATTGCCCTTTACTCATCGGTCGCAATCGGTGAGATGATGAATAATAAACGTAAAGAAGAACTCATCAAACGCCGTGAAATGGAATCGGATTTTAAAGCTGTGGTTGGCGACGTATTTGATGTAATCAGTGTCTTTAACGTACATTCCGCCTTGCAGGACAAAACCGCTGAATACAGAGTTGCTGAGATTGCTTCGAGACTTGGCAACGTACTCGGTCTTTCCCCAAGCATATGCAGTGAAATTTATAACTATTCTAAAATCCATGTTGATCGGGTCAAAGATCTCTCCATCATTGAATACGAGGACAAGGATGTACTCAATGAAGAAGACTACCAAGTCATTAGGAAAAAAACTATTCTTGGAAGTGTCATCATCAAACGTCTGCAACTGAATCAAAAAAGCGAAGACATCGTAAGAGCCCATTTTGAAAAGACCGCAGACAAAAGCTTTACTGAGAAGATGAAACGAATTCAACGCTCTCAGGAAGGACAAATCATTTTGCTTGGTGAACTCTATGAAATTCTTCGCCAGTCAAGAAACTATAAAACTGCCTTGAATCATAAAAGAGCCATTGAACTTTTAGAACTTGAATTCAAGGAATATTTCGAACCGTATATTCTCGACAGATTCATCAAATACGGCTCTGAATTTGAAAACTATTACGAACGGTTTAAAACCAAGACTACATAAGGAGGATTGAGAGTATGTTGAACAATGTCTGGCTGGATTTAATACTGATCCTTGTCCCTGTTTTATTGCTTGTTTTTTCAATCCTTTTCACAAGAAACAGACTTTTGCGCCTCTGGCACAAAGTCAGTCGACTTGAAGTGTCTTTTCATTTAACTTTTGAACAGTGTATTCAGACATTCGTCAAATACGAATCCTCGCTTGCCCCCTATGATCCGGGGAATTACGTTGAAAGGCTCAAGCGCGTTGAAGGCAAACACTTGAGAACCGTCGACCTTGATAGAAAAAGGTCAACCCATCGTGCCATTCAATCTTTGATAGTGGCCGTGGATGAAGCGGATGTTTCTGTGTACAACACCCTCAAAGATTGTTTTGACGCCTTGCAGCATGCTAGGCTCAAATACAATTCCGCCATCATTCATTATAACCATGTGATTCTCGCATTTCCTATTCGTTTCCTTGCAAATCGACTCGCACTCTCACCCAAAAAATATTTTGGATAACACGCACCTTCACTGGTGCGGTTTTTTTTGCAATAAACATTATACTTCGTATTCAAACAATAAGTTTTCTATAGCTGTTGCTTTCCTGTTATAGACGAGTATAATATAGTTGTACAGAAAGCGTTTACAGAATTCACCATGAGGGTAATAACATGGAAAGACAAACATTGTCAAAAGCCAATCGCCCTACTTTAGCCTTACTCTGGTTCACTGTTGAACCAGACCTTTTAACCAACATCATATATCGCACACGAAAGGTACTGGTCTATATTGAAGATTGGGCCTTTTTTCAAGTGCATTGCCGGAGGTAATATCATGCATACAGTCGTAATAGGTGTCATCGGTGCGGATGTCCACGCCGTTGGCAACAAAATCATCGAATATGTCTTAAGGGAACACAACTTTAATGTGGTCAATATTGGAGTTCTCAGTTCCCAAGAAGACTTCATCAATGCAGCCATAGAGACCGATGCAGACGCCATGTTCGTGTCCTCTCTTTATGGGCATGGGGAAATGGATTGCAAATATATGCGAGAGAACTGTGAGGAAGCAGGACTTGGAAACATATTGTTATATGTCGGTGGCAACATAGTTGTCGGTAAGCAAGACTTCAAGGATGTTGAACAGCGGTTCAAAAAGATGGGGTTCAACCGAGTCTACCCACCAGGGAGCGACATTGAAAAAGCCTGTGAAGATTTACTGGGGGATCTGAGGCGATAATGGGCACTCATCTACTTGTTGATTTTGGGTCCACCTATACTAAATTGACCGCTGTCGATTTGGAGAAGGAAACGTTGATAGGCGTTTCAAAAGCAATGACCACTGTGAACACCGATGTAATCGAAGGGTTTGACCATGCGCTTGAAAAATTGAAATCCGCTCATGCAGACATGCCTGAAATCATGCAGATTTCTGCTTGTTCCTCTGCAGCCGGAGGGCTTAAGATGGCCGCAATCGGTCTGGTTGAGGAACTGACCGCTGAAGCTGCCAAACGCGCTTGCCTCGGGGCTGGGGCCCTTGTCAATGATGTCTTTTCCCATCACTTATCAAAAAAAGAAATCAAAACACTAAAAAATTCGGATATCGATATTATCTTGCTTGCGGGTGGGACGGATGGTGGGAACAGTGAGTGCATCATTCACAACGCCAAAAAATTAAAAGAAGCGAACCTCGGAGTCCCTATCATCGTCGCCGGAAATAAAGAGGCTGCCGATACCATTGATGATTTATATCACGCGTCCAATATCGAATACTATAGTGTAGACAATGTCATGCCCAAGCTTAAAAAACTCAATGTAGACGATGCCAAACACATCATCAGAAAGATATTCATCGATAAAATCATTGAAGGCAAAGGCATCAAAAAAGCTGAACAGAAGACCGGTGAGATTATCATGCCGACGCCTGAAGCGGTCCTCCAGGCATCTGAGCTTCTGGCTAAGGGTTTTGAAGACGTGGAAGGGTTTGGAGATCTCATGGTTATTGACATAGGTGGTGCTACGACGGATGTGCATACCATCGGAGAGGGAACGCCCAAACGTACGGAAGTCATACTCAAAGGGCTACAAGAACCTTTTGCCAAGCGAACAGTTGAAGGTGATTTGGGCATGCGCTACAGTGCCAATGCACTCGTAAGCATTGTCAGTCCTTTTGAATTCAAGCAATACTATAATACCGAAAAGAACATCTTCAACGACAATTTGAAGGAACATGCCCAAAGATTGCATGACCACGTGGATTACCTTCCAAATTGCTCAGAAGACGAAGCCTTTGATGAAGCGCTCGCAAGAATTTGTACGGATTTTTCTGTGTCACGTCATGTGGGCAGTGTGGAAGTAGTATATACGCCCCTTGGCAACATGTACTATCAAACGGGAAAAGACCTTACCGATGTTCAATACGTCATCGGTACGGGTGGTGTGCTCATCAACCATCCCGACGCCAAAGGCATTCTCAAGGAAGTGGAACAAAAAAGCAATAAGAAACTTGAACTACGTCCGAAACACTCACAGTTTCTAATCGACTACGAATACATCATGTCAGCGATGGGACTTTTGGCTCAAAAAAATCCCCGTCTCGCTTTGAAACTATTAAAACGCCACCTGACATAAGGAGACTAACCATGCTCAAAAACAAGAAAATGCCCTTAGAAACTTTTCTTAAAATAAGAGAAGAAGTATTGCAAGGATGGCCCACAGGAAGTGACGAAGCGCTTAAACTTGAAGAAAGCGTCAAGACCTTGAAAGGGGTCCCTGAACACAAAAACTTTGCCAAAAAACTAAGATGGGCAAAAAAAGAAGGCATCACCCTCATTCAACCTAGAGCAGGGGTCGCGCTCATCGATGAACACATCAAGTTACTGAGTACGCTTTTAAAAGACGGTGGTGCAGATTTCCTTCCCGCTACGATTGACTCATACACCAGACAGAACCGTTATTCAAATGCCGAGGATGCCATCAAACAATCGAAAAAAGCGAAACGCTCGATGTTAAACGGCTTTCCCGCCGTCAATCATGGCGTCAAAGGCTGCAAGCAAGTAGCCGAAGCGCTCGATGCGCCCCTCCAGGCCAGACACGGCACACCTGATGCACGGCTTCTAAGTGAAATCATTCACGCAGCTGGGTGGACGTCTAACGAGGGCGGAGGCATTTCTTATAATATTCCCTACGCCAAACACATCGCCCTTGAAGATACACTCAAATACTGGCAATACTGTGACAGGTTGGTTGGCTACTACGCCGAACAAGGCATTGAAATAAATCGCGAGCCTTTTGGCCCTTTGACCGGCACGCTCGTACCGCCTTCGATTTCTCATACCATCGCCATCATCGAAGCAATACTTGCCGCTGAACAAGGCGTCAAAAACATCACCGTAGGATATGGTCAAAGCGGTAATGTCAACCAGGATATCGCTGCGCTTCAAACCCTTGAGAGTCTTACCAAATACTACTTGAAACTCTTCGGGTATGACGATGTTTTCGTAACAACTGTCTTCCATCAGTGGATGGGAGGCTTTCCTGCGGACGAGGCTGAATCAATGGGCATCATCTCCATGGCCTCCGCCGTCGCGACACTCGGTGGCGCAACCAAGATGATTACGAAATCCCCTCATGAATCTCAAGGCATTCCCACCGCAAAAGCGAACGCCGAGGGTTTGAGAGCCTCCAAGATTGTGACTAGACTCTTAAAGGGACAAGGGTTTTCTTCATCCAAGGCCTTGCAAGCTGAAAAGGCACTGATCAAGCGAGAGGTCAGTGAACTCATCTATGCGACATTGAACGTCGGTAAGGGTGACTTCGCCCAAGGCATCATCAAAGGGTTCAAAGCAGGGATACTCGATGTCCCGTTTGCGCCTAGTGAGATGAATGCAGGCAAAGTACTTCCCGCTCGTGACAAGGATGGAAACATTCGTATTTTAGAATTTGGCAACCTTCCTTTTTCAGATGAATCTAAAAGTGTTCACAAGATAGCGTTAAAAGAACGCGCCAAACACGAAAAAAGGGACGTCTCGTTTAAAATGACCGTAGATGATATTTACGCGGTATCACGAGGTCAACTCGTAGGCATCCCGAAAACCATAAAGGAGTCGTTAGTATGAAAATCGTTAACGCCATCGCCACATTAGCACTAACAGGATTTTATTTTGATGATCAGGCCGCCATCAAGAAAGGTGCAAAGCTCGATAGATTCATCTATGAAGGCTCTGTCATGACTAAAAATTTCAAAACCATAAGACAAGCCGGCGAAGCCCTCTCTATCATGCTTGTCTTAGAAGACGGACAAGTGGCCTATGGAGATGCTTGCGCCGTACAATATTCGGGGTGTGGGGGTCGCGACGAGCTCTTTTACGGTGAGGATGCGTTGAAGACGTTTAACACTTACCTCAAAGATGCGCTTATCGGATGTGATGTATCGTCTTTCAAAGAAAACGCCATCACCTTTGATCACTTTGAGATTGGTGACGTGCGAATCCATACCGCCTTGCGCTACGGCATTACTCAGGCCTTGCTCGATGCGACGGCAAAAGCCAATAAATGCACTATGAGTGAAATCGTCAGGAAAGAATACGCTATCGAAGGTGACTATGAGAAAATACCCGTATTCGCACAAAGTGGCGATGACCGCTATGATCACGCTGATAAAATGATCATCAAAGAAGCCGATGTATTGCCTCACGCTCTTATCAACAACGTAAAGACAAAACTCGGAGAAAACGGTGAATTACTAAAAGATTACATCAAATGGCTATCCAAAAGAATCTTGAATAAACGCAAAAGATCGGACTACCAGCCTATTCTACACATTGATGTCTATGGAACCATCGGGATCATTTTTGATGGCAATACGGATAAAATTTTCGAATATTTAAAAACCCTCGCAGAATACGCCGAACCGTTTCTCCTTAGAATCGAAGGCCCGATTGATACCGGTGACAAGGAGGGAACCATTCAAGCGCTTGCTAATTTGAAACGCAAAATAGACAAGGAATCCTTGAACGTGGAAATCGTCGCAGACGAATGGTGCAACACCCTTGAAGACGTCAAGGCCTTTGCAGAACATGACGCTGCGCATATGCTTCAGATTAAAACCCCCGACCTCGGCGGCATCAACAATACCATAGAAGCACTCATCTATTGCCGAGAAAAAGGTGTGAGCGCCTACAGTGGAGGCTCTTGCAATGAGACCAACATCAGCGCAGAAGTCACCACCTCAATCGCCATTGCCTGTGAGGCCAAGCAATGCCTCGCAAAACCAGGAATGGGGACCGATGAAGGGTTTATGATAGTCAAGAACCACATGGCCAGAACCTTGGCTCTAATAGAAAGTAGGCGGTTTCATGACTAATCCCGTTATCACCGGGTCTCTTGAATCAAGTGATTGTCTCATTACGCTTTATGAGTCAGAACCTCAAGTGATTGAAGTGGATACGGTGGTTCATGACGCCTTTCATGCTCATATTCTTACCCTTATCAAGGACGTTCTCAAAAGTCACGCGGTAGACCATATGAGTGTGAGAGTGCAGGACAAAGGTGCCCTCGATTATGCCATAAAAGCACGCTTGATAGCGGCTATCGAACGATACAAGGATGATTCTAATGGCTAGAAGTTATCTTTTTATACCAGCTAATGAACCGCGAATGCTGCAAAACGCCTATGTGTTTGATGCGGACGCCATCATTTTGGATTTGGAAGACAGCGTTGCTATTGAAGAGAAACATGAAGCGCGTCACCTCGCCAAAAACTTTTTGCAATCACACCCCAGAGGGTCCGCTCAAACGTATGTAAGAATCAACGCCCAAAAAGACTGGCTTGAGAAGGATCTAATACTTCTAAAAGACACAAAATTCGACGGAATCGTCCTTCCCAAACTGACCCTTGAAATGTGGGCCTTGTATGAAAGAAAAGCGAAAGCCCTGGCTTTCGATAAACCCGTCATAGGGATTGTTGAAACCCCTGATGCCTTTTTCGAACTGGACCAGTTGGCAAGCAAAAAAAAGATCCTTGGCCTCATTCTCGGCGGTGAAGATCTTGTAAGCAGTCTTCAAAGTGAGAGAACGCTTGAGGGCCGCGAACTCATCTATGGAAGAAGCATGCTTAAAATGGCGTGTGCGAAACACGAAATTCTTGCGATTGATACGCCGTGGACTACATTAGATATAGCGCATCTTCAAAAGGACTTGCAGCATAGCTTGACCCATGGGTTTGATGGAAAGTGTGCCATTCATCCCAACCAGGTGCCAAGTATCAATGAAACGCTCTCACCCACCAAGGCGCGCATCAATTTTGCATTGCGCGTCATGAAACAATTTGAAGCAACTAAAAGCATGCGATTTTCTCTAGACGGTCAGATGATCGACAAACCAGTGCTTGAAAGAGCCAAAGCCACCCTTGAAAAAGCCAAATTTTATGGCTTGTTAAAGGAGGAACTTCATGGACATTTATGAGGATTTGGAAAGCTTGCTTGACGCTTTGCCTTTAAAAGACGGTTTGCGAATATCGTTTCACCATCATTTAAGAGATGGTGATGGCGTGATTAATCCGGTGTTATTCGCGCTTAAAAAAAGAGGTGTCAAAGACATCCATCTTTACGCATCATCGATTTTCCCAAATTATAAGGCTGTACAAGATTTGATTGAAAGTGGCCACATCAAAAACATCACCACGAATTACTTGAATGGACCGGTTGCAAAATACATTAGTGAACATGGCCTTAAAGGCACTTTGAAAATGCAGTCACACGGTGGTAGAGCACGAGCATTCAAAGAAAAAGAAAACACTGTGGATATTGCCTTCATCGCAGCACCGGCCATCAACAGGGATGGCGCAATCAGCGGGTGTGAGGGAAAAAATGCTTTTGGTAGCATCGGCTATGCCTGCGAGGATGCCGCCTATGCCACCCTCAAAGTCGCCATCACCGATAATCTCATGCCTATCAAGTACCCGCAAATCAAAAAGGGCCTTATCAATCATCTGTTGCACGTCGATTCCATCGGTGATGTCACTCGTATGGCTTCTGGTACATTGATGATTACAAAAGACCCTGTTGGTCTCAAAATCGCCCGCACAACCATGGCGTTTTTGGATACAGTTAAAGCAATAAAAAACGATGTGAGCTTTCAAAGTGGGGCCGGAGGCACATCACTTTCTATCACCAAAATGTTCAATGACTATCTTAAGGCGCATCACCTTCAGGCGTCGTTTTATTCAGGAGGCATCACGAAACTTCATGTCGATGCCCTTGAAAATGGTCTTGTCAGAGATTTATATGATGTTCAGTGTTTCGACTTGATTGCTGTGAAAAGTCTTATGAAAAATACGCATCATCATTTCATGAGTGCGAACGACTATGCGAATCCCAACACCCCCGGACGGATCATCAGAAATCTAGATATCGTCATTCTCGGGGCGAGTGAAATTGATCTTAATTTCAACGTCAATGTTACCACCGATTCTAACAACCGACTCATCGGTGGAAGCGGAGGACACAGCGATACGGCAGAAGACGCAAAACTCACCATTATCGTCTCTCCACTTATAAGGGCGCGGACGGTACTTATTAAAGACAGGGTCAACACATGCACGACGAAAGGCATGTATGTAGACGTACTTGTCACTGAACGCGGCATTGCGATAAATCCTAGAAGAAAAGACCTTTTAAAAGCCGTTGAAGGGTCGACACTTGATGTCTTGTCTATTGAAAAATTACAAAAAAAAGCGTATACTTTAACTGGAGTGCCGAGTCATTCAGACCATAAAAAAACCCCAATTGGGATGGTGGAAGATAGACACGGCCATGTCCAAGACACGCTTTATAAGAAGGAATGATTTCATGCCTATCAAAGATGTATTGTTAAGTGAAGAAAAAGCCTCAGTCAAAGCGTTTTTAAAACGCTTCAATCTCGTCTATGAAGACGACGTCGAACTCACATTGACACTCACAGAAGACAACCGCATTATCGCTACGGCTTCCGCGGCTAAAAACATTGTTAAATGCGTCGCAGTCGATGAATCCCATCAGGGCGAAGGATTGCTCAGTCAACTCATAAGTACGCTCATCAAGCGACTAAACCAAAGAGGGTACACCCATCTTTTTCTATATACACACCCAGAACGTACGGAAATCTTTAAAACCCTAGGGTTCAAAAAGATTGTTGAATCCATGAATCTTTCGTTTATGGAGCTCGGAGGCGACATTGAAAAGAGCCTAACTGATCTCAAAACTGCCCATGATTTGAGTAAAAACCCCAAAGGGGCGGTTGTCATCAATGCGAACCCTCTCACCAACGGGCATATGCATCTTATAAAAGAAGCCAAGAAACATCACAATCATCTCTTGGTATTCGTCGTCAGCGAAGACCGATCGTTTTTTCCCTTTGATGTACGCTTTAAAATCTTGGAAGAAACCTTAAGCGAGATGGAAGGCATCACCGTTTTGCCGACCAAGGACTACTTGGTAAGTTATGCGACGTTTCCAAAATACTTTTTGAAACACGAAAGCATCATAAAAAAAGAACATGCGCTGATTGACGTGCTCGTGTTCAAACAGTACTATATGAAAATATTCAACATTACAGATCGCTACGTTGGTGACGAACCCTATAGTCCCATGACCAATACGTACAATAAAACTATGAAACAATACCTTACCCAAGAATTGCACATCATTAAAAGAAAAAGCATTGACGATAAACCCATTAGTGCCTCTACCGTGCGTAAACTGCTTAAATATCAAGAGGTGGATGCCATTGCTAAGTATGTGCCTGTAGCAACACTGAGGTTTTTGAAAAGTCCGCAAGGACAAAGCATCATCGAGGAGATCAAACACCGTGACAAAAGACATTGACGCCTTGCTTGATGCCCGAGAAAAAAGACGCAAACACGCTTTGGATTTGACTTTGGACATGGAAAGACCGGTTGTCATCGCCAAGGCCAATACGCCCGGCTTCAATAAAAATACCCCTGAATCAAACGTAATTTTGAATACTTCAAGCGCACTGATCGGTGCGCTTTTTGAGATTGAACATGATGCCCGTGTAAAAAGTGTAGATGGAGATTATCATATATTCGTCGTGGCGAGTGATGCCCTTTATATCAAACGTCTTAGTGTTTATCTGGAAAACACCCATACCCTTGGTAGACTTATGGATCTTGATGTATATACTGAGGGCAGCAGCGTGACACGCACAGCGCTTAATTTTCCTAAAAGATCGTGTTTTCTTTGCGGTCGCCATCCTGCTTTTTGTGCGCGTGAAAATACCCATACCCCCAACGATTTTAAAACCTTCATTACCTCGAAAGTAAGAAGCTTTCTTCTGGACGCTCTAAGCAATGAAGCAGAATTAGCGCTTTTAAAAGAACTTTATCTCACCCCGTGTTTTTCATTGGTAGGCCCTGAAGGTTCAGGGATTCACAGCGACATGAACATCACACATTTTTTAGCATCCATAGACGCTTTGAAACCGTACTTCAAGCATTATCTTGCGATGGGCATGGACTTAGAACACACCTACCCTTTTTTGAGGCTGGTTGGTTTGAAAGGTGAAAAAGCGATGTTCAAAGCCACCGGCGACATCAACACCCACAAAGGGACTCACTTTATCTTCGCCCTCGCCCTCCCCGTATTCATGGACTCAGTCTTGAATCAAACATCGTTTGATTCCTTCAAAGACGCCCTTCGTGACTTAAGTAAACTCTTGATTGGAAAAGATTACCCATCTCTAAAAACACCCAAAACAACCGGTGAACACTTTTATAGGGATAAAGGCATTGAAGGCATTCGCGGTGAAGCCTTGAGAGGGTTTCAGGGTGTGTTCGATTGGTACCCAAAAAAAGGTGAAAGCGGCTTTCAAAAACTTCTGAGAATCATGGCCCGGATTGAGGATACCACGTTGCTTAAACGGGGCATTGATCTAAAAACCATGAAAAAAGCCTTGATGTCCTGTGAAGAAAAAGGATTCAAGGCGATTGATGATATTAAACATGTGTATGGAAACACTTCTCCTGGAGGTGCCGCTGATTTGATGGCTTTGGTTTTCTTTTTAGAACATACTGATCATTTATTGAAATAGATGCCTTGATACGTGTCCTTCTTTCTAAGCAATTTATCAATTTCATTCATGACGACAAATTTCTTAAGTGTCCAAAGCGGCGCTATTAATGTGTCCTTTGGAGCGTCTCCGCTCAATCTGTGAATGACCACTTTCGGGTTTAATTTCTCTATTTGTTTGACGGTGATACTAATATATTCTTTCAATGTAAGCATATGAAAAGGCTCCTTTTTATAAATGCGGGCTAGGGCGGTTTTTTTCATCACATGAAGCATATGGATTTTCAGCCCTTGAATATCGAGCGTATTCAAGTGATCAATGGTCGCGAGCATGTCTTTTTCATCTTCACCAGGAAGTCCGTTGATGATATGCACAACAACCTCGATGCCTCTTTTTCTAAGGGCTTTAAGGGCACTATCAAAACAGTAAAGATCATGACCGCGATTGATGAAAGAAGCACTTTTTTCATGAATGGTCTGAAGGCCTATTTCAAGTTGAATTGGCTTTTTGCGATTCAATGATTCTAAGAGGTCTAGCACGTCTTCTCCGAGCGCATCACAGCGTGTGGCGATGGCGATAGCGACAACAGACTCATCGAAATACATCGCTTCTTCAAACATCGCTCTTAAAGTATCTACAGGCGCATAGGTATTGGTGTTGGCTTGAAAATAGGGCATGGTGTAGGCATCAGGCCACTTGTTTTCCATCCTTTGTTTGATGGTTTCAAACTGATGTTTCAAATCCATGGCTTTTCCAGCGGTGAAATCACCGCTTCCACTAGGTGAACAATAGATGCAGCCACCGGTGCCTTTGACACCGTCCTTGTTCGGACAGGTAAACCCGCCATCCAAAGGAACTTTGAAGACTTTTTTACCGAACCGATGCTTGAAGGTGTCGCTTAGTGTGACGTAGCGTTTTTGATTGTTAAATGTGTGCATCGAATCACCTCGAGAGTATTTTATCATAATTTAATTCAAAGCCCTTCTGATGTGTTATAATGTTTTTTAGGTGATAGTATGTTAGAACGTGTAAAAACCTCGATTATTGCCCCTGGCAATTTAATCAAATACCGAAATGACCGTCTTTACAAGGTATTTTTATATATGCTTTTCTTTGGAGTCCTGATGACTACGAGTGCCATCATCATGGTGCTTAGTTTTAACGGCATTGACGGGGCTACCGAACGATCCATAGAAAATAATTATGTCCCTCCTGAGAGTGCGTGCGCCATTGAAGATAGCTCGCTCAATTGTGATGACTCGAAAAAGCATTTGGCTTACGAAGGCAACGGTGTGGAATTTGTAATAGACTCAACACCTACACTTGATACTGGAGACTACGGAGGCCTTACTTATACCTTCGTGCTTCACGAAGAAAGCATTCATGCAGTGGTCATGGGTATCGCGGTTCAGTCAATCCCAATTAGTTCCCTAGATTCATCCCTTCACAATCTTGATCTGAATCCAAGTGAAGCGGAAGAAGATGCGTTTTTCAGTGCAATCTTCAATACGGTGGATAAGACCATTGAAGATACCAAGCCGCTTTGGGGAACGACAATGATCGTGACCAATCTGCTTTCTGCATTGCTTTTGTTTAATATGTTTGTGCTGATTAACACGTTCTTTCTTCAAAGACGTCTTAAGAAAGTTCCGTTCAGACAGCTTTATACAATGATGACCTACGCTTCGACATTGTTGTTTGTCGTGCTCATATTCGATTCCATGTGGCAACTCAACTTCTTCGTGTTTCTTGTGTTGCTTTTAGTAGCATTCAGGCAAACATCAAAACTTACACTTGAAATCCAAAAACGCCTTTATAAGCGATGAACCTTGTATTGACAAGGGTTCTATGATAGACTAAAAATACGTATTTTATATGAAAAATATTGATTTGGAAGTAGTAGCTGACTTGTTTATTAAAAGAGACCTAGTGGAGCTGTGAACTGGGATTAAACGGTTGTGAACTCGTCCAATGAATTCCGCAGGCAAAACTTGTGGCGTTCCCTGCGTTAAAGGTTTGAGTGCCCAAGTGGCAGTCAAGGTGGTACCACGGAATATCCGTCCTTGCATTCATGCAGGGACTTTTTTATTTTATATGAGGAGGCAATACAATGAAATACAATCCAAAAGCCATTGAAAAGAAATGGCAAGCCCATTGGTATGACAACAAGATATTCAAAGCTGAAGATTTCAATGAACGGCCTAAATACTACGCGCTTGTGGAGTTCCCCTATCCTTCGGGTTCAGGGATGCACGTTGGCCATATAAGAGCCTACACAAGCCTCGAAATCGTGGCGCGCAAGCGTCGCATGGAAGGCTATAATGTCTTGTTTCCAATCGGATTTGACGCCTTTGGTTTGCCCACTGAAAACTACGCGATGAAAGAACAAGTTCACCCACGTAAAGTGACCGATCAAAACATAGCCACATTTACCAAACAGCTCAAAAGAGCCGGGTTTAGTTTTGATTTTGATCGCCAGGTCGACACCACGGATCCCTCGTATTACAAGTGGACTCAGTGGATATTCCTTCAACTGTTCAAAAAAGGACTGGCCTACAGAAACAAGACTCACGTCAATTATTGCCCTTCTTGTAAAGTCGTTTTATCAAATGAAGAAAGCCAAGGTGGGAAGTGTGACCGTTGTGGAACACCGGTTCTTCAAAAGGAAAAAGACGTATGGTTTTTGAAAATTACCGACTACGCAGACCGTCTGCTTGAAGGCCTTGATGATCTTGAAACTTTGCCTAGAATCAAACAAGAACAGAAAAACTGGATTGGGAAATCGGTTGGTTCACAAATTATTTTTGATGTACTGGGCGCCAAGGCGCCGCTTAAAGTATTCACAACTCGCCCAGACACCCTGTTTGGCGCCACGTTCATGGTTGTAGCCCCTGAACATCCGTTACTTGATGAAAAGAAAGACACCATTGAAAACTTTGAAGCGATTGAAGCCTACCGTGAAGAAGCGGCGCAGAAAACGGACTTTGAACGTACACAGCTTCAAAAAGGAAAAACTGGAGTCAGAGTCAAGGGCTTAAGTGCAGTCAACCCCGTAACTGAAGAAAAAATCCCTTTGTTTGTTGCCGATTACGTCATGATGGACTATGGAACTGGGGCAATCATGGCCGTTCCAGCTCATGATGAGCGTGATTATGCATTCGCTTTGAAACACGGACTTGATATCGCGCAAGTCATCGATGGAGGGGACATAGACACCGAAGCCTACACCGATGTCTGTGAGGGTACAATGATAAACAGTGGCTTCCTTAACGGCATGCCAGTAAAAGAAGCCATTGAAGCCATGATTGAATACCTTATGCAGCATGGCATTGGAGAGAAGGCCGTCAACTTCAAGATGAAAGATTGGGCCTTCAATCGTCAGCGCTACTGGGGAGAACCGATTCCCATCGTCCATTGTGAGGTGTGTGGCATGGTCCCTGTCGAAGAAAAAGATTTGCCTGTCACCTTGCCTGATTTGGAAAAATTCGAACCCGGCATTGACGGAGAAAGTCCGCTTGCCAAAGTGAAAGACTTTGTCAATACCTTGTGCCCGAAATGCGGCGGACCCGCCAAAAGGGAAACAGACACCATGCCACAGTGGGCCGGTTCAAGTTGGTATTATCTAAGATATATTGACCCACACAATGACAGCGAACTCGCCAATTATCATAAACTCAAGTACTGGCTGCCAGTGGATTGGTACAATGGCGGTATGGAACATGTCACGCGCCATGTCATCTATTCACGTTTTTGGCATCAGTTCCTTTATGATATTGGAGTAGTACCTACCAAGGAACCCTACAAGAAAAGAACAGCTCAAGGCCTTGTTTTAGGACCTGATGGTGATAAAATGAGCAAATCCAAAGGCAATGTGGTCGATCCGGTTGAAATCATCGAACGCTATGGCGCTGACACCCTCAGAGTCTACACCCTCTTCATCGGTGATTATGGACAAGCCACACCATGGAGTGAAGACGGAGTGAAAGGCGCAAGACGTTTTCTAGATAAAGTATGGCGCCTCAAGGATAAAGTGAATAAAATGTTCAAGGATGACAAACCCCTCATCACACTTCTTCACAAAAGCATAAAAGCCGTGGATGAAGACATTGAACACGTGAAATTCAACACCGCTATTGCCAAGCTCATGACCTTTGTGAACGAAGCAGGCAAAAAAGAGTCAATAAGCCAAGAAACCTATGAAACATTCTTGAAATTGTTGAACCCTTTTGCGCCTCACATGGCAGAAGAATTGAATCACCTGCTTGGAAACAAAGAACCCCTTGTAAAAGCAGAGTATCCTAAAGCCAATCCGGAAAAACTTATCGAGGATACCCAAACGATTGTGTTGCAGGTCAACGGAAAAGTACGTGACAAAATCGAAGTTGAGAAAGATACATCGAAAGAATCGCTTGAAGCCCTTGCCAAAGAGAGTGAAAAGATAGCGAAATTCAGCGAAGGGAAGACCATTGTAAAAGTAATTGTCGTTCCTGGAAAACTTGTGAATATTGTTGCCAAATAAACATTAAAGCCCTCCTTTGAGGGCTTTTTATTTAGATTATAAAAATTATGAAAACGGTTTTAGATAAGCCGTTGCAACCTTTTTAAAAAAATGTTATAATTTTCTTGTAAAACGCTTTCATGTATTATGTTTGAAGCAATTCCCAAAAAACAAGGAGGTTTTTTTTATGAAGAAATTTGAATACATGGAAAAGCACGGGTATGAACAACTTGTGTTTTTTTATGACAAAACCACAGGCTTAAAAGGGATAACGTGTATTCACGATACAACACTAGGCCCTGCACTTGGTGGTACCAGGCTATGGAATTATGAAGACGAAGAGGCAGCAACACTAGACGTATTACGTCTTGCACGCGGCATGACTTATAAAGCTGCGGCTGCGGGACTTAACCTTGGGGGCGGAAAGACTGTCTTGTTCGGAGATGCGTCCAAAGTTAAAAGCGAAGGTTACTTCCGAGCATTTGGACGCTACGTCCAAACCCTTCAGGGTCGTTATATTACCGCTGAAGATATCAACACGTCTACGAAAGATATGGACTATGTTCACATGGAAACCGATCACGTAGTCGGGCTTGAGGGCAAGAGTGGCAACCCTTCTCCTGTCACTGCGCTTGGAGCGTACCACGGAATCCGTGCTGCGCTCAAAAAGAAAACCGGCAATGATTCTGTCGAAGGCAAGACCTTCTCAGTTCAAGGTGCCGGGCAGACTGGTTATTACTTGATTGGGTATCTCTTGGAAGCGAAAGCCAAAAAAGTATATTTCACTGAAATCAATGAACATCATATCAAAAAGGTTAAAGAAAAATATCCTGAGGTTGAATTCGTTAAACCAGACGATATTTACGATTTGGATGTAGATGTCTTTGCGCCATGCGCCCTTGGTGGCATGCTCAATGACGACACCATTCCTAAACTTAAAGCGTCGATTGTAGCGGGAACAGCCAACAACATCTTAGAAGACGAAGATAAACATGGAAATATGCTTAAGGATAAAGACATCCTTTATGCACCTGATTTCGTCATCAACGCCGGCGGACTTATCAACGTATATAATGAACTCTCACCATCTGGCTATATCAAGGAAAAAGCGATTAGGGAAGTCGAACGTATCTACGATCGCCTTTTGGATATTTTCGATATCGCAGAAAAAGAAGACGAGCACACTCAACGCGCCGCTAAGATATTCGCCAAGAACCGTATCGAAACAATTAATCATCTGCGCGCTAATTACGTTAAACGCTGATGAAACGCATTACAATTATCACAGGTCATTATGGATCGGGAAAATCGGAGATTGCTATAAATATGGCAATCTCCCATTCACTTGACATGCTTGTAGATCTCGATGTCGTCAACCCCTATTTCAGAAGTCGGTCCGCTCACAAAGTTTTAGGCGAGAACAATATTGAGCTTGTAGATTCCTCCCTTGCGGCGTCCAGTGGCAGCGACCTACCCTATATTTCTCAAAAGGGACGCATCCCTTTTGTGAATAAAGAAAAGACCGCCATCTATGACTTAGCCGGCAGCATGTCCGGTGCTAAAGTGATGATGCAATTCATCGACTTTGTTGGTAATGAAGACTATGACATGCTTTTAGCAGTCAATGTCTATAGACCCGAAACGGCTAATAAAGACGCCATATTGAAAACAGTCTCTATGATTGAAGGCGCTTCGCAGATGAAAGTCACGGGCCTTATCAACAATGCCAACCTCATGAAAGAAACACAAGAGTCCCACCTGCTTCATGGTCAAGACGTCTTAAGAGAAGTAAGTGAAACTTTGAATGTACCAATCGTTATGACCTGTCACGAACACACATGGACACCCCGAAATACATATGAGGGTGAACTATTCCCGCTTACACGTTATGTGAAAAGCGGTTAGGAGGCAAGCTATGGCAGCTAAAGGAAGAATCATCATCGAGCAGGACAAATGCAAGGGTTGTGACCTTTGTACGCATTTTTGCCCGGTGAACATATTACAACTCGATACATCAACGACCAACGCACTTGGATATACCCCACTTAAAGTCACAGACCCAGACAAGTGCATTGCATGTTCGTTTTGCGCGATGATGTGCCCAGACGGCGTCATCACCGTTGAACGGTTCAGTAAATAAAGGAGGCCCAAAATGGCTAAAGTACTTATGAAAGGCAATGAGGCTATGGCACTCGCTGCCATCAAAGGTGGCTGCGATGCGTTTTTCGGATACCCGATTACCCCTCAAAACGAATTACCTGAATATTTAAGTAAGCATATGAAAGAACACGGCCGCGTATTCGTGCAGGCAGAAAGTGAAGTCGCTGCTATCAACATGGTGTATGGTGCCGGAGGAAGTGGCGCGCGCGTCCTTACCTCTTCATCCTCACCAGGCATTGCTCTTAAACAAGAAGGTATCAGTTATCTTGCAGGCAGTGAAGTGCCTTGCGTTATTATCAATGTTATGCGCGGAGGGCCGGGACTTGGAGGCATTCAACCCGCTCAAAGTGACTATATGCAAATTACTCGCGGTGGGGGAAACGGGGATTACCATACCCTTGCCTTCGCTCCAGAAAACTTGCAGGAAACTGTCGACATCATCAAAGAGAGTTTCTCCCTTGCAGACGAGTATAGAAATCCCGTTATGATTGCCGCAGACGGTTTGCTCGGGCAAATGATGGAACCTGTCGACATGGAACGCACTAAAAATGTTGAAGAAGCGCCGGATAAACCATGGGCTGCTACGGGAGAATCCGGAAAAAGAGGTTATCGAAACAAAATTGTTTCGCTTTTCCTCGATCCTAACGATTTAGAAGATCACAACCTGAAATTGCAAAGCAAATATAACCGCATGAAACGCGAGCAACAACGCTATGAATTGATCCATACGGAAGATTGTGAGATTGTTTTTGTCGCTTATGGATCCATGGCCCGCATTGCGCGAAGCGCCATTGACGCGTTGCGTAGTCAAGGGGTAAAAGTAGGAATGATCCGCCCGATTTCAATCTGGCCGTTTCCTAAGAAAGCCTTTGACAATCTGCCCAAAAGCGTCCATACACTGTTGACGCTCGAGATGAGTCTCGGTCAGATGATTGAAGATGTACAAATCGTCAACCAAGGACGCTACACACTTGATTTCTTTGGCCGTACAGGTGGCGTGGTACCCGAGCCTGAGGAAATCGTTGAAAAAGTGCTGTCCATGAAAGAAGGTGCAAAGTAATGGATGCAAAAACTGTTTATAAACCAGGCAAAGGGCTGACAAACAGAAATTTATCTTATTGTCCCGGTTGCACCCACGGCATCATCCATAAACTTGTGGGTGAAGTATTGGAAGAGAAGAACCTTATCGACAACACAATAGGCGTTGCGAGTGTCGGTTGTTCTGTCATGAGTTATGAATTCTTTAACTGTGACATGCATCAGGCTGCTCACGGAAGAGCGCCGGCTGTTGCAACGGGTGTAAAACGCGTGAAGCCTGATAAAACTGTTTTTACTTATCAAGGTGACGGCGATCTTGCCTCTATCGGACTTGCAGAAATCGTCCATGCGGCACATCGCGGTGAAAACATCACCGTCATATTTGTAAACAACGCGATTTACGGAATGACGGGCGGTCAGATGGCGCCGACCACTCTAATCGGTCAAAAGACCACGACGTCCCCTTTTGGACGTGAAAAAGCCCAAGCAGGTGAACCCCTTCGCATCAGTGAATTGCTTGCGACTGTACCAGGGGCAACGTACTTGGAACGCGTAAGCGTCCATGATCCCAAACACGTTAAAAAGGCGAAAAAAGCCATTGAGAAAGCCTTTGATGTCCAAGAAAAAAAACAAGGGTTCTCTTTGATAGAATTCATTTCCACATGTCCCGTTCAATGGGGGATTCAACCTTATGAAGCAACACGTTGGGCTGTTGATAACATGATTCCCTACTTCCCTCTCGGGGTCTTTAAAGACGCCACCGGAGGTGAGAAGGATGAATGACAGCGAACGTTTGGTAGTCGCAGGCTTTGGCGGTCAGGGCGTTATGCTCATGGGACAAATTTTATCACAAGCCGCTACGGATGAAGGACTTGAAACTGTTTGGATTCCTTCCTACGGTCCCGAATCACGTGGAGGGACGGCAAACTGTTTCGTAACGATTTCCAAAACACCAATAAACGCGCCCGTAGTCACAGTGAGCGATACCCTCATCGCTATGAACCAGCCGTCTTTGGAAAAATTCGAGAAAAAGGTCAAGAAAGGCGGGCGCATTCTAGTGAATGCATCCCTCATCAAAGAACATACCTACCGTGAAGATGTAGAGGTCTTGAAAATACCTGTCAACGCCATTGCGCTTGAACTAGGCAACTTGAAAGTCGCAAACATGATCATGCTTGGGGCTTACATCGGCGCAAGCGGTGTTTTCAAACCTGAAGCCCTTGAAAAAGTGTTCGCTCAAAAATTCACAGGAAAAAAAGCGGCACTTTTAAACCTTAACAAAAAAGCGCTTATTCGTGGCATAAAAGAAGTTTCCTAACCTTTATTTTAGGAGGACTCATGAGAATTCTAACCATCAATCCAGGCTCTACAAGTACCAAGGTAGCTGTTTTTGAGAAACAAAAACGAATAGCAAAAGCAACCATTCGCCATTACGGAAGCGAAATGATAAAGTATGAGACGCTTGCCGATCAATTACCCATAAGACAAAAACTTATCGTTGAATTCTTGCATGAATACGACATCGAATTGTCTTCAATTGACGGATTCATTGGTCGAGGAGGCCTTGTTAGACCGCTACAAAGTGGGCTGTACAGAGTCAATAAATCCCTTGAAGAAACCTTGAAAAACAATGAATTTGGTCATCATGCCTCCAACTTAGGAGGCTTGATTGCAAAGTCACTAGCAAGGCAAATGAACAAAGAAGCCTACATTGCCGATCCAGTTGTTGTCGATGAACTGGAAGCTGTGGCCCGTTTTTCTGGGCTAAACGGTGTAAAGAGAAAAAGCATTTTTCATGCTTTGAACCAAAAAGCCGTGGCCCGTAGATACAGTGAGGAAATTGGTGTAGAATACGATAAACTGCATTTGATTGTCGCGCACCTTGGCGGTGGCATCAGTGTGGGGTATCATAAAAACGGACGCGTCGTTGATGTCAACAACGCCCTTGATGGCGATGGCCCCATGTCGCCTGAGAGAAGTGGATCCCTACCGGTCAGCGGCATCATTGATCTGATTCATGATGGCACGGACAATGAAAGCATGAAACGCATGGTGAGTAGTTATGGTGGCATGTTTTCCTACCTCAATACCAAGGACTGTGAGGAAGTCTCAGACATGATCGCTCAAGGAAACAATGAGGCCAAACGGGTCATGGACGCCATGGTTTATCAAATCGCCAAAGAAATTGGGGCACTTTATGCCACGACCAAAGGCGACCTTGATGCCATTTTACTTACAGGTGGGCTCGCGTATAATCAAGACGTCATTCAACCTTTGATTGAAATGATTGATCATATTTCAGACATTCATCTATATCCAGGCGAGAATGAACTCGAAGCCCTAGCTTACAATATGCACGCCTTTTTACAAGGAACCATTGACGCAAAAGAGTACTAATTATTAGGCCCTTCGGGGCCTTTTATATTTGAAAATTCCACCTATATTCAAGCGAGGTGATTGAATGAGTTATGGTTCGAAACCGAGAAAAATCGTAATTCTTATATTGATAATAGTGACGGCTTTATCTTTGACAAACATCATCAGCGATACCTATGCCACTCCTTTGATTGTCCTAAGTATCAGTATCCTTTTCTTTGTAATAGGGATTGAGCACATTCAGCACAATCATTACCAAAAGGCCAAGCTATTTATTGCACTAGGGTTAGCATTGTGTGCGGTGTCTGTCATTCTTTTCCTCATTGGAGTGAATCTTTAAAGAAAAACAAGCGAGTTACCTTTATTATTGGGTGAGGTGATTGTATGAAACCATGTTTGCTATGTCACAAACCCTTTATCCCAAGACAAACCTTCGAGACACTTTTCACAGTCGATCGAATATGTCAGTCCTGCAAACTCGCACTTAAAAGACCCATGATGGAAAATCATGTGCCTTTGAAGCAAAACGTCTTGATGGTATTCACTTTCGAGGCGAAGGAAAACGAAGCTTTCCTCACCACCCTCTTCACACGCATTGCAAAAGAAAATATTTGGGTATTGTTTTATGAAGAAATCAAAGAACAAGACACAGAAGTTTGGCGTCTGCTTAAAACACTTATGAGGCCATTTATAATATTTCACAGTGACTTCATGACCATGGATGTACTTCAAAATGTGGAAGGAAGACTAGAGAATGAAATATAAATTTAATGGTTTCATTGGAAGAGACCCCGGATAATTGTGTTATACTATAAGTACAAATGAATAAGGAGATGATTCTAATGATCGTAGAAGTCCGTGGAAAGAATAACTTCACAGTCACAGATGCAATCGAGAATTATGCCAAAGACAAACTTTCCAAATTGGAGAAGTTCTTCAAAGAAGAACTCGATGCGGTTGTAGTTTGCAAAACCTACAACGACCATCACAAGGTGGAAATCACCATCCCCACAAAGTATTACACCATGCGCGCAGAAGTTGGGGAAGAAGACATGTACGCCGCAATTGATCTTGCAATTGATAAATTGGAACGTCAAATTCGCAAAAATAAAACAAAAATCAACCGCAGCCTTCGAAAAAAAGAAGGAGTATCCGATCTCTTCGATGAAGAAGTAGATTTAGAAGCTCTTGAAAGAGAACTTGTCGGTAAACCGGTTCGTCGAAAAGCCCTTGAACCTAACGAAATGACCACCGAAGAAGCCATTACTGCGATGGAAATGCTGGGTCATGATTTTTATATCTTTAGAGACTCAGATAGCAAAGGAATCCATGTTTTGTACTTAAGAAATGACGGAGATTACGCTGTCATCGAAACCAAATAATTTAAAAAAATGCGCTTAAGCGCATTTTTTTTGCTTGTGGGCCTCAATTGGTTTTATAAAAGAGGTGATTATGGTATTATAGTTATGAGAAAAAAGAGGTGAGCAGCATGTTGAAAAAACTATTAAATCCCGGTAGAAGACAGCTTAAACCGCTAAGGAAATTTGCGGACGAAGTTATTGAACTACATGAAGAAATAAAAAGCCTTAGTGATGAAGCGTTGAAAGCAAAAACTGAAACATTTAAAGAACGTTTCAGAAACGGCGAAACCCTTGAAGAATTGAAAAGAGAAGCTTTTGCAGTAGTTAGAGAAGCATCCATACGCGTCACTGGTATGACGCCTTTTAAGGTACAAGTAATGGGGGCTGATGTCATACACGAGGGCAACATCGCAGAGATGAAAACCGGTGAAGGGAAAACCCTCACTGCAGTTATGCCAGCCTATTTGAACGCTTTGAGTGGTGATGGGGTCCACATCGTTACGGTCAATGAATATCTGGCCAGTCGTGAACTCGAAAGCGAAATCGGGGATCTTTTCAGGTTCCTCGGTCTTAGCGTGGGTGTCAACACACGTGACTTGACAAAACAAGAGAAAAAAGACGCCTACATGTGTGATATTATTTATTCGACTAACAATGAACTTGGATTTGATTATCTAAGAGATCATATGGTTGTGCATAAGGAAGACATGGTTCAAAGAAAACTTTCCTATGCCATCATTGATGAGGTTGACAGCATCTTAATTGATGAAGCGAGGACTCCCCTTATTATTTCAGGAGGTGCCAAGCAGACCGCCAATTTATATCTACAGGCACAAGCCTTTGTGCATACTTTAAATGAAGATGATTACGAAATAGATATCAAAAGCAAACATGTTACATTAACTGAAGACGGTATTAAAAAAGCGGAAAGACACTTCGCTGTCACTAACCTCTATGATCTTCAACACGTGTCTTTAGTGCATCATATCAACAATGCTATTAAGGCGAACTACACCATGGAACGCGATGTTGATTACGTTGTTCAAGATAATGCAGTCGTCATCGTTGACCAGTTCACCGGGCGACTCATGCACGGAAGACAGTTTTCCGAAGGGGTTCACCAAGCACTAGAAGCCAAAGAAGGTGTCGAGATCAAAAAAGAAACTTCGACCCTTGCAACCATCACGTTTCAAAACTTCTTCCGCATGTATGAAAAGCTTGCAGGTATGACTGGTACTGCCAAAACCGAAGAAGAAGAATTCAAAAACATCTACAATATGCTTGTCGTTCAGATTCCTACCAACGAACCAGTTATTCGCATTGATGACAACGACGTCATCTATGCAACCTTGGAAGAAAAATACAAAGCGTTGGCCGATGAAATAGACGGCCGTTATAAAAAGGGCCAGCCGATGCTTGTAGGAACCGTAGCAATAGAAAGCAGTGAACGCTTGAGTCTACTTTTGAAAAAACGGGGTGTTAAACACAACGTTTTGAATGCGAAACAGCACGAAAGAGAAGCGGAAATCATTGAAAATGCCGGTAAGAAATTTGCCGTGACCATTGCGACCAACATGGCGGGACGGGGAACCGATATCAAACTCGGAGAGGGTGTCATCGACCTTGGCGGCCTTGCGGTCATCGGGACTGAGAGGCATGAGGCCAGGCGCATCGACAACCAGTTGAGAGGCCGCAGTGGACGCCAGGGAGACCCCGGCTATTCCAAGTTTTTTTTATCGGGTGATGACGAACTTGTCAAACGTTTTGGTGGCGACCGTTTCAAAAAACAACTTGAAGCACTCATGAGTGCACGTGGTAAGGATGATAACCGCCCGGTAAGCTATAAAATATTCTCTCGTTTCATTAAACGTGCTCAGCGTCAGATTGAGGGAAACAACTACGATCGCCGTAAAACCGTCCTTCAATATGACGAGATTCTAAGAAAACAACGCGAAGTCATCTATGGGCAACGCCGTGATATTCTGACCAAGGACACAATAGAAGATGTGGTCAACCCCATCGCTAAACGCTACCTTGACCGGGCTGTAGAAGAACACACAGACGCTGAAAATAAAACCAATCCTGTGGATATCGAGGCCCTTTACGAAGCCATGGATGGGCGCATCATTAGTCCAGGCCTTTTGAGCAAAGACGACCTGTCACAAGACAGTGAAGAATGTAAGACCGTTCTTAAGACGTTGCTTGAACAAACCTTCAACGAGAAACGTGAGGAATTCGGGGAGAAGAACTTTAACGAATTTTTGAAAGTCGTGGTTTTACGCGTCGTAGATACTTACTGGGTACAGCACATTGACCAAATGAGTGAACTGAGACAATCCATAGGCCTTAGAAGTTATGGACAACAAAATCCGCTTCATGAATACCAGGAAATCGGGTTCAACATGTTTGAAGACATGATTGCAAGTATAGACCACGACGTGACGCGCTATATCTTCCGCGCCAGAATCCGAGAAAATCTTAAAAGGGTTCAGGTCGCAAAACCCACAAAAACATCATCAGGCAAAGAAGAACAAACTAAGAAAAAACCTGTTCGCGTTAAAAAAGTCGGACGAAACGACCCTTGCCCTTGTGGCAGTGGGAAGAAGTACAAACATTGTCACGGCCGTTAAAATTTGAGGTGAAACCATGGAACTCCATGAAATAAAAACACGACGAGCGTCGATTGATTCAAAATTAATAGAATTGCGTGAGATGCTGGATATTGATGCTCTTAAACGTCAAATCGATGCGATTGAAAAAGACACTTATAAAAATGATTTTTGGGAAAACCATAATCAAGCTCAAAAGACGATACGAAAACTCAAAACACTTAGAAACAAATACAATGCCTACAAAGACTTAGAAGATAAGCTCGAAAACATCGATTTGGGTCTTGAACTCATTGAAATGGGGGAAGATGCGCCTTCCTTAGAAGATGACTTGTCTTCACTTGAACAAACGCTCGAGTCTTTTGAAACCATGGTTTATCTCTCTGATAGGAACGATGACTTGAACGCCATCATAGAAATTCATCCCGGTGCAGGGGGCACAGAGTCCCACGACTGGGCTGAGATGCTTTACAGAATGTATTTCCGTTACGCTGAAAACAAGGGATTCACCGTTCTTGTCAACGATTATCAGTCCGGGGGTGAGGCAGGCATCAAGAGTGCCACTCTCAGCATTTCTGGTGACTACGCATTCGGCCTTCTCAAAGCCGAACGCGGAGTCCACAGACTTGTACGGATTTCACCTTTTGATGCCTCGGGTCGCAGGCATACAAGCTTTGCGAGTGTGAATGTGGTGCCTGAGGTTGATGATACAATCGATATAGAAATCAAGGACAATGACCTCAAGATCGATACCTTCCGTTCAAGCGGCGCCGGGGGTCAAAGCGTCAACACCACAGACTCAGCCGTGCGGATTACCCATTTGCCCACCAATATGGTGGTCAGCTGTCAAAATGAGCGCTCCCAGATCAAAAACCGTGAGCAGGCCCTCAAGATACTCAAAGGAAAACTGTATCAAAGGGAACTTGAAAAACAACAAGAAGCACTCAACGCCGAACGCAACAGCGATACGTCAAATGCATTCGGTTCGCAAATCCGCTCTTATGTTTTGCATCCCTATACCATGGTCAAGGACCATAGAACTAATGAAGAGATGGGCAATACAACCAAAGTACTAGACGGTGAGATTGATCCATTCATCCGTGCGTATTTGAGATTGCTTACTAAGGAGGCTAGGGCCAATGAAAACATCACTTAATATGCATTCATTGATAGAACGCTACGTCTATATCTCCATCGGCATCCTGCTTATGGTCATCGGCTTTTATTACTTCATTTTGCCTGCACAGCTGGTCATCGGTGGGGTGAGTGGGGTCGGCGTATTGTTCACTGAACTCTTCGATGTTCCTGTGTCACTAGTCGTATTGATTCTCAATATCATTTTGCTTGGACTTGGCTGGCTTATGCTTGGGCGCAAGTCTTTTATAAGAAGCATTTACGGATCACTGTTGTTTCCGTTTTTGATCTTTATGTTTGAAACATTTTCCCCAGCTCTTAACATGCCAGACGACTATTTGATTTACGTAACGTTCGGCGGGTTCTTTTTGGGACTTGGATTTGGGGTCGTTATCAAATTCGGCGGCACCAGCGGCGGCACGGATATCCCCATCAAAATACTGAACCGATATCTCGATTTTCCGCTTAGTTTATCCATTTATTTGGTGGATGGCCTTATCATCCTCTCAGGAGTCGTCGCATTCTACGCAGACAGTGGTCTCTCACTGGGACTTTACGCAGTGCTCACCACAGTTATTGCGGGCAAAGTGGCGGATTTTGTGGTTGCGGGGTCGAATACCCTTAAAGCCGTTCACATCATCACCGACCACCCCAGACGCATCAAACGCCTTATATACGAACGTATTGACCGTGGGGTTAGTCTTGTTCCCATTGAAGGTGGCTACCATGAAAATGAAAAAATCATGCTTATTTCCATCATTACCAAGGACGAATACTATACAATAAAGAACATCATCGCAAAAGAAGATCCGAAAGCTTTTGTGTTTGCAAGCCCGGCAACGGAAATTCAGGGCGATTTTCCCAAACGGTTGGAGGACTGAAAATTATGAATAAACGGTTTGTATTAATCATTGCGTTGTTACTTGGTGTACTTAGTCTTTCTGCGTGCACCATCCCATCATTTTCTGGAAATGGTGAAACAAGTGATTATGAAGCCATCTTCGAAGAAACCATGGATGCCTTAAATGAAAGTCATTATAAAGAACCCTCGCGTGATGATCTATATCAAGGGGCCATCAGAGGCATGTTCGATGCCCTTGATGATCCTTATTCACAGTATTTTTCCCAAGAAGAATACCAACAGTTCCATGATGGGTTGTCCGAGTCGTTCACAGGCATCGGAGTGAGCGTGGAAAACGTGGATGGGACAGTCGTCATTCGTAAAGTATGGGATGATTCCCCCGCCCAAGAAGCGGGACTCCAACCAGGGGATGCCATTACCCATATCTACGGAGAATCCTATGAAAACAAGAGTTATTATGAAACTGTCGCTGACGTCCAAGGAGAAGAAGGGACAACCGTGGAAATCGGCGTATCAAGAGTTGGAGTAAGAGACACCATCACCTTTGAAATAGTCCGCGAAGAAATTGACAATCCTACCGTGGTTGCCAATCTAATAGAGTACGAGGAAATGACCATCGGTGTCATTGAAGTCCATAGTTTTGGAAGCCTTACTTTCAACAAATTCGAGACAGCAATCAATGACTTTGAGGAAAGTGGCATTGACGGGCTCGTCGTAGATTTAAGAGACAATGGAGGTGGGTATTTGAGGACCGTTGATAAAATGCTTGACCTATTTCTCAGTGAAGGAGACAAGCCGATGTTCACCATCGAACAGCGCATTGACGGCGAATGGGTGACCCAGCCCTATGAAGCTTCACCTAGCGTTCAAAAACCCTACGATATTTTGACAATCGTCAATGACTTCTCTGCAAGTGCCTCAGAAGTGTTTGCGGCTGGTATGAAAGAAAAAGGTGGTTATGACGTTCTAGGAATAGACACATTTGGAAAAGGTACTATGCAGTCATCACAAAGTTTAAAACCTTACAGTGAAGACGAACTTCATATCTCAAGAGGCCGTTGGCTTACGCCAAACGGTAACTGGGTCGATCCCACTATGGGCGATATTAAAGCCATAAGCCCGACCATCCGTGTAGAACAAAATCCGCTATTTCGCGGGTATAACGTTTACTTGATCGAAGGCGAAACTCTAGAATTCGACAGTGTTTCACCACGCATTGAAAACGCTCAGAGAATTTTAAACACACTTGGCAATGACTTGAGGACCGACGGGTATTTCGACGATGAAACCACGACCGCCGTCGAGGCCTTTCAAAGTGAAAACAGCCTGGAAGTAAGTAGGGTCATCGACGCGCCCACAGCCTCTAAGTTGTCAGAATACTTCTATGAGTACCGTACAAACAAGGCCAATGACTTTCAATACCAGGCGGCGCTCGATTACTTCTTGAATGATTAAAATCACGAAACTTGAAGCGTCGGGAAAACTATATACACTGTCCATTGAATCTGAAGATGGGGTAGAAACATTAAAGGTGCACCAAGATATCTTGGTGCGACATCTTCTTTTCAGCAAGAAAACGCTCACTGAAAATCAACTGAAAACAGTGAAGAAAGAAAACGCTTCCGCGATACTTGTCGACAAAGCGCTCACCTATCTTTCTCATAAGGATTATTCAAAAGCGGGACTTAGAAATAAACTCGCCCCGCACGGAGAAAAAGAAACCGTTGAAGACACCATTCGTAGCCTAGAACACATAGGGTATTTGAATGAAGACAAGGCGCTTAGACATTTAATCGACGCCATGTGGGAATATTCTTTGAAAGGGCCGAAGGCCATAAAAGACAAGGCTTTAAAAGAGAAATTCTCTGAAAGCGCCATAGACGCTCTTTTGAGTGTATATGGCGAGGAACTACTCGAAAAAAGACTGAAACGATTTATTGAAAAAATTCGGCCACGCTATGACAAATACCCCAAAAGAAAAATCAAGGAAAAACTTCTCAGACAATGTATCACCAATGGGTATGACATGGATTCGACCAGGTCGATGATTGAACAGGCTTTGACCAATGTGAACCATGAAGAAAAAGAGAATGCTCTACTTGAAAAACGGATACAAAAAATCAAGGATGCCTTTGATTTAAACGATTTTAAGAGCAAAGGAAAACTGATTCAAAAACTTTTGCGCGAAGGGTTCAATTACGAAGCCGTCAAAGCAAAACTGAAATGAGGAATTGTCATGAAAAAATTTCCAGCGGATACGATGTATTACTTTCACAATGGTGAACTCACCAATGCCTATGACTATTTTGGAGCGCATCTCATCAAGGAAAAAGGGATCATTACCAAAACGCGTTTCACCGTGTATGCGCCCAGTGCAAAAGCGGTGCATGTCATCGGTAGTTTCAATGATTACACCCCCCACTCCGATTCCTTGGAAAAAATAGACGATGGGGGAATATGGCAACTCATCATACCTGAAAACCTGAAAGACATGCCCTATAAGTTCATTATTGAATCCGCTTCTGGAGAATGGCTTTATAAAAGCGATCCTTATGGGGTTTATCACGCCATGCGTCCCGACACGAATTCCATCGTGGTCGACAAAGACGTCTATAAGTGGAGTGATAGTGCCTTCATGAAACAAAGAAAGCACATCTCACCTTATGACAAACCGATGAATATTTATGAACTTCATATAGGGACTTGGATGCAAAAACCCGGCGGAGCCTTCCATACGTACAGTGAACTCGTCGATCATCTTATTCCTTATCTTAAAAAGAATTATTACACCCATGTGGAACTTATGCCTATCATTGAACATCCCTTCGATGGGTCATGGGGGTATCAGGCGACTGGTTTTTACGCGGTCACCTCACGGTATGGCAGCATTGGTGATTTCAAATACTTTGTGGATCAATGCCACCAAAACAACATTCGGGTGATGCTGGACTGGGTGCCCTCTCACGTGTGCAAGGACGCCCACGGACTTCACATGTTTGATGGGAGTCCGCTTTACGAATATGAAGATTCAGCGCTTCGTGAAAACGCAGGGTGGGGCACTGTGAACCTTGATCTTGGCAAAGGCGTGACTCAGAGCTTCTTGATATCATCGACACTTTATTTCATGCGTGAATTCCACATAGACGGATTTAGAGTGGACGCCGTATCCAATATTTTTTATTACCACGGTGACGCCTCACAAGGTGAAAGCGAAGGCGGGCTTCAGTTCCTTAAAAAACTTAGTAAGACAGTTTTCGCCTACCATCCGCATGCCCTTTTAATCGCCGAGGATTCAAGTGCTTACCCCAAAGTGACCCACCCTCTTGAACATGGAGGCGTAGGCTTCAACTACAAATGGAACATGGGGTGGATGAACGACACGCTCAAATATTTTAAACTTGACCCAATCCACAGAAAGTACCACCATGATTACATGACATTTTCTTTGATGTATGCTTTTAGTGAAAACTACATCCTGCCCTTATCCCACGATGAAGTCGTGCACGGGAAAAAATCTTTAGTAGACAAAATGCCGGGTGATTACTGGCAGAAATTTGCAAATTACCGTGCCTTGATAGGGTATTTGCATACCCATCCGGGTAAATCCTTGATGTTCATGGGCGGGGAATTCGCTCAGATGCACGAATGGAAAGATTACACTGAACTTGACTGGCATTTGTTAAAATACCCCATGCATGATGCTGCAAGACGCTTCAACCAGGATATGAACAAGCTATCAACTGAAGAAGGTGCCTTGTACGAACTCGACCACAATCCTGATGGGTTCAAATGGATTGATGCTGAGAACAGAGATTATTCGATTTTCAGTTATGCCCGGTTTGCGAAAGACAAAAAGACCCATGTCGTAGTCGTCTTGAATATGACACCTTCCGTTCATCACGATTTTAGAGTCGGTGTCCCGAACACAGGGTATTATAACGAACTTATCAACAGTGATTACGCGATGTATGGAGGATCAGATATTTACAATGGCCTCCCCCTTGAAACTGAAAATATTCCGATGCACGGATTCAAACAGTCTTTAAGAATGGAAGTCTCTCCCTTGTCTGTGACCATTCTAAAATGGGATGTTCGTGATGAAAACTAGAGCGGTAGCCATGGTGCTTGTAGGCGGGCGAGGCTCACGCTTGTATCCCATTACTAAGAGAAAGGCAAAACCGGCGGTAAGTTTTGGAGGTAAATTCAAACTTGTGGATTTCGTCCTCTCAAATTTGACAAATGCCCACTTTACGGCAGTGGGCCTCGTCACGCAGTATGAACCCTACAGTCTGATGAATTACATTCAACATGGTGCCACGTGGGATTTAGATTTACCCGATGGCGGCATTCATTTTCTTACACCTTACACTTCATATGAAGGGGAACGTTGGCAAAAAGGCACGGCTCACGCTGTGCGCCAACACCAATACTTCATTGATCACTACAACCCTGAGTACGTTTTGATACTTTCAGGCGATCACATCTACAAGATGGATTACAACGAGCTGATTGATGCCCATGAAGCAAGCAAGGCCGACTTGACCCTCGGGGTGTTTACCCCAAACGATTCTTTGGAACGCTATGGTGTAGTCAATAGTGATGATCAGGGGAAAGTCACTGAGTTTGAAGAAAAACCGAGTGTCGCAAAGGACAACGCCTATGCGTCCATGGGGGTCTATGTGTTCAATAAGGACTGCCTTAAAACTATTTTGAACGAAGCCAGTGAAGAAGAATTTGATTTTGGTAAAGACGTAATTCCAAATGCCTTGAAGGCCCGCTATGATGTGAGAACTTATCATTTCAAAGGATATTTCAGAGACGTAGGGACCATCGAAAATCTTTATCAGACCAATATGGATTTGCTTGATCATCCGGAATATTTAAAGCTCAACGATTATAAAAGCTTGCCCCTGTTCACGCGTTCAAGCGATATGCCACCCCATCACGTCATGCGTCATGATTTGATCGAACAAAGCCTGATAAGTGATGGGTGTCTTGTAAGTGGGACAATCAAGCATTCGATTCTCTCAAACGGAGTCACGATTAAAGAGGATGCGCATGTCGAGAATTCTCTTGTTTTTTCCAATGCGGTTGTTGGGGAACATTCAATCCTTAAAAACGCGATTGTACTAGAAGACACCATCATTTTGCCCAATACGGAGCTAATCTTTGATGAAGTGACAGTCATTGACAATGAAACCCTGTGGGCGCTAGGAGGGGACGTCAATGATTGATCTGCTTGTAGTCATCGATGCTTCACACCGTGATGCCTTTGACAAACTCACGTTGCACAGAACCCCCGGGGCTTTGCCTTTTGCGGGAAAATACCGACTCATTGACTTTACGCTTTCAAACATCAAAAATGCCGGTGTCATCAACGTAGCCATCTTTCCTCTTGGAAATTACCGTTCCATGCAAGACCACGTAGGTAGTGGAAAACGGTGGAACCTCGATAGAAGAAACGATGGGTTGTTCATCCTTCCTCCTAAAAACAGACTTTTGAGAAGCGAAGACATGCTTTCGTTTCAACGAATGCATGAACATATTGAATACTTCAAAAGAAGCCCGCAAAAATATGTGATGATTACGCCTCCGTCCATCGTATGGAACGTTGATCTCAAAAAGCTTGTCGATGCCCACATTGAAGCTGGGGCAGACATCAGCGAAGTCATGCACGGCGGAAAACGTCTTAAAACTTTCATTATTGAAAGAAAATTATTGCTTGATTACATTCTAGAATACGATATGGTTCCCTATAAGACCCTTAAGGATCTTGTGTTGAATCCTAAAATCAACAAGCATATGATTGAACACACAGGCTACACCATCATAATCAATAACCCTTATACCTACCTTAAATGCAACTTAGACATGTTAAAATTTGAAATTGGAAGTACCATATTCTCCAATGACGCTCCAATCATCTCAAAAGAAAAACCCGCACCGCCCGCATTTTATGGAAATCATGCATTGATCATGAACAGTATGGTCGCAAGCGGGTCTTTAATCTATGGACATATTGAAGACTCCATCATCGGACGTGACACCATCATCCAAAAGAAAAGTGTCGTCAAAAACAGCGTCATTATGAACAACAGTGTCATCGAAGAAGGCGTCCAACTCAACAACGTCATCTTGGACAAAGGGACCGTTGTCAAAAAGAACACAGTGTTAGAAGGCTCACAAATCACCCCGTTCGTAACACAAAAAGAACAAATCATCACAGACCACAGTGGTCTCAAAGTACTCATGGTCGCTAGTGAAGTCCATCCTTACGCTAAAACCGGAGGGCTTGCCGATATTACCGGTGGCCTTTCTCGCGCCTTGTCCAAAAGAGGCATCGATGTTAGTGTGGTCATTCCCCTTTATAAAAGCGTCAAAGACAACTACCATGAAAGCTATCAGCTTCTTACGACGCATACTGTGCACTATAAAGGTGAAAGACGGGAAGTCAGAATCCATGTCCTTTACAAAAACAAGGTCAAATACTATTTTCTTGAAAACTTTAAATACTTTGAGAGACCGAAACTCTACGGTTATGAAGACGATTGCGAACGCTATGCGTTTTTCAATATTGCCTTAGAAGAAATCATGGACTCGCTTGACGCGTTCGATCTGCTTCACCTTCATGACTGGCAGGCAGCACTCATGCCAGCCCTCATGAAAGTGAAAAGAGCTCATCCTCTTAAAACCGTACTTACCATCCACAACATTGATTATCAGGGGATATGCAGCCCCGACGTGTTGTCAAATCGCTTTAAACACTTTGAAAGCGCCACGCTGAATTTCCTTGAAATCGGAATTGCGGAAGCTACGCGCATCACCACAGTCTCCCCTACTTATCGCGAAGAGTTGAGGCATGAATACTACGCAAAAAACCTTACGTATTCCCTCTCCAGGCGCGACCGTGATTTTTATGGCATCTTAAACGGGCTCTCAAACAAACACCGGCCCACAAATGACCCTCTCATTTTATCTCAATACGATGCGAACGACACGTTTGCCAAAACAGAGAATAAGCTCTTTCTTCAAAAGAAAATGAAACTTTTCATGGGAGTGAACTGTTTCGTAGTAGCGATGGTCAGCCGCATTACTGAACAAAAGGGATTTAATCTTGTAGTGGAGGCTTTGGATGGATTTCTAAGTAAACACGACAATGTCCAGTTCGTCCTGCTTGGGACCGGGGACAAGACCCTGATCGAACAACTAAAACAGTTGCGAGAAGCCCATCCGAAACAAGTCAGTTTGAATATCGGCTATGACTCCACAGTGCCCAACTATTTATACGCAGGTGCAGATTTGTTCTTGATGCCTTCAAGGGTCGAACCGTGTGGCCTCTCTCAGATGATTGCGATGCGCTATGGAACCCTTCCTTTGGTGCACAAGACCGGTGGACTTGCCGATAGTGTAGAGCCTTTCGATCCGATTTCTAAACAAGGCACAGGGTTCATGTTCGATAATTTCGAAGCCGAAGTCCTTGAAAATACGCTTGAAAGTGCTTATTATGTGTACTTGGAGGAAAAAGATGTATGGAAAAAAATGATCAAACGTGCTATGCAAACGGACTTCAGTCTTGATACTCAAGCTCAAAAAATGCTTGAAATCTATCAAACGCTGTTCAATAAATTATGATATTTAGAAAGGAGCTGACGGATTCGTCCGTCTTAAACTTATGACTAATACATTCAAAGAAAAAGCAGTATTCAAAGAAACCTTTAAAGAGCGTCTTCACGACCACTACCTTGTCAATTTGGAGGATTCTTCACCAAGGCAACGCTACCACGCCCTAGGTGAAATAGTCTTCGAAGAAATCGCAGATACATGGGTGGAACACAAGAACTTTCTTGCAAAGAACACACCGAGAACATTGCATTATTTCTCCATGGAATTTCTGATGGGACGCCTCATTACAAACAATTTAGAAAACCTTGGACTCAGAAAATTTACAGAAGATGCCTTCAAGGATTTGGGGCTCGACCTCTATGAAATCGAGCACTATGAAGTCGATGCTGGCCTTGGGAACGGTGGCCTTGGAAGACTTGCGGCCTGTTTCCTCGATTCCATCGCTTCTTTGGGCCTCGCAGGACACGGAAACGGCATCCGTTACCGCTATGGGTTCTTTGAGCAGGAATTTAAAGATGGATTTCAAGTTGAAAAGCCCGATGACTGGCTCAAAAACCGCTATGTATGGGAAATTCGTCAGGAAGAAGAAGCCATTGAAATTCCTTTTGGAGGCCATGTCAACCATGAAAGCGGCGAAGCCGTGCACACCCCTTCAGAGAAAATCCTTGCGGTGCCCTACGACGTACCTATAGTCGGAAACGACAACGGTGTTGTCAACCATTTACGCCTTTGGAGTGCCGAGCCAACAGACTTCTATCCTGAAGGGACACATCCTTTTGTTCATGAAAGTGAAGTCCGCCAAATCTCCGGATTCCTCTATCCCGATGACACTACACGCGAGGGCAAAGTGCTGAGAATCAAACAACAGTACTTCTTCAGTGCCGCTGGCGTACGCGATATCATCAAAAAGCATCTCGAAGTTTATGATACACTCGATAACTTTGCGGACAAACACGTCCTTCAAATCAACGATACCCATCCGGCCTTAATCATCCCAGAAATGATGAGATTGCTTGTGGATGAATACAAATACAGCTGGGACGATGCGTGGGCGATGACACAAAAAACCTGTGCCTACACCAACCATACGATTTTGGCGGAAGCTCTCGAAAAATGGCCCATCGATATCATCCAACCAGTTCTTCCAAGAATCTTTCAAATCATCGAAGAAATCGACAGACGGTTCCGACTGCATCTTGATAGCGTCCACGGGGACAATCATGACTTGAAAGAATCACTCGCAATCGTCAGTGAAGGCGTCGTACGTATGGCCCATCTTTCAATCGTAGGCTCGTTCAGCGTCAACGGGGTTGCGGCCTTGCACACGAGCATTCTCAAAAATTACGAGATGAAAGATTTCTACAATCTTTATCCGAACAAATTCAACAATAAAACCAACGGCATTACTCATCGCCGCTGGCTCAAACACATAAATAAAGAACTCTCAAGTATGCTTGATTTGGTATCTGATAATTGGGTCAAGAAACCAGTGGAACTGGAAAAACTTATGGCCAAAGTGGATGACGAGAAGACTCATGAAGCCTTTATAAAAATGAAAAAAGCACATAAGGAAACATTGCGTGCACGCATTAAAGAAGAACAAGGAATCGACATCGATCCTGATTCCATCTTTGATGTTCAAATCAAACGCATGCACGAATATAAACGCCAATTGATGAATGCGCTTCACATATTGATGGTTTACAACCGTCTTAAGCGTGACCCTGAGTACCGCGAGAACTATGTTCCACACACCTTTATCTTTGGGGCTAAAGCGGCAGCAGGGTATCATTTTGCCAAAAAGGTCATCAAACTGATTAACTCCATTGGTACGCGTATCAACGATGATCCTGACACCAAAGATTACCTGACAGTCGTTTTCGTAGAAAACTACAACGTTACCTATGCAGAACAAATTATCCCTGCGAGTGACATTTCCGAGCAAATATCAACCGCGTCAAAAGAAGCCAGCGGAACAGGCAACATGAAACTCATGATGAACGGATCACTTACGCTTGGTACGCTCGATGGTGCAAACGTTGAAATTGCAGACCTCGTGGGAAAAGACCACATAGAGATATTTGGAATGGACAGCGACGAAGTCAACCGTTTGTATGCAAAAGGCGACTACAACCCGAAAGTCTACTACGATGCCCATGACGACATTCGTGAAGCTGTCGATCAACTGACAAATGGCTTCTTCAATACAAGAAAGGGTTTGTTCAACGACATCAAGAATACCTTGCTATATGAGGACCGTTTTTTTGTGCTCAAAGACTTGAAAGCCTATCAGCAGGCGCACGAAAACTTGAATGAAGCCTATAAAAACCGACACGCATGGGTTAAAAGCGCCCTTGTCAATATCGCTAAGAGCGGCTATTTCTCAAGTGATCGCACCATTGAGAACTACGCCGATGACATTTGGAAAATCAAACCGATCAAATAACCAGGTACTTTATTTAGGAGGACGGCTTCATGGTTGAAACTAGAAGACTCACAACCCTTGCAATTCTCTCGGCTCTAGGGGCCGTTCTCATGTTTTTTGAAATTCCTTATCTCATCATGGCCGTCGATGTATCAGACGTCGTTGTCCTCATAGCGTTCTTTCTCTTCTCCTGGCGAGAAGCGGCGTTCGTAGGCATCATGAAAGCCCTGGTGCACCTGCTTTTCAAAGGGGCGGTAGGCCCGATGGCGGTGGGTCAGATTACGGCCTTTATCGCATCCATCGCGTATGTGGTTGGGCTCAGTCTTACCATTCAACTGGGCATTCATAAAAAAAGCCTGCAATCCATCCTCACCATTTTAATGGTGACACTGATCATGACAGTGGCGAATTATTTCTTTATCACGCCTCTTTGGTTCGGGGCTCCGAGCGTTTGGCATCTAGGAATGGATATAAGCCCTTCAACATTTGGAATCAACGGGATTTCTGGAGGGTATTTGACAACCATCATCTTGGTCTATGTGCCGTTCAACATCATAAAAGGCAGTTTGGTGCTCGGCCTTTATACTATTATAAGGCGCGCTACGATTGCTTATTCGGAGTAGATTGAAAAATACAGTGTAAAATTTGTAAATAAGCCTAAGAATGGGTATCATGTACATAGAACATATAAGGAGGCATTTACGTTAATGAAATATGAAAATGAATTTTATGTCACAGGCGCCAAAGTCGGTAAACAGGCCCCACGTTTTGAGATGGAAGCAGTACTACCTAAGGGGACTGCAACAGAACGCTTTGGAAAAATCACGTTGGATGAATACTTGAGTGAAGACAAATGGGTTGTGCTTTATTTCTACCCGCTTGATTTCACATTCGTGTGTCCTACGGAAATCCAAAAGTTCAACAAACTCAATGAGAAATTTGAAGCGCTCGGCGCAAAACTCATCGCAGCGTCTACAGACAGCAAGTTCTCGCATCTTGCCTGGCAGGAACAAGGTGACCTCGGTGTCCTCAATCATGTGCACGCGAGTGACAACACCCACACAGTCAGTGAAGCATACGGTATTTTGGACGACGAACAAGGTGTTGCTTGGAGAGGAACATTCTTCATTGCTCCTGGTGGAACCCTCAAAGCCGCGCACGTCAACCACGGCGAAGCGGGTAGAAACGTAGACGAAGTTCTTCGTACCCTTGAAGTCCTTAAAAACGAAGCCGAAGGCAAATTGGTTCCATGTGGATGGAATCCCGGCGAAAAATTCCTCAACGATTAAGTATTTAAGCTGCACATTTGTGCAGCTTTTTTTTCGCCATAATTGAAAAAATATTTGATGGAGAGACAAATTTAAAAAAACCACGTCATGACAAATAAGCTATTTATAAAAGAAACGGATATTTATAAGCATTGTTTTTCCTTTATTGAGTGCATAACATGAAAAAAACCCTGGTGACCACGTCAATTGTTTGCGGTCAAATCAAGTTAAAAACATTGTGTTTAAGCGCCTCAACTCTTTTTAGAAAAAGCGGTTTTTTATTGAAAAAACAAAGGTAATAAGTTATAATACAAATGTTTTAAGAAGCTAAATAAAAAAGGGTGTGAATATTGTGAACAAGCGCTATTTGAAATGGTTGAACGAACCGACTCTCAACAAAACGCTTCTTGAGGAACTCAAGAATCTCTCTGAGAGTGAAATCGAGGAGGCGTTTTACAAGCATCTTGATTTCGGGACGGGCGGCATGCGCGGTGTCGTTGGCCCTGGTACGAACAGAATGAACATCTATACAGTGCGTAAAGCTGCACACGGATACGCGCGCTTTTTAATGAAATACTATGACAATGCGGCCTCAAGAGGCGTTGTGATTGCGCATGACAACAGACACAAAAGCGATGTATTCACAGAAGAATGCGTAGGCGTTTTGTCCAGTTTTGGCATTAAGACCTATGTATATGAAACTCTGCGTCCGACACCAATGCTTTCATATGGTGTAAGATACAAAGGGGCTGCAGGTGGCATCATGATTACGGCATCGCACAACCCCCCGGAATATAACGGCCTCAAAATGTATGACCATACAGGGTGCCAGCTCGTTCCTGATCAGGCCAAAAAGGTCATTGAGTATGTGAACAGCGTTGAAGATATGTTTGCGATTGAAGTTGTGCCTTATACCAAGGCGGTCGAACTTTCGCTTGTGGAAATTCTTGGTAAGGATGTGGATGATGTCTACATCAAAGACGTGCACAAAATTCAATTCAATGCGGACTATGCCAAGGAAATCAAAGTGGTCTTTACCCCCCTTCACGGAGCAAGTGCCACGGTGGCTACGCGGTCTTTAAAAGAAGCTGGGTACGATGTTTATCCGGTGGAAGAACAGATGGAACCAGACCCTGAATTCTCTACAGTTAAGAGTCCAAACCCTGAATACGAAAGTGCCTTTGAACTTGCAAAAGCCAAGGGTGATCAAGTAGGTGCAGATATTTTGATTGCGACCGATCCTGATGGAGATCGCCTCGGTGTCATGGCCAAACATGAAGGCAAGTGGCAATTTTTGACGGGAAATCAGACGGCAGCCATATTCACAGACTACATTCTGTGTCACAAGAAAAAAAATGGTACCTTGAGGCCTACGGAGAAATTTTTCCATACCATCGTCTCAAGTGAATTCGCCGCTACCATCGCGAGAAGCTTCGGCGTTGAAGTCGTCTCGACGCTTACTGGATTCAAATTCATCGGTGATCAGATGAACCGCCTTGAAACGGATGACGACTTCGCCTTTGCGTATGAAGAGTCTTATGGCTATATTCTCTCGCCAATTGTCAGAGACAAGGATTCACTGATGCCTTCATTGCTCATCAGTGAAATCGCAAATATGCTCAAAAAGGAAAGCAAAACGTTGATCGATTATCTAAACGAACTCTACGAAACCTTTGGTACCTTCAGAGACAAACCGAAATCAATCGTGTTGAAAGGCCGTGAGGGCAGTGAAACCATCAAAGCCATCATGACCGAACTAAGAAGTTATGAACCTAAGAGCCTTCTAGGGCGCAAACTCATAGCTAAAGAGGACTATCTTTATGGCACTAGAACAGTAAAAGGCGAGCAAAAACCGCTTGATTATCCTGAATCTAACGTCCTTAAATTCATTTTCGAAAATGACTACTGGTTTGTATTAAGACCAAGCGGTACTGAGCCGAAATTGAAATTGTATATGAACTTGAAAGCTTCGAGTATCAAGGAAGCGGATTTGGCGCTTAATGATCTGGAAAGCGCCATAATGAAAAAACTCGAAAAATTCGACATTTAAATATATGAGGTGAAACTATGATCAGCAAAGCCAGAAAAGTCAGTGACTACAAACAGCTGACCAAGGAACTCCCCACCTTGCGTTATGTGGACCCTGAACACGTTCATATAAACCTTACCACGGCCCGGTGTGAAAACTACACTTTGTCCAAGGAAAAAGGGGATTATGTCAAAATGGGAGAAATCATTGGAGAACGCTCCGGAGGCTTCTTCAAGCAACCGATTTATTCAACAGTCAGTGGCTATGTTAAAGATAAAAGAACCATGATTGATTCAACCGGCGTCGAAGTGGAATGTTTGACCATTAGAAACGATTTTCAAAATACCTATTGCACCACCATTACCGACCGCCCTGATAACTACATTCAAAACATGACGCAGGATGAAATGGTTGAAATCATCAAACAAAAAGCCATCGTCGGTCTTGGAGGAAGCGGGTTTCCTTCATATGTGAAACTGAGTACGGACAAAGACATTCACACCGTAGTTATCAACGCGGTGGAGTGTGAACCGTATCTTTCTAGTGACTACCGCTTAATCAAGGATAATCCCGAAGAAGTCTTCCACGGTCTTGAATACATCATGCAAGCAACAGGTGCGAAACGCGGCGTCATCGCTATCAAGAAAACAAAAAAAGAACTCATTGAAGTTCTTGAAAACGAACTTAAACGCTTCAAGGATAAGGACACCAGCATAGCCAAACTCAAAGACTACTACCCACAAGGGTGGGAAAACGAAACCTTTGAAAACGCCATCGGCATTAAGGTCCCTGTAGGCACTTTGCCAATGGAATACGGAATCCTCGGATTCAACGTATCGACCACAGCAGCCATATACGATGCCATCAAACACAACACGCCCATCTTGAAACGCCATCTTACTGTAAACGGGGATGCCATCAAATTTCCGCAAAACATCCGTGTAAGAGTCGGGACCAGTGTTGAAGACCTTATCAAACTCTCTGATGGCTACATTGAAGATGCAGGTGAGATAGAAATCATCATTGGAGGTCCGATGATGGGTAAAAGCGTACCAAGCGATAATGTGGTCGTCACGCCGACCACCACATCCGTCCTCGTGCTTAAGAATGTCGACTACAAAGAAGAACCATGTGTGCGTTGTGGTTCTTGTGTGTACAGCTGTCCCGTCGATATCTCTCCGGTACAGATCATGAATGCGGTCAAACGCTCCGACAAGAAATCCCTTGAAGATTTACAGGCCAACAAATGCATTGAATGTGGACTGTGCGCATATGTATGTACGTCCAAAATCCACGTAACCGACTATGTAAGGGAAGGAAAAAAACTGATTAGGTGATAGTATGGAAATAGTGACTAAGAACAGCCCGCACTTAAGACGTCCGAATGCTAGAGTAGTACGAATGATGCGCGACGTAAGCATTGCGCTTGCGCCGCTTGTCATTTTTGCGATCTATCAAAACGGACTAAGTGCCTTATTGATTTTACTCGTAGCCGTACTTTCAATGGTAGGCACCGAGTACCTTTATTATCAAGTGGTCGACGCCCTTGATAGAGCCAAGCATGAAGACCCTACAGAGAGTCTCAAAAAGCTTGATGATCTCAAGTATCAGAAAAAACGCAACAAGGAAAAAATGGAAAGCGAAAAGGATGTATTCAGCGAGGAATACTATAAAGCCTTTTTGGCTGAATACAAAGAAGAAGCTAAGCGACTTAAAGCCGTGGCCAAAGAAGAAGCCCGTGAATACGAGACTTCTGACAACCGATATTTTTCGCTCAACAACAAAAGTTTTACCGTCTATAACTTCTCCGTAATCACAAGCGGACTCATCTACGGACTCACCATGCCCGATCAAAGTCCCTTGTTGATTGTCGCGATTGGTGGGGTTGTTGGTGTTTTCCTTGCGAAACTGATTTTCGGTGGACTCGGTCAAAACATCTTCAACATCGCTGCGTTCGCCCGCGTGTTCGTCGTGCTTTCATTTGGAAGCGCGCTCGCCTACGAATCCTTTGTGGACGCTCAAGCTGGCGCAACTGCACTAGGTATCTTCTCTAACAACATGTTTGACGCAAGTGTGACCGATACGTATAGCTTTTGGACCATGTTCTCAGGCATCGGCCTTCCGGGCTCACTCGGTGAAACCAGTGCCCTGCTTATTTTATCAGGTGGCCTTTATCTTGCCTTGAGACGATCATTTGACTTCTTCATCCCCTTGACGTATATCGGTACGGTATTCTTGCTTGCGACCGCGGTCATGTTCCAACAAGATTTAGGCATTTGGTACCCACTCACCCACATCTTGAGCGGTGGACTTTTGTTTGGGGCGGTTTACATGGCCACAGACCCGATAAGCATCCCCGTTACAAGACCGGGTAGAATATACTTCGCCTTCGGCCTTGGTGTGGTGACGTTTGTCATCAGACTCTTCGGCAGTCTCCCAGAGGGGGTCGTATTCGCCATTCTCATCATGAATATGTTCGTACCATCCATCGATTATGCAAAATGGTCCCATACGCGTTTCAATTTCAAACGCTGTGCGATTTTCACACTGGTCGTAGCGCTAGCGGTCGCGGTCGTTTTAGGAGGAACTTATTATGCTTGAAAAACTTAAAATCGCTTTAGTGTTGCTCGTCATTGGTGCAATCAGTGGTGGCGCCATTTTCAGTGTCAACGATTTCACCGCGCCTATCATTGAAGAAAATCAATTGGCCGCACAATATGAAGATTACGTCGATATGTTCCCTAACATGAGTGTTAGCGACATGGAAGAAGAAACCATCGAAGACAATGAGTTCATCACCAAGAAAATCATCGTGTATGATGGCTCGGGTAATCAACTTGGTTTTATCTTTGAGGGGAAAGACGAAAACTCTCAAGGGTCAATCATAGTTCTCGTGGGGATTGAAGGCGGCATATTAAAAGACGTCATCATTTCTTCAACCACCAACACCCCGAACTACGTACAGGGCCTCAAAGATGATTATCTCCCCAATCTGCCAGGCCAGAGCATGGATTCCATCAGTTATGATTCAAGCACCGGCGCGACCATTACCTACAATTCCATTAAGTCGATTATCGATCAGGCTGTGCTTTATGTCGGGGAGGGGCCTGTTGTAGACCCTGAACTCGTTCAATATCAAACCCTCATTGAATCGGCAGACGCCTTCGAAATGTTCCTCAGATACAGTGATTTCAACTTTACCAACGAAAACACTATCTTTGATGGCGATGGCAACGTAGTCGCTTATGGCTTTGCGACTACTGTGAGTGATGAAACCGTGCGCTTGTTCACCGCACCTGATTCAACGTTCCTAGGAGCCGTTGCTATCAGCGAAGAAGCGGCGAGCAGCGTCGCAGACGCTATTGCGAGCCTTGATTCTTATAAAGGCACGATGCTTGCAGACATCGATGAAACAACCGTTCCGTCTCCCTTTAGCAACGCATTCACAGACATGAAAACCATCGTGATGGACTATGAGCGCATCAATGACGTTCGCATCAAGGAAGAAACCGTTCTTGATGAGAGTGACAGCATCATAGGATTCAAATACACCGGTTTCAAAGATGGTAATTCTGCTAACGCGAATGAGATCAGTGTCGAAGTGGATAGCGGTGGTACCATTACAGCCGTTGAACTCCTTAACCATTACGATACCCCAAGCTACGTCAGTGATTACATCGAGGCGAACCTCGCGAACTTCGTCGGTGAGACGCTCGATACCATCTATGAGGTCGACGCATCAGCCGATGACGCGTTTGCAGGGGCGACTAATACAGGTGAATCCATTGTGTCCCTCATGACAGCGGCACTTGAATATCACGGTAAACGTGCAGAATATGCTGAAATTTATCCTGATATGGTCGATTATGAACGCACGTTCGTCCAAGGGTTTAGCACCATTAAAAGCCGTATCTCTATTTTGGACGAAAGCGGCAGTGAAATCGGTGCACTCTATGAAGGATTCCACTACAACAGCATGGGATCTGTGAGTGTGCATGTAGGGATTAAAGAGGGATCCATCGTCAAAGTCACCATCCCGGCTCACAATAACACTGCAGGCTACGTAAACAACTTGGTAGAGACTTACCTTCCGAATCTAAATGGGCAATCCACATCCGATATTACTTATGACGCCAAAACGGGCGCAACCATCACATATGAAAGTATTCAAGACATTATCAACGAAGCGGTTCAATGCGAAAACGAAAGGGGCGATGAATAATCATGGCTAAAAAAGGCAATAAGAAAAAAGAACTTTCCCGCATAGCCAATTTGACCAAAGGATTCTTCAAGGAAAACCCCATATTCGTCTTCCTTCTTGGGATGTGTCCCGCGCTTGCGGTCACAAGCAGCATGGAAACCGGCCTTGGTATGGGCATCCTTGTAATCGTGGTGCTTACTTCGAGCAATATTGTCATATCGCTTATAAAGAACTTGATTCCCGAACAAGTCAGAGTCCCGTCGTTCATCGTCATCATCGCAACGTTCGTTACCATCATCGAGATGCTTACCCAGGCATTCGCACTCGATCTTTATAATGCACTCGGCATCTTCTTGCCACTGATCGTGGTCAACTGCTTAATTTTAGGTCGCGCTGAAGCATTTGCGTCCAAAAACGGACCAGTCGCCAGTGCGCTTGACGGACTTGGCATGGGAATCGGCTTCATGTTAGCACTTATATTGATTGGTTTTACGAGAGAAGTATTGGCTACGGGGGCTGTGGCCTATGGAGTTTATCTTCCCCTAGGCATTGAAGGCTCCCTTATCAACATCGATTCCTATGTGCTAAGCATGGACGTGTTCGTAGGCCCTGCCGGCGGCTTCATCGTCATCGGCCTTTGGCTCGCCATGTTCCAAGCCTTCTCTAATAGAAATACACGCAAAAAAGCAGACGCCCGCAAACGTTGGATTGAAGAGAAAAAACACCAAGCGGCTGAACGCAAACGCAAAAAAGCCATGAAAGAAGCAGGTGAAACATCATGAGTATAACCGTATTCTTTGTTGCCATCATTTCATCGATGCTCATCAACAACGTTATCCTGATGCGCTTCCTCGGAATATGCCCATTCCTAGGCGTATCCAAGAAGACAGAATCCGCAGTAGGAATGAGTGTGGCGGTCATGTTTGTCATGGTCATCGCATCCATCGTGACCTACTTGCTATACTACTATGTGTTAGAACCCAACAACATCACTTATATCTCAACTATCGCATTTATCTTAGTCATCGCTTCACTAGTTCAGCTTGTAGAGATGTTCATCAAAAAAGTGAGTAAAAAACTCTACAAATCGCTTGGAATCTATCTCCCGCTCATCACGACAAACTGTGCCATTCTCGGCGTGGTTGAATTAAATATTGCCAGTGGCTATCCTACTGACTACGGCGTACTACAAGGGCTTTTCGTCGCAAGTACAGCCGCGTTTGGCACCGCACTAGGCTTTGGACTTATCATCTTTGCGTTTTCGTCAATTCGTGAACGCCTTGATAGCGCAAATGTTCCTGAAGCTTGGAAAGGCGTACCGATTTCCTTAGTCATCGCCGGTATCATGGCACTTGCCTTCTTAGGCCTTGGAGGGATCGTTTAATGTGGTTAACCGTAGGCGTCATCGCCGCAATCGTCGTGCTTTACATCACCACATTCGCGATGAATAAAAACACCCCAGTACCTGAGGACTGCATTGAACTGATTGATGAAGCAGCCTGCAATGTCTGCAACAACTATTCATGTACACTCAAACAGGATATTTCAACAATCAAAGACGACATGAAAAAGCAAATCAAAACCGAAACACTGAAGGAGGGCAAATGATATGACAGCCGTATTGACACTCAGCATCTTAGGCGCTTTGCTCGCTCTTGGACTGGCTTTCGCCGCAGACTTGCTCGCTGTTGAACAAGACCCTCGCATCGAAGGTGTGGAAGAACGACTTCCAGGGATTAATTGTGGGGCGTGTGGGTACCCCGGATGTAACGCATTCGCCGAAGGCATCATCGAAGGCGAAGTAAAACATCTAGCCGACTGCAAACCAAGCACCAAGAAACACTACAATGCCATTTTAGAATACCTCAAGGACCATCCGAATAAGAATGGATCGGTCATCGACGTCAAGATATAATCAAAAGCCTCCAATTGGAGGCTTTTATTTTAAGTAAGCTGTAAGCGTTATCAAAATGAGTGGCCATATTTAAGCCTAATTGGACAGTCTTTTCAGTTGAAAAGGGGCCTTTAGAATGCTATAATACTTTGTGCTAATGAAGTACAAAACTTTATTGATGAAAGGTGAATAATAATGAAAAGAATTTACATGTTTGGAGAAGGCACACAAGACCAAAAAGCGCTTCTTGGCGGTAAAGGTGCCAACCTCTCTCAAATGAAGCGTCTTGGAATTCCCGTTCCTGCTGGGTTTACCATTACGACTGAAATGTGTAACAAGTACTACGAAAACGGTGGTAAGAACTCTCCTAAGCTTATCGATGACATCAAGACATATGTTGCTAAACTCGAAGAAGAAACCAATAAGCAATTCGGAGATCTTAAAGACCCACTTCTAGTATCCGTACGTAGCGGAGCTGCAATCAGCATGCCGGGTATGATGGACACCATCTTGAATCTCGGTCTTAACGATGACGTTGTAGAAGGTATGATTAAGAAAACCGACAATCCGCGTTTCGTAAATGATGCATATCGTCGTTTGATTCAAATGTTCGGGAACGTCGTTCTGGGCGTTGAAATGAAACTATTCGACTCTGTCGTTGAAGATCTTAAAGAAAAACAAGGCTATGATTTCGACGTAGAAATCACAGCAAAAGAATGGGAAGACGTTGTAAGCAAGTTCAAAGCCATTTATAAAGAGCAAGTCGGCGAAGCATTCCCTCAAGATCCAATGAAGCAACTCTACATGTCAGTAGACGCTGTATTCGGTAGTTGGGACACACCACGCGCCCGAATTTATCGTAAACACAACAATATTCCTGATGAACTTGGTACAGCCGTAAACGTTCAAGAAATGGTATTTGGTAACACTGGTGAAAACAGTGGAACCGGTGTACTCTTTACCCGTTCACCTAAGACTGGTGAAAACGCACTTTGGGGAGAATTCCTCTTCAACGCACAAGGTGAAGACATCGTGGCCGGTGTTCGTACACCGCTTGATCTTGAAACCGAACTTTCTGAAAAACGTCCTAAACTTTACCAGGAAATCCTAGACATCACAAACAAACTTGAAGCCCATTATAAAGATATGCAAGATATTGAATTCACCATCGAAGAAGGCACCCTTTTTATTCTGCAAACCCGTACTGGTAAACGCACGAGCCATGCGGCTGTAAAAATCGCCGTTGATCTTGAAAAAGACGGTATCATCACAAAAGAAGAAGCCATCAACCACGTAGATCCTGGACAAATCGACCAACTGCTTCACCCAATCTTTGAAGAAAGCGCGCTTGAAGAAGCGTCTGTCATTACGACAGGCCTCGCAGCCTCACCTGGTGCGGCTACAGGACGCATCGTCTTCAACAGTGAAAAAGCGTCTGAATGGAAAGAAAACGGCGAAAAAGTTCTTCTTTTCCGTAAAGAAACCAGTCCTGAAGATATCGAAGGCATGATTGCCGCTGAAGGATTCGTCACACAACTTGGCGGAATGACTTCACACGCTGCGGTTGTTGCCCGCGGAATGGGTAAAAGCTGTATTTCTGGTGCCGGCGACGTTGTCGTCAATGAAGACAAAGGCATTATGACCATCAAAGGTCAAGAATATAAAGAAGGCGACTTCTTCAGTATTGATGGATCAACAGGTAAAATCTTTACTGGTAAAATTGATACGAAACTCCCTGAATTCTCAGAAGAATTCCAAACCATCCTTGAATGGAGTAAAGCCGTTAAACGCCTAGGTGTCAAAGCCAATGCAGATAATGAGCGCGACGCATCTGTAGCCGCTAAATTTGGGGCTGAAGGCATCGGACTTACAAGAACTGAACATATGTTCTTCGAGGGTGACCGCATCACCAACATTCGTCAAATGATTATCGCCGAAAGCAAAGAAGAACGCGAAGCTGCTCTTGAAAAACTTCTTCCTCACCAACTTAAAGACTTCAAGGAAAACTTCAAAGTCATGGACGGCAAAACCGTAACCGTTCGTCTACTTGACCCACCACTTCATGAGTTCCTACCTGAAGAAAGCGAAGTCCCTGAAGTAGCCAAAAAACTTGGTGTCAGTGAAGAGCGTCTCACCCGCGCCATCACCAACTTGGCTGAATTCAACCCGATGCTTGGTCATCGTGGGTGCCGCTTAGCGATTACATACCCAGAAATCCTGGTTATGCAAGTCAAAGCCATCATCCAAGCAGCCATTGAAGTTCAAAAAGACGGCGTCAAAGTCAAACCTGAAATCATGGTGCCACTTGTCGCGTCCGTTGAAGAATTCAACTTCCTCAAACCTTACATCAATGAAACGGCCGATGCACTCATCAAAGAAGCGGGCGTCACTCTTGAATACCGCGTAGGTACAATGATCGAAACACCACGCGCAGCCCTAGTTGCTTCAGAAATTGCAGAAGTTGCTGATTTCTTCAGCTATGGGACAAATGACCTTACCCAAATGACATTCGGCTTCTCTCGTGACGACGCCGGACGCTTCCTCAAAGTCTATGATAAAGAAAGCATCTTCAAAAAAGATCCTTTCAAATCACTCGACCAAAAAGGCGTAGGCCAACTCGTTGAGATGGCTACCAAGAACGGTAAAGCCACCAAAAAAGACCTTATCGTAGGTATTTGTGGTGAACACGGAGGAGACCCATCAAGCATCATGTTCTTCGAAAAAGCAGGACTTGACTATGTATCTTGCTCACCTTACCGTGTACCGGTTGCAATCGTCGCTGCAGCACAAGCGAAACTTGCAAACAAATAAACACCATATTCAAAATGGCGGAGCTTAGGCTTCGCTATTTTTTTATGCCTTAAAGGCATACCTGCTAAAGGAAGAATAAAAGTATCTTGTGGTTTTTCTAGACCTTTTAACATGCTATACTTGAGTGGAGGTGAGTGTATGAGTTGGAAAGGTGCCTTGCAACCCATTAAAGAAAATCCGATGTTTAAAGACCTTCTCAAACGAGTGGATCATGTTTATAAAACTAAAACCGTCTATCCGCCTAAGGAGGCGCTGTTTAAAGCTCTTGAAATCACGCCATTTGAAAACGTCAAAATCGTTATTCTGGGGCAGGATCCCTACCACCAGCCTGATCAGGCGATGGGCCTTGCGTTCAGTGTGAACAGACATGTGAGAGTCCCGCCTTCTTTAAAGAATATTTACAAGGAGCTTTGCGATGATTTAGAAGCCCGAATTCCGAATCATGGAGACCTCACAAAGCTTGCAAAAGAAGGGGTATTGCTTCTTAATACCACGCTCAGTGTAGAAGAAGGCCGCCCGGGATCACACAAAAACATTGGGTGGGGCTGGTTCACCGACGAAGTCATCAAAGTGCTCTCCAATGATAAAACTCCAAAAGTGTTTTTACTGTGGGGCAATCATTCAATAAGCAAGGAATCTTTAATTGATGAGAAGACCCACTTGGTTTTGAAAGCGCCCCATCCCTCTCCCTTGTCAGTTTACAGAGGATTCTTCGGCTGCAAGCATTTTTCAAAGGCCAATCAATTTCTAAGAGAAAATGAAAGAGTACCGGTTTCTTTTGAAGTATGAGGCTTGCAAAGCTGCGCTTTTTTGATACAATGAATGCATCAGAGTAATCATCTTTGCGTCAAGTGTTACACCATGGGATGTCGGGTGTAAACGAACACATTATGTGGCGGTGAAGATGGTGCGTCCGCTGATCTTACTTTTTTGAGTAATTTTTGTGGACCTCTTAAACTATTTAGGAGGTTTTTTCAATGTCTAAAGATCATAATCATCTAAGAAACATCATTCTAGCTGGGTTGCTGGCGTCTATGAGCATTGTGCTCAAAATTTTTCTCAGTTTCACTACTTACGAACTGAGAATCTCATTTTATGAGATTCCTTTATTCATTGGTGGGATTGTTCTTGGACCGTTTCTCGCTGGGATTGCCGGGTTTGCGGTGGACTGGACGTATGTCATGGTGCACCCGTTTGCCTTTACGTTCAATCTGTTTACGCTTTCTGCCATGCTTTGGGGGATTGTACCGGGGCTTGTATTCCTAAAAAGAAAAGTCACTATGAGTAAAATTGCCTTTACCATCATCGGACTTAGTCTTTTAACTTTTATTCTCAATTCTGTTCAGCTTTATATTTTTTCAGGACCGGGCATGTTCGCTCAAGTACCAGCGCGGCTTTTAATCATGGGACTCAAGTGGCCGATCCAGATACCGGTCATCTATATCATTTATGAAAAAGCGGTCAAGCCGACCTTTCAAATGATTTTTGCGCAAAATCAGCGTTACTAAGTAGTGCATAAGAAAAGGACTTTCCACTTACTAAAATGGAAAGTCCTTTTTATTGATCAGTATCTTGTTTGAATGTAGGGGAGAAGCGATTCATTTTCACCTAGTGAATCGGTATTTTTAAGACTGGTAAAGGTATGTTCGCTTGGGTTGAATAGATGTGTGAGTATTTTGTATGTCAGATGCGCCCCTTCAAACATGGCGTCATTGTCGGCGCCGGCGGTGGTGATGAATGTCAGGGTATCCAATTTGGGTGCGACGTCACCGCGAGTGTGTTTTCCGTTATAGAGTGTCTGAAGTCTTGAAAGAAGTCTTACGACTTCGCTTGAGAGACTGCCGAAGTGCACAGGGGATACGATGATTAACGCATCAGCCTCGTCAAGCGCTTCGATAAAACGCGTGGCGCCGTCTTTGTCAAATATGCATCCGGGCATTCGCATGCATCGCTTGCAATCCGTACAAGGATGCATAGACATATCGTAGGCGGTGAACCGTTTTACGTGTTTAAGATCGATAAGTTCATGTGCAAGTCTCATGGAGAGGCTGTTTGTTTTTGGCGATCCGTTTAACAGAACGGTTTTATAGTTCATAGATTCTGACTTCGTTCGCATCAAGCCATACATGCATGTGCACGTCATTTGAGGCCAGACTTAGTGGTTTGCCTTCAAAATGCGTTGAATAAAGCAAAACTGTCTTGGTTAAATCATAGCCGAGAAGGGGAATTGGTTTTTTCATTTTGCTTTCGAAGTAAAAATCAGGGTTGAGGTTTGCTAGTACGATGAGTCGCTTTTTGCCTTTGGAATAAACGTAACCAATGAAGGTGCTACCTTCTTCAAAGACCGTGACGTTGTCCGCAGAAACGATTTGATTGAGCCACTTTTTTCTAAGAAGGGCAAGTGAATGCATCGTCGCGGGGATTACGTGTCTTCCGACCTCTTTGTAATGAAGTTGGTAGGGATCGAAGAGCGCGAGTTTGTTGTAGTAGGGATCATGTAAATCAAGATGCTTGCGATCGGCCTCGGTTGCATCTAAACCAAGGTTCATCGGCTGTTTTTCAAAGACTTCGATGCCAGCGTTTAAAAACGGAACCCCTCTAGGCATGAACATGTTGAGGGCGATGAGTGCAACAGACAGGCGTCTTCCTCCGTGGCGTGAGGCAATGCGAGGGGTGTCATGGGTTTCAGAAGTCGCCAATATCGGAGCGGCTAGATCCTTCGCTTCACGGTAGAACTTTTGTGCTTTGCCTTCAAAGACTCGGTGTTGCATCATAAACCCATTCCCAACAATGATGTTGTAGCCCTTTTCACGGGCGTCTACTGCGTTACGCATATCGAGTTCTTCGGCGATGAAGCCAAAATCAGGGTCATAGGTTCTTGCTTTGTTTAGGATTCTATCGAGGAGGGGTCTTGGTAAGGCGTGGCCCATGTCGATTCTTGCTCCGTCGATACCGTAGTTTCTCTGAAAGAAAGGGACGACGTCTTCTAAAATCTTCCAAAGGGGTTCATTTGGAACGTCACCTTCATATAGGTTTGATTTGATGGTGTCATAAAGAATGTAAGGCGGGCGATCTAATGTATCGAGGTACTGACGAGTATCCTTGGGGTGATCAAGATACATTCTGAAGAACGTCACATCACTCCATGGTGGTTGAGGGTCGTTGATGTTATCACTGAAGGCAGGGGCCGTGGTCAAATCAAAATGTTCGCTTATCGCATCCAAGATGTCGTCGCTATTCTTGATTTTCTCAAAACGTTCAGGATTTTGGACTCTCGGATTGAATTCGAACATGTTGATGTGGCGTTGTACGTCTTTGTCATCATAGACAGTCTTCATGCGTTTTGGGAGTGGAGCTTTGGCTTCTTTGAATGCATCGACCCATGGGGTTTTGTAGTTTGGTTTTTCGCTGGCTTTGATCCAGTAAAACCAATCAGGATGTTCACGTATGAGTTCGCTGTCAATGCCGTTGGTCCTCGGTATGATATCTATGACAATTTTGAGACCGAGCGTATGTGCTGCATCCACAAATGCCTTGAACTCGTCTTCAACGGAGAACGATTCACTTAACAAGTCATCTTTAAGGGCGTCATCTAGTTTGAAAAAGTCATTGACACCATAAGGGCTGCCAAGTTCGCCTTTTTTATGTTTTTTGGAATAGTCCATGATGGGCAGCATGTAAACTGTGTCAATGCCCATGCGCCTTAGCATGGGTAGAAGGGCCATCATTTTGAGGAATGTGCCGGTTTCCTTGAATCCGAATGCATTCTTTTCGTCGAGTTTGCCGTTTCGGTCGTTGTCCCAGGCACCGCTTGTACGGACCATGGTAGAATAGATGATGCTTTCCTTGAGCCAGTCGCCACCGACTTTGTGATGGCGGATTCGCTTTGAAATCGGGGTTGCAGTCTTGAATGTGTCTTCGATGAAATTCGATTCAATCAATGCGCTGAAAAATGCGTAAGGATCGACTAGAGCTTCACCTTGATTGATATAAGTCAAAAAATCTTTATCGATAACAGATTCCGTCCATAAATCTGGGATGCTGTAATTTTTTGGCGCTTTTCCTATTTTACTTTTCAGATGTCTATTAATTTTTTTAAGCATGTAACTCATCCTTTCTTTCATTAATCATTATACAAAACTTAAGTGCTTTTTAAAATGAAAAAAAGCGATATTTAAGCCTTAAATCAAGTAAACGCTTACGCTTATGGCTTTTTACTGTTAAAGTACGTTTAAAATTGTTATAATTTATGTATTAGGAGTGATAGTTATGAAACGACCAACTGTCTTGATCATTATGGACGGAGTGGGCCTAGAAGAAGAAGGCGAGGGCAACGCCGTTAGTCTTGCAAATACCCCGAATCTAGACCAACTCATGAAAGAATACCCGACTAGTGCACTGCGTGCAAGCGGTGAAGCTGTAGGCCTTCCAAAAGGTCAAATGGGGAACTCAGAAGTCGGGCATATGAATATCGGTGGCGGACGCGTGGTTTATCAATCATTAACACGTATTCACAAAGCCGTCAAAGACGGCAGTTTTCAGGAAAACGAAGCGTATAAGGATGCCATGACACATGTCAAAAGTCAAGGCTCTAAACTGCATATCATGGGACTGCTTAGCGATGGAGGTGTGCATTCACACATCAGCCATTTCAAAGGTATGCTTGATTTCGCAAAGTCAGAAGGCCTTGAAAAGGTTTATGTCCATGCGTTCTTAGATGGACGCGACGTGCCACCTGAGAGTGCCATCACTTATATTGAAGAACTGGAAGCTTACATGAAGGAGATTGGACTCGGTAAAATTGCGAGTGTCCATGGACGCTATTATGCTATGGACCGTGATAAACGCTGGGAACGCATCAAGAAGGCGTACGACATATTGACAGAAGCTAAAGGCGAACAGGCCAAAACTGCTGTAGAAGGCATTAAGTCGTCTTATGAAAACAGCATCCAAGATGAATTTGTTATCCCTTTTTCTGTAGACAGTGAAGGCACTGTTGAAGACGGTGACTCTATTGTCTTCATGAACTTCAGACCTGACCGTGCCATTCAGATTTCTACGGCGCTTACCAATCCAAGCAAGACCGAGCTTGAAGATACCAAAGAATTCAAGGACCTGCACTTTGTACAAACCATGCACTACAGTGATAACGTCAAGGGGTCTGTGGCCTTCGAACCACAGAAACTTGAAGATATGTATGGTGACATCATCAGCCGTGAAGGCCTTAAGCAACTACGTATCGCAGAAACTGAAAAATACGCTCATGTAACGTTTTTCTTCGATGGCGGAAAAGACCGCAAAATCGAAGGATCAAAAAGAATCATGGTGCCTTCACCAAAAGTCGCAACTTACGACATGCAACCAGAAATGAGTGCCTATGAAGTTACAGACAAAGTATTGGCAGAACTTGACAAGAACGAACTTGATACCATTATATTGAATTTTGCAAACTGCGACATGGTGGGTCATACCGGTGACATTCAAGCAGCTAAAAAAGCAGTAGAAGTCACCGATGAATGTACAGGAAAAGTTGTAGAGAAAATCGTAGCGATGGGCGGAATGGCTTTGATCACTGCCGATCACGGAAATGCGGAGAAAATGATTGATGACATAGGGGGCGTGCAAACGTCTCATACCACAAGTTTGGTCCCACTCATCATCACGGATAAAACCATTGAAATTCGAGAAAACGGTATTCTTGGGGACTTGGTCCCGACTATGCTCGAGTATCTTGAAATCGACCAACCGAAAGCCATGACTGGGCAATCGTTGATTGCCAAGAAAAAATAAAAGAACATTATTTTAAAGGAGAGAATAGATTATGCCCTACATTAGCGATGTATATGCTAGAGAAGTCCTCGATTCACGAGGAAATCCAACAGTTGAAGTAGAAGTATTGACAGATTCAGGAGCCTTTGGACGTGCCCTTGTACCAAGTGGTGCCTCAACAGGTGAACACGAAGCGGTAGAACTAAGAGACGGTGACAAAAACCGTTATCTCGGTAAAGGTGTTACTAAAGCCGTTAAGAATGTCAATGAAGTCATTGCGCCTGAAATCGTCGGATTCGATGTTACTGAACAAGTCGCCATCGACCATGCCATGATTGACCTTGATGGGACACCAAACAAAGGGAAACTCGGAGCTAACGCCATTCTTGGTGTCTCCATGGCTGTTGCACGTGCTGCGGCTGAATACACCGGCCAACCTCTTTATCAATATCTCGGAGGCTTTGCAGCTAAAGACCTTCCTACACCTATGATGAATATTCTAAATGGTGGATCACACGCTGACAACAACGTTGACTTCCAGGAATTCATGATCATGCCTGTAGGCGCGCCTTCATTCAAAGAAGCGCTTAGAGTCGGCGCTGAAGTATTCCACGCACTTAAAGCCGTACTTAAAGCCCGGGGCTATAATACATCCGTTGGTGATGAAGGGGGCTTCGCACCAAACCTAAAATCCAATGAAGAAGCGCTCGAAGTCATCATTGAATCAATCAAGAATGCGGGCTACAAACCAGGCGACGACGTACAACTCGCCATGGACGTTGCCTCAAGCGAATTCTACAACGCAGACAAAGAAGTTTACGACCTAGCCGGTGAAGGAAAAGAAATGACCGCCACCGAACTCAGTGATTTTTATGGCGAGCTCGTCAACAAGTACCCAATCATCTCCATCGAAGATGGACTTGACGAAAACGACTGGGACGGATGGAAAGTTCTTACTGAAAAACTTGGCGGAAAAATTCAACTCGTCGGAGATGACTTGCTTGTAACTAACACCAAAAAACTTCAAAGAGCCATCGACAATGGTGTAGGGAATTCAATCCTCGTCAAAGTCAACCAAATCGGAACGCTTAGCGAAACATTCGAAGCGGTTGAAATGGCTAAAAAAGCTGGTTACACTGCCGTTATTTCTCACCGTAGCGGTGAAACGGAAGATTCAACCATCGCAGACATCGCCGTTGCGACCAATGCGGGGCAAATCAAAACTGGATCCCTCTCAAGAACCGACCGCATTGCCAAATACAATCAACTTCTCCGTATTGAAGATGAACTTGGTGAAACCGCCGTTTATCGCGGAAAAGGCTCATTTTACAACTTAAAATAACCTTAAAATCCCGCAGAAAAAATCTGCGGGATTTTTTTATTCATTATTTCCACAAATCGCTCTTTTATGGTATAATACTTTTTAGAAAATCATCCTCCTAGGATGTTATTTTTTTGATTTTGATTAAAGACAAGGAGCATGGTTATGGGTTTATTAATCATACAATATCTCGCACTTGCCGCTATCACGATTTTCGCTACTAACCAAGCCAGTAATTATATCGATGAACTGGACAATAAAACCAACATCAGTGGCGCCCTCCTTGGTGGAGTGATGCTCGCCCTTGTGACGAGTCTTCCTGAACTGATTACCACGCTTACCTCTACATTAAGTCTAGACAATCCAGGCCTTGCGTTTGGGAATGTGTTTGGAAGCAACATGTTTAATCTGCTTATTTTGGCATCAGCAGATTTGTTATTTATCAAACATCTGTTTTTCAATAAAACCCATAGTGGCAAGAAAACTTCACACTCAATCATTGCGATGTACCTTGTATTTTTACTGCCTGTTCTGCTTTTGAGACTGGGATGGCTCGAAATGGACTTTCTCGGGATCAGCATGGGGCTGAGTTTCAATGTCATTTCAATCTTGATTGTCATTATCTATATATTGTCTCTAAGAAACATGAACAAGGAAGTGCTTCAACAAAAAGAGCAAGTCGAAGTCATTCACTCGCTGAAGACAATCCTTATAAGGTTCACTTTCTTTGCCCTCATCATAGTAGGTGCTGGTTACTTTGTAACGGTTATTGCGAATGATCTGTCTTTAGAACTGGGCATGAACGCGTCGTTTGGCGGGGCCATGTTCCTAGGAGTTGCGACAAGTCTTCCAGAATTGACAGCGGTCTATACGCTGTTCAAAAGAAGAAGCTACGACATCGCCCTTGGCAACGTCCTCGGGTCTAATACGTTCAACATACTCATTATCGCCCTTGTGGATTTCGCTAATGGGAACACAGATATATTCGGAGTTTTAAAAGACGACCCCGATGTCCTTAAAAATATGTCTTTACTCTTGATTTTAGGGCTTGTTAACTCTATAATGGTATTGGTTGCCTTAGTGAGGAAACCCCCACGCAATAAGGTCTTATACGCTCTGCCAAGCATCATCATCATACTGTCTTACATCATATATCTAGCATTATCAATTTAGGAGGTATCACTATGCGAGCTGTCGATATTATACTCATCATCGTTTCGGTAGTCTTAATCACCCTCGTTGTCGTACAAAGTTCCAAAGACGACGCTGCCAATGCATTCAGCGGAGAAAAGTCTGAACTTTTCTCACACCAAAAAGAACGCGGATTTGAACTCTTCATGAGTCGCGCCACATTATCCACATCCGTTCTTTTTATTGCGATTGCTATATGGGCCATGATTTAAGACACTTATCTTTAAGTGTCTTTTTTTCTAATAAAGGAGGTCCCACTCATGAAAGAAAAAATACTAGAATTTTTAATTAATGAAAACGGCAAAAAATACTCCATTCACGAACTTCACAAAGCTTTGGGCTCAAAGAGCAGTGAAGAATTCAAGGAAGTTGCCAAGGCCGTCAATGCTCTTGAGCATGAAGGGAAATTGATTGCGAACGCCAAAAACAAATATACTCTTATCGAATACACGGACTTTGTCAAAGGCATTCTTGATGTCAAGGACAAGGGATTCGCTTTTTTAAGCATCGATGACTCTGATGAAGAGGATATCTATTTCCCGCCGAGAAGCCTTAAAGACGCAATGGACGGCGACCATGTTCTAGCCAAAGTCGATAAAAGCCCGAAAGGGTTCAAAAAAGAAGGCAATGTTGTCCGTATACTTGAGCGTCATACAACCCATTTAATCGGTACCGTTATCAAACGGGGCAATAAGCATTATTTGATCAGTGATAAAAAAAGCGTCAAGGCCGATATCTTAATTACAAAAAATGGACTTAATGGTGCCAAACCTCAGGACAAAGTTCAAGCTAAAATCACCTCATACGCCGAGAAAAACCGCATGCTTTGCAAAGTCACCCGCGTGATCGGCAACATGAACGAAAAAGGCGTCGACATCGAAAGCAAGGTCTTAAAACATGGCGTGCTAGTGGATTTTAGTGAAGAAGCCCTCGCGCAAGCCAAGGAATATAAAACCATTAATAAAAAAGCCTACGAAGGCCGCCGTGATTACCGTGAACGGCCAATCATCACCATCGACGGAGCAGATGCCAAAGATTTCGATGATGCCATCGAAGTCAGTAAAACACACAACGGAAACTACTATATCGGAGTTCATATCGCAGACGTTAGTCATTACGTCGCGAAAGATTCTCCGCTCGATAAGGATGCTTACGAACGCGGAACCTCCATTTACTTGGTAGACCGCGTCATTCCAATGCTTCCAGAAAACCTGTCAAACAACCTGTGTTCGCTTATGCCAGATGTCGACAGGCTCGCTATGAGCTGTGAGATGGTCGTCGATTCTAATGGTAAAGTTCTCAAATATGACATCTTCGAAAGCGTCATCCGTTCACACGGACGCTTTACCTACGATGAGGTCAACATCATGCTTGATGGCGACAAGAAAGCCCGTGAGAAGCGGGGTGAACTCACACCGATGCTTG
>Ga0306869_1000021_pt1 | contig 112567 bp, 89 predicted proteins | sample AntRauTorckE6833_FD_190421 | JGI IMG/M metagenome (GOLD analysis project Ga0306869, IMG submission 190421) | Saline lake microbial communities from Rauer Islands, Antarctica - Metagenome Torckler E6 #833 (v2) (version 2) | ecosystem: Environmental > Aquatic > Non-marine Saline and Alkaline >... | reverse complement strand
CAGCAGGCTTTTATTGATGCCGATCAGGAAATGAACGAAGCCCGAAATGCAGATCTGGCTCTACAAGCTGAAATCCAGCAGGCTGATGTTAACGACACGAATTACATCTTCCCATACTTCATACTTAATCATGTCCCCATTGGGATTATTGGCCTGATTGTTGGGGGGATATTTGCCGCAGCACTCAGTAGTATAGACAGTGAGCTCAATGCCCTGACTACCGTTTCTATTGTAGATTGGTATCAGCGCCTTCGGGGCGATATCCATTCGGAGACTCACTACGTGAAATCATCACGAGGAGTCACTTTTATTTGGGGAGCTATAGCCACGGTTTCAGCTCTACTGCTTGGGGAAACTAAATCTATTATCGAGCTCATCAACCAGATAGGTAGCTACTTTTATGGCTCAATTTTGGGCGTTTTTGTATTACTTCTTTGGGTAAAACGTGCCACCGGAACCGGAGCATTGATTGGGTTGATTTCAGGAATGGCTTCCGTGTTTACCTTCGACCGTCTTTTCTACAACACTGCCACTGCCGATTACTCTTTCTTTTTTCCATGGAGCGAAGTACCGGATGGTTATGCCAAAGCCATTGAGTTTTTATGGTTAAATCCTGTTGGGACTATTGTAGTGGTGGTAGTAGCTTATCTATTAAGTAATGTAAGACCAAATGATAAAACGAAGTTTTATCAGAAAAGCTAACCAGACACAAAGAGATTCTTCAACTTGTACTAAGAGGTATTTCAAAAATTTTATTATCGCTTAATATGTAGATATTTTCATTACTTATTGTGAATCTGTAAAACCAAAAAGGGACAAAATATGAATGCAGGTATTTCCCTGATTGTGCATCAAATATGTCTAAATATATTTTGGGTTTCTCAACAAAGTCATTTTCTTCATTAACTCCCTTATCATATACAGAAACAATGATTCTTTCACCCAAAAGACTCATTTCTCGATATATGTATCTAAGATTTTTAGGTGTAGATATTATACTTGAATTTCCAAACTTTTGGGTATTAGAAGAAGGTAAAAATTGACCATCTGGAATAAATGAATGATAGTGTAATTTTTGGGTATTCATGTTAAAAGCATAAATTTTGCTAAAATATCTTGGTAGATAAATAAGTAAAGAATCATTTACTTTTTCTATGTTTCCGTCCAGCGATATAAAGTGTTGGTTTTGATCTTTGAGAAAAAAGCCGAACTCTTTTTTTGTATCGTTTACAATATTGATTTCAGTAAACAAACCTTTTCCACCAATTTTTAGAATATTACTTATTGAATCATCAGCAACAATTCTCATCGGGTGATCATCAATAATTTTCTCATTTAACAAATGACCATCTAAATTGAATTTTGATACTTTAAATTGGTCGGAATCTACAATCCATACCGATTCATCATCAATATAAAAATCTGTTATTGTCTTTGTCTCACCCGGGCCCTCACCAATTCCATGGCCTATTATAGAAACTAACTCCCATTCTTCGTTGTATCTATTAATTTTCATGATGGAAAAATCTAGAACATAGATGAAGCCTTCATGATATTTGATTTGGATTGGTTGATACACTTCTTTCAGCTCAATCTCCGAATAATCATCAACTTTTAAAGTATCAAGTATACGCTCATACTTTTCGATACCGTCATTGAGAGGTAAGAATTCATTTTTCTTTTCATCAGTGCAAGAAAAATGAATATAGATGGTAATTAAAAAGCTCGTTGCTATTATTGAATATATCAATGCCTTCATAAGGATAATTTTCATCAATCAAGACAAGGCATATCTCCTGTGCAGTCACCTTCTTCTCCAGCACTCTTGCAAAGCTCTGTACCAATATCATCATCACAAAGCGCATAAGAACATGCAACTTGTCCAGGCTCTTTACATAAGTCAAAGCATGTTCCATTATCTTGACAACTTGACGCTCCATTAGAGTTTGTTGGTGGATACATTATAAAAAAGAGCAGTACCAGTGTGAAAATCCCAAGAAAAGACATGACTTTATTCATAGTAATCCATTTGTTAATGATTACTATGAATTTATATCCCTCTATAAAATTTCCCAATTATTTTACTACCCGTTTTTCCTACCCAAAAAATCACTTATACCGTTGTTATTTCTCACTCTTTTCTTCAGCAGCCTCATCTTCTTCCCCAAACTTAGAACCTACCGGCGGTCGGTAGGACTGAAATGGGATCTTCAGCAAGTTTCCGAGATTATCATTTTCTGCAGGATCCATATGCGTGTCAATACCATATTTGAGCTCGGTCATTTCATCAATCTGAGCAAAGGTTCCAAAAGCACGATCCCAAACAGCGAAGATGTTACCGTAATTGGTATCTGTATAAGGCTGGGTGTAGTGATGGTGCACTTTATGCATCAATGGCGTAATAAATATCCACGATAAGGCCCGATCTATCTTTCTTGGCATGTTTATGTTGGCGTGGGTGAGATGAGCAAACAGCGCCGAAATGCTTTGGTATAAGAATACAACCCAGATAGGAGCACCAACTACAATCACCCCGATAATGGTAAACACCATACGGAAGACAGCCTCACCGGGATGGTGACGAAGTCCGGTTGTAACATCTACGGTTGTGTCGCTATGATGTACAAGGTGAAATTTCCACATAAATATGACTTTATGTTCAATCCAGTGAATCAGATAAGCTCCGAAGAAATCCAGCAGTAAAACTCCGACAATAGCTTGTGCCCAAATAGGCATCTCAATCCATTGCAGAACACCGAATTCATTTACGGTAACATAGTTTGATGACCAAACCAGAAGTCCTGCAAATCCCAATCCAATCACTATAAAAAAACCATTCAGCACCAAGTTGAGTGCAGCATGTCGGACTTTCTTGTATCCAAATTCAAACAAAGGGAATACCCCTTCTATAATCCAGAAAAGAAATATTCCACCCACCAGCATTCCTGCCCGGAAAGTAGTAGGTACATTTTCAAAAAACTCAATCAGTGATTCCATAGATCTTTACTTGGTTAATTCGGCTATATCTAAGATGCTAAAATGTAGGGATAGGGGCAAAATAGTAGACATAAAAAAAGCCCCGCGTAAATATTTACACGAGGCTTTGAAGAGCTATACTCTTTTTAAATTAGTCGTCACCATCTAGAACGTCCTGAACTCTCACTTGGAGATCTTCAAGGTGAGTTCTTGTAGCCCGATCAAAACCACCGCTTCTTAAAGCACTGGCAATATCACGATTTAGAATACTCAGTTCGTTCCGCACGATTGGGCGAATGTCGGACTGACTAACATCTAAAGCTGGTCCTGACCACCAGTTTCCTTGGATCTCCTGAGTCATCAGGCCTTCCATCTCCTCAACGTATGCACGTTGCAGAGCACGGCGATGTACATCAATATTTTCATTTGCACGAACTTCACTGAAGATACCGTTACGCACATCATCCATCATTTCGAATGCGGTGTATGTATCTTCATCAGAACGTCGCTCAAATTCAATGAGCTTGGCTACGCGTCTTCCATCAACAAGAGCGGAAAGAACACCGGCTTGAGCGCTACGGAAATCATCCACAGCTGATGCTTGATTTACACGATCAAGAATTTCATCACTGAATGCCCACGTTGGCGTGCTGAATGCATGCTGCTGTAAGAACTCCATAGCTTCTCGCTGAGTTGCTTCAGGAACAGCTTCATAAACAACGCCGTCTTGTTCGTAGGTTTTGTAGTTCTCATAGATACCACCAACATTAGATAATGCATGGCCCATGTATCTTCTCCACTGACCGATGACGTTTCCGTAGAGTTCGCTTAATTCTTCATAATTAGCGCCTTCTCTTTCGGTCCAGTCAATAAGGTTTTCAGTGATTACCTGAAGGTTGGCAAGACCAAGCTCACCGGCTTCCATAGCATCATTAGTAAGGTCTTCGTTCTGAGAACGAGGATCAATTTTACTACCTGTTTGGCGTCCGTAGAAATATGCAGGATCATCTGCCCTTTCGATAGTCCATTCATTCAATGTAGCTTCAATCTCATCGTCACTCATATCATCCGGGAACCAGGTATAACCCCATTTCGCTGCCCACTTGTCGTATTCGCCAACAGCAGGATAGAAATTAGTTACGCCATCACCGGGCTGCGCAATGTAGTTGAAACGAGCATAATCCATAATGGATGGTGCTGTTCCGTGAGTGGAGGTAAACTCAGGATCACGAAGCTGATCTACAGTGTAAGCATAGCTTGAACCAAAGTTATGTGGGAAACCAAGTGTATGACCTACCTCATGAGCAGATACAAATCGAATCAGTTCTCCCATAATTTCATCATCAAATTCTACACCACGTGCATCCGGGTTAGCTGCTGCCGTTTGGATAAAGAACCAATTTCTGAGCAGGTTCATCACGTTATGGTACCAGCCAATATCACTTTCCAAAATCTGTCCTGATCGTGGATCATGAACGTGAGGTCCATATGCATTCTGTACAGGAGATGCGAAGTAACGAATCACAGAATAACGAACATCTTCCGGGCTAAACTCAGGATCTTCTTCCTTCGTTGGAGGTAATTTACCCATTATAGCATTTTTGAAACCGGCAGCTTCAAAAGCAACTTGCCAGTCATCAACACCCTGTAGCAAATATTTTCTCCATTTCTGAGGAGTTGCAGGATCAACATAATATATAATTGGGTTTTCAGGCTCTACGAGTTCATCACTTTCACCGTTCAGCCAAGCTGTGTAAGCTTCTTTGTCCTTAGGAATAAGTTTCCATCGGGTGATATCACGAATTTGCTTCGCTTTTTGAGCTTGATCAGTGTACTCTGTTTTACCAACACTAAAGAAACCGACTCTTTGGTCATAAGAACGGGATCTCATTTCTTCAGCCGGCAGTACAATCATACTGTGATTCAGCTCAAGGGAGATGGTTCCTGTAGAAGAATTTGAAGGAGGACTACCTGCATCATAAGTCAGGATGTTCCGGGCTTCAATGTTCTCAGGGTAACTGTTGATATGCTCGATAAAAGTTCGGCTACCATCAACACGACGTACCTGATATTGCCGGCGATCGCCACTGTCTAATCCCAACGAAGGAATATCGTCCGTGAACATGCTGTTAATTTCAACTACAGAACCGGTAGAATCTTGGTTCAAAGCTTCAATATCAAAAGAAGCAATGATAGGCTCAAAGTTTGAGTTTCTTACGGCCTCATAAATAGGCATCGTATCTGAAGCTACGTTTTCATACGAAATGTGGCGAAGCAGAATTTTATCCTGTTTCTTTTCCCATCGTACAATTTGTGTATTTAGCTTTTCACCACCATACCCAAGGTTATCCGCTGTTTTTGCAACACGGGTAACCAGCAACATTTCACGCCCTAATAGAGCATCAGGAATTTCATAATAATATTTGTCGTCAACTTTGTGTACAGCAAACAAACCTTCGTCTGTTTCTGCATCTTTGGTAATGACATCACTATACTTTTTCATTTCGCCATCACCGCCTGGCCCGCCGCCGCGCATTCCTCGAGATGGTCCTTCCGATGGACTCGCTACTTTTTCTGCTGTCTTACACCCTGCAATAACAAAGGTAAAACTCAGAAAAAGAACTGCAAGTCTGTTTATACTAACTTTTCCGTAGTTCATAAATTTTGGTTTATTTCTTATTAATGGTATCCGAGTAAAAGTGAGGTTAGTTTCGAAGCTAATCAAGTAGCTTCGACTAATGCTGTGTAAAAAGAATTAAACAGATGAAGGTTTTATCGCAGATATTCTACAAACCAACCTTCTGTCCACTCTAAGGCTTCAGCAAGTGGCTTCGGGAAGTCTTGGCTTTCAAAAGGATGAGCACCACCATAAGTGTGTGTTCCGTTGGCCACCAATCTTAATTCTTTATCGCGGGCTTCACAGGCAATGTGTAATTTTTCTGAATCTGTATAAGGCACAGTCTCATCATCGCGCCCATGAATAAATAAGGTAGGAATGCGAAGTTCGCCAACCCGCTCCATCGCTATAACCCGTTCAGCATTTTTAATGGCATCATCATATACAACCTTACCGACTTTCATTTTTTGTCCGGTTCGGCTGTTTTCAATTTCGGTATATCCCTGCTCTTCCCAATCTTTTTTCATAGCATCAGACCATCGGTTCCGATAGTCAGCTACTGCCGACCAGGTTGCAATGCATTGGACGGGAGTATATTCAACGGCAGCAGCGATAGCAGTTTGGCCACCACGTGAATGCCCGATCAACCCGATTTTATCGGTATTTAAGCTCGAATGGCTGTCACTAATTTCTCCTTTTTGAAGAGCATCAATCACCGTACCAACATCTTCAAGATCTTGAGAGAGCGTTTCTCTTTCAAACAATTCCATCTCGGTGAATTCGGTTTTCTCATCACCAATTCCATTCAAAGAGAAGTTCATGGCTACTACTCCGTATCCGGCACGAGCCATTTCTTCGCAAATATCCGGGAAGGGCCCCCAGTCTTTAAATCCTTTAAAGCCATGCAAAAATATAATGACCGGAAAGCTGAGGCCGTTTCTTGAAATAGGTGAATACAAGTCATAACGGATCGGTAATCCTTCTGTTGATTTTACCTGTCCTGATGAAATCGAAATACTGCTTACTTCCATGAAGTCTCTTTTAGTTTACCTTTCTTTGTTAAAGTCTAGTGTCTCAAGCTTAACGTGTTTTCGCAGTGCATTAATTTCATTTTGTCGAAGATATCTCCATCTCCCCATCGAAACGTTCTTTAAAGTGAGTCCTGCGTATTCCACTCTTTTAAGCTTGGTTACTTCTGTTCCGTGGAATTCTACCATTCTACGTATCAAACGGTTTCTTCCTTCAAATACTGAAATCTCGAACATTTCCGGCATATCAACGAATTGCTTAACGTGATTTGCCTTCGCTACTCCGTCCTCAAGTTCAACACCTTTCAGGTATTCGCCTAGCTGTTTCTCAGTGAGTGGCTTTTCAGTTTTTACGTGATAGGTTTTTCGAATTGAGTAGCTGGGATGCATCAAACGATGGGCTAAATCTCCGTCATTAGTCAAAACCAATAAGCCTGTTGTATTACGATCTAAGCGCCCAACCGGATATACTCGCGAGCCTGTGGCATCTTCAATGATATCCATCACGGTCGTCCGGTCTTTTTCATCATCGGTGGTTGTAATTACATTTTCTCCCTTATTAAGTAATAAGTACACAAAAGGCTCTAGGCTGAGATTTTGCCCGTCAACCACAACGGTATCTTTCCTGCGGACTTTAGTCCCCAATTCAGTTGTAACTTCTCCATTTACCTCTACTTTTCCGGCAGAAATGTAATCATCTGCATCTCGGCGAGAGCAGAACCCGGCATGTGCTATAAATTTATTGAGCCGTATCTCCTCTTCTTCTGAATAATTTTGATCTACCGTAGCTGCTTTTTTATCGTCTGCCTTATTTTTCTTCCGTCTTCCTTTCTTACTCATTCTTCCTCGTTGGTTTCTCCTTCATGATTCTCATTTTCGGGTTGAGCCGATTCCTCTTCAACCTCTTCTTCCTGATCATTTTCTTTTGCTGTTTTCTTCTCTTCGTATTCTGAAATTAACTCATCAGCCATTTCCTCCGGCGTCACATCATCTTCTTCCTCTTCCATTTCCTCAATCATAAGCTGGCGCTCCATTAACAACTGACGATGCTCAGCCATATCATCATCTTTCAAGATCTCATCAATTTCCCTTGGTTTCGGAAGCTCTCCTACCGAATTGATTCCAAAATGCCGTAAAAAGTGTTTTGTGGTTCTATATAATAATGGCTTTCCGGGGCTGTCAGCTCTCCCTGAAACTTCAATAAGAGCTTTTTCCATGAGCTGACGTAGAATATATCCGGAATCAACACCCCGAATTTGGTCCACTTCCGGTTTTGTTATAGGCTGTCGATATGCTACAATAGCCAGCGACTCAATGGCTGACTGTGAAAGTTTTCTGTAAGCATTTTCATGCTGAAAAATACTGAGCCAATAATGATACTTTTTCTCGGTTACGAAGGTATAACCCCCGCCCATGGCTTGTATCCTAAAACTGAATCCATTTTCATCGTAGCGCTCATTCAGCTTATCTACAAAATCAGAAACTGTTTGCTCGGTAATCTCAATCTGCTCTTCATTTTCAACTATAATATCCCGGATTTTAGATCCGGTAATCGGCTCTTCACTGGCAAAGATCAGTGCTTCAATCACTGACGAAAGCCGCGTACCATCAATAAATTGGTAATCGTTTTTCATTCGAAAATTTCTATTAATAACTGAAAAGGTTTATTACTAAAATCAGTCTCCAAACATACGCAAAGTGTGAGTCACCCAACAAAAATAATTTCACTACTGATTTCGAACCAATTCTTTTGGGAATTAGAATCAACGCTTATAACAGATGAGTTTCGCTTTTCCTTTCTTAATAACTCGATAACCCAGCAGGTGAAAAATTTCCTTTACTAAGAAACGGGCCACTTTCAGGTTCACTTCAAAAACATGATCGCCTTCAAGCTTCACTCCTGGCAAATACTGCAGATAATTATTAAAGAAAGAATCACGGAATAAGGATGACAATTTTAACCAGAACGAAGAACGGGCTTTAAGTATAAAAAATCCGTCGTTACCCTTGTTTTGATATAAGGGCATAAATATCAGGCCCTTTTCAGGGGCAACAACCGGATCCCCTTCATAATAGGCTAGTAGTTCTCCCTTCTCTACAGGATCAAAATTGTAGTAGCCACTTTTCATGTCAAATAAGGCTGCGTCCTCTAAATATTGGTGATAGCTGATCTCATAGTATTTATTTTCAACATCACTGGAGTCCCTTATTTTGCTCTCAAAGTGTGCTATCTGAGACAGCTTTAATGAATAAATGCCTTTATAGTGGAGGTAAAGCCATAGGAATGCCTCTGTCCTTTCAGTAGAAGCATCATCGTAATGATTACCGGCCTCAAAACCGATAGCAGGATATCCAAGGTCGTTGATATAGCTCATCAGAGTCCCATGGATGTTTTCTTCAATCCCCAAAATTTGCGGTACCGGAAATTGAGCCGCATTCTCACGATTTTTGAGAGTATCGTTGAATAATAAAAAAGCACAGCTTTTAGCCGATGTTGTATGCAAATCTACAAAGGAGATCTCATCAGTATGAGCACTATGCTCTTCTATTATCTGCAGAATGGTGTCGAGAATATCATGTGCTTCGTGCCATTCCCTGCTTTCTTCTTCAGGCCGATTCTCCCCCGTTTTGCCTAAATCTTCCCAAATTCGGTTCAGGTCGAAATCTAAAAACCGCACTCCCTTTTTGATGGCTTCTCTATTTCCGCTAATTATGTAAACGGAACCGTTCAAGTTGTCTACATTTTCACGCAATTCATCTAAAAGACGCTCGCTCGCTTTTAACCCGGCTATTTCATTCCCATGAATGGCTGCAAATACAACAGCTACCGGTCCCGTGTCGGATCTATGACTCCATATTATTCGGTCTAAACTTTCTTTCTCAAATATTTCTTCCAATTTTATTTCTTCTATATGTTCTTCAATCAACAATCTTAATCTTTTTGGCTTTCTAATTTTTTTAATAGGAGAGTCGTAATATTCATAAAGTTGCCCTCGGTTATGATTCCGACCACACGGCTGTTTTTGACTACCGGCAAACAGCCTATTTGTTGATCTTTCATAATATCCATCGCTTCCATAATAGACGCCTCGGGATGAATGGTAATGGGGTTTTGGATCATTATTTCAGACACGGATTTCGATCCGGTATCTTCCCCGTCTTCGGCCGTTCGGTAGTATTCCCGTAACAATTGGCGCATGGTAATCAGTCCGATGAGATGTTTCTGATCATCTTCCACAGGCAGGTATCTGATCTTTCTCCAATCCAGTAAATTCCCCACAAATTCCAGGATATCATCCTTTCGAACCGTAAAAAGATCCGTTGTCATGAACTCTTCCACCATCAACTTCGATGGCTTCCAATGCTCCATATCTTCTATTTTAGCCAGCCCCCATTTATGAACCGGCTCACCTTTCTTCTGATTTTTAATCATCGCATTAGTGATCGCGGAAAGTGCCTGTTCTTTATTGGCTTCTTTAATCAGTTTACCATAAGATTTTACTACCCAATACGATCCGGTTTGGGCTGAAGTGGCCCGATCTTCAATCACATTTAAATAGGTATCGATATCCCCGGAATCAAGATCTGCTTTTTTGAGTCCGTTTCTGGCAATTGGAAGCAGCTCTTCTTTAATAAGGTCTACAGCCGTTATTTTCCGGTCTTTGGTCCAAATAAATTTGGTATCCAGCCCCATCTTTGATGCTGCAAAGAAATTCATCTTCGCATTATCGAAGTCCATTTCTTTTGTTATGTCTGGGTATTCATCCTCAAAACCATTCAGCAACCCCAGCCAGAATGCAGCATTTGCCACCTCATCTATAACCGTTGATCCGGATGGCAATACTCTGTTTTCGATTCTTAGGTGTGGTTTTCCATTTCCCACTCCATAACATGGTCGGTTCCACCGGTATACTGATGAATTATGCACTTTCAAAGCCATTAATTCCGGGGCTATGCCCTGTTCCATCAGTTCCTCAACTTCTTCTTCGATTTCCGCACTTAACATAACCCGGTACCTCGATATATCTTCCTGATATATATCAAGGATACTGTTCTCAAGCCATTCATTGCCAAAAGTTACCCGGGGACTTGAGTCCCTTAGATGCTCACCAACCTGGCGGGTATCTATGGATTGATGAAACAAGGCAACCCGCGTTTCTGCCCATAATCGTTTCCCAAATAAAACCGGCGAATTTACAGCGCATGCAAGTACCGGTGCCGTCACTGCCTGAGCAATATTATATCTGTTTACAAATTCGTCAGGCTTTACCTGCAGATGCACCTGAAAACCCGTATTACAGGCCTCAAGTAATGGCGAATCAAATTTCATCAGCAATTCGTCCATTCCCTGAATACGAAGTTCAAATTCTTTACCACGTAGTTTGTTTATGGCTTCACATAAAGCTTCATACCGTTGAAGTGGTGTCAGGTTTTTAATATCCAGATCCATTTTTCGTATAGTGGGAAGGATTCCGGTAAGCAGAGTATCCCCACCAATTTCAACCACCTTTTTCCGCACATAATCCATTTCTTTATGCAGGTTGAATTCCATCTGTGATAAACAATCACCAGTAAATTCAAGGGGATCCATATTAATTTCGAGGTTGAAGCGGGCAAATTCAGTCGTATAATTCCCCTCCCCCAAAGCTTCCAATACCTCCAGTGATTTAGGAAACACTTTTCCATGAGGATCGACCATACATAATTCCTGTTCCGCACCAATCCGCATGGTATCGGTCTCAATCCAATCTTCATCAAGCATTTTCTGAAGTGCCCGCAAATCGCGAAGCACGTGCTTCATAAAAGTTTGCACCTGTTCGTTACTGTCTGCAAGCTTTACTCGCTCTTCTCCCATAGTATGTTTCGTTAGATGGGTTAAATTTCAATTACCCTTAAATACCAACTTTGCCAACCTTTATGCAAGTTTTTGCAGTGAACTTTTATTGGATAGCATCTGCATTCACATTCACCCTTACTGAAGAAAACCGGCCCTTCGTTTCAGCTTCATACACTTGCATAATTTTACCGACCACTGCCTCGATATATCCAGCCCCTTTTTCCGGATCAATTTTCAACGTCGCTTCCCAGATGTATTTTTTATTCATCCATGGGATAGCTCCGGGAGAAGGACCTAAAACCGGAAGTTCAGGCATCACTCTGCCAATCGAAGAGGTTAGCTGATGTGCGGCCTGACTCACTTCATGCTCCTTGGTTGATTTCAGCTCAAACCTAATTAATCGTGAGTATGGAGGGTAATAAAGTGGTTTTCGAAACTCCATTTCCTGCCGTGCAAAGCCTTTATGATCGTGTTTTTGAGCAAACTGGATCGCTGAATTTTCAGGCTGACGACTCTGTAAAAATACCGTTCCCGCTTTCTCACCCCGTCCCGATCTTCCTGAAACCTGACTCAACAATTGATACATCCGTTCTGTTGCTTGAAACGAAGGGAATGCCAACTCGGTATCAGTATCAATCACTCCAACAACGGTTACGTTGGGGAAATCAAGCCCTTTAGCTACAAGCTGTGTTCCTATCAAAATATCGGCTTCACCTTCCCCAAAGGTATTCAGGATCTTTTCGTGCGCTCCTTTGCGTGAAGTTGAATCTCGGTCAAAACGTATTACTTTAGCATCTGGAAATAAATCTTCCAGCTGCTCTTCAATATTCTGCGTGCCCGAACCTTGTACTTTTAAGTTTGGTGAACCGCATTGTTCACATTTAGTATCCGCGCGTCTCGAGTAGCCCGAGTAGTGGCACATCAATAGATTCTTCCGTTTATGGTAAGTCAGGCTTACGGAACATTCGGGACTTTGAGGAATATGGCCACAATCCTCACATTGCAAGTAGCTGGCATAGCCGCGGCGGTTGTATAACAGAATAATCTGTTCCTTTTTCTCGAGTGCTTCTTCCATCGCCATAAAAAGAGGAACGGCTAATTCACCGCGCATGGCTCCTTTATATTGCTTCAAATCTAACACTTCCACATCAGGAAGCTTCGCTTCGGCGTGCCGCTTAGTAAGCTCAAGTAACTCACACTTTCCTTTCGCAGCCATATTGAGTGACTGCATGCTGGGCGTTGCTGAGCCCATAATTATCACAGCATTATTTTTTCGTGCACGGACAATTGCCGTTTCACGAGCATGATACCTGGGCGCTGGGTCCATTTGCTTGTAGGAACTATCGTGTTCTTCATCTAGAATAATAAGACCCAGATTTTGGACCGGAGCAAAGACTGCAGAACGTGGCCCAATCGCGATATTTTTCTTTCCTGAATTTAAGTCTCTCCAGGCCTGAAGGCGTTCACGATTCGTCATCCGGCTGTGAAGAACCGCAATCTTATTTCCAAAAATTCTATAGAATCGCGAAACTGTTTGGGGAGTAAGAGCAATCTCAGGAACCAATACAATTCCGCCTTTTCCGCTTTCAACAACTTGCTTAAGAGCGTGAATATAAACCTCTGTCTTCCCACTGCCTGTGATCCCGAATAGCAAATAATTAGCAAACTCCTGTTCTGTCAGCGATTCACTGATCTGCCCAAAAGCTGTTTGTTGATCTTCATTCAGTGTTTTAATCGAGTCTGGGTCGTAGTCCAGGTGTTCGATATCAGATTTCTTCTCTACCTCTTGATAGGTGATCCAACCTTCATCCTGTAGCTTTTTCAGTGTGTAGGAGCTGAACTCATCTTCGTCCCTAATTTCTGATTGACGAACCGGCAGCCCCATCTCCAGAAAAGCCTTTAAAGCTGATACCCATTTTAAATCTGTATTCGATTCCTCACTCTGCAGAAAATTCTGAACCTTCTTTTCGTTTTTCTCCGGTGCCCAAATCCATTGACGCTCAGTGGCAACGGTCACCTTTAGATCCGGTTCTTCCCAAATCTCGACCTTCTTACTTTTGAGTAGTTTTGAGAAAACCTTGTTTAAACCCGTTCCTTTATATCTTTTCTTTGCTTCTTTGAGTGTAGTTTCTGTTTGTTGCAGATCAGAAATTATCTCTTGCTCATCCTTGGTGAGCTTATTATTGTCAACTGAATCGGAAATCCTTAGGTATTTTCTGGAAACGAAGTTAAGTCCTGAAGGAAGTGCTGCCTGAATGGTCTCCCCCCAACTGCTGTAATAAAATCGGGAGATCCAATGGGTCAGATCAAGCAACTCATCAGAAAGAATAGGTTCCTCATCCAGAATTTTCCGAATGGGTTTTGTTTTAAAGGAAGGTGTTTGACTATGAACCCTGACAATAACCCCAATCGCATAATAATTTCGAAATGGAATCCACACCCTTTGTCCAGCTTGAACAGAGTTCATCAGCTCTTTAGAAACATGATAGGTAAATTGCTTCCGGACAGCTGCCGGTAAAGCTACATCAACAAAACTGGACAAAATATCAGCGTGATCTTGGATTAATTTTAGAAGGAAAGCTTATCCAATTTCAGCGCTCGAATCAACCGGTTTATAAAACCAACAGTAAATAGGTCAGAATAATTAATACCGGTAAACTAAATACCAGCCCGCCTCTCCAATATGCTGTTCTGTTTCTCATAACCGTCTCCTTTTAATTGTTACTGCTACTCAAGGATTTAGCTTCTTCAGCCATAATCTTAAACAAATTCTCTTGCCTAAACACCACATGAACATGTGAATATTCGAACATTGAATATTCAACACTGAACATTCAATTGTCATGCTTTTCAATTCATGTTGTTCTTAGCTGTGTTAATGCTTTTCACAAATATCGAAATCAGTTCTTCGCATTCGCTTAATAGTTCTTCAACTAAATGATCCTTTAATAATGGCTTTCTTTGGATAATCTTCATGCAAGTCGAAGATTCTCGTAATTCCTTTAGAGCAATCTTAAACTTATGAACGAAATCTTTTCTCGATTCTGCACTTTTAGCCTCAGCATACTGAAAGGCAGGCGATGTCCCGCTACGCACTAACTGCTTTGCAAAATGTTTACCCGCATATGTTTTTGGCATTTTCTCAACCAAATTCATGATCTGAATAGAAAACGCAATCAACCTATCCTCTAAATCATACTTTCTATCTTTCTTCATTTACTTCTGAGTTCAATGTTGAATCTTCAGTGTTCGATATTCTCCTCACCCCAGCCACCCTTCTCTATCCAAACTTCGATACTGGATAGCCTCGGCTACATGGTTGGCTTTGATGCCTTCGGATTGATCTAAATCTGCTACTGTTCTTGAAACTTTTAGGATTCGGTCGTACGCCCGGGCCGAAAGTCCCAGCGATGTGATAGCTTTTTTGAGGATTGAAGAACCGGCATCATCCAGCTTACAGACTTTTCGTACTGTTCTTGTACTCATCTGTGCATTACAATACACGCCTTTCATCCCCATAAATCGTTGAGATTGAATTTTACGAGCCTCCACCACCCGCTCTCGGATATCATCCGAAGATTCGCCTTTGGCCTTTCCTGAAAGCTCTTCATAACTCACTTTATGCACTTCGATGTGTAAATCGATTCGATCCAACAGCGGACCGCTTATCTTGCTGAGGTAACGCTGCATTTGTATGGAGCTGGTTCCATTCATTTCTTGAGGATCGTACCAATCACCGGATGGCGAAGGATTCATGGAAGCCACTAACATCACCCGACTTGGATAAGTCACGCTCATTCGAGCCCGGGAGATCGATACATTTCCATCTTCCAGCGGCTGACGCATTACTTCTAACGCGCTTCGTTTGAACTCAGGGAGTTCATCCAAAAAGAGCACACCGTTATGGGCCATCGAAATTTCGCCCGGCATAGGAATACTTCCGCCTCCAACCAGCGCCACATCAGAAACCGTGTGATGGGGAGACCGAAATTGTCTTTTGGTAATCAGCGCTTTCCCCGAATCTAAAATCCCTGAGACCGAGTGAATCTTGGTCGTTTCGAGCGCTTCCTCCAAAGTAAGCGGTGGAAGAATCGTTGGTATTCGTCGAGCCATCATCGTTTTTCCCGAACCGGGAGGACCGACCATAATCACATTATGCCCTCCAGATGCGGCTATTTCCAAAGCTCGCTTTACATTTTCTTGTCCCCGTACGTCACTGAAATCCAGCGGATTGAGTTTTCCATTTTGATGAAAATATTGTTCAACATTACTCTTAAGTGGATCAATATTCCCTCGATTTTCCAGCCAGTCTTTTACCTGATTAAGATGGTCGCATGGAAATACCTCAATACCTTCAACTACAGCAGCTTCTCCGCCATTTTCTTTTGGGACTACTAAATATTTGAATCCCTTTTTAGCAGCTTCGACGGCTACAGGAAGTACTCCTTTAACCGGACGGATCTGTCCATCCAGGGCTAATTCTCCCAACATAACTGTAGAATCCAGCTTGTCGGTATGTAATTGTCCGGACATATTCAGAATCCCAATCGCGAGTGGCAAATCAAATCCATTTCCTTCCTTGGGTAAATCAGCCGGCGCCAGATTTGCCGTAATTCTACCCAATGGATAATAGGACCCTGTATTTCGGATGGCAGCTTCTACCCGATCTCGTGATTCTTTAACCGCCCGGTCGGGCAAACCCACCAGAAAGAACTTCACCATTCCATTTGTGTGATGCGTTTCGACATCGATAATTTTGGCATCTACCCCAACTGTGGAAGCGCAATATACTCTTGAAAGCATGTTTTGTACCTGAATCTTTTTTATTGTGTTTACGTAGTTAGAGCGGTGAGAATCCAATTCCTTACAAAAAATTTCATAAATCACACATATCATGAAAAAAGAAGAAGCAAAAGAGAAGGCGAAAACAATTTATCACGAGATCCAGGGCGGAGTGAATGAGGTGATCAAGCAGATCCGAAATTTGATCAAGGAAGGAAGTGCAAGAAAGCTGATTATTAAAGACAAAGAAGGTGAAATTAAATTTCAGACCCAGCTGGCTTTTGGTGTAAGTGGTGCTGCTTTAATTGGCGCAATGGCTCCCGTTATTTCAGCAATCGGGATGTTTGCCATGTTCATCAACGACTACCAAATTATTGTAGAAAGAGAAGTCACCGATGAAGATGAATATTCTGTAGATGCGGAATTTATTGACATCAAAGATGAGGAGGAGACCGAAGAGGAAGACTCAAAAACCAAATCCCAAAAAGAAGATTCCGATTCTAAAGAAGACGAGAAGGAAGAAAAAACGGTGGGCAAGAAGAAAAAAAGCGATTAAGTGATAAGTGATGAAGTAAGTGAGCGTTACTCAAGATTTAGCTTACTTCATCACTTTCTCACTCGTCACTTACTTCCAATGAGATTCGGCGATTGCTTCTTCGCTTTTCAGCTCACCTAGATAGCGTTCGGCATCTAAAGCAGCTTTACATCCTGTTCCAGCTGCGGTAACTGCTTGGCGATATATGGCGTCCATGGCATCTCCACAGGCAAAGACTCCTGGCAATTCTGTTTCGGTAGACTGTCCTTTGGTTTGAATGTATCCGACATCATCCATTTCAACCACGCCTTTAAAAAGATCGGTATTGGGCTTGTGACCGATCGCTATAAACACACCGGTCACATCTTCAAGAGTAGTGACTTCTTCCGTATTTAAGTTTTTGATCTTCACACCGGCCACAACTTGCTCGCCTAAAACTTCAACGAGTTCGCTATCCCACATGAATTCAATTTTCTCATGATTCAACGCGCGGGTTTGCATGGCTTTTGAAGCTCTCAATTCATCACGGCGGTGAACAACAGTTACTTTACTGGCGAATTTGGTCAGGAAAGTTGCTTCTTCCATTGCGGTATCACCACCACCAACAATAATTACATGTTCGTTTCGGAAGAAGGCACCATCACAAGTAGCACATGCGGAAACACCTTTTCCTCTTAGCTTTTGCTCACTTTCCAGGTGCAACCATTTTGCTGAAGCACCGGTTGAGGCAATGATTGCGTTTGCAAAAACTTCCGTCTTTTCATCAACAGTAATCTTGTATGGACGCTTACTGAAATCAATATCAGAAACAAATCCGTAGCGACAGTCTGCACCAAAGCGTGTTGCTTGTTCGCGGAAATCCTGCATCATTTGCGGTCCCATCACTCCGTCAGGGTACCCCGGAAAGTTCTCTACATCGGTAGTGGTCATTAGCTGACCACCTGGCTCCGGTCCTTCAAAAACCAAGGGACTTAAATCAGCACGAGCTGCATAAAGTGCTGCTGTTAAGCCGGCAGGTCCACTACCCACAATTACTACGTCAAATGTTTTTCCTGCAATATCTTCCATAATAAAATCCTTTATTTATTCGACTCTAATTATAAGGTTTTGACAGTAAAATTATCTGTCTAATTCTCTATCAAATTCATAGAACAAGCTTATGCGGATATCACAAAATAATCAGCCTTGCTCTGTTTGTTTTGATGCTCTCTTACACATCATTCTTACTCGTTCTCATTATCCCTCTCAGTAAAGAAGAAAAACCCCTAAAAAGCGCTCCCATGTATATTTGTGATATTCATTGATTTCATTATGTTGTTTGAAATGTTTTAACGGAGGATATAAAGTGATAGTTGGAGTTTTAAAGGAAACAGCAGAGCATGAACGCCGGGTTGCACTTACGCCTGAAGTGACCCAGCAGCTGATAAAACAAGAATTGGAAGTTTGGGTTGAGAAAGGTGCCGGGCTCTCATCAAATTTCCTGGATGCGCATTACGAAGAGTCAGGTGCTAAAATAGCTTCCGGCCGAGATGATATTCTGAAACAGGCCGACGTTTTACTTACCATACAAACTCCTTCCGATGAAGAGTTGAAGAAATTAAAGAAAGGTGCCGTTCTCATTTGCTTCCTCTGGGCTCTTCAGCACTCTGACCTTGTGGAGACGTTGAAGGAGCTTGGAATTTCTGCCCTAGGCATGGATGCCGTTCCGCGGATTTCCAGAGCTCAAAATATGGATGCTCTATCTTCCATGAGTTCCATTGCCGGATATAAGTCGGCATTGATTGCTGCAAATGAACTGGACAAGTATTTACCCATGATGATGACGGCTGCCGGCACCATCCCTCCTTCTAAAGCTCTTGTTCTAGGAGCCGGAGTAGCGGGACTTCAAGCCATTGCTACCTGCAAGCGCTTAGGATCTGTAGTTGAAGCTTTTGATATTCGACCTGCCGTAAAAGAACAGGTAGAAAGTTTGGGAGCTAAGTTCGTTGAAGTTCCTCTGGAAGAAGACATGGAGACCGAGGGCGGTTACGCAAAAGAACTGGACAAAAGCAGTCAGGATCGTCAGCGGGAAGTAATTCATGAACACGCCAAGAAATCTGATATCATTATTACCACTGCGTTGATTCCCGGAAGACCGGCTCCCCTGTTAATCACCAAAGAAATGGTTAAAGATATGGCACCGGGATCAGTAATTGTTGATTTGGCCGCTGAAAATGGTGGAAACTGTGAACTCACCGAAGCCGGAAAAACCGTTATCAAACACGATGTTAAAATTGTTGGGCCGGTTAATTTACCCAGCCAGCTTTCTCATCACGCCAGTAAGCTTTACTCAAAAAATATGTTTGCCCTGCTTAGTCTTCTCATTCAAGAAGGCGTAGCTAATTTCAACTTTGAAGATGAAATACTACTCAATACTACAATTACGCATCAAGGCGAAATTGTAAGCCCAATGCTTAAATAATATCGAACAAGGAACGCCGAACTTCGAAGGTAGGTGTTCAAAATTCATACCCATATGTCAGCCTTAATTTTTTCTTTATTTATCTTTGTTCTGGCCTGTTTTATTGGCTTTGAGCTTATCGCAAAAGTACCTCCAACTTTGCATACCCCTTTAATGTCGGGCGCAAATGCCATTTCTGGAATCACCATCGTGGGGGCGCTTATCGTAGCCGGTCACTCTGGGGTAGATTCTCAAACCAGCCAAATTATTGGCTTTGTAGCCATTGTTTTTGCCACCATTAACGTGGTAGGTGGATTTATGGTGACGGACCGGATGCTGGAAATGTTCAAGAAAAAGGGAGATGAATAATGTTACCATCCATACCCAACTTCTTACCAAGCTTACCAATTGATGGTATTGATTTAGTCTACTTGATTGCCACCTTCTTTTTTATTCGTGGATTGAAATTATTGAACTCCCCCGCAACAGCACGTAAAGGAAATCAATTTGCTGCAATTGGAATGTTCATAGGTATTACAGTAACACTGTTTAATCAAGATATCATCTCACTTGAATGGATCATTGCCGGGGTCTTGATCGGTGGATTGATCGGAGCTGTTTTAGCTAAGAAAGTGGCCATGACCGCTATGCCCGAACTTGTAGCCGTTTTTAACGGCTTTGGTGGCGGTGCTTCTGCATTGGTCGCATGGGGTGAATTCTCTCGACTTGTAGATCCCACCACCATGTCGCCCGATAACTTGATAACCACAGGTTTGGGTATTTTTATTGGTGCTCTTACTTTCACCGGAAGCTTTATCGCATTTGGGAAACTAAAAGGATTTATTTCAGGAAATGCCATCACCTTTCCAGGACTCAATATCATCAACATTGGTTCGATGATTGGGGTTGTTGTGCTGATAGGATTTTTCACTATTGATCCTACTAACCAAACTATTTTCTGGATTATCCTCGGACTCTCATTACTAATTGGTATTACTTCGGTGATTCCTATTGGTGGTGCAGATATGCCCGTTGTGATTTCATTGCTGAATTCTTATTCAGGAATTGCGGCTTCCATGGCCGGATTTGTAATCGGTAACAACCTACTCATTATTGCAGGTGCACTTGTAGGTGCAGCCGGACTCATCCTCACACAAATTATGTGTAAAGCCATGAACCGATCACTTACGAACGTCATCTTTGGCGCTTTTGGTGGTGATTCCGGTAGCGGAACTTCCGGTGAAGAAGGCGACAAAACCGTTCGCGAAACTACCGCTGATGATCTCGCCATTCAGGTAGCCTATGCTTCTAAAGTGATCATTGTTCCCGGTTATGGATTGGCTGTTGCCCAGGCACAACATGCCATCAAAGAAGTGGCCGGAAAGCTTGAAGAACGTGGAGTTCAAGTAAAATACGGGATACACCCGGTAGCGGGACGCATGCCCGGACATATGAATGTTCTCCTCGCTGAAGCCGATGTTCCTTACGATCAGCTTTTGGATATGGATCAAATCAATCCTGAATTTAAAACCACGGATGTAGTTTTGGTTATCGGTGCAAATGACGTGGTGAATCCCGTAGCTAAGACGGAACCCGGTAGCCCAATTTATGGCATGCCGATCCTGAATGTAGATGAAGCCAAAAGAAGTGTGATATTTAAGCGAAGTTTGAGTCCCGGATACGCCGGCATCGACAATCCACTATTCTATGCCGAAAAGAACCAGATGTTTTTTGGCGATGCCAAGAAAAGTTTACAGGCACTTAATGAAGCCCTTAACAACGTCTAGAATGGAACGCGGATGACACAAAATAGCTGATACCGCTTATTTTTCTATTGTTTATTTAACTTACCTCGCTCTGCGTCGGAGCGTTTTTATTTCAGCAAAAATTCTGTCATTTACTTCAGAACCACTTATCTTTTTGTTTACGAAAAATTAACAATCATCTATTGATTACATGCATTCCATAAGAAAATTCAGCCTTATCGTTCTTTGCCTTATTGTTTCGTTGACGTTCAATTCCTGTTTAGACACTGGATGCGGTGAAAAGCCTAACACCAATGTAAGTGAGAGTCAGCTTGAGGCTGATATCGAAGCCATCGATGCTTATCTTGCTGAAAGAGGAATTGAGGCTCAGGTTCACAAGTCAGGACTTCGCTATGTGGTTACTTCGGAAGGCAGTGGACGCTCACCAAGTCTGTGTAATTTTGTATCAGTATCTTACACAGGAAGCCGTTTATCGGATGGGTTTATATTCGATAAAACAGAGGAAGATGAATTTATTTCCTTGTCCTTGGGTAGAGTTATTACAGGATGGCAAATTGGGTTACAAGAGATTAAAGAAGGCGGAACTATTATTCTTTATATCCCTTCAGTATACGGTTATGGAAGTCGTGGAGCTGGAGAAGACATTCCTGCTAATACCAATTTAGTCTTTGAGGTCACGATCGATCGCGTTTCTTAAATAGCTCAACTTGACAATTGACTTTTTACAATTCACCAATTGAAATAATATTGATTCTTGATAGATTAATCTTTTAGGTTAAACGATTATGAGATTTACAGTTCTTCTGTGTTTTGCATTTATTTCATCTTTTCTGCTTACTTCCTGCAATCGTTCGCCCTCAGTTGAACCCGGCGTTTCTTTAGAACTTGCCCAGTACCGGAAAGCCCAAATTTCTGATCTGGAATATCACCTGACCTTCAACATTCCGAAAAACCAATCGGATTCAATTCCGGCTTCGGAAACCATCCGTTTCACGCTTAAGAGTAACACTTCCGACCTTCAACTTGATTTCCGCGAAAGCCCGGAGCACCTCAAATCACTAACGGTTAACGGCCAGCCGACTGATATCCAATTTCAACAAGAACACCTGATTCTCCCTTCTGATTTGCTCAATGAAGGCCCTAATGAAATTGGTATTGAATTTATCGCTGGAGAAACTTCACTGAACCGAAATCCTGAATATTTATATACACTTTTTGTTCCTGATCGAGCAAGGACAGCATTCCCTCTCTTTGATCAACCCGACCTGAAAGCCACTTTTGATTTAACCCTCGAAATTCCTGAATCCTGGGAAGCTATCTCAAATGCCCCCCTTGAAGCTGAATCCACCAAAGATTCTACCCGCATTTTAGATTTTGCTCCTTCCGATTTAATTAGTTCATATCTGTTTTCTTTTGTAGCCGGAGACTTTGAATCCCTTACGCGAAATGTAGATGGCACGGAAATGACCCTTCTGCATCGTGAAACAGATAGCGAAAAAGTACAGCGTAATCTTGATGACATTTTCACCCTCCACAAAGCCTCTCTTGACTGGCTGGAGGAATACACGGGAATTTCATATCCCTTCAAAAAATTTAGTTTTGCCCTCATTCCGAATTTCCAGTATGGAGGAATGGAGCATGTCGGAGCCATTCAGTATCGGGCTTCGAGTTTGTTTTTAGATGAAGATCCTTCGGAATCTCAATTGCTAAGTCGGGCCAGCCTGATTGCTCATGAGACTGCCCATACGTGGTTTGGCAATTTAGTAACTATGGAGTGGTTCAATGATGTGTGGACCAAAGAGGTTTTTGCCAATTTCATGGCCGCTAAAATCATGAATCCCAATTTTCCGGACATCAATCATGATCTTAATTTTCTAGTCAGGCATCATCCCAGCGCTTACTCAGTTGACCGAACCGAAGGAGCAAACCCGATCCGCCAAAACTTGTACAACCTGAACGAAGCCGGACAAATGTATGGGGCTATCATTTATAACAAAGCTCCCATCATGATGCGTCAGCTCGAATTGCTGATTGGTGAAGAAGCCCTTCAGGATGGCCTTCAAGAGTATTTATCTAACTATTCTTTTGGGAATGCTACCTGGCCGCAACTTATTCAGATCCTGGATAAGAAAACAGAATATGATCTGACTCAATGGAGCGAAGTTTGGGTGAATACCTCCGGTCGGCCACACTTTAGCTGGAAGTATGTTATGGAAGAACTTCCTTATTCTACCTTGGAATATGATGTACTTATCCAACAAGACCCAACTGAAGAGAGCCGGATCTGGTCTCAGCAAACAGGCATCTGGATTTTAGATAAGGACTCGGTTGCAAAATCTTTTACCGTGATTAGCGACACACTTTCTGAGTTCGCTACACTGAATGAATTGAAAGCGCCCCATAAAGTCTTCAATGCAAATGGTGAAGGATATGGACTTTTTCCGGCAGATCTTAAAACATTGGATGCATGGTCTAATATGAAGGAAGTCCGAAAAGGCTCTCATCTCATTAATCTCTATGAAAATATGCTGGAGCAGAATAGAGTAGCTCCGCCCGAATATCTGAATCGGCTTTCTGAAATCATTCAAACTGAAGAAAACCAGCTCGTTTTAAATCTTGCCCTTGGCCAGTTACAAACCATTTACTGGGATTTATTGACGGATGAGGAACGTGATGAGATCAACGAAGACCTGGAGGAAATCCTTTGGTCTGAAATGATGGAGCAAAGTGAAAGCAGTAAGAAAAAGACATTCTTTAATGCCTTCCGAAATATTGCACTTTCCGATAATCAAATTCAGAAAGTGTTTGATATCTGGAATGGTGATCTTGAAATTGACGGGCTGAATCTTTCTGAAAGTGACTTCATAAGTATGGCCGGCAACCTTGCCGTTAAAATGCCCGATCAGGCTGTGGATATTATTGAAGCACAAACCGGCCGTATCGAAAACCCGGATCGTCAACGACGATTTGAATTCATTAAGCCTGCTTTATCCCCTGATGAATCTGTTCGGGATGCTTTCTTCGAATCTCTTAAAGACGAAGAAAATCGTCAGACAGAATCCTGGGTTTTAGGCGCCATCGGATATTTGCATCATCCTCTGAGAACCGACCATTCAGCGAAATATATTTTACCGAGTCTGGAGCTGCTCCAGGAAATTCAGGTCACGGGTGATATCTTTTTCCCGAAGCGGTGGTTAGATGTAACGCTTGGAAATCACTCTTCAGATGAGGCCGTTACTACGGTTAGAAATTTCCTTGAAGAACGACCGGATTACAACGAACAGTTGCGTATGAAAATCCTGCAAGCTGCAGATATGATGTTCAGGGCGAATAAGATTAAGGAGTAGTTTTTCGATCTATGTATTACCGTCATCCCGCGGCGTATGCCGGGATCTGGTTCTTTGAAAAGGAAAGTAATCGAATTAAAGAACCAGATTCCTGCCTGCGCAGGAATGACTATAGAGTTGGTTAGATAAAAGTACCCGTCATTCTGAGGATACTTCCTAAGAATCTTTCTCCATTGTGATTGCCATATCTGTATCGATTGAGAACTCTAAAACATCCTGTAAAGCCTGGTAACAACAATCCCTTTGCCATCCTTAAACGGTATAGACAACAGTTCTTTCTCCTCTTTTACCTGAAGATTGAATGGTAGAGCTAAAAGGTCTAACCCACTGTGCTTTTTAAGTCTGATTCCCTGTCCTGAAATAATGTCTTTATTGGGGATGAAGTCTCCTTCAGGCACATGTTCTGTTAAAACAACATATTTGAAATCAGTTAGCTTATTCACGATATCCTGTACTTCCGAATTCGATAAATGTTGAAGGACATTTCTTAGGAGTGCACAATCTCCAGAGGGCATCTCATTTACTGCAATATCCAAGCAGTGGAATTCCAGATTTTCGGCCGTAAATATTTCCTTATTACGATCGATGAGGTCTGCCACTATATCTACCGCAATATACTTTCGGGTGTGGGCTACCAATTCTTTTCCGACATTGAAATCGCCGCAGCCCAAATCACAGACCAAAAGAGGAGTTTCAAAAGAGTTCAAAAATGAAGTTACTGCTTCTACATATGGTTTTACTAATTCGGGGTGATGCGATCCTGCGCCTGAATAAAAATCAGATTCATTACCTCCCCAAAGGTTCATTTGATATACCTGTCCCATAGCATCTTTTGTGGGCCAGGGGTTTTTTATTCTTTTAATCTCACTTTCCTTCATGATCAGAGTTTGGATCTGGAAATATTAATTATCGGTAACAAAAGGTACGTATAACTTACCACTGGTTTCTTCTCGTTGCTACACTCTCATAGATCTTTTCAGTCTTGAGCAAAGCGGAGACTGGAAAGTTGAAGCTCAGGAAGTCTCTGACTTCCATTAACGGCAACTCAGTCTTAGCTCCTATTCGAATCCTACCATCTTAAGTCACCGCTCGGCAAGCATTTTTGCCCATTCAAGTTTAAAAACTCGCTAAAGACTTAAGATATCTTTGACGTCATCCCGCCCCTTATGCCCGGGATCTGGTTGGCCGTTGCAATCCCTTAGGGTTATTTCAGACATCCCGGTTCCTACCTCCGCAGGAATGACTACTACTTGGATTTATATAACTGAATTCAAGAAATACTCAGAACCTCAACGACAGACAGCTCAATCCCCCATCCAGTTTTTGGAACTCAGAGACATCAACAGCTATCGTGGAGTAGCCGGCTTTTTCTATGTTCTGCTTCGTAACAGGAAAGCCTTCGGGTATGATGACCGTGCCATTAACCCATATACAATTCGCGGCATAACTCTCATCCTCAGGAACTTCTATAACGGTAAACTTCTCCAATTCAGGGAGGGATGAAAACTCTTTGCAAGCAACTATATTATCATTCTCCAAATAGCTTATCCCTGTTTTTAAATGAAGGATCTCTCCTACTTCAATGACCGACCCACTCATCCCATACTTATTCAAAATCTGTATGACTTGCTCTGCCCCATTTTGATTGGTCCGGTCCGATAGGCCGATGTAATAATGATCCCCTACCATCATAATATCCCCTGCTTCCACCGTACTGGGAGCGGTGATCTCTTCGATGTTTGCGTAATAGGATTGAATCACATTTTTCATGGCCGTGATTTCTCCCTTGCGCGAAGGCGCCCCTGGATTCGTAATAATGGCACAGTGAGGAGTAAGTAAAGCTACATCCTCTACAAAAGTGGAGTCAGGAAAGCGTTCATCAGCTTCCAGTTCTTCTACTTTCAGCCCACATTCCTTCAACGCAGAAACGTATTGTTCATGTTGCTCTAAGGCTTTCTGATGATCAGGGATTCCCAATTTAGCTGTGGTCAATCCTTCGACCATGCTTTTTCCGGGTTTACGGACGATTGCGTTTGAAAACATTTGAGATCCTATAGGTTAGTCTCGGTTGACTCAAAGTAAAACGAAAAGACGTTAAGTTTAGGAACCAAGGTGGTGAATTAATTTCCAAAGATCTTTTCAGTCTTGAGCAAAGCTGAGACTGAAAAGTTTAAGCTCAGAAAGTCTCTGACTTCCATTACGGCCACTAAACCTTAACCCCTCTTTAAGCCATTCCATCTTAAGTCACCGCTCGGTATGCTTTTCACTCCAAACAGATTTTATAAATTCGCTAAAGACTTAAGGTATCTTTGAGAATCAAAGAACCGGATTCCTGCCTGCGCAGGAATGACGGGGTTTTGGGTACATTACTTTAATGATCTATTTCAGACATCCTTTTCGTGAGTCATAAAACAAGACCCTTCAGAAGTATCATCCGTTTAAGAAATAGATATTTTATTAGCCTTGACTAACTTTAAAATTAGCTATAGTTTGTTTTAAAAATTAGTCAGACATGAAAACAATTATTCTACTGCTTTTTTGTACGACATTTAATGCCGCCTCAGCAACACTTAGTTTTGCACAATCAAGCTCAGGAAAAATTCAGGGCACCGTATCCCATAATGGTGAAACCCTGCCCGGAGTAAACATTAAGATTTTACACCTTCAGCGAGGAACGGTAACAAATGCCAACGGATACTTTGAAATAACCAATCTTCCAGAAGGAACTTATAAGCTACAGGCCTCCTACATCGGCTTTAATAAAGTCATTAGGGAGGTAAAGGTTTCTGCTGAAGAACCGACAACCATAAATCTTACCATGGAAGAAAACTCCGCAAAGCTAGGCGAGGTGGTCGTAACAGGCACCATGAGAGAAACCTTCGTGAAAGATTCTCCCGTAAAAGTTGAAGTCGTAAACGCGGAGCGCCTCAGCCAAGGAAAGTCCAGCTCTAATTTTATGGATTTGGTAAGTAATGTGAATGGACTATCTACACAGTTAAACTGTGGAGTTTGCGGCACCAACGCCATACGAATCAACGGAGTGGAAGGTCCCAATACTGCTGTACTCATTGATGGCATGCCCATACAGGGCGCACTCGCTTCAGTATATGGCTTGAACGGAATCAGCCCATCCATTATAGATCAAGTGGAGGTCATTAAGGGGCCTCAGTCTACACTCTACGGTACTCAGGCACTGGGCGGAGTCGTGAATATTATCACCAAAAACCCATCCAACACTCCCACCTTTACAATTGATGCATATGGTGAAAGCATCACACAGGAAGGCAGTCTTAATATTGCTGCATCACCTAAATTTGGCCGGTTTAAAGGATTTGTAAGTGGCAACCTCAATCGAAATGAAAACTACTTTGACAACAATAATGACGGCTTCAATGATCAAGCCAAACAAACACGGGTAGCCCTTTTTGGTAAAGGCGTATTAGAAGGCATAAATGGCGAACAGCGGTTCAACATTGCAGCTAAATATTTGAATGAAGACCGAACCGGTGGCGTACCCGGATTTTCTGATGAACTACGCGGTTCAAGTGAAATTTATGGGGAGTCCATTTATACACAGCGTGCAGAAGTTATTACCGAATATCGCCCAGCAGGTTTGAGTGAGCAACTGCGTATAAACACCGCTTTCACCTATCATGCACAGGATAGTTTTTATGGTGATGAAGCCTATGATGCTACCCAAAACATTGCCTTTGGGCAAGTTACATGGGATCAGCCGCTATCCAACAGCTTGCGGATTTTAACCGGAAGCACTCTCCGCTACGAAACCTATAACGACAATACTCCTGCTACCTCCGAGGGAGCCGACCTCCGGTTTATCCCCGGAGTTTTTACCCAGGCTGAACTGGACATCGCTGACTTTACCCTGCTGGGTGGGCTTCGTGTCGATCATCATACCGAACACGGATTTGTATCCGCACCCCGGATTTCAGCCAAATACAGCCCCAATTACTCAACTACATTGCGTGTCAGCGGCGGCACCGGCTTTCGGGTTGTGAATGTATTTACGGAAGACCACGCTGCACTAACCGGATCACGGGAAGTAGTATTTACTGAAGACCTGGATCCCGAAGAATCCCGCAGCGTCACAGCCAGTATTGAACAGGTCATCCCCTTTGGCACCAATCCCATGACAGTAAGTATAGACGGATTTTATACTCGCTTTTCAAATCAAATTATCCCGGATTATGACCAAGACCCTAACCTGATTATCTATGAAAACCTAGATGGATATTCTGTTACGCAGGGTTTTTCAATAGCACTGGATCAGAATTTTACGGCTTTTCCATTTAGCTACAATGCCAGCTTTACGTTCATGGACGTATTCACCCAAGAAAATGGAAATCGTCAGGCACTCACCTATGCCCCGGATTTTCTTAGCAACTTTGGGGCAACGTATCAGCTGCGAAGTATAGATGCCACCATCAGCTATTCGGGGAATTTGGTTGGCTCCAAACGTATGCCGGATAGTTATGTGGAAGACTTTGGGCGTGAGCGGCAGTCGCCTGTATATAGCGTGCATGATATAAAAGTCACCAAGGAATTCACCAACGTTAATGATAAAGCAGGAGTAGGTTTTGAGGCCTACTTATCTGCTGAAAATATTTTCAACTATACGCAGGGTACGCCATTGGTTGATTCCGCCACCCCTTTCAGTCCTGAGTTTGATACGATTTACACCTGGGGCCCGATCGTTGGTCGCACTTTTACTATAGGGGCACGGTTAAATTTACGCTAAGCTAAACACTTAAAGACCATGCAAAAACTGTCCATTTTATTAGCCGTACTCGTGGCCTTCATTCTATTTAGTGGTTTGAATTCACCCTTCGCTTTTGCTCAGGAAAAGCTGGACTGGAAGTCTTTCGAAGAGGCTCTATCTATTGCTGAATCCGAGGACTTGCCCATTTTTGTGGATGTCTGGGCACCATGGTGCGGTTGGTGCCGGAAGATGAAACGGGATGTGTACCCGGAACTGGCAGATCATCTCATTGACAATTATGTCTTAACACGCATCAATCGGGATGATAATGAAACGATGCACAACTATAAGGGGCAAAAGCTCTCATCTCTTCGCCTTGCTCAGCAACTAAAAATCCAAAGTGTCCCAGGCATTGTGCTGCTTAATTCGAAGGGAGAATATGCTATGCACCTATCCGGTTTTATTGAGGAAAAAGCGTTGAAACCTTTACTCGAATAAACTTAAAGTTTAAAGCGAGGCGGCACCAACCGTCATCCCGCGGCGCATACCCGGGATCTGATCGTTAGAAAAGGAAACTAGCCGAATTAAAGAATCGGATTCCTTCCTTTGCACGAATGACGGGGTTTTGGGTAAGCTTTTTTAAGCAACTACTGTCTTTAAGTCTTAAAACTAAAGAGATTATAATGATCAAAGAAGTGAATAAAATTTACCTTCTTGCAAAGAATAGAATTAAAGATATGATAAACTCCATTTTGCAAAAAAATACGCTTCTACGGTCTGTACCAAAATTTACAATGGTATTATCTGTATTACTTTTAATGTGCAATTATTCTTTGCTTGCTCAGCAGATTGATGATTCTGAAACTGTCTATACCGTTTCAGAAGCCCTGGCAGATAATGACGGGGATGGGGAAATAGATTTCCTTAAGCAAACGATAATGGTTGCCGGACGCGCTTCGGTAGATAATCTCATTTTAAATGAGCAACGTCTTTCCGTTTATATACAGGATCATAAAAAAGGGATCCAATTGTTTAGCGGAACATTGAAGGCCGATATTAAAATCGGTGACAGTTTAGTTGTAAAGGGTACTCTTGATCTTTACTACGGCAAACCTGAGATCGTTGCAGATACTGTTTATGTAGTGGGTGATCAGCCCAGGACCCCGACTCCAAAATTACTATCTGAAGCTGCAGAAAATCCGGAAGATTATCTGGGGATGTTGGTACAAGGGCGCGCTGTTGTTACACAAAAGAAAGCAAGTTCCGGCTACAGGGGGCTTACCATTTCCGTTAGTGATTCTTCCGAGCATATCCTGGAAGTATATATATCACAATCACACAGTTTAAAAGATGATTTTAACCTGGAGTTATTGAGTATCGGAGATGAAATTGAAGTTGCAGGAATAGTTGGCAAGTTCGTTTTTCAAAGTAGTGGCACAACCATCTATCATGTTAAGCCACGCACCCTCAACGATATTAGAACCCTTGGCTTTCCAAAAAAACATCTCAGCTATTTAGTGTGGTTCGGGTTCATTTCTTTAGTATTTATTTTTGGATGGAATTTTGTGCTTAGGAGACAAGTAAAATCCAAGACCAATGAACTCTCAGATGCTCTGGAAGAGAAAGATATTCTGATGCAGGAAATTCACCATAGGGTTAAGAATAATCTGGCTAAAATATCAGCCCTGCTTGATCTTCAAATTAGCGTAGCTGACCATCCTGCTGTGGAAAAATCTTTATCGAACAGCAAAAGCAGGATAAACTCTATGGCGCTGATTCATGAAAAATTATATCAAACTCAAAAATACCAGACTGTTCGCCTCGATAGTTACCTGAAGGATCTTATCACAACCATCCATCAAACCTATGCCAATGAGAAACAAAATGTGCGCATAGACTTTGACTTGGATGAAGTCTCCTTTTCAGTTGATAAAGCAGTTGTTTGTGGATTACTGATTAATGAATTAGTGGTAAATGCTTTCAAATATGCCTTTTCTGATAATGGAGAAGGGCGGCTAGACTTAGTCATGAAAAAAGAAGATGAGGGAATTCTACTCAGGATTTCTGATAATGGCCCCGGTCTCCCCGGACCATTTGGGAAAATTCAGGGAGAAGGACTCGGAACCATACTCATCCAAAGTTTCGCAGAACAACTCGAAGCTGAAATGCAGGTTCATTCGGATGAAAATGGAACCACATTTTCCTTCACCTTCAAATAAGCAGTCTCAGGATTATAAACACTCCAAGGATCTTTTCAGCTTGGAAAGTCTCTGGTTTCCATTGCGGGCCACTCGGTTTTGCTTCTCTCTAAGTCATCTCACTGCATATGCCCGAGATCTTGTTGTTAGAAAAATAAACTAGCTGAATTAAAGAATCAGATTCCTGCCTTTGCACGAATGACGGGGTTATTCCTTTATCGCATCTTCAGAATAATGCTGCATGGCTTTCAAAAAGAAGAACGTTGCCAAAAATCCACATACTGCAAATACTAGCAGCAACGCTTTGGAAGGCCCATATACACCAGTGAATACATGATCAATCATCCATCCCGTTACGGGCGGTCCGATTCCAAACCCCACAATACTAACTACAAATAAATAAGCTGCTCCGGCCATGCCCCGCATATCCGATTTCACAAAATACTGGATGAGTGCAGCCGCCACTCCGTTGTAGGAGGAGGAAATGACATTGGCGAGCCCAATCAAAAAGAAGGCCACTAAGGCTGACTCTGCCATCAACCCAAAATAGTATAATGGAAGTCCACCCAATGCAGCTACGATTCCCATCACGAACCGCTTTTCCTCACCCCATTTCTCGGCAAACAAATCAGCCAGCCAGCCGGAGACATTTACGCTCAATCCTGTCGCAAACATAAACCAGCCATATTGGGAAATCAGAGAAGGCATTTCGAAAGTATCATTCAGCACGGTTCCGATAAAAGCCAAAATGGTATAGCCACTCAGTGCCAATAGGGAGAATCCTGCCAAGTGGTAGCGAACTGTTTTCTTTTGGAGAATAAATTTCAGCACTTTGAAAAAATCAGCTGCTTTGTGATTACTCCTACCTGACTTTCGGACTGGTTCCCGAATCAACAAAAAACCAATCACGAATAACAAAACTCCCGGCCAGCCTACGGTTTGCATCGCCACTCGCCAGTCATAAAGTTCAGCGACCGAACCGCCAATCAAAAACGATAAACCCACTCCCACAAAAATACCGGAAGCGTACAGCGAGAAAACACGGGCTCTTTTTTCGGGAGGAAAGTAATCGGCCAATAAAGAATACACCGCCGGGCTCAACGCTGATTGACTCACCCCAACAAAAAACCGAGCGGTAATTAGAAAAATGAACGAGCTGGCAAAGCCGCTGGCTACGGTCATAAGGCTCCAAATTAACAAGCCGGATAAAATAATGCGCTTTCGGGAAAACTGATCCGCAAACCAACCCATGAACATTCCGCAGATGGCGTAGATCAGAGAGAAAGCCGGTCCGTACAGCACTCCGATTTGGGTATTTGATAAGCCAAGGTCATCCCTGATCGCTGTTCCCAAAACTGCCACAACCTGCCGGTCTACAAAGCTGGAGATGTAGATCAGCGTCAATAGAGCCAATATCAGCCAGGTATAGAACTGGGGTGCTTTTTCTTCGAGCTTTTCGTAGATGAATTTCATGGATGCAAAGATAGAGCTCAGATTGGTTGGATGGAAATTTGTACCTGACTCACCTACCCTAATCCTATAAATCAAATAATCTCGCGAATCATGGTTCAAGCTTGTGGGTATGAACCATGATTTAATGGATTATGGGATTGCCCTGATTTTTACTGATTCACCTAAGTTATGAAACACGGATAAAGCGGATGAGGCGGATCGTCACGGATTTGAGTATAAATCTTTTTATGACTCTCGCTCCGATGCTCTGCGTCGGAGCGCCGGTACCGACGCAGAGCATCGTTACCAGTTGTGGTTTGTTGACATACATCTGACCACCCTAACGTTGTCATGCTGAACTCGATTCAGCATCTGAATAGGCATCAATGTTATTTAATATTTCGCCCTTTTCAGATTCCAGCTCAAGGCCGGAATGACGAATATGTTTCGTCGAATAATTTTGAAAAGAAAATATTCACATAAAGCTTTCAGAATGATTATTTTTGATGCTCACTAATTTTGATAACAATACTCACTCAATCATCATGAAAGTTGGAATTCTTGGCGCTACCGGTGCTGTTGGACAAAAATTCATCCGTTTATTGCAGGGTCATCCCTGGTTTGAAATTGAAGCCCTTGGCGCTTCTGAACGTTCTGCCAGCAAGAAATATAAAGACGCGGCCAACTGGATTGAGGATGTTGTACTTCCCGATTATGTAAAAGAAATGACGGTTCAGAATTGCGAACCTTCAGCCTTTTCCAATGTGGACTTTGTTTTTTCCGGATTGGATTCATCTGTTGCCGGAGAAATCGAAAAAGCATTTGCAGAGGCCGGAATCCCGGTTATCTCCAATGCCAAAAATTTCCGTCAGGACCCTACCGTTCCCTTGTTGATTCCTGAAATCAATCCTGATCATACCGACCTTATCAAAACCCAGACCTTTACTGAAGATGGAAGCGGCTGGATTGTGACGAACCCAAATTGTGTGGCAGTTCCATTGTCCCTGGCTTTAAAACCACTGTACGATACCTTTGGAATTGAAGCACTGATTTTGACCACCATGCAGGCTGTATCCGGTGCAGGATATCCCGGTGTTGCCAGTCTGGACATTTTAGGAAATGTGGTTCCTTTTATTTCCGGGGAAGAACCTAAAGTAGGACCTGAAACTCGTAAACTCTTGAGCGCTTTATCTGATGGCGACCTGACGCTACCTGAGTTCGATGTACAAGCCACCGCAACCCGCGTGCCTACCATCAACGGACATATGATCTCAGCTACCGTTAAGCTGGAAAATCCGCCGGCTGATTTGGGCGAGCTGAATGAAGCCTATGACAACTATAAGAATCCGGTTGGCGAATTAGACTTGCCATTTTCACCCAAGGCGTTATATAACATCCATGATAACGACTATTACCCACAGCCTCGCCTTCATGCCGATGCAGAAAACGGAATGCAGTTACATATAGGTCGTTTGAGAAAAGCCGAAGTCTTTGATGTCAGCTTTGTAGCGATGGCACACAATACCATCCGTGGCGCCGCCGGCGGTGCAATCTTAAACGCTGAATTACTGACCAAGAAAGGGTTCTTGAAATAGCATACTATAAAGCGACATTTTACGATACTTCCCAATCTTAAAAAAGAGTTATAAAAAACTGGAGCAAGCGTCCCGCTTGTTCCTTTTTTATTTGAAAGCTGAGCTATATGGTAACGAATGAATAGAACACGGATGATACGGATCTAACGGATTTTTGGAGAATGGTTACGATCCGGACTTCGTCCGACCGCTTCACTAAAAAACCTGAACAGGATTAGGATGCCTCAGCGGTCTGACGTTTGCAAGGAACAAACAAGTTCATTATGAACGGTAGTCGTGAGAGCAAGTTCTTTTCACCTCAGCTCGATACTAAAATATCCATTTTCCAGGAACCCAGATTCTAAAAGCAGGCTTGTTAAGTACATTGACGAAGCAATCTCGAATACATGGGCATAATCGCTGAGATTGCTTCGCTTTTTTCGAATCGTTAATTTAGATAATAGCTTATTAACGCTCGCAAATGAATACTAAGAATCGAACTCAGATTTTACTGCAAGATCTTTACTCAACGATCACAACAATCTTTCGGCCAACCTGACGCTTGAACTATACCTTGACTATATAGAAAAATGCAAGGCAATACGTCCCTAAAAGGTAATGCGGGCACTTGAACTATGTTTTGAAAACTAAGGAGAGCCTGTGAAAGTAAAAGCTCATTCATTCATCTCATCAAGGTTCTTGCGAGACATGTAGAGATTTATCTTTGTTGAAAACCGAATCGCCTCATTTTTATCACTGCGGTTGATTACCAGTTCTACCTTTCCTTGTTCGCTTCCAGGCAATGGCTCAAAAAAGGCCATCTGTTTGGCTTCAACAATCAGGTTACTTTTCATAAAAAAGAAGCCCTTTTTAAACCTAATCCTCTTTATAAGGTCCAATCCAATAGAAAACTTAGAGAGGTTACTGAGGCTGTTGTCATACATGTCGTAGACTTTGTATTCAAAAAGCAGTTCGGCGTCAATAAAGCTGAGGATACCCTTCACCTCTTTAACCTGCGATCTTTTATCGGCCTGATCGTACTTCGAGTAATGGAACGGAATACTCATATCTAATCTTCCAGCTCACTTAATTTTTTCTCAGACAGCTTGAGATTCAAATTTGATGAAATATTCGCGGCTATATTTCGGTGTTTCCTTTTCACCTTAAGCACACGTTCTGTTAAATCCTTACCGGGGAGTTCACCAAAAGAAGAAGCCCTCTTTCCATGCAAAATCAACTTCGCACTGAACCAGCCTTTTTTGTATTCCAGCATGTCGAGTTCTGAAAGCAAGATTGTCGTGGTTTTTAAGTCTGACTGATATGCTTCAACCACAGCATCTTTTTTCTGGTATTCGAAGACCAGATTCTCTTCTTCCACGCGCAGAATTCCTTCCACTTTCATGAATCCACCGTTTAAATTTTCAATCGAAAAAGGAAGACTTCGCATAAGTAGTATTGATTTTTATGAAGTTAAGGCCGCAAACAATTTTCAATAAAAAAGTACAAAAAATCTGTAAGGAGTGCTCATCTCATCGCTCTAACTAAACAGTTAACATAAGAGAAAAAAACTAATCATTGCCTTGAGAATGTGACCACATTCTCAATGTCCTTCCAGGGGTAAGAGGTGGAAAATCCTTTTACCCTATTTTTTTACCCATTAATTTTGAGCAGCCCTTCCATTATGGTTTGATTTAATAAACTCTTCGCGCTATTCTTTTGACATGAAAAAGTGGGTACTCTTTTTACTTTTAGGTGTTTCAGGAGCATTGAATGCTCAAACCGTAAACTTTGAAGATGATTTTTCTGATCAGGATATTTCTGATTGGTCCGGAACATCCGGGGATTTTGAGTTTACCGACGAAAGCGGCAACATTTTACTTCATCAAGTTGCCACCGATGCCGGCACTTCCTACCTAAGTATTCCATCAACGGATATAGAAGGCATGTGGGAATTTTTTGTTCGGTTTGATAGCTTCTCTCCTTCTGATGGGAACCGAGCTGAAATCTATCTTATGAGTGACTCCCAAGATCTAACTTCGGCGCTAAACGGATACAAACTCCGCGGTGGTGAGAATGGGAGCGCAGATGTCTTTCGCCTCTTCAAGGTCACGAATGGAACCGAAGACGGGGAAGTACTAACGGGAACAACAAGCATAAGCTCAGGTGGAGATTTTCGGGTGAAAGTCACCAGAGATGCTTCCGGAGACTGGACCTTAGAAGTTGCAGAAGGCTATGCTGGAGTGCTTTCAACAGATGACGTCGGAACCGACAACACCTACACCTCTGCTTCCCATTTCGGATTTAAAAATATCTATTCCAGTAGCCGTTCTGATGCGTTTTACTACGATTTCAAAATTGACATCCCACCCATTGAGGTTAACTCTGTAGCCACAAATAGTACAACTGAAATTGATGTCACCTTTTCCAGAGATATCGATTTTTCAACGGCTCAAACTGCTGATTTCACCTTGAATCCGGGCACTATTAATCCACAGTCGGTTGCCGAACAGAGTGGTGACGTAGCACGGATTACCTTTGCAAACACCATCTCAAGCGGACAGAATACGCTTTCCATTTCAAGTATCGAGGATGTCGCCAATCAAACCACATTAGCTGATACCAGTTTCTCTTTCTTTGTATATGATAGTTATCAAAGCGGTGATGTGGTTATTAATGAATTTTTAAAAGACCCGCCCACGGGAACGGCCGAATATATTGAACTGCGAAATACTTCCGACCGATACTTAAACCTCCAAAACTGGCAGCTTGGCGACAACAACTCCTTAAGCACTCTTTCATTTTCGAATTTAACCTTGCTGCCCGATAGCTTTTTGGTCGTTTCTTCGGATACCTCTGTATTGAATACTTTTTATGGTGAGGCTAACTATTTACAAGTCTCACTGCCTGCTTTTAATAATGGAGAAGACCAGATTCGGGTTTTTGATAACAACAGTGCCCTCATCGATTCTCTTCAGTACGATTCCGATTGGGGTGGCGAAGATGTAGCCGTTGAACGTCGCGACCCTACGGTCTCTTCTACTTTTTTGGAGAACTGGGGAGACAGCCCCGATCCTGATTTTGGGACTCCCGGCTTCACCAATCAAATTCAACCCGACCAAACAGCACCCACCATTTCTTCCCTGGAAGTGGAAGACAACCAAACCTTACTTTTAGTGCTTTCAGAACGGGCAGAGAACACCTCCACTGAAACTGTAGGCAATTACTCGTTGAGTCAAAATCCGGAGGCAGGCGCAAGTACTCCAACTCTGCCAAACATTTCTTCTGTAAGTCAGATAGCTGCCGACTCCATCAGGCTAACACTGGATTCCGCGCTGGAAGAATATGATGGAAACTGGACGCTGAGCGCCAATAATCTCACCGATATTTTTGGAAATACCGCTAATCGTGAAATTGATTTTAACTACTTCGTGATTTTTACTGCCGAACCCGGTCAGGTAGCCATCAACGAATTTATGTACGATCCAGCAGATGGGTTCTCTGAGTTTTTGGAACTGTATAATCACTCAGACAGCTCTTTTAATCTCCAAAACTGGACCTTCAGCGATAACACCGATGATGACGAAATTATCATCAACGGCAGCTTTGTGTTGCCCCCCGGAGACTATATTATCCTCGCACCGGACAGCACGATTGCCCCCTCCTTTCCCGACGCATCACTGATTGATATGGGTAGCCGTTTTGCTTCGCTGAACAACAGCTCGGATGCTATCATCATCAAAAACCAAAACGGAGTCACTATAGACTCCATTGCTTACTCCAGCAGCTGGGGCGGTAATGAAGTTTCACTCGAGCGTAAGGATATTGAGCTATCCGGAAATTTCCGGGAAAATTGGGGTGATTCTCCTGCCACTGAATTGGCTACTCCCGGGGCTGTAAATCAAATTCCAACCGATACAACTCCGCCTGACCTTGAAACCATTTCATTTATTTCTGATGATGCTATTCAGCTTGTTTTCAATGAGCGAATTTTAAGCGCCCCCGCAAGTGCGCCGTCCAACTTTCAGCTTTCTGCGGAATCTTCTTTTTCAGGAACTCTTCCCGGTTTACAATCGGCTACATTTACAGCCCCCGATACTGTTTTATTACAGTATGATACCGGTTTTGAAAGCGAGCCTGATGGAACCACCTACGAGCTTGTCATTTCTAATCAGTCTGATATTTTTGAAAATGTTACCGGGGATTTAACCCGCTCCTTTTTTCGGATTGATTATGCCCGGCCCGATTCCGGTGAAGTAGCCATCAATGAGTTTTTGTATGACCCTGCCGAAGAGCTGACCGAGTTTATTGAAATTGTCAATCAAACCGACAGCGCCTTTAATCTTCAAGATTGGACCCTGAATGATAATACCGGAAACCGAAGGGCACTTTCTGATACCGCATTCACCCTCAATCCCAATTCATTCCTTATTTTGTCGGCCGATAGTACGCTGATTCAGAACTTCCCTGATGCTCCGTTACTTACTTTGGGTAGCCGGTTTTCATCCCTTAATAATTCCACAGATGCCATTGTAATCCGCGATGCTGCCGGCCAACTCATCGACTCCCTTACTTACACCTCCGCCTGGGGTGGAGACAAGGTTTCACTGGAACGTAAGAGCTTAGATATTGCGGCTCAATTTCAGGCAAACTGGGGAGATTCTCCTTCTTCAGACTTTGCCACACCCGGAGCTGCCAATGCCATTGAACCCGACGAACTGGCCCCTGAAATCAACAAGATTTCCGTGATAACTGATAGCCAGATTCAGGTAATATTTAATGAACGGATTCAGGCCGGCCCGGCACAGTCATCGGGAAATTATGCTCTTTCAACAGTTGCAGGAAATGTTACTCCACCCGGCATCCAAAATATTACGTTTACCGCGCCCGATACCGTTCTTTTGACCTACGCCTTTTCCCTACCCCGAGAGGACAGCGGAACTACCTATGATCTCACCATCTTCAACCAAGCCGATATCTTTGGGAATGTAGCTTCAAGTTTAAGTGGTGAATTTCTAATTATTAATTATGCTGATCCTGATTCCGGTGAAGTTTTTATAACGGAGTTCTTATACGATCCGCCCGAACTTCTTTCCGAGTTTGTCGAACTCTATAATGCAACTGACAGTGCCTTCAATTTGAGAAACTGGACTTTCAACGACAATTCGGGAAACCGAAGGATCATATCTGATCTTGACTACTCACTAGATCCTGACTCTTATGTAATATTGACTCCCGATAGCGTTATTTTTGAAAACTACCCCGACACTCCGTTTCTTGCCATCGGAAGTCGGTTTTCATCCCTTAATAATTCTACAGATGCCATCGTGATTCGGGATGCTGATGGGGAACTCATCGACTCTTTGACTTATAGTTCTGACTGGGGCGGAGATGAAGCTTCACTGGAAAGACGGAGCATTAATTTCACCCCGACATTTCGTGAAAACTGGGGCACCTCTCCTTCCGAGAATAAAGCCACTCCGGGGCTTCCCAATCTTATTCCCGAAGATGAAACTCCGCCTGCCATTGAAAGTCTTTCTGTTTTAGATAACGAAACCCTTCAAGTAATTTTTACGGAACGCATCCAGCCCGATGCGGCAACTGACATAGATAATTATGATCTCCTGATTCCGGTTAATTCAGAAATCAATAGAAAACTTCCTGACTCACTGATTTACCTGGCTCCGGATACCGTTTTATTTTCCTATTCTGAAAAAATAGCTCGAGGGACCGATGGCACTAACTACTCTTTCATCATCAATAACCAAACTGACGTTTTTGGAAACATAGCTAATGAACTTGAAGCTCAGTTTTTCTTGATTGATATCTCTGAGGCCGAAAATAAAGATGTCGTCATCAACGAGTTCATGTACGAGCCCCAAGATGAATTCACGGAATTTATCGAGCTGTATAATCCAACGAATAGAAACTATGATCTCAAAAATTGGACTCTGAATGATAATACCGGCAATCGTCGAGCTATTACATCTGCCAGCTTTGAAATTGTTGCTAATTCTTATGTTGTCATCGGGCCCGACAGTTCTTTCCTCGATCTCTTCCCAAACAGCAATACACTGATTATCGGAAGCCGGTTTTCTTCTCTCAACAACAGTACAGATGCCATCGTAATCAGAAACGCCAATGGTTTACTGATTGATTCATTAGCCTATTCCTCTGAATGGGGTGGTGAAGGTGTTTCACTGGAGCGGCGAAGCCCTGACTTCCCTTCAATCTATCGTGAAAACTGGGGTGATTCTCCTTCTGAAAACAAAGCTACGCCCGGACAAGCAAATGAGATTGAACAGGATGAGGAACCACCTATTTTAGAAAATGCTTTTATTTCAGCTGCTGATTCAGTTCGCCTTATTTTCAATGAACGAGTTGATTCAGTCCGTGCCAGAGATCCTGAAAACTATCCCACCACAGCCTCTCCTATTGTCAGTGAGGTTGCTGATTATGATGGCAATGCACTTACGCTTGTACTCGCAACACCGCTAACAAGTGGCCAAAATTTGTCGCTGGTCATAAATGAGCAAAGGGATATTTTTGGAAATACATCTCAGCCTGATTCTCTAGAGCTTGAATATGTGGTCTTCTCCCCAGTTAATAACGGTGATGTAATTGTGAATGAAATCCTTTACCGTCGGGAAAGTGCAGAATCCGAAGAGTTTGTTGAACTATTCAATCGAACCACAGAAAACTTCGACCTCACCGGCTGGACGTTTTCCGATGCCACCGGTTCAACCACTATCCCTGAAGGCACTATTATTCGTGGCAACTCCTACCTGATTTTAACCGACTCTGAGAATTTCGCTGGTGGAAATTCATTGGCCAAACAAATGACCGGAGACCGTGTTTATCTGTCCAGCTTTCCTTCCCTCAATGACGACGAAGATGCTGTGGTCATTAAGAATGAAAATGGCATCATCATCGATAGCTTGTTTTACAATGAGACCTGGGGCGGCAACACTCCGGGTGTTTCATTGGAGCGAAAAGATCCTGAGTCGGCTTCCAATGATGCCAACAACTGGGCTACCAGTACTTCACCAACCGGAAGCAGTGCCGGAGCTCAAAGTTCTGTTTTTCAACCCGACGAAACAGCGCCCGAAGTCATCTTCGCTAAACTGAGGTCTGATGGGAGAATTTATGTCGCTTTTTCTGAATTTGTTCGCGAGGCTGGAGCCGGTCCTGTTAACGTAAATGAAGTCCCTACAGCAATCGTCGAATATGATCCGCAGAACGCCAATGTTCTCATTCTGGGTGAAGACTCTTTCCCGACGGGCGAGCCTATAAGTGTTTCATTCGCCGGTGTTGTTGACTTCAGAGGGAATACCACCGAGAATCTTTCAATTGAAGTATCTCAGCCACTCGCCCCGGGTAACATTGTTATCAACGAAATTTTGTTTGATCCGCTGGCTAACTCCGATGACAATCTGCCCGATCAAACCGAATACATAGAACTCTACAATCGGGCCCAATATGCCATTTCTCTGGAGGGTTTTTTCATTCACGATGAACCTGATGAAAACAATGAGATTCGATCCATTGAACCTGTTACTTCCCAGTTCAAATGGATTCCGGCCGGTGGCATAGCCGTGCTTTATGCAGAAGATGAGGCCACCAATTTCAGTGAAAGTCAGCTTGCTGAATATTTTGAATTTCAGAATCCGTCCGACCAATTTTTCATTCGCACTGATCGATCTAACTTGAGCCTGGCTTCTTCGGATGATGCCGTATATCTGGCGGACAGTACCGGAACTACTATCGACTCGGTATTCTATGATGAGAGCTGGCACAATCCGAATCTCTTCGATATTGACGGGGTTTCGCTGGAACGCATTGATCCTGACGGTCCGAGCAACAATGATTCAAACTGGAGTTCCAGCACGAAGGTAAGCGGTGGTACACCGGGCGAGCAAAATTCTATTTTCCAGCAAGCCGGTGCCGGACCTGATGAAACCGGAATCACCTTCACTCCCAATCCTTTCTCTCCCGATGATGATGGTTTCGAGGATAACCTTTTCATCAACTATAAACTGGAAGAACCTGATTATTTACTCCGCATTCGAATCTTTGACCGATATGGGCGGGAAGTGAGAGAACTGGTAGATGGAAAGCAGGCTGGCTTTGAAGGCTCTATAATCTGGGATGGACTAAAAGACGACCAGACTAAGAACAGGGTTGGAATCTACATCGTACTTTTTGAAGCCTACAACAGTGCCAATGGCAAGAATAAGACGTTTAAAGAGACGGTAGTTTTAGCAAAGAAGTTTTAATGTAATTTGAAATGCAAAATTCTAAATGTTAGATACTAAATGAAGTTCTTGTCAATTTTATGTTCTGTCTTTTTGATTTCCATGTCCACGAGTCGAGGTATTCAAGCACAGGAAGTTGAGGGAAAAGTTATTAACTCTTGGTTTCAGGCTGGGTTGGGCTTGGGTTTTGTGGAGGATATTGATGAATCCGTTTCCGGTTTAATAGGATTTCAGGTTCAAAATGATAAGCACCTTTTCTCTATGCGAATGAATGTTACTGGAAGTATTATCGGTAAAACTCATTCTGATATTGGCGTGTTATATGGACAAGTCTTTACTCCGTTAGACTCTAAATTTTTTGGATCAACGAGCTTGGGAGTTGGGATAACTTCAACCAGTCAAACAAGCTTTAATTTGTTTGGTGGAAGTTCATCAGGATCCACATCTTCAAGCTTGGGATTTGGAGTCCCTGTTCAAGCAAGTGCTCAGTATCGACCTTTCAAGTTTTTAGGAATTGGGCTTACCGGTACCGGCTTTTTTAGCAAAAAACAAAGTTATTCTGGACTTATGTTTAGCATTCACGTTGGCGATTTTAGAGATTGACTTAATAGAATTAAAATGATGAATGTTGAATGGAGCATACTCGCTTAATCCAAAATTCAGCATTTAGAATCCATAATTAACCTTCACCCCACCAAACCAATTTCTAGGCGCAGCCGGTTGATAGAATCGATCTCCAAACGCATTCAGGTCGTTTCCAAGACTGTACTTTTCATCCAGCACGTTATCGATGCCTACAAATAAATCGAGCGTCCAGTTTTCGATGAGTTCTTTTTTGAAACCAACTTTAGTTTGTACTAAGTGATAGGGATTTGAGTACACCGTATTAGCATCATTCAAAGGTATTTCGTCGGTGAAATTATAGGATAGGTTTCCGTAAAAACCGAGCTCTGTTTTAGCCCTAACCGTAGAAACAATTGTATGTGGAGCAACGCCCGTTAGTTTATTTCCTGAGTAGTTATTTCCGTCATTTATATAATTCTTGAACTCGAAATTGTGGTAGGTGTATGAGAGGCTCCAATCCAGTTGTTGAAGAAAATTTTCCGGATTTTGAATGACCGCCCAGTTCGTAGCCAACTCTACTCCGTATTGATCCGTGGCTCCTGCATTCCTGAAAATAACCGTCGAATTTCGATCCGATTGCTGCTGTACAATTGTTTCATCCAGCTTGAAGTAGAAGGTGGTCAGGTCATATGTGAACCTTGCATCAACGAAAGAACCTCTTGCTCCAACTTCGAAATTCGTCCCTTGTTCAGCTTCCAGGTTCAAGGCAATACTTCCTTCATTAGTTCTGAATTCTTCAATAGTCGGAGGCGAAAAGCCGTAGCTGATGCTGCCATGTAGAGATAGCGCCGGGGATATTTTTTTGAGCAACCCAATTCTTGGAATAATCTCGGGATCAAAAATTTTCTCGGCAAGGCCGGTTGTATCTCCGGGAAGATTGGTTACTAACCGATTCAGGCTGTACTCCAGTCGGTTATAACTTACTCCTGCTGTCAGATAAAATTCGTTGGGAAGATCAATTTCAGTATTAACAAAAACCAGTGAAGACTGGATCTTAATTTCATCATCAAAGTTAAGCGAACCTACTTCGCTGGTGTCATTCTCGAAGTTTCGGGCGGCATAATTAGCGGCCTGAAATTCACCCCCAACCGTAAAGCGGGTTCGAACTTCTCCGATATCGGTATCAAAATAAAAGCGTGTTCGCCCACCTCCTGATTTTCGACTGTCTTTTTTGTAATCCAGGTTAAACGGATTCTCGAAGGCACTAAACGTGCCATAAACGGTAGTGAGGTTAGAAATGTCATCTGATATCTGTACATCATGAGAAATACCGGCAAGAAAAGCCTGCTGGTCAATACTTGCATTCGATGCTACACTTCCGAGCACAAACGGGTTACCGGGCCGGGCCTGACTCGGGTCATTCTGATACTGATCCAAATTCAAACCTCCCGGAATTCCGTAGTACAAATCTGAATATAAAAAACTGGTTTTTAGAATCTGCTTATCACTCAGCTGAAATCGTCCAGAAAGCTCTGCTGTTTGCCGATTGAAGAAAGATTGATCCCTGTAGCCATCCGATTGCTGGCTTGAATAATTAAATCTAAGATTCCCTCCTTCAAACTGATTTTGGGCATATGCCGAGTATCTCTGTAAGCCATATGAACCAAACATAGATCCGACCCCAACTTCATTTTGGTTCGATTGTCGGCTATCCAACAGTAAAGCGCCTCCATTTCCGGCACCATAAATACTTCCTGCCGGACCACGGATCACTTCTACTTCCTGCATATTTATTACATCCAGCAAATTCAGCGGGGTACTTCCCGATGGTTCTGTAAAGGGGATCCCATTCCAGTAAACCTTCACATTTCGCACTCCAAACGGTGCACGAAGTGAACTTCCTCTTATTGCCACCCGATAGCTGCCGGGTGCGCGTTGTTCAAGCCTGACGCCGGGAACAGTATTCAAACCGTAAAGTAAAGAACCTTCATCAAAACCACCGATCAGTGCGGCATCTACATTAGTTATGGCGCCGGGTGTTTCCATCACGCTTCGGTTGCCTTCGTAGCCGGTGACGACAACTTCACCGAGATCACCCTTCAGCGTATCCGGTTCTTGCTGAGCAAAAAGCTGGAATGATGAGAATAAGAAGAATAGAAAAAATACTGCTGTTTTGTTGTTCATAGGAACAAATTACAAAGCCTTGTATTAAGATTTAAGAATTGAATACCTTATAACAACTTTTAATTCCTTACAGACTACTCATTTGCAAGATTTAAAGAACGCACCCATCGGCATTTTTGATTCAGGTATTGGCGGACTTACCGTAGCCAAAGCTGTGATTGATGCCCTTCCTGACGAAGATATTATTTATTTCGGAGACACCGCTCGGGTTCCCTATGGAATCAAGTCGGAAGAAACGGTGCGTGCTTATGCGCTTCAAATCACCAATTTTTTGTTAAAGCGCGGGGTGAAGATGATTCTCATAGCTTGTAATACCGTGTCGGCTTCTGCTAAAGAAGAAATTATTCAGGCTGCCGGCGATATCCCGGTTTTAGATGTAATTACCGCCGGGACTAAGAACGCCGTTTCTCTTCCAAGTCACCAACACGTGGGCGTAATCGGGACATTGGCTACTGTGAATTCACAGGCTTATGCTGAATCTATTCATGCCTATGACCCAACCATCAAAGTAAGTCAAAAGGCATGCCCCATTTTGGTTCCTCTGGCGGAGGAAGGCTGGATTGATAATGAAGTAGCCATTCAAACTCTGCACCATTACCTGGATGATTTTGATGACAGTGGAATTCAATCGCTTATTTTGGGATGTACACACTACCCCCTTTTCAAAGATGTGATTCCAAAAGTCCTTAAAAATGGAAATATCGAAATCATTGATTCTGCCGATTCAATAGCAGAATCTGCAAAAGAAAAACTGGATGAGCTGGGATTATTGAATGCTTCAGGAGGAGATTTTCAGTGTTTCGTGAGTGATCGCCCACAGCGTTTTCATGAATTAGCGGAGCGTTTCCTTGGCAGAGAACTCAGTGGTGTTGAAGTAGTAAGTTTGGATTGATTCTTGAGCTATCAGCTTTTAGACTTTAGCTGACAACTGAATGCTAAAGTCACTTAATCAACACCATTCTCCGGACGAGAGTCTGATTTTGAGCAACTAGCCTATATAAATACATTCCGCTTGAAAGTCCCGATGCATCAAACGTAACCGAATGACTTCCCCGACTTTTTTTTTCATTCACCAATTCTTGAATAAGCCTTCCTGTCATATCGAAAACTGCTAAAGAGACTTGGGTTGGCTCTGTAATAGCGTAGTAAATGTTGGTGGTAGGATTGAATGGATTCGGGTAATTCTGTTCAAGTCCAAACGATTCCGGGATCAATGCCGGATTTTCATTGCTCACTGACATAGAAATGATCAGCGGTTCTGATTCCTCAAAAACTGTCTGGTCTTCGCTGTCCTGAATTCGAATATATAATGTATCTGAAGCAGGGTCATCAGGAATTGTAAATAAGAAATAAGAATCCTCGTTGGGATCTAATCCTGAATCAATCAAGGTTGGAGCCTCTTCAATTGAGAAACGATACATTAAATCTACACTGTCAATTTGGGAAGTTGTCCAGCCGATGTATAATCTGTTCCCCGGCTTTTTACCATTAGGTGTATCTACCGTGATGCCGGTAACAGCTTTACCGGGAGTAAGTTTCAGAACGGCCGATTCTGCCCAGTTATCGGAATTTGAGGTATCTTCAATTCGAAATAGAACTGAATCACCTTTCGCATCGGGAAGAGTAAAACCTGCATAACTTCCTGAAGAAGCATCTACATCGGCAGCAAGTTCTGTAAATTCTTCGTCCGTGAAAACCTTGTAGAAAAGATCTACTGAACTCACATCAGTAGCCGTCCACTCAAGGGTTACTTCCGATCCGGCATCGTACAGGGTATCTGCATTAGGGCCTGTAAATAAAATCGTTTTTTCGGAGATATGTGTGTATTCCGGAGTTGTTGCTTCAAATGCAGCAGCAAGGTAGATGAATGGAGAATTCCAATACGTTGTGATCTCATTTGTTGAGTAACTGCAGTATTCATCCAGATAAGAAAGTGCCGCAAGGGTAGAATTATATGAACCGACTCCACAATCCTGACTTTGGTTACCCGGATTGGCTCCGCCGGCCACCCACCCCGGAGTAGGCTCGGTAATGTTATCCGCTTCTGATTGCCGGTGATGAATATTCATGGGCGTCTGATCACCAAACCCGGTTACATAACTATACCCGACTCCATTTCTCCCCATCAGGTAATCAAGTATGTGTAAGGCGCTGTCATAATATTGGGTTTGCCCCGTTGTTTGATATAACATAAATAAAGCCATCCCCAGGTTTCCGGCACCACCATTAGAGCCCCAGTTAAACTGCCAAGACTGTATTCCAAAGGGAGAACGATAGGCTGAATTATTCCCACTGTCTACGTACCAGGCAAAACCTCCTTGCAGCGCTTGCTTCATGGCAGCAGTGTCAGCTAATCCAACACTGGTCAGGTTTTGGCGATGATGCAATAGTGAAAAAAGTCCCAGAGCCTGAACATTTCCCCAACCGGAATTCCCAACATTACTCCAGCCTCCGTCATTATAATAAGCATCATTTTGTGTGGTGATGTAAAGCTCAGAAGCTGCCCAAAACCATTCGTCCGAAAAATTCCCGTCGCCATAACCACCTGTCCCAATATCAGGATCATAAGTTGAATTCATGGCTCCCTGATTGTATTCCAGGTCAGGGTTTGCTTCGGCCCAGGTCCAGGCATTTTCTGCTGCCGCTAAAGCTGAATCGGCAAAATCGGGTAGAAAGGGCTCATATACACGAGCAGCTTGAGCCATTACGGCTGCAAAGTCGAGTGTGGCTGCTGTTCCCTTTTGAACAACGTATCGAGCGGCAGTTGCTTGCGATGGCATAACGGTGCCCTGGAAATTGGCGTGCGTCAGTTTGTTGTAAACTCCGCCATCATCCGGATCTTGCATGGTCAATAACCACCGAAGGGCAAAGACTGCTTCATCCAGAATATCCGGGACATTATCTCCACTTTCGGGGATATTTAAATCTTGATCATTGAAGTAACCGGGGAACTGCTCATAAGCAAAAAGCATGTGGTTGATGCTGGAAGAAATAGGAACTACATATTTGTTGAAATCACCTGCATCATACCATCCACCCGGCGAAGAAATTGTTGACCCTGCCGGCCGGTTATCGGTAGCCGCTGAAGGATGTATAATTACCTGATTGTCTGGATGCCCGGCCGCTCTCGCCCATTCGCCTGCATACTCTTCCTGAAGCGGAACGGAGACACGATTATAGTACAATGCCTTTGCCAGTCCTTTTGCGAGTTCACCAAATACATTATTTTCAATGCTGAATGGGTACGACTTCCCTCCTCCGTCAGCATATAAAACATACTCTCCGGGCGTTTTAAAATCTGAAAAATTCGCTACCCGGACTGTCTCTCCCGAAAGAGAATAATTAGTGCTTCCACTGAATTCTCCATGATAAACGACGGTTCCATCAGTCGCATTACGAATGTGAAAGGTTGTTGAGGCAGAAGGTGAAATCGCGACTTTCGGAGCTTCAGGATAAAACCCCAATTGATTGAGCTTTACCATGTTATTAGTAGACTGGGAATAAGCAGCTGCTGAAAGCATAAATGTGAAAGCGATGGTCAGCTTTAGTGCGGTCCTGATATTCATCTCGAGTTCCTTAAGGTTAGGCTGAAATATTGCTCCTATTATTAAAAAAGGAGCTATCAGAATATGAATAATATCCGCCTCTTAATCCATTGAGAAGAATTTTCACGAGGCCATTCATCCTACGAGTATATATCAGCCTTAACTCAAGTATTATCTTGACTTAATCTTTCTTAACGGCAACTTTATAGAGCCATATTATAAAGCATATAGCGGCCCCAACTCCCAGTAGATTAGTGAGCCATCCAAAACCTTCCGGCATGATTCGCAACGCATCCGTGCTTTCAAATAGCGCAAATGGAATGGCGAGGATAATACCGATCAGTGCTTCACCGGTTATCAATCCCGAAGAAAACAACAGGCCTTTACGCTCGGCTCCTGTTTCTGCTTCTTCCGGACTTTCACCTTTTGCAATTGCTCGTTTTCGAACAACTTTTGCAGCTCCCCATGCAATCATCCCACCTAAGAAAATAGGAACGGAAAGCTCAACAGGAAGATAAATCCCCACAGCAACCGCAAGCACCGGAGTTCGGAATTCGGATTCTTTACGTTTCAGTACTTCATCCATAATAATGATAGCCACGGCAATTAAGCCTCCAATAATAATCATACCCCATTCCAGATTTCGGGCAAAAACACCTTCAGCTACCGACTGCATCAACGTAGCTTGTGGAGCAGTCAGCATTTCTGCAGGATTCATCCCTTCGCGGGGAAACACTCCTCCAAGACCATACGCATTAAAAAGTAAACTCAAAATCGGGGCAATAACTAAAGCGGCAGCAACTACTCCCACTACCTGCATAATCTGTTGTTTATAAGGAGTGGATCCTACTATTTGTCCGGCCTTTAAGTCCTGTAGATTATCACCGGCTAAAGCTGCAGCACAAGCAATCATCGCTCCCACAATAATGGCTGCAGCAGCTGCGGTAGTTGCTTTGTCCATATCGGCGGTGAAATCTACCTGTCCGCCAAGGATAGCCAACAAACATAATGAAGTGGCCAATACGGTAGCAATGGTAACTCCGGAAATCGGATTATTGGATGACCCCACCAAACCGGCCATATATCCGGCAACAGATGAGAATAGAAATCCTGCAAACAATGAAAAGACCACTCCAAAAGTTATAGCCGTCCAATAGGCTCCACTACTCACCGCCAGATGTTCAATATCAATCACAAACATAAATACAATGAAAATGGGAATGGTCAAGCCAATAATACCCCAAATCACGATATTGATAGGAGTATCCATTTCCGTTCTGGGGATATTTCCGCCTCCGTCACTATTTAACTCTTTCACAGCGGCCATGGACGATTTGATTCCATCAACCAGTGGTTTTGCCAAAGAAATGAGTGCCCAAACTCCACCTACCACCATGGCTCCAACCCCGAGGTAACGAATTTTCTGGCTCCAGACCGCTAGGGCGGCATCGTATCCCTCCGCAGCTCCCACAATAGCCGATATCTCTTCCGGACTCGTAACTGCCATGTAGATCGGAATTCCGAACAGCCAGGAAATCAATCCCCCTGCAAAAATAAGCACAGCAATATTCAACCCTACGATATATCCGACTGCCAGCAAGGCCACCGATAAATCACTCCCAAAACCAAAAATGGATTTTCCGGCTTTTACCGAACCGCCTACAGAACCCGCAAAAATCTTAAATCCGGTTTGACTGAGTTTAAATAAAGCAGCTGCAATACCGGCCTGAATAATAGTCTTTACTCCTGCTCCGCCTTCCGTCCCCGCTTTCAAAACCTCACCGGTAGCTACGCCTTCCGGAAACTGAAGATCACTTTCAACAATTAGCGCCCGCCGAAGTGGGATGGTAAATAGCACTCCTAAAATCCCTCCAAACATGGCAATAGCGGCCGTTTCCAGGAAAGGAAAGTCGAGCCAGTACTTGAGTAAAATCAGTGCAGGAAGGGTGAATATGACTCCTGCAGCCAGTGATTCCCCCGCAGATGCGGCTGTCTGAACAATGTTGTTTTCCAAAATATTGGATTCTTTGAACAACCTTAACACCGCCATAGAAATGACCGCGGCCGGAATTGATGCCGAGACTGTCATCCCAACTTTAAGCCCCAAATATGCATTAGCACCGGCCAGAATTGCGGATAACAAAAAGCCAAGCACCACAGCTTTTACGGTAATTTGTGGCAAATCATCATCTGCAGAAACAAAGGGGGTGAACTCTTTCTTACTCATCGCAATAATTAGGTTTTAGAATTGGAGTTGGACTAAAATAACACCAAAGTTGAATCCGGCAAGTAAAATAACCTTCCGATAATTTTAGTTTTCAGCAGGTTGATATGGACCATAAACAGCATCCCGAAAATCTTTATGAATGGTTCCTGCAAATGGAAATACCTGTACGAATAGTACTGCCGTCAATTCATTGACCGGATCTACCCAAAACAAGGTGGAAGCTGCTCCGTCCCAGAAAAACTCTCCGACAGTTCCCATATTTTCTTCCGCAGATTGCGGTGGAGCAACCCGTACCGCAAAATCAATTCCGAAGCCAACCTGCCCTTTGCTTGGCAGCCAAAGTCGCTCAGTCACCTCCTCGGAAAGCTGATTAGTTGCCATGAGTTTCACCGTTTCCGGTTTTAGAATTTGCACTCCGTTCAGCGAGCCTTCATTTACCAGCATTTGGGTGAAGGTCATGTAATCGTCTAGCGTTGAAGTCAATCCCCAGCCACCCGGAGTGAGCGACCATTTTTGAGTGTACATGGAATGACCTGCGATATCGGGAATTTGTTCCAGCTCCCCTTCCTGATTGCGCTGAAAAAGAGAAGTCATCCGGTCCCGATCTTCTTCGGGCACAAAGTAACGCGTCTCATCCATTCCCAGAGGATCTAATACATTCTCCCGAACATAGTCTTGATAGGTTTCGCCGGAAAGCACTTCAACAAGTCTGGCCTGTACATCAACCGAAGGGCCGTAGTACCACTCTTCTCCGGGGTGAAATTCCAAGGGCAGCGAAGCTTGTTTTTCAGCAAATTCTTTAAGCGTATTTTCACGATTCAATGGCTCAGCATCCTGTAATAAACGACCTATGTATAAGTGATTTCCATCATTGGCAAAACCGGAGGTATGCCGTGTTATATCCCGAACGGTCAAAGGTCTTTTGGGCTCAACTAAAATGGGATCGCCTTCATCATCCATGCCTTCAAAAACCTTTACATCTCCAAATTCCGGCAGATAATCGGAAAGCGGATCATCAAGCTGAAATTTGCCCTGTTCATATTGCTGCATTAATGCGGTGCCGGTGATAGGCTTCGTCATTGAAAAAATAACCGCTATAGATTCCCGGCTCATCTCAATGTCTTCTTTTCGGTCGGCATGACCAAAAGCTCCAAAGTAAACCTCTTTCCCATCTTCATAAATAAGAGCAGAAGCACCTGCGACCCTGTTTGAATCCACAAAACTTTTCAGCGTTTGATGGATTCTTTCAACCGTCTCTTTATCCACGACCTTTTTTGTTTCTGAACTGGAACAAGAAGTGGCAAAAATCAGGAGTCCGGCAAGTACAAAAGTATAAATCCGCATAATATCGCAAGTTGGTTATATGACTGGTTGCCAAAGAGTAAGGGAATCAGAATTAATTAGCCAATTGAATTCGATGAGCTTTTTGGTTTTCTCTTTTGAAAGGAATCTATCCCAATCACATACTTCATCCCCGCGTTCGCCACCGCAAAGGGTTTAAACCCGTTCGCTTGTGTACTTGGTTGAAGAGCTCGCTGATTTGCGATGAACCGAGCGACCAATTTAATGATGGAAGAATACCTGAAATAACACCCGATTCTCTTCCGGTTCACAAGCATGGGTTTCAACCCTGCGCTGTTTGCCTAAGCTGAGTAAGCTTTTTATTGATACCATCAAAACAGCGATTTTGTCTTTGAAAAGAAATCTATCCTGATCACATACATCATCCCCGCGTTCACCATCGCGAAGGGTTTAAACCCATTCGCTTGTGCACTTGGTGGAAGTTGGTCTTGATTTGCGATGAACCGATAAATTCTAATTCCATTTTAATCACCCTCTTTTTACTATTTCAAGTACTTCATCGATCTCTTCCCTTAACTTCTCAATCATTCATATGAATAAGCTTATTCTACTTCTCGGCCTTATCGTCGGTTCGCTCTCCATCACCGATTCTTCCAACAGTGTAGTTCCTGAAATGGAAACTCCTCCAAAATTCAATATTGAAGATTACAGCTGGCTGGTGGGTTCCTGGACCGGAGATGGATTTGGCGGAATCTCTCATGAAACGTGGGCTGAACCCGTAAATGGAACTATGATGGGCATGTATCGCCATATCAAAGACGGAGAACTGGTGTTTTATGAATTCCTTCTGCTTGATGAAACCGGCATGCGACTCAAGCATTTCAACCCTGACCTGACCGGCTGGGAAGAGAAAGACGACATGACTTCCTTCGAGATGATCAGCTTCACCAAAGACAAAATTGAGATGAAGGGACTTACCTTCGAGAAGAAGTCAGATACTGAGGTTGTCATTTCCCTGAAAATGAGACAAGGCGGAGAAATCCGAACCGAGGTTTTTAATATGAAGCGGGATTAAAATCACTTCTTTAACAAATCCCGAATCTCAGTCAGCAACACTTCTTCTTTAGCAGGTTCAGCAGGTTTTGGAGCGGGCTTTTCTTCTTCCTTTTTCATGAAGTTATTATAGGCCTTCACCACCATAAAGATGGTAACAGATACAATCACAAAAGTGATAATGGTATTTATGAAAGCTCCATAATTGATGGTAATAGCTTGAAGGGTTCCATCCTCCAGCGTGCGCTCGGCAATGGTGAGTTTCAGGTTGGCAAAGTCGACTCCTGCTATAAAATATCCTACCGGCGGCATAATGATGTCATTTACAAATGACTTTACAATGGCTCCAAAATAGGTGGCCATGATGAGGCCTACCGCAAGCTCAATGACATTACCGCGGGAGACAAACTTTTTAAACTCTTGAATCAAATCTTTCATGTATTCCTGATGAGTTAGTATTTGAGTTAATATCCCCAATGTTTAGCGAGAGCGCAATTTTGAGTTCTTATTAGAGGACTAATTGAACGCGGATTAAAAGGATAGAGCGGATAGTCACTGGTTAAGAGTAACACTGTCCATTCAAAAACCTGTCCTGCCCTGAAATTTACCTTTCAATGTTGATGTTTGATACTCAATGTTTTTTTAGCCTCTTTAGCTAATCTCCTTTACCTTTGGGTTCACGCTTATTCCAAAACAAACATTTAGATTCCGCCTATGAAAACCATTGCTCAGCTTACATACATTCCCTTATCCGAAGAAGATCCTCGTGAAAAAGTTCAAGACTTACTCGAGCATCTGGCTCAATATGATGTTGAGATTGAGGTAGGCTACTTGTCCACTACCGTTATTGGAGCTCCTAAGGTTGTATTTGAATTGATCGAAGATCTTTACGACACCATGGCCATGGAAAGCGAGAAGTTCCGTTTTCACATTGAGCTGTTAAGCCCGGAAGCATAGTGAGAGTTGAGAGTTGAAAGAGTGACAGGAACTTGAAATCCATTCCAAATCGCTCTTAGTTCTGAAAGTATACCAAACCAGCTTGAAGCTTATTACAGGCAATGAATTTTGACCAGTGAGTAAATATCATACCACCTCCCTCACTGTATCAACTTTCAGCGGTCAACTCTCACTAGAACCCTATAAAAGTTTTGAAGCTAAGTTCGCCAGATCAGAGCGCTCTCCTTTTTCAAGGTTGATGTGCGCATATAGCTCATTGTTGTGCATTCGATCTACCAGATAACTCAACCCGTTACTTTGGGCATCCAGGTAAGGCGTATCAATCTGAAAGATATCGCCTGTAAAGACCACTTTCGTATTCTGCCCTGCTCTTGTAATGATGGTTTTCACTTCGTGTGGAGTCAGGTTTTGAGCTTCATCAATAATAAAAATCACATTGGAGAGACTTCGCCCCCTGATATAGGCCAACGGCACAATCCGGAGTTTATCCGTCTGCAACATCTCATCAATTTTCTTGAACTGCTTGCTGGTTTCTTTGTACTGATTTTTGATGTAGCTCAGGTTATCCCAAAGCGGCTGCATATACGGATCAATTTTAGCATTTGCATCCCCGGGTAGAAATCCGATGTCTTTATTGCTCAAAGGAACAATCGGTCGTGCCAGATAAATTTGTTTGAAGTTGCTTCGCTGCTCAAGTGCGCTGGCAAGTGCTAACAATGTTTTCCCGGTTCCAGCTGCACCGGTTATCGTACTGCATAAAATATTAGGGTTTTGAAGGGCGTGCATCGCAAAAGTCTGCTCTGCATTTTTGGGCTGAATGCCATACGCATTCGTTTTCTCCACCACTTCCACATGCTTGCTCTTAGCATTATACCAGCCCAGCGCGGACGACCCATGGCTTTTCATGATATAATAGTGATTGCAAAGAGGATCGCCTTCCATCAGGTCGGACGGCTTTATTTTCCCCTTCTCATAAAACTTACTGATCACCGACGGATCTTCGATTTCAAGCGTCGTTTTCCCCTTATACAGATGTTCGATATCCTGAATCCGAATCGTTTCATAATCTTCTGATTCCAGATTCAACGCTCGGGCTTTCAGCCTTAGGTTGATATCCTTAGAAACTAAAATAACGCGCTGATTAGGGTTCTCTTCTTTCAGGTGAAGCGCGGCGTTTATAATACGATGATCATTCTTATCCGAGCCGTACACTTTGGTAGCATCCAGAGAGTTTTTACCATTGGTGATAACCTTGAGCTTTCCGTGCGATCTGCCGTTAAGTGGAATCCAGTCCTGAAGCATATTGTCATCCGATATACCATCCAAGTACCGGATAAATTCGCGTGCATGTAGGTTAATTACATTGTTTCCCTTTTTAAAAGTATCCAGCTCTTCAAGAACTGTAATCGGGATTGCTACATCATTTTTCTCAAAGTTTCTAACTGCTTCATAGTCATATAAAAGAACGGAAGTGTCGAGGACGAAGATCTTCTTAGATTTCTTCTTAGGCATAGATGAGATGGTTTAATTAGTCTTGCCAGTGTACCAGCCATTTATCTGTAGTCGATGATTGAAAAGAACGGCTCTCGAAATAAAGCTAAAGCCAAACCCATATGCAACGGCCAGTAAAATTTTTTTCTGATAGTTGAGAGGTGATAGGGTGATGAGTGATGAGTGATGAGTGATGCTAAAAGACTTTTTCTTCACTCCAAACCTTATTCTTTTGGAGCTATCTCTACCAGCTGGATTTTTAAGGGATTATTATCCTTAAGCATAATAATATAGTCTTCCTTTGTAGTACCTAAAGGAACCCCATTAATCTTCTTTTCTCCTATAAAACTGTAATCATCTCTTGAGTATACCGCCACATAAAAATCACGAGAAAGTAAATCTAAAGTTTCTTGAAAATCAGGTGCTTCGTTTCTAAAAAAGTGGTACAAATACTTTTCATTTAAAGCCAATAAAATGCTCATGCTTTGTTCATTCACAAGATAATCGGTGTGAGCCTGCCGGTCAGTTACCATACTTTTAAATTTATCAGATAGATTAAATGATGGTGGTATATGATCAATCCTTTTTACTTTAGAATAATCTTCAAAACTATATACCTGGAGGAAAGGCACCTTATAATGAGTCGTAAAAATCAACTGGTTCTCACAATCAGTAACAATGATAGGGTCTTCAAGAACAGATTTCCGGCCTTCAAAAAAAAGATCAAAATTTCCAAAAGACTTTAACAGATTAAATTCGTTATCAAAAACACCAATTGTCTCTTTTTTCTCAAATGGGCTTTGTTCATATTTATTGATTCCTAAATACCATTTATCACCACATTGCTCCAAATTCCTTGAAGCAATATTGATGCTCTCCTTAATAACGTCGTCATAAGCTTCAACAGAATTATCTTTTCTTATAAATCTCTTTATCAGAGCTAACATATTATCTCTAACAATGATATTGTCATCACTATCAAAACCTAGTTGTATTGCTAACTGATATTCTTTGGGCCCCCTACCTTCCGAACCCACTTGTTCTACGAAATTACCATCATAATCAATTAGAGTTACCGCAGGTGGATTTCTGAAATTAGTTAGAGCAATTAGCTCTTCTTTTTTACTAGCAGAGGCTGTCGGATAGAGCATAAACAGTCGATTTGATGCCTCTTCATCAAGAGTCATTTCTTTATAGATTTCTGTCTCTATTTGTATCGGAGCATCCTTTTCATTCCTACAACCAATTGACAACAAACAAATAGATAGAATTAGAAGTGTAGCTTTCAAAAAGTAGTTTTTCATATTTAACTTGTTCCCGATTGTTCAGTATTAATAAAGAAACACATCACTTTATCACTCAAACCCCAGAGAGCTATACTTACCGCAACGCCAGCATTCAAACTCTCTACTTTTTCTTGTCCGGGAGCTGACTCTATCCTGACTTTCTTCCTTCTGGAATCCAACAAGCTTTGGCTGATTCCATTCCCTTCATTCCCAACAACAATAATGGTTTTTTCTGCGGGTTGAACCGAGCCGAGCTTCACACTATCAGCTCCGCCATCAAGCAGCAGGGCTTCCCATCCTGATTTTTCCAGCTCAGTAAAAACATCTTCCAGCTCCCAATTGAGTACCGGAATGCTCCCCGTTGCTCCTGCCGTACTTCGTACAACTTTCGGGTGATATACATCCACACTTCCCTTTCCAGCAATTAAAGCCTTTGCCCCAAACCAGGCTGCTGTTCGCAAAATAGTGCCCATATTTCCCGGGTCTTGGATGGCATCTGTAGCAACAATTATCCCGGATTCTCCGGCCAATTTTTGGGGCTGAATATCTTCTGGCATCTTACACAGTGCCAAAACCCCCTGAGTGTTTTCAGTATCAGCTAATTCCTCAAAAATCGAATCTTCCACCATTGCGCTGAGAGCTGAAGTCTGAAAGCTGTCAGCTATTCGTTGACTGATAAATACCACTTCAACTTCCACCAGTCTATTCTCAACAACCTGCTCAACAGCCCGTTCTCCCTCAACTACAAACCGCTGTTCTTTCTCGCGGTACTTTTTACGGCCGAGTTTGCGAAGTAATTTTATCTCATTGTTGGATGCTTTTCTCATACAGCAAGAATACAGAACTCAGGATTCAGAATACAGTCTTCCTTACCCAACCCTTCCAGGGTTAAACCAACTCAGTTTGATTCAAAAAAATTGCGGGAACCCTGGAAGGGTTTTAATATAGCATGACACCATAAACTCGGGAAGAGTTGGAGAATAAATTAATTCTGCTTTTTGGCTCCTGTATTCTGACACCTGACTTACCTATCTTCAACAAAAAACAACAGGTAAATTATCGTTATGGAGTTTCTGAAAGCATTAGGTATCGAAGGCATCAATCCCGGAACCAGTACGGGACGCAAACATCATGAAAGCAAAAACACGATCAGCAGCTTTACCCCTACTGACGGTAAAAAAATTGCGACGGTTGGAGTAACAACCCGAGAGCAATACGACAGCGTGGTAGAAGAGGCTCAAAAGGCTTTTGAAGTTTGGCGTGAAATGCCGGCTCCACAGCGCGGCGAGATTGTCCGCCAGATTGGCGACAAACTTCGAGAATTCAAAGAACCGCTCGGGAAACTGGTTACCTACGAAATGGGTAAAACATATCAGGAAGGTCTGGGCGAAGTTCAGGAAATGATCGACATCTGTGACTTTGCAGTTGGTCAGTCCCGAATGCTTTATGGAAACACCATGCATAGCGAGCGCCCTCAGCATCGTATGTATGAGCAATGGCATCCACTTGGGCTTGTAGGCATCATTTCGGCTTTCAACTTCCCGGTTGCTGTGTGGAGCTGGAACGCCATGCTTGCTGCCGCCTGTGGAAACGTGATGATTTGGAAAGGCTCTGAAAAAACGCCGTTGTGCGGAGTTGCAGTCCAAAAAATTGTAGCTAAAGTTCTGAAAGAAAACGATCTCCCTGAAGGTATTTTTAATCTGGTTACGGGAGACCGGGAAGTCGGTGAATGGATGACTGAAGATAGTCGCATTCCTTTGATTTCAGCAACGGGCTCTATACGAATGGGTAAAGAAGTCGCCAAGTCTGTAGGCGGACGATTAGGGAAAACCATTCTCGAATTGGGTGGCAATAACGCCATTATCATCTCCGAGAATGCCGATATCGAGATGGCTATTCGAGCTACCGTATTTGGTGCAGTTGGAACATGTGGACAGCGTTGCACCAGCACCCGCCGATTGATTATCCAAGAATCGGTATACGATCAGGTGAAAGAACGCCTGCTAAGTATTTATGAGAATATTACTATTGGTGATCCTTTGGATGAAAGTACTTTGGTTGGTCCCATGATTGATCAGGCCGCAGTGGATCAGATGCAGAAAGCGCTCAAAGAAATAGCTAAAGAAGGTGGAACGGTAATCACCGGCGGCCAGCCTCTTGATGAAGATGGATTTTATGTAAAACCCGCCATCGCTGAAGTTGAAAACCATTACGATATCGTTCAGGAAGAGACTTTTGCTCCTATCCTCTATCTCATCAAATACAAAACCATGGATGAGGCAATGAAATATCACAATGGAGTAAAACAAGGATTGAGTTCTGCCATGTTTACGCTGAATATGCGTGAAGCTGAAAACTTCCTGAGTGCCCATGGCTCTGATTGTGGAATTGCCAACATCAATATTGGAACCAGCGGTGCTGAAATTGGCGGTGCTTTTGGTGGTGAGAAAGAAACCGGTGGCGGTCGTGAATCCGGCTCCGATGCCTGGAAAGCTTACATGCGCCGGCAAACAAATACTATGAACTGGGGCGATTCTCTGCCACTGGCCCAAGGTATAGATTTTGACGTTTAGGAGGTTATAGTAGTGAGATTTGAGTATTGAGTAGTGAGAATGAAGGAAAACTCAATACTCACTACTCAAATCTATCTTTATGAAACTAAACGTCCCCGAAGAGGAAGAATATCAGCGAGAGCAAAAGAAAAAGAAGATACAGGCGCTCTTCGGATTTATCTTTGGCTGCTTCTTTTTTGGACTCGTAAGTATACGCATTTTCCGTTATGGATTTGCTGAGGTAGAAACCTATACATGGATAGCTTTGGGAATCGGTATCTTTTCTTTTGGCTACTTAGCTTATAAGTTTGGGGATGAATTCTGGTCGACCTTATTTAGGAATTAAATTGATCATCATTCACTCCGACGCAGAGCGTTGGAGCGAGCCTAAAATCACTACTCAAATTAAACTGAGATCATGAATACGGAAGCTCAAGAACTCATTCAACAGCTTGAACTGCAGGAACACCCCGAAGGTGGATATTTCAAAGAAACCTATCGCAGTGAGGGAGGAATTCCCGAATCAGTTTTAGGAGATGAGTTTAGTGGAAGCCGAAATTATTCTACCGGCATCTACTTTCTCCTCACTTCCGAAGCTTTTTCAGCATTTCATAAAATTCACCAAGATGAAATGTGGCACTTTTACCAGGGATCACCGCTTACGATTCATATGATTAGTCCGGATGGTGAATATTCAAAGCAGGTTATTGGATTGAATTTTGATGAAGATCAAGTTCCCCAGTTTACCGTTCCAAAAGAGTATTGGTTTGCTTCAGAAGTCAACAACCCGGATAGCTATACGCTTGTAGGTTGCACAGTCTCTCCCGGCTTTGATTTTCGGGATTTTGAGCTTGCTGTAAAATCTAAGCTGAGTAAGCTTTTTCCTCAGCATACAAAAATCATTGAACGCTTAACCCGAGGCTAATTTCTGAACGAATAGTCACCTGCTTCCCGTTGTGAATAGTGAATTTCAAAACTCAGAAAACAATTATTTATGAAAGCAGTTCAGATAAGTGAGAAAGGCGGAGATTTTGAAGTCGTAGAACGCGACATACCTTCTATCACAGACGATCAGGTATTGATAAAAGTTCAAGCCTGTGGGGTTTGCCACAGTGATCAATTTGTTAAAGAAGGAATGTTTCCGGGATTAGAATATCCAAGGGTTCCCGGTCATGAAGTGGTTGGAATCATTGATAAAGTCGGAAAGAATGTGAAGTCATGGAAAGAAGGTCAGCGGGTAGGTGTAGGCTGGCATGGCGGTCACTGTTTTGAATGTGAATCGTGCCGACGTGGCGATTTCATCAACTGTGAAAATGCAGCAATCACCGGTATCTCTTTTGATGGTGGATATCAGGAATACATGGCTGCACCAAAAGAAACACTGGCTTTGGTTCCTGAGGACCTGGAATCAGCAGATGCAGCCCCACTACTCTGTGCGGGAGTGACTGTATTTAACGCCCTCCGAAATACCGATGCTCAAGCCGGTGATGTAGTAGCCATACAGGGAATTGGTGGCTTAGGTCATTTGGGCATTCAGTATGCCAAGAAAATGGGTTTTAAAACAGTTGCCATCTCCGGAAGTAAAAGCAAAGAAAAACTGGCTATGGAGTTGGGAGCTGATGTATTTCTAAGCGCTGCCGATGATAACGTGGTTGAAGAGCTGCAAAAAATGGGCGGAGCGAAAATCATCTTGGCAACAGCGCCAAGCAGTGAAGCTGTCACCGAAGTATTTAATGGATTAGGACCAAACGGAAGTGTAGTTGCCGTTGGTGCCGATATGCAACCCGTCGAAATTGGAACCATGCAGCTCATCACAGGGAAAAAATCCTTAACCGGACACGCCAGCGGAACCGCGATGGATTCTGAAGACACCCTGAATTTCAGTGCCCTTTCAGAAACAACACCGATGATCGAAACCTATCCATTGGAAAAAGCCGGTGAAGCCTATGATCGAATGATCAAAAATGAAGCTCGTTTCCGTACCGTATTGGTAATGGATTAGATTTAAGTAAACTTGTAAAAATAGTGCCTCGGTTTAGCCGGGGCATTTTTATTTTAAATTTACTTTAAGGAAAGCTTAGCAGTGTTTCTCTATTCTATTGACTAATTCTTCTACAAATTCAGCCTGTTCGGGCTTCATAAACACACTTCTCAAAATAGTGACTTGCTCCGAATCTACTTCATATTGAGGATGCAACCGGCCAAAAGTATCCGCCGGTATTTTGTATAAGGACAGATAAAACGTCTGCTCTCTCATCCCCACATCAAATACCTCTTTTGACTTAGCTGAAATCTCAGATGTTGAATTTACATCAACAGGAAAATATCCTAAGATGTCTAATTCCGGTTTTTTAAAGGCTTTCAGCTTTTCGCTCTTTTCCAGTAAGTCATACATATTTCGAGCTGCTTGCAAGCACTTTCCTAAAATCGGTCCAAAACCCTCTTCTTCCTTCAAAGGAAACATCTGTAGCGTAGCCCAAAAAGCTACCGCAGCTGCTCCGGCTCTTGAACATTCCAAGCTAATTTCACCTAAGTGTAAATCATCAGAGGTGAAATAGGTGTATGGGGAATCATGTTTATAAAACTTGCCAACAGCCGGGTCTTTGAAAAGCACACATCCACACCCATAAGGCTGTAATCCATGCTTATGAGGGTCCACGACCATACTGTCGGCTTCCTCCATCAACTTCCAGGAAGTACCGTCAATAATATCTGAATCCTTTAACGTTCGGAAAAACCCGCCATAAGCCGCATCAATATGAATTCGAATCCCGTGTTTTTTTGCCCATGGAAGAATCTGATCAAGAGGCTCTACCTCTCCAAGCCCAGTAGTTCCTAAGGTCACTACAATAGTCCCAATTTCTTTTGGGTTGATGGCATCCAGATCAAACTGACCATTTTCCTGAACCGGCACTTTCACACCTTCAACCCGTAAAACACCGCACATTCGTCCATGCGTGTAATGGGAATTTTCAGAGAAGGCAATTTTCTTTTTGGGATGAGATTCTCGTGCCACCCATAGTGCTTCCAAATTTGCTATGGTTCCGCTTGCGGTTAGGTGGCCAAGAAAACTATCCCCGTATCCAAAGAAATCAGCCAATTTGGCTACAGCCTCTTTTTCCATCTCCGAAGATGGTGGACCACCGTCCAGCGCATGGTTATTGGGATTGATGGACATCGCCATGGCATAAGCCGCCCAGGTTAGCGGATGTGGTGGCTTCAGCATTTGCCCTGCATAAACCGGATGATGGAAAGGGAAATTACATTTCAGCCGTTGGGCCAACCTGCCGAAAACTTGCTCAATTTTTTCATCAGACACAGAAAGCGTTGGATCTGTTTGCCACGCTCCAAAAGAATTCTTCCACTCCGAGATCTGACTCAGAGCTTGATCTAATATCTTTTTTGAGGCTTCATCCATTAGTAAAGATTTACAGAAACACCGGCAGAAAGCACCTGTTTGAGCTGTACTTCGCTTGAGAAATCATTGTCATACCGAAGCTCAAATTGGAAAGAAGCACTTACTACATTATTGATTTGCCCAACCAGCTCGTTACCCCAAGCTACGTCCGTCTCGCTAATAGGGATCAAGAAGTTGGTAAAAGTCTCAAGGTTGCTGGAATACAGAATATTTTCTGCAATCGCTTTCTCGAAATTAATACCGGTTGTCAAACCACCCTCACCCCTGAAATTATCACCCTGATTCAGTCCATAATTTGGAGCCAAGTCGCCATCACTAATTATTGTTTGTTTCAGTCCAAGACCTACCTCAAAAATAAAATTTTGGGTGGGTGCATAAGCTAAACCAACTCCTTCATTGAAATAACCGGGCGCCATGAAATTTGAGATAAGAGAGTCACCACCGGCCACTTTAGCATCATAATTGAAACCTCGGTCAAATTGGGTTTTAAAACCAACTACTCCATATGCAGAAAGGGTGCCATCTTCTTCAAAAGTATAAGTGAATCGATTCCGAATGGAAATAAGATCATCCGTTTTTCGAACGCCATCACCGTTAATACGTGATTGTCCGTACTTTAGGTTAGTTCTGAATCCATATGCGAACTTTCCATCCCGAAAAAGAAGAGTAAATACCGAAGATCCTGTTCCACTTACAGAGCTTACTCCACCCTGAGACCAGTTACTGTAGGCTGCTTGTGACCCATTTAAGCTGGCCACCCATTGTTGTTCCCATCCCTTTAAAGTATCAGGAATTGATACGGTTTGAGCTGATATACTGGTTGCTATAAAAAGTGCAATGATTAGTGATAAAGTCGATTTGATCTTAAAATTCATCTCTTTTATTTAGTAATTATTGGTTTTTAAATAATATTGCTTGATTCAGGCTTCCATCTTTAAGCATTACTTCGATATGCTCTCCTAGTTTTGTAGGTAATTTAAGACCTGTTAAATCGGTTCTTAAAGGATACTTGCGGTGCCCGCGATCGAGCAGGGCTGCGATTTCAATACTCGCCGGCTCATACACATTACAAACTGCTGAAAGAGCTTGGAACATTGTTTTGCCTGAGAAAATTACATCATCAACAAGCAGCACAAATTTATCGTTGCAGTCGGGCAGATTATTCTGCGAAGCACTTCCCTGAACATCATATCTATGAACAGTAATTTTTGTTTCCATCAGTTTCTGCAGCTGCTCAACCAGGAGGTGTGCGGTTGCCTCTCCACGTTCATTGAGACCTATTACAATAAGTTCATTTTTACTTTCTTTACTGATACGTTCCCAAGTTTGAATCGCCATACGCTTAATTGAGCGCTCTATCCGGGCACGATCCATTAAAACAATCTGCTTTTTCATATCCTCTATTTAAATTTCACTCCAAGGTAGCGTTTTCTGCACATAGTGTTAAAAAATATCAACAAAATTGGGGTTAATTTCATACATTAACAGTGTTAACCTAAACTTTAAAAGAGAGATTTATGAAACGATTAATTGGAACCGTATTGGTAGGTGCTACAGCTTTTGCGGGTGGTGTTATTTCAGGATTACTGCTAACACCAAAAAGCGGAAAGGTGAATCGCCGCTGGATAAGCATGCAAGGGAAAGAGACCAAAGGCTGGCTGGAAGAAAAAGGCCGGAAGCTGAAACAAGAAAATGAGCATCGTATTGATACTTTTTCTAAAGGCGTTAAGAAGACCCTAAAAGATGCTGTCCCCAACCTCTATGAAGCCACTGAAAACCTTCACTTTTCTGAGGAAGAAGAGATTGAAGAAATAACACAGCATGGATAAAACAGGCTTTCAACATTCTGAAGCCTTCCTGCAGTGGATTTGGGAAAACCTGCTATTCGATTTTAGCCGGTTAGAAACCACTGGTGGAAAACAAATACAGATTCTTGATCCTGGAAAATTAAACACCTCAGACGGTCCGGACTTCAAACGTGCTGCCATCGGAATTGACGGGTTAACGTGGCACGGAGATGTTGAAATACATACCCAAGGTGAGCATTGGAATTCTCATGGGCATCATAATGATCCAAACTTCAATGCCGTCATCCTCCATGTGGTAACTGACTATCAAGCCAAACCTGTTTCTACACAAAATGGCAGCACCCCCATAACCCTGAATTTGCTGCCCTACCTTTCTAAGGAATTGCATCTTTTCTTAAAAAGTTTTGCCCGCCCTTCCGAACTACCCTGCAGCTCAGGGCTCCATTTTATTTCCGAAGATGCTTTTTATGCTCAGATTGAGAAAGCCCATCTTGAGTACTTTGAAAAGAAATCCAATGACTTTATCCAGTTTTATGATCCCAACCTGACACCATCCAAAGCCTGGAAACACGCTCTTATTATTTCTCTTTGGGATGGGCTTGGGATTTCACATAATCGTGAACCAATGCAGGTTACTGCAAAAGAATTACTTGAAACCTGGGATGGACTATCTGTTGAAGAAGGCACTAAAAGAGCTTTGCAGATTGCCGGATTCTCAGATACTAATGCAAATACAGATTCACTTTTAGGCTGGAATTTCAAATCAGTTCGGCCGGCAAACCACCCGGAGAAAAGAATTGAACAAGCTACGTCAATCAGCCATTTTATTCTAAACCAACAGTTCAAAGATTTTCTCTCAAAAGACGCTCCTGATTTATGGAGCCGTTGGCTTCAAAAAGCTTCACTTAAAAATTCCGGACGAATGAAAATTCTCTACGGAACAGTTTTCTTACCTTCTTTATATATGCTTGGGAAATTGTTCGCATCTCAAGCGCTAGCTGAAGCTTCACTCTCAGCATGGAAACATTTAAAAACACCAATACCACCAACTTTACTAAAAAAGTACGCCTCACTAAATGTCAGCAACCCCGCGTATCGCAAAAAATTAGGCGCTCTTCACCAATTAAAAACCTATTGCGAGCCTTCTAGGTGCTCTGAATGTTTTGTACTAAAAAAAGCGATTCAGTCTTGATTGCTTTTAAAGTGATTTCTATCTTTGGAGTCTGTCAATGACACGTATTGCCCGGTCGTCTAATGGCAGGACACCTGGTTTTGGTCCAGGCAGTGGGGGTTCGAATCCTCCCCGGGCAACAATTATACAAAGGATGACTGTTAAGCCATCCTTTTTGTTTATAAATCACTGATTCGATTTCTAGACAATTTGTATGTAAACCTGAACTGAAGGCGCTCATAGTGGATACACCTCTGGCGATTTTTTCCGGTACAAGTAACCCGGCTTTAGCAAGAGCAATTGCTGAAGAATATGGTACATCATTAGGTGATGTGACTATTAAGAAATTTTCGGATGGTGAGCAGTATGTTAAGTATGAGCAAAGCATTCGGGGCGAAGATATTTTTGTGATACAATCAACGCCCCCTCCCGGTGATAACATTATTGAGTTATTGCTTCTGCTGGATGCCGCAAAACGTGCTTCAGTAAAAAGGGTTACAGCAGTAATACCATATTTTGGCTATGCCCGCCAAGATCGTAAAGATCAACCCCGGGTTTCAATAGGTTCAAAATTAATGGCGAACTTGCTGGTTAAAGCTGGAGCTGACCGAATCCTAACCATGGATTTGCACGCTGCACAGATACAAGGATTTTTTGATATCCCGCTCGACCATTTATATGCGAGTCGGGCTTTTATTGATCACTTTACCTCCAACCCAATCGATAATTTGGTTGTGGTAGCTCCGGATGTGGGCAGCCTTAAGATGGCTCGTGCATATTCCAAGAAGTTAGGAGCCAGTCTTGCTTTTATTGATAAAAGAAGGCCAAAACCCAACCAATCGGAGATTATGAATTTGATTGGTGAGGTGGAAGGAAAGAATGTGTTAATTGTCGATGATTTGATCGACACCGCCGGAACATTGACTAATGCAGCAGCCGCTTTAAAAGAAAGAGGTGCTTTAAACATTATTGCAATTTGTACACACCCGATTTTGTCGGGTCCGGCATTTCAGCGAATCGAAGATTCGCCCATTGACGAGTTGTTGGTAACAGATACAGTTCAGCTTCGCCAGCCTTCAAATAAGATTAAGGTGTTGAGCATTGCGAATATTTTTGCTGAAGCTATACAACGCATACATACTAACGACACTATCAGTGCACTGTTTGATAATTAATGATTAAGGTAAACGCATTATGGCATACCCAGAATTAGTAAAACTTGAAGGAAAAGTAAGAGATACCAGCAAACAAGCTAATAAAGCTCTCAGGGAAGAACTACGCGTTCCCGCTGTTCTCTATGGTCCCGAAGTTGAAGAAAACGTCCATTTTTCTATTGACGAGCTAGAGCTTGAGAAAATTTTACGCATGGCTCGAACCAAGCTTCAGGAACTCGTTGTTGACGGAAAAACCTACAAAACCCTTCTGAAAAGAACCGAATATGATCCTGTTACAGATCGCCCACTCCATGCAGACTTTTATGTACTGGCTGACGATCAAAAAGTAACACTACGTGTTCCTATCACAATTTCAGGAAACGCTAAAGGAGTTGTAGATAACGGTGGCCGTGTATTTAAGCCAATGAATTTCATTCGTATCCGTGTTCTTCCTGCTGATATTCCTGCAGAATTTGAAATTGATATTTCATCTCTTGAAATTGGACAATCATTCCATATTTCTGATTTAGAACTGGATGGTATTATTCCATTGGATGATCTAAGCCGAACTATTGTGACTGTTCGTCCTCCTAAAGGTGCTGACTTCCTCGAAAATCTTGTTGCAGGTATTACTGATGAGACTGAAGAAGAAGCTGTTGCTGAAGGCGAAGAAGTTGCTGAAGGTGAAGAACTGGCTGAAGGTGAAGAAGCTGCTGAAGGCGAAGAAAGTGAAGATTCTGAAGACAAAACAGAAGAATAGCACTCTCTTTTAATTCGGAGAACCAAAACGTGATCCCCGCTTGATATGCCCCTTATTGTTGGATTAGGAAATATCGGGCAAGAATATGATGGGACACGTCACAACATAGGATTTGAAATTGTTGACGCAATCGCTGAAACTCTTTCCACAACATTTGGCCCAGGTAATGGGCCTTTTGTGGTTGCAGAGGGAAGGCACAGAGGGCGGAATGTAGTGCTTATAAAGCCAACTACTTATATGAATAAAAGTGGAGTCGCGGTACGAAAAGCTCTCTCTGAGTACACAACGGATAAAAAAGACTGCCTTATTGTTTATGATGATCTCAACCTGGATGTCGGAGATGTTCGGTTGAAACCACAGGGCAGTGCCGGTGGGCATAATGGAATTTCCAATATCATTGAACTTTTGGGATCCAGAGATTTCCCCCGGTTGCGCTTCGGTATTGGGAATAACTTTTCTCGAGGGCGACAAGTAGATTTTGTACTTTCTCCGTTTAACAATTCAGACCAAAAATATTTAGAAGAGGGCATTCAAAAAGCCCATGATGCCTGTCTCCATTTTGCTCGGGAAGGCCTCAACAAAACGATGAACAACTTTAATTAATGAATGCAGCCAGTGTTAACCTGTTGGCGCATCAAACATAAACTAACGTAACGGGAAACAATGCAAACTATAGTCTATTTAATACCGGTAGCCGGAGTCTTAGCGCTTCTGTACACCATATTCAAGTCATCTTGGGTATCTAAGCAGGAAATTGGAACCGAACGCATGGAACGTATCAGCAAGAGTATTGCGAGTGGCGCAATGGCTTTCCTAAAAGCTGAATATCGTGTTCTTGCCATTTTTGTTTTTGTAGTAGCCATCATTCTTGGCTTAAGTGCAGATCCAACGACGTCTAGCTGGATGGTCGCCATCTCTTTTGTTGTTGGTGCTATTTGTTCAGGACTGGCCGGATTTATTGGAATGAAAGTAGCAACCAAAGCAAATGTAAGAACAACTCAGGCAGCCCGTACCAGCCTTGGTAAAGGACTTGAAGTTGCTTTTGCCGGTGGTTCTGTAATGGGATTAGCCGTTGTTGGTCTTGGTGTGCTAGGCTTGAGTTTGTTGTTTATCATTTTCGGAATGCATTTTGGACTTGAAGGTGCAGGTGCCGTTAATAAAGTATTGGCCGTTGTAACAGGATTTTCTTTTGGTGCTTCTTCTATCGCACTTTTTGCTCGTGTTGGCGGCGGTATTTATACTAAAGCAGCTGATGTTGGTGCCGACCTTGTTGGTAAAGTTGAAGCAGGTATTCCTGAAGATCACCCCTTAAACCCTGCTACTATTGCCGATAACGTGGGCGATAACGTAGGTGATGTTGCCGGAATGGGTGCTGACCTTTTCGAATCGTATGTAGGTTCTATTATAGGTACGATGGTATTGGGTGCTGCTTTTATCGCAGGTGCCACCGTTGATGGAGCCGCTTGGGCTGATTCTTTTAACGGGCTTTCTGCTGTAATTCTTCCTCTTGTACTTGCAGGCGTTGGAATTTTGACTTCCATTTTCGGAACCTTCTTTGTACGTGTTAAAGATGGTGGTGATCCACAAAAAGCGCTGAATCTTGGTGAATTCCTTTCAGCAGCTATCATGCTTGTAGCTTCCTTTTTCATTATCACCTGGATGCTTCCTGAAACATGGATGTTCAACGGTGAAACATATAACAGTACCGGAGTTTTCTGGGCTACTATATTTGGACTTGCTGCCGGACTTGGTATTGGCTTGATCACTGAGCATTACACCGGAACCGGAACAAAGCCGGTTTGGTCTATTGTTAAGCAGTCTGTTACCGGATCTGCAACAAACATCATTGCCGGATTGGGCGTTGGGATGATCTCAACCGCTATTCCTATTCTTATTATTGCAGTAGCAATTATCGGAGCCTATGAATTTGCAGGGCTTTACGGTATTGCAATTGCCGCAGTTGGAATGCTTTCAAATACAGGTATTCAGTTAGCGGTTGATGCATACGGACCAATTTCTGATAACGCCGGTGGTATTGCTGAAATGGCTGAACTTCCAAGTGAAGTACGTGAACGCACCGATAAGTTAGATGCTGTAGGTAACACAACCGCTGCTATCGGTAAAGGTTTTGCAATCGGTTCTGCTGCCTTGACAGCTCTTGCACTTTTTGCAGCTTTCATTACAGCTTTTGAGGCTGTAAATCCGGGAGTAGAAGTGATTATTAGTGTTACTAATCCTTCCGTAATGGCTGCATTATTTGTAGGAGCAATGTTACCATTCTTATTCTCTGCACTTTCAATGAATGCCGTAGGCCGTGCAGCAATGAGTATGATCGAAGAAGTTCGTCGCCAGTTCCGTGATATTCCTGAATTGACAAAAGCTCTTGCAGCCATGAACAGAAACGAAGGCAAGGAATTAGCAGACTGGTCTGACGAAGATCGTACGACTTTTGAAGCTGCTGACGGTAAAGCTGAATACGAAAAATGTGTTGAAATCTCTACACAAGCATCTATTCGTGAGATGGTAGTTCCCGGATTATTGGCTGTAATTGTTCCCGTACTTTTCGGCTTTGTTCCCGGATTTATAAGCGACAGCCCAACACTTGGTGCTGAAATGCTTGGTGGACTTCTTGCAGGAGTAACATCAGCCGGTGTTCTGATGGCGCTCTTCCAGTCTAACGCTGGTGGTGCCTGGGATAATGCTAAGAAGATGATTGAAGAAGGTGTAACCATCGACGGCGTTGAGTACGGCAAAGGCTCTGAGCCTCATAAAGCCGGTGTTGTCGGTGATACTGTTGGAGATCCTTTCAAGGATACTTCAGGTCCTTCACTAAACATCCTGCTTAAGCTGATGTCCGTTGTTGCACTTGTTATTGCAACTATGATCTAAGCGAATCAAGTTTGTATATTTCAAGCCTCGATGATTGATCATCGGGGCTTTTTTGTTTTAATGAATCACCAGTAATTATAGGGTCATTTCAGTAAGCGTTTTCTGGGTGACAAAGATCAGAACAACTATGCCTAACACAGACATCTTTAAACTATTCTTCCATCACGACCAACGGCTGGATAAACTTGCCAAACGTCATGACAACAAAACGAAGGATGAGGTCGAATCTACCCTGGCTGATTTCATGAAGCCGGATCCCACCTACTCTAAGTTTTATCTGACCGGTACTGATTTAGAGAAAGAACAATTCGGGCTAAACCGGATTTCCGGTTATCAAAAAGTGATTGACGCTTTAGAGAAAGCCTTCTCTAAGAAGAACGTATTTATTCAAGAAGGCAAGGTTGAATCAATTTCTGAAGCCATAGAACAACTCCAGCTCGGAGAAGTCTTTGTGTTAACCGACAAAGATGAGATTGATATTACTATTTCAGGACTTCACATCGACACCAACTCTAACGTCGGGCATTTGAAGGATGAGCTCAAAGAAGTACTCGAAGACAAATTCATTGTTGTGTATAAAGAGCAGGCTAAGAATGGTTTTGATTTACACCTATTCTCAAAGAAGAATATCTACACTGATATGTTTTATCCGCTTCAGGAATTAGTCCCTGAAAACTTCCGCTTCTTTAGCATTAACGGTAAGAAATTCAGATCCGAACGTCACTTCTATTTTGAAACATGGACCCTCGACCGACCTCCCCACGGATTTGAAGAAGTCCACCCTGAATCGGTTTTGTAACGTGTTAGTGTTTTTAAGTGTTAGAGTGTTAACGTGTTTCTTAATTACCCCGTTAACACTCTAACACATCAACACGTTTAACGCATTACTACTTTTCAACTCCAGGTACGTTCATTGGTCCTGTATTCTGCCACCAGAAGGTTGGAAGTTCTTTTTGAGTTGGAAATACCTCATTCAGCGTTTCGGCTTCGTACAGATATCCATTCTTCATAATATGAGAGATATCTGCAGTGTTTCGAATATTATCCAGAGGATTGCTATTCAAAATCACCAAATCAGCGAGTTTCCCTTCTTCAATGGAACCAAGATCATCATCAAGACCAATACCGTCAGCGCCCTGAATAGTGGCTACTTTGAGTATGTCATGCTCGGAAATCCCTCCTGCTGCCATGGCCCATAACTCCCAGTGGAAGCCCAGTCCTTGCAGCTGGCCGTGGCTTCCGACTCCGGCACGTCCGCCGGCTTCAACCAAGTCCTTCACAAAAACTGCATGCTCTTCAAACACATGCTCTTCTTCCATAAACCAACCGGCATTTCTGCGCCGCGTTCTCTCATCCAAATTTTGATGTGGCATAAAGCGCTGTAGTTTTGGCTCGTCATGCGGTCGCTCAATAGCGTAGAAATAGTTCTCTGCCCATGGTCCGCCATAAGAAACCAATAGCGTTGGTGTGTAAACTGTTCTTGAAAAAGCTACCAAATCAATCACATCTTCATAGAGAGGGAAAATTGGGAATGAATGCTCATGCCCCGGATACCCATCAATAACCTGAGTCAGGTTTTCTTTGAAGTCGAGTGCACCTTCCGTAGTTGGCATCAGCTCCTGCTCTTTAGCAGCCTGAATAATCCACTGGCGCTGCTCACGATTCCCAGCTCCGTACATCTTGATAGTTTTGGTATCGTAGTACTTGCTATATCTTTCCAAAACCTCACGAGCGTGATCAAGATCTCCAATATCTTCACTGCTGAAAACACCGGGACCTGTTGAGTATACTCTTGGCCCCAAAATTTTACCACCAACCACTAAATCCTGATAGGTTAATACATCTGTAGTTGCAGTCTGAGGATCACGCGTCGTAATCACTCCATAAGCAAGATTTGTTAAATACGACCAGAATTCTCCGCGATGAAGATTTACGGGATGGCGAAAGTGAGCATGGGTATCCACAAACCCGGGCACAATGGTCTTTCCATTCATATTCATCACTTCAGCGTCGGACGGAATTTCAACTTCACCCCGAGCACCAACCGCTGTAATTCGATTATTCTCGATAACCAAGTCTGCATTCTCAATGATTTCATCGCCATTCATTGTGATCACGGTAGCTCCTCTAAGAACCAACGTTCCTTCCGGAATATCACGAGTAGCCATTACTGAAATTTCGATTTCATGAGGCTGATATCCTTCGTCTTCCTCAGGCTTTTCTTCTTCCTCCTCTTCCAATTCTTCATCAGACTCGCCTTCGTCCTCAGCTTCTTCTTCTGCCTGTTTCTCCATCTCTTCAGCTGCTTCAACACTGTCTTTATATGCTTCCTCATCAGCAAAATCATAAACTACATGGGCATTCCCAATCGACCAATGGACTTTACTTGCATCCCATGCCCAAGCCGGGAATTGTCCTCCTATTTCTGTCAGTTTGGTACTAGGAAATGCACTTGAAGAACCCCCTACTCTTATTTCAGGAGCTTCGCCACCAACTTTAGGTACCGTAACAACAAAAAGGTCATTCCGGATCTGAGCCAGTGCCTGATCTCCTTCCGGAGCCATTCGAATCCAAGAGGCGTTACCTCCGCCACTTTGGGAGACTTCAAGAATCTCTTTCTCATCTGTACCATCCCATCGAATAGAAACGAGTCCGCCCCAGCTGGAAAGGAAAATTCGGTCGGAACCTTTCACAAAGTGAGGATTACCTCTGTTATTAGTGTAGGTGATGAAATTGTTTTCACTTCCATCGGCATCAATCCAGATTAAATCGCTGGTACCCTGAAAAGCAGAACGCCGGGTTGCGTTTCGAAAATCCTGTGGCTGACCTTTGATCAACACTATTCGGCTCCCGTCATTATTCCAAACCGGATCCTGAAAAACACCTTCTTCATTATTAAGCTGTTGAAGTCGGCGGCCATTTGGACGGACTTTATATAGCTTTCCGCTTTCAGGAGTCCAGGATACAAATGCGATCCATTCTCCATCGGGTGACCAAACCGGCTGTGCCTGAGTTTCATCAAGACCCACAAGTTTCTTAGGCTCACCATCCGGAAGAGTCATTGTATAAACTTCATTCAGAGCAGTAAAAGCAATCTTCTTACCATCCGGTGATGGAACTGCATCACGAATTTGTGTGATTTCAAACTGCGGTGTGTCTTCGATAGGATAGTCGAAATCAAGCTCCGGCCCCAGTTCAATGGTAGCCTCCACAGAGAATGGAATCTCAACGGCATCTCCACCATCAATAGGGAGTTTCCAGATTTTACCGCCGTAGGAAGCAACTACATGTTTGTTATCCGGGGTGAAGGACATTCCGGGCAGCACATCACGAGAAGCCCGTGATTCCTGATCATCATGCTGTACAGGATAGGCGAGCCAGCTTTCATCGCCCGTGTCTAATTCTCTTTTTACTAAACCGGTATGCTCATCATGTCGTGAGGCATACACCAGCCATTTGCCATCACTCGAAAGTGTTGGGCGGAAAGAAGATCCATATCGGTCAGACTGTACCGTAATTTCACCGGTTTCCCGATCATAAGTCGCAATCTGATACTGTGGCATGCTGGCGTTGTAATTCCAGGTTCCAAAACGACGAGAGAACCAAACGTATCGGTCGTCCGCTCCAAAAGCTCCTTCCAACATTCTTAGATTTCCCGGCTCATCTGTTAAAGCGACACCGGAACCGCCATCCACATGGTACATCCATATTTTGTGATTACCCGGATCATCCTTAGAAGCAATCACATATTTGCCATCAGGCATCCATTCAGGGGACTGATATTCGTTATCCTTTCCTTTCGTAAGCTGTTCTTTCTCTTCGGTCTCAATATCATATATCCAAACACCTTCTCCTCCTGAAGCATCAGAAATAAATACGATTTTATTTCCATCAGGGTTATATCGGGGCTGGCTATCAAACTGCATACCGCTTGTGATCTGAGTTGCTTCTCCACCATTCATAGGTATGGTATAGAGATCACCGAGGTAATCGAAAACGATGGTTTGGCCATCAGGACTTACATCCAAAGCAATCCAGGAGCCTTCATCTAAATCAAAAGAAAATTCCCGGCCCGGCTCTAGCGGCAATTTATTGCCTTTTTCTTCTTCGGTGCTGTCGGCATCCGCTTCAGCATCTTGAGCTACACTCAGCTGCGGCATGGTCGTTGCAACCAAAAGTATGATTAAAAATTTCATTCCTTTTGAAAAAAGTTCGTTCAGTTTCATAGTGTTTGTCGCTTTTTGAATTGAGAGCTTGAATCTAAAAAAATTGCGGAACCACCCCAATCGTTTTACAAGTATATACATGTCCTTTAAGAGACATCAAAATCAGAAAACCATTCCGATATTGGGATAGAGAAATGTTATCTTCATCAAAAATTTCAAAGTATGACATTTACAGAAAAGCTTAGCCAATCCGTACAAAGTGCTAAATCTACCCTATGTGTAGGTTTAGACCCCAATTTGGACCTTATTCCACGTCCTGTTAAAGATCAATTTGACAGCCCGGAAGAGCAGGTTACGTACTTTTGTAAATTGGTGATTGATTATACCGCCGAGCATACGGCTGCTTTCAAACCCAATCTTGCCTTTTTTGAAGCTTTAGGGAGAAATGGCCTTGCTGTCTTTGAGGAAGTGATAGATCACATCCCTGAAGGAAAAATCATCATTGCTGATGCAAAGCGGGGTGACATTAGTTCGACAGCCGAGCATTACAAGAAAACGTATTTCGACGAATTTGATGTGGACGCCATCACCATTAATCCCCTTATGGGATTCGAAACATTGGAAGCTTTCTCTAAAGATGAAGGCAAAGGACTCTATGTATTGGCTTTGACATCCAATTCAGGGGCTACCGATTTTCTGAAGCAACCGTTTAAGAATTTCGATTCCATGTCAGAATACATCGCCGACCAGCTTTCCAAGAAATCACGCTTTGTAGATACCCATTTAGGCATGGTGATTGGAGCCACTCAAGCTGAAGAAGCCTCTTCCGTTTTAAAATATCATCCCGAAGGCGCATTATTGATTCCGGGAATTGGAGCGCAAGGCGGTTCTATTTCTGAATTGGTAAAAGCACTGAAAAATCACACCGGAATTCCTTTGATCAACTCCAGCCGTGGAATCATTTATGCCGGCAAGGATGAAGGCGACTGGCCAACCTATGTTGCTGAGCAGGCTAAAAATATGAAACAGAAATTACATTCGATTACTCAACAGTATGTCTAAAAGACCCGAAGTTATTGTGTACACCGATGGAGCTTGCAGTGGAAATCCCGGCCCCGGAGGCTGGGGGGCAGTCCTGATTTGGAATGGTACTGAAAAAGAACTTTCTGGCGGTGATGCCCACACCACCAACAACCGGATGGAAATGCAAGCTGTCATCGAAGCTCTCAAAGCTTTGACAAAGCCTTGTCTGGTTAAAGTTCACAGCGACAGTTCCCTCATCATCAACGCCTTTTCCCAAGGCTGGATCGATAGCTGGATTAAAAGAGGCTGGCGAAAAGCCGACAAAAAGCCGGTCGAGAACAAAGAGCTCTGGCAAGCCATGCTCGAAGCCATGAAACCCCACAATGTGAAATGGATTAAGGTTAAAGGGCATTCGGGGATTGAATTAAATGAACGGGTAGATCGACTCGCTGTGGCGGAATCGAAGAAATTTTGAATTGGAGATTATGAATTTTGAATAACTTAGAAAGCAATTCAAAATTCAACATCCAAAATTTCTAATTCCTAAATCGAAGCGTACGGCACCATATCTAAATCATCAAACTGGCCGAGATCGGCTTTCATTTTTCCGGTGATGGCAATCATGGCGGCATTATCGGTGCAGTAGCTTATTTTTGGAGAGAATAGTTGAACACCCATCTCCTTCGCCATTTTCTTGGCTTTTTCCCGAAGCATGGAATTTGCTGAAACTCCACCGGCCAGCACTACCGTTTCAACTCCTGTTTGTTTGATGGCGCGCTTTAGTTTTTTCACTAACACTTCTGCAATCGCAAACGACACGCTGGCACAGATGTCATTTTTGTGTTCTTTAATCCAGTCTTCTTCTTTTTCCTGAAGATAATAAAGCACGCTTGTTTTCAATCCTGAAAAGCTGAAGTCCAATCCTTCTTGTAAAAGTGCTTGGGGAAATTTGTGGAACTTGGGATCACCGTCTTTCGCGATTTTATCCACGTGTGGACCTGCAGGATATGGAAGCCCTAACAACTTTCCGATTTTATCAAAGGCTTCTCCGGCGGCATCATCTCTGGTCTTGCCGATAATTTCGTGCTCAAAGGGCGACTTCACATGAACCAGCTGTGTATGTCCACCCGACACCGTAAGCGCCAACAGCGGAAATTCCGGGGCATGATCAATGAAATTAGCGTAGATATGCGCATCCATATGATTGACGCCTATAATGGGAATGTCTCTGGATAGCGACAAACCTTTGGCAAAGCAGGTTCCAACCAATAATGATCCTAATAATCCCGGTCCCTGGGTTACGGCGATAGCTTCAATTTCATCTAAAGAAACACCGGCTTCTTCCAAGGCCTGACTCACCGTTTGGGTAATGGTTTTTTGGTGAGCGCGGGAAGCTAATTCCGGTACCACTCCTCCAAATTTAAGGTGAATAGACTGGGAGGCTATAATATTAGATTTGATTCCTTCAGCGGTTAAAACGGCTGCTGAAGTATCGTCGCAAGAGGATTCAATGGCTAAAATATTCATGCGTTTAAGATACGAATGTTGGGCTTAATCTACATCCGAATAGAACACAGATGACACGGACTGGGCAGATTTTCGCAGTATGGTTTTTTGCTCGGTGCTCGTCTGACCGCTTTGAAAAATGGCTTGAGGGGGGTAAGTTGTATCAGCGGTCCGACGATTGAAAAGGCAACGCAACACGTAAGGCGGACAGCTTGCCCGCCCGTGCAAGTTATTGCCGGAATTTTTCCTTTCCAAAAAGACCCTGTCTCTTTCCTTACGGCTCGCCCATACAAATTCATGATCTTTAGCACCGCCGCAGGGCAAGAGGACGCCTTGGTGGGTGTATTGGCAGTGAAAGTAATTAGGGCTTTATGATTGTTCTTTTAAGGATAGTTTTTAAAAACATCTCAAAACTTTTGTATGCGTCTCCTTCCTTGGCGCCCTGGCCGTTAGGGAAGGAACAAGGATGGGGCGTTTAGCGGAAGGATCTGTTACTTTATCAACATCAATCAAGCTAATCCCATAAATCCTACAAATCATGGTTCATAATAGGTGAACCTTGATTAAAGGATTTGAAGATTTATGGGATTAGCTCGGTGACAAAACTCGTATCCAATCCCCAAGACCTTCAGCTTTCTATTTTCTCTCTTTCAATCTGATTCCTATCAGAAATAGCCCGGGCAATACGATCTGTATTATCAGCAATGCGCTCGTTAGATTTCACAAGCCGGATTACTAACCAGATCACAAATCCGATCACGACCAGATAAATTACAACGGGAACCAAAAACATAACCGAGCTTACCGAATGAAACATAATGAAGACCTATTTAATTAATAATTAAGCTTTTAAATATAGCTAATTATTTTAACCTGCAAATATTCTAATCTCATCCACAAACAAAAAACCCCTCACACAAATCTTGTGTGAGGGGTTAATTTTGTCTTCGAGTAAGTGAGTTAAGTCTTACTTCTTATCTTCGTCATCTACTACTTCGTAATCTGCATCTACGGCATCATCGCCTTCATCAGAGTCTTCGGAAGTTTCAGCTCCACTTGCTGCGCCAGCTGCACCTTCCGGTCCGGCAGCGCCGCCTGCGGCAGCTTCTTCCTGAGTAGCTTTATAGATTTCTTCAGAAGCACCGGACCATGCCTGATTAACAGCTTCAATCGCTGAATCAATCTCGTCCATGTTTTCTTCTTTGTGTGCTTTCTCAAGGGTTTCAAGAGCATCTTCGATGGCTTTCTTATTGTCATCGGAGATTTTGTCGCCGTATTCATCCAGCTGCTTACGGGTAGAGAATACCAGACTATCTGCCTGATTCAATTTCTCAACACGCTCTTTGATCTCTTTGTCTTCTTCTGCGTGTTCTTCAGCAGCTTGCTTCATTTTTTCGATTTCCTCATCAGATAATCCTGAAGAAGATTCGATGCGAATACTTTGCTCTTTTCCGGTTCCTTTATCTTTAGCGGTAATATTCAGCACACCGTTTGCATCCATATCGAAGGTTACCTCGATTTGAGGCACTCCGCGTGGAGCCGGTGGGATTCCGTCTAAGTGGAAGCGGCCAAGCGTTCTGTTGTCCTGTGCTTTGGCTCGCTCACCTTGCAGTACGTGAATTTCTACGCTGGACTGATTTGCAGCCGCTGTAGAGAATGTCTGTGATTTGCTGGTAGGAATTGTGCTGTTGGATTCAATTACTTGGGTCATGACACCACCTAAGGTTTCAATACCTAAAGTAAGCGGGGTTACATCCAGAAGAACAACGTCTTCTACATCACCAGACATTACGCCACCCTGAATGGCAGCACCAATCGCTACTACTTCATCAGGATTTACGCCTTTGCTTGGGTCTTTGCCAAAGAATTCTTTTACGGCTTCCTGAATTTTTGGAATACGAGTTGATCCACCAACTAAGATTACCTGGTCGATTTCATCTTTTCCAAGACCGGCATCTTTCATCGCTTTTTTACAAGGATCGATAGACCGTTTTACCAGATCATCAACTAACTGCTCAAACTTCGCACGGCTTAAATCTATGTTCAGGTGCTTTGGTCCTGCATCAGTTGCCGTTACAAATGGCAGATTAATATTCGTTTTTTGTGAACTTGAAAGCTCGATTTTAGCTTTTTCAGCAGCATCTTTCAGTCGCTGCATCGCCATTGGATCTTTTCGTAGATCAATGCCTTCATCTTTCTTGAATTCATCTGCTAAGAAGTTGATGATTCGCTGGTCAAAGTCGTCTCCACCAAGGTGAGTATCACCGTGAGTTGACTTCACTTCAAATACACCGTCGCCCAGCTCAAGAACAGACACATCAAATGTACCTCCACCTAAGTCATATACAACAATGGTTTGGTCTTCATCTTTTTTATCCAGGCCATATGCAAGAGAAGCTGCTGTTGGCTCATTGATGATACGCTTTACTTCAAGTCCGGCAATTTTTCCAGCTTCCTGAGTAGCTTTACGCTGCGCATCGTTGAAATAAGCAGGAACGGTAATAACCGCTTCCGTTACTTTTTCGCCTAAATATTCTTCCGCTGTCTGCTTCATTTTTTGAAGCACCATGGCCGAAATTTCTTGCGGCGCATACATGCGATCTTCAATTTTGACACGAGCAGTATTATCATCCGCTTTATCAATTGTGTAAGAAACCTGCTCGGTTTCGTCTTTCACTTCATCATACATGCGTCCCATGAAGCGTTTTACGGATGCCACGGTATTTGCCGGATTGGTGATGGCCTGACGTTTTGCAGGAGCACCTACCAGTCGCTCACCGTCTTTGGTGAAAGCAACAACAGATGGAGTGGTTCGTCCACCTTCACTATTCTGAATTACAACCGGCTCGCCACCTTCCATTACGGCAACGCATGAGTTCGTAGTTCCTAAGTCAATTCCTATGATTTTTCCCATTGGTCTAAATCTGAGTTATGTTTGTTTGTTTTAATATTCTTTCTTGGTGATTAAGTGACCAGTGATGAAGTAAGCGTAAAAAGGATTCTATTTTACTTTATCACTTATCACTATATCACTCCTATTTAACCGGAATGGACTGTGAGTCCTTCAACGCCTCCGATTTGGGCATAGCGATTGTTAAAACACCGTTTCTGAAGCTTGCTGTCACTTCGGCCGCATTCACATTTTGCGGAACCGCAAATGCACGAGCAAAAGCTCCTCGCCGGCGTTCCTGACGCTTAAAATCTTCACCATCACCGGCCGTGATTTCACGTTCGCCTTTCACCGTCAGCACATTATTCTTGAGAGAGATCCCAATTTCTTTTTTGGACAATCCCGGAAGATCCAACAGAATCTTAAATTCGTCTTCACTTTCAACGATGTCACAGTCAGGAGCAAAGTCCTTATCTTCGTTGGCCAGCGGTACGACCTTCTCTACAAATTGCTGAATGTCTTTCCCTAGCTTGGAGAGGTGCCGCTCAATTTCGATACCAAATTCTGTGAAATCTCCCATGTGCGTAATGGTTTGTTCAAGTTCACGTGTATTAAAGCAATAGCAATGCCAATTAGGGAGGGGAGAAAGAAAACTGACGTATTGACGGACGTAATGTCAGGAGTGAGAGTAGAACGTGTTAATGTGTTTAATTTACGTTAACACACTGTCACATCGATACTTTGACAAGATCTCCCCAAAAGTTAGGATAAGAAACAGCAGCACTTTCCGCGTCTTTGATTTTGCACTCTTTTTGGGCTTTGAGTGATAATACTGCTGAGGCCATTGCTATGCGGTGGTCGTGAAAGGATTCAAAGGTAGCTGATGTGAAACCAAAATCAGGATTGCCATGAATGATCAATCCGTCTTCTTTTTCTTCGAAATTCGCCCCAACAGCTTTTAGCATTTTCGACATCGCCATGATGCGGTCGGTTTCTTTGTGACGAAGTTCTTCAGCGCCGGCAATCTCTGAGGTACCTTCAGCGTATAGCATCGCTACAGCAATTACCGGAAGTTCATCAATGCAGTTCGGGATGATTTTCGGGTCGATGGTAATGGCTTTCAAATCGGAGCCTTTAACAATAACATCTCCTGCAGGTTCAGCACCCTCCATCCGTTCATTTTCTATGGTGATGTCAGCTCCCATTTCCTCCAAAATATCCAACAAAGCATTTCGGGTTGGGTTCAATCCCACATTCTCAATCTTGATTTCAGCATCTTTTTGAATAGCCGCTGCTACTAACCAAAAGGCCGCTGCTGAAAAATCACCCGGAATCGTATAGCTTTGATTGGGAATCTCATCAGCAAGGCTCGCTGATATGATTTTTCGATCATGAACGATCTTCTGATCTAAATTCAACAAGCGTTCTGTGTGATCACGACTTGGAAGTATTTCAATCACCTGAGTCAGATCTTCCCCAAACAATCCGGCCAGCAACACACACGATTTAAGCTGCGCACTGGGAATAGGCAACTCAAACTTCATGGGTTTCAGCCCCTCATTCCTGTTAATAAAAAGTGGAGCATAAGCACTGTTTCGTGCCAAAATATGGGCTCCCATTTTTTCGAGCGGATTTATGATGCGTGTCATCGTTCGCCCACAAAGAGATTCATCCCCCACCAATTTTGCTGAAACACCTGCTCCAACCAATACCCCTGAGAGTAACCGCATAGCGGTACCTGAGTTTCCACAATCCAGATCTTTTTCCGGCGACTTTATTCCATTTCGACCGGTTCCTTTAATAAAAAATTTTCCGCCTTCTTCTTTCACTTCGGCACCAAGTTGCTGCACACAACTCAACGTACTTTGGGGGTCCTGAGCCTGGGAATAATTTCCGACTTCAGAAATTCCATCATGAAGTAACGAAAAGATTGCTGCTCGTTGAGAAATCGATTTATCAGGTGGAAGAGAGAGCTCGCCTTTTAGAGTTGAAGCGGGGGTAACGGTTTTAATCATGAATCAGTTTGGTTTAGCAACGTCTGTGCTTTTTTCTCAGCATTCGTTCCCGGGTAAGTATTGACAATCGAATTCAGAATAGTCATTGCTTCACCTCTATTCCCTAAGCGGATATGACATTCTGCACTGCTGAACATAGCCTCAGAAACCCAATAATCAAAAGCTTCAAATAACACTTTTACTTTAGAGTATTCCTGAATGGCTTCATTGTATTCTTCTTCTTTTTGGTGAATGTCACCCAGATAGAACTGAGCTTCAGCCCCAATTTCAGTAGTGCTTCGTTCCGCAACAGGAAACAGTAAGTCGCGGGCTTCTTCAAAATTTCCGTTCTTAATGGCAACCTTACCCAAGCCCACTTTTGCAGCTTCATTGTTGGCGTTTACTTGTAATGCTAAATCATACTCTTCTTTGGCCTGATCAATTTTTTCTTGGGCAAGGCTCGCGTTCCCCATTCCCACATACGCTTCCTGACGGAATCGTGGCGCGGACTCCAACAATTGATTGTAATTAGCATGAGAAAGCTCATATTCACCTCGTTCAAAATTCAAGGTTCCTAAAGAAGTCAATGCAGATGAAGCAAGATCATCCCCCGGGGATTCACTTACAATAGTTTCATAAGCTCCGATGGCATTTTCAATCTGACCAAGCTGGCGGTAGGCTTCTCCAAGGTTAGAGTATGCTTCCGGCATCATCGATTCGGAATTGGTTACCCTCAAATACTGTCGGAATTCTTTTACAGCATTTTCATAATCTCCCGATTGAAAAACATTTAGGGCCTGACGATATCGAAGCTGATCAGCTGTTGAGCTCGTTGGGTTGTCACTAAGGAAGTCTTCAAGAATCACCGAACTGCTGTCAGACCTGCCGGACGATAATTGGGCATATTGAATCCCATTGATAGCCTCGATGATATAATTACTTTTAGGATATTCATTCAATACTTTCTGATAGGCAGCAACAGCTCGCTCGTATTCACCGGCATTGTAATAAGCATCTCCAATGTTGTACTGAGATCGGGCAGCCCAGTCAGTCCCCGGATATTTGTCTATTACCGTTTGGAATTCTTCGATCGCCTGAGAATAGTTATTCGTATTCAGATAAATATAAGCGATGTTGTACTGAGCCTGTTCTCTCAGTCGGCTAAAAGGATAAATTCGGAGTGTTTTACGGAAATTGGAAACGGCTTCGAAAGTACGTCCGGCTCTGTAATAACTGTTCGCAACCTGGAACATAGCATAATCCCCTCCAGGCTCTGCTCCAATAGCTTTGTTATAACTCGCTATTGCTTCTCTGTACTGACCTAAGGCGTAGTAGGCATCTCCAATTCTAAGCTGCACGTCGGTGTCATATGGAAAAAGAGCTATTGAAGGCGCTTCGTAGTTATTGAGGAAATCGCCTAAAGGACCTACCGCTTGATCATATTGCCCTCTCTGGAAATAGCTCCACCCGAGGGAATATAATGCGGCCCCCATCATATCACTGTCAGGATAGTTTTCAGTGTAAATTTTAAAACGTTGAGCGGCACTTGTAAACATGCCCATTTTATAATAACTGTCCGCACTCCAAAAAAGAGCTTCCCTTCCAACTTCAGAATTCGGTGTTTCCGCATAAACAGCTTCAAAAATAGGTTGCGCTTGCTGGTAGGCCTGGTTACGGTATAAAATCCACGCTTTTTGGAAACGCGCCTGCCGCTTTAGCGCCGGATCGATATCCGCTACTTTTTCAGCTTCGTCAAAAGCCTGAGTAGCACGTGTATATTCTGCATTCGCAAAAAAGGCCTCACCTAACATGGTATAGACCTTGCCCGGTTCTTCAAGTTTAACATCACTTCGAACTAAATCGAGAAGAACTTCAATAGCTTCCCCATATAAAGAGGCTTGAAAAGCAGATACCGACCATTCGTAGAATGCTTTTTCTACCCACAGCCCGGAATCATATCGCTCACCAAATTCACGAAAAGAATTAATCGATTTGCCGTACTGCCCACCCAGTTTTTCATTTACTGCTTTATAATATTGAGCCTTTCGGGCAATTTCATCATCGCCGATTGCTGCTTTTCCAAAAGATTCTGCCGCCCAGTGATAGATTTCCTGTTTGTTATAAACCCACCCTAAACCGTAGTGAGCAATGCGTTCTTGTGGTGTACCCTTTGTCATATTGATGTATCGCAGGTACGATTTAGATGCGACATCATATTGCCCCAAATAATTCTGACTTTCTGCAATCAGGAATACCGCTTTATTCTGAGACTCTCCATCCAAATATGGCAGGGCACTATTTAAAGTCTCGATAGCTTCTTCATACTTGGCCTGCATGTAATACGACTCACCAAGCGCTGTGCCAACCTGACGCGTAATTGGATTATTTGGATATCGCTCCTTCAAAACTTCAAATGCAATGGAAGAAGCATTGTATTGCTGCTGGGTTAAATACAACCGACCTCGAGCATACAGTGCTTTTGGCGCCCACTCCGATTTTGGAAAGTCATTCGCTAACTCCATGAAATACACCCGTGAATCGGAGTAATCGCCATTTTCTGCAGCGGCTTCGGCAATCCAATATTTGGTTTTAGCTGATTGAGAGTCCGTCATCCAGGAAGAAATAGCCTGCTGATAATATTTAATAGCCTCTTCGTACTGACTATTATCCGTATAGCGATGAGCTATATCTTTGAGTAAAATTTCAGATAGATCGCTACCAGGGTAGTTCAGGACAAATTTTTTGTAATAAGACTCTATGTTAGACGAGTCAGTGGCCGTTTTAGAACGAGCTATATAGAAATCAGAAGAAACCCGAAGATCGTGCTGTGAATAGGTTGAACTAAACTTCTGAAAATGCTCAGTAGCTTCTTCAAAAAAACCATTTTCATACAGATCAAGGGCTGTATTATATAAGCGGGTTTGTGGTGATTGAATATCCTGAGCTGAAATCAGGTTCACCAAAAAAAGGGTTATAAGAAAAGTAAGAAGGCTGCTTTTAGGGACGAAGTGCATGAACTCGTCAGGATAAATAGGGTTAATAGTTACTTCTTATATGTCAAGATAGCGAATAAGTTCATCAGCGCGGTCAGAAAAATTCCCTTCCAGCACCTCGCTATTAGCTTCGGAGGTTATTATGTATCCAAAACGTCGTAATCCTGCGCTTACTACTGAAGAGTCTTCGAGGTTTAATTTGAAGGAAACCCGATAGGATGGATATTTAGCATTGGGCTGCTGAACGGCAATACCCAGAATTTTAGCCCCTTCCATTTCGATAATTCGGACGAGATCTGACAAGCTGAAATCAACCTGATCTAATTCCACCGTTATCACCGAACCAAAACTTGAAAGGTTAAATATATCGCCCAGCGCACTGAGTACGTCTCGCTTCTTAATCATGCCCTGGAATTCCATTGATTCTGTGGTAACAGGCAAAATGAATAATTCCTGAGCCAGCATAATCCGGGAAGCCTCAAACAAATGCTGATTATGGGGTACATAAACCGGAGCATCTAGTTCTACTTCAGATAACGGAACCTCTTCATCTACAACTTCAATGAGTTTCTCCAGAGATGCCATTCCAACTACACAGTCATTACTATCCACTACCGCAAACTTTGTGGTATGGAGTAAATCGATCTTCATTAGAGCCGTAGCTACGCTATCTTCTAAATGAAGGGGGGAAATGTCGGTATTTAGGATTTCGTTGACTAACATAATTATCTATACAACTTCGCCATTAGTACCAATAGTATCCAACAAATGGGATAATTGCTTAAAATCTTTTTTGGCGATGTTGAAGGTAAGTTCAACATCGGTGCCTTCGTATGATTCATCTTCTACCGTCGCATTCTCGTGAATAAAGGCCACTGCCTTATATTTTGATACCGGAATTTGCATGGTATGGCGACTATAATCGAGTTCGATCATCTCTTCAATACTGCTTTCAAGCTCCTTAAGCCCAATTCGCTGTTCCGCTGAAACGAACACTGCATTAGGATACTCTCGTTTCATATCCGCAACCTGATGTGCATCCATCCGGTCCACTTTGTTAAACACTAAAATGGTTCTTTTGTTCGTCGCTTCAATTTCTTCGAGCGTTTCTTCTACAACTTCAATGTATTCATGTGCCATTTTGGATGAAGCATCTACCACATGTAACAGAATATCAGCTTCCCGAACTTCATCTAAAGTAGATTTAAAACTTTCTACCAGATTGTGAGGTAATTTCCGGATAAATCCTACCGTATCGGAAAGGAGTACGGAGTGATTTTCAAGTTCGTGTCGGCGTACGGTAGAATCAAGCGTGGCAAAAAGGCGGTCTTCAGCAAATACACCTGATTCTGTTAATGCATTCATCAGGGTTGATTTCCCGGCATTGGTATATCCAACCAACGAAATACGGTTCATTCCTTCCCGCCCTTTTCGCTGTGTTGTTCGCTGCTTACTTAGTTTTTCCAATTTCTCTTTGAGTACCGAAATCCGTCGGCCAATTAATCTTCTATCGGTTTCAATCTGTGTTTCACCGGGACCTTTAGTACCAATTCCACCCGACTGTCGGGACAAGTGAGTCCAATAACGGGTCAATCTCGGTAATAAATACTCGAGCTGTGCAAGTTCTACCTGCGTTTTGGCAGCGGCTGTTTTTGCACGAGCGGCAAAAATATCCAAGATTAGTGCACTTCTGTCCAATACTTTTGCATCGGTGCCTTTTTCTACATTTCGGATTTGAGTTGGAGAAAGATCATCATCAAAAATTACCGTACTGATCTTCTTATCTCCCATAATCCCTTTCAGCTCATTCAGCTTTCCCTTACCAACAAAGGTAGAAGGGTCAGGATGGGTTTTATTCTGAAGTATTTTTTCTACGGTGATTCCCCCAGCCGTATCGGCAAGGAGTTCGAGTTCGTCTAAATATTCTTCCGCTTGAAATCTGGTTGTCTCGGGTCCGTATAATCCAACCAATACAACACGTTCACGTTCTATATCGGAATTTTTAACGTCGTCTAACAAATGGGTATGTCCTTAATTAATCTTCTTGAATTCTCTTGAGGTCGATATCCGGGATTTCCTGCCCATCAATCTTGTTTTCCAGCTTTAAAGATACAATTTTTTTTACAGCATTATATCGGTTCTCAGGTACGAATAATTTGAGTTGCTTATACCCTTCTGTTAAGGCCTTATCCATTTCTGAATAGGTAAAAAGGTATTCAACACCATCCTTCTTGGTGCGCTCTACATAATCCAATATTTGAAACCAGGGAATAGTCTGTGATGGCTCGTTAATATTCTTCACGATTCCATAGTCAGTTATGTAATATTTGGAAGCCAAATAGCTCGAAATAAACCACATGCTTCCGATCCAAAGGTATGCAAAGAAAATGGGGAATCGGGTAACATCATCCATAAAGAAAACAATAGTAGAAAGAGCGAGGATTATCCCCAAAAAAACGGTAGCAAACAATGGATAACCTCTGAGCTTGCCTGACCTCCAGCTCAGACGTACTTTTCTAAGCCGCAATTTATTCTGAAATGAATAACCTGCAAGTAGTGTAGATGCGATGGAAAACATAACAATAACACCGCGAAAAAATATGGCTAATAGTTCTTCCATTAACTTATTGTTTCTGCTTTATACCAAATAGATACCAGCGACTCCGTTATTAAAAATAACAAGCCTGCCAACATAAACCAGTTCCAGATTTCTTTTCCAAAACCGGAGGCCATTATTTCACTTTGTAATTCTTCTTCATCTATTTCGGAAGCATTAACCCAGGTAATTGCGATCCCATCTATGAGAGTCTCAAGCTGCTGCTTATCTGTTTCTGCAAAGTTGGATTCTTCTGTGCTCATGTTCGATGAGAGTACATAAGATTTACTGTCATCTTTTACCGTGATCCATCCCGGAGTCCATTCTTCCGCCGGATATCGAAGTCGAATACCTGATGAAACTACATCGATGGTCGGTTTAATTACATCATCAGCGATTTCGATAACGGCTTCTTCACCGTCAATATTTCCCATCCAGCTAAATGTATTCCCGAGTTGGTGATTGGCAAAACCACCCTGATCGGATGAAGCTGAGTACAGCAAAATTCTATAATAAAAAGGAGCAAATAATGGTTTAACGGGAAAGTTGGACCAGCCGGGATCGTTACCAATAGCTGCGATCACTAAATTACCTTCTCCAAAACGCTTTTCATGAACCAGCACATCTCCATTATTCATTGAAAGTAAATCGAAACCGGTTCCAGAGTTTGATGTAGCAAGCTTCAGGTAGTAATAAATTTCAGGACTGGTAAATCGTAACTGCTCGTCCTGATCGCGTTCAAACAATCCGTTAAATGAAGGATGATCTTCAAGAAGCTCATCAGCTGTAGCTACCGAATTAAAGGAGGCATATTCGCCTTGAATTCCAACAAATCGACCGGCGTTAAATTGAGCGAGCAGATCGTTGTAGTTACTCAAATCTCCATTTTCTGAAGGGAAGAAAATCACTCCTCCTCCGGCCTGCACAAATGACTGTAAGGCCTGAAAGCTGTATTCAGGAATGTCAGTGACTCCGTCTAACAAAATCGCATCAAAATCATTTAAGTTGGCCGTTTCAAAAATATCGGTTGCTGCTTCTTGATAGGTTAACTGAGCATCATTTTCTCCCGCCACCCTGAGCATAGCCCCTGTGTAGGAAATAAAATCCTGAGCTGGTTGTTGCTCACTTACCCATAAAACATTCTGCGCCTCAGGTACCTGAACCGTAAAGTAATACTCGTTGTCAGGCTGAAATTCATCGCCCTCAATAATTAACTTTCCTTTCGATGAACCTATTTTTGACGGGGTTATTTCGAAGGTGAAAAATTTACGCTCGTTTGGTGCTAACGCAACAGAGTATTGCCCGGCGTTTTGCCCCTCAAATTCGAGAGACACAAACTGGTTAACTGCCGCTACATCGCTTTGATTAGCAAGCTCAACATTCAACGAGAAAGGGATGTTTGTCCCAATCATGTTCGTAGATGTTGTTATATCTGAGACCATTGTATTTTGAACATCTACTTCTCCGACATCTATTATTGTGAGCGAGATATCATCTCTTTCTAAATCCTGCAAACCATTTAGCTGACTTAGCTGCCCGTCCGTAATCACAAATATATTCTTGTTTTGATAAGGAGCTTCTCTTACTGACTCGATCATTCCGTTCAACCGATTCAGTATAAAATTACCTGCAGGTTTTATTTCTGCTTCATTGAGGGTTTTTAGCAGATTTGCAGGACTCAAAATATTGCTGTACTCCCCTTCACCATTCGTCAACTGCAACACAAACCGGTCTTCATCTTTCGCTGATGCTTCAATGTCCTCAATAATTTCACGGGCATATTCAAACAGCGGACCTTGTTTGCCAATACGGCTCATACTGATACTGTTATCCAGTAAAATTGCATTTAGTGCAGGAGCCTGTGAATTCCCTCCACTCGACAAAGCAGGTGGTAAAAATGGGCGCGCCAACACAAAGGCTAGACAAGCAATTGCCAACAGACGCAATAAAAGTAACAAATATCGCTTAATACGTATGCGACGGATGGTTGTGTTTTTCAATTCCTGGAAAAAAGCCAATGTAGAAAATGCTACCTTTTGAGGACGTTTTAAATTCAAAAGATGTATAAGCAGGGGAAGTCCTACTGCCATCAATGCAAATAAAAAAATTGGATTTAGAAAACTCATTTAGCGCTCAAAAAATGTTACCTTTGTTTTTAAGTAGCGGAACTTTTTATCGTTCCTGAAATTAGTCCATACAGAACCAAGACCTTAATCTGTTTATTTTCTTATTGATGCAACGTATCGCTCAGCTCATAATTACTTTTATTACCATTTGCCTGTTGACTGCTTGTTCTTCTGTTCCAGACAAAGAATGGTTCAATCTCATTCCGGAAAACTCAACTTTTGTAATTGCTCCTGAACAAGGCTTAAATGTACAGGATATTGTAACCAAAGAATATATTTCTTACCTGGATGATCTTACCCCTACTGCCATTCAACACATCTCTGGATTGGATGCCGAAATAAACAGCCGAATTCAGGTTATCGCATTGGCTTTGTATCCTGCAACGTCTTTGGAATCTAATTTCCTTTGGATTGCCCAGACACCGGATAGTAGATTGAGTAAATGGGCCTCAAGTTTATATCAGCCATTCACGCAGAATAACTACGATTTTAAGGGACTAATCATTCACAAGCTGTTCTTTAATAAAAGCGATGTTTTTGCAGCTCAGGTTGGGGATTACCTCATTATGTCAGAATCGAGTTTGATCCTTGAAAATTCTATTCGTTCCTATTTAGGTGAAAAACCTACTATCCAGCTTGAGCAAAACCCGGCTCCATCCTCTTTAGTTTTGAATACTCCAAACCTGGACTCCTGGGTTGAGCAGTTTGCAAACGTGAATAACCGGCCGGCTATACGATCTATGTTTTCAGGCACAAAACCGGTATCTCTGACTTTTGAAAGCTACTCTGACTCGACGAACAACTTGCAGCTTTCAGGGAATATAGCCCTAACACCAAATAACCACTCTGTTCTCGTTGATGCTTTTTCGTTTGAGAACAAACCGGTTTCGTTAGACCGACATATTGCCGGAAACGCAGGTGCTTTCGCAATACTTAGACTTCCTCCCGTGTCGGTTCCCATAAAACCAACTGAAGGATTTCTTACACCTCTTGATTCTACCCTTCTTGATGATATCTCACTCTACCAAAATTTGGTTGATGATCTGGATTCAGAATTCGCCTTTGAGGCTTTCCCGGAATCAGGACTGCTCTCAAGTGGAGAGTTTTTATTCATGCGGAAATTGAAAGACCGCAGAAATTTTCAAGATCAGCTTAACGAATTAGTACGGGATGGGTTAGCAACCTATCAGGGTAATTCCTACCAGATAGCCAGTAGCGTGATGGGTAAACTCATTGGCTCTGAGCTAAGCACACTCAGGGATTTTTACCTTGCCTTTTCAAACGATGTGGTCGTGATAGCTAAGCGAAAAGGGCTGGCAGAAAGTGTTAATGCAGACCGAATTCGTCGCCGGGTTATTTATTACGATGAGAACTATTCAGACATTCGGGATAGTATGCCTGACCAAGTAAGTGGGTTCGTTTGGTCTGATTCTGAAAATTTTATGGAATACATCCGTCCTTTCCTGAAATCCGGTAATTCTGCAGAAGGATTGCTTAGTCGTTTTGATATTACAACGATGATAATGACTGCACAAGAAAGTTCAGTCAACTTCACCTTAAACACCTATTCAAAAGAAGGTTCCAGTTTACCTTATGAAGAAATGTGGGTATTACCTCTTTCTAATTTCGAACTAAGTGGCAAACCCGTGCTTGGGGACTTGGTAGGAAGCATTGCGAATGAAATAATATTTTCTACTCAAGATGGTCGAGTGATGGCTTTAGCTATCGACGGAACCATTGCAATGCAAACCTCTACCGATGGGTTAACACCAATTGGCGGACCTCAGCTCTATGACTGGTATGGAAACGGAGAGCAAATTGTATTCCTAGCCGCAGGCTCAAAAATCTTTGCCTGGAATGAAGCAGGCGACTTATTACCCAGATTTCCTTTAGAAATGAATGAGCAGATTACAGCTCCTATTTTGGTGCAGGATGTGCTCCGGAACGGGGTGCCTGAAATTGTAGTAGCCACTGAAGATCGTAAAGTTCACGCGCTCGACGGCCGTGGTGAAAACGTACGCGGATGGCCGCAAAATACAAATGCTACTGTTCGTACACAGCCGGTTTTTGCTCAGCTTGATAATGTATGGTCCATTTGGACATTCTCTGAAAATGCCCTTCATGGTTGGCTAAGAAGTGGCGCCACCCGTCCCGGATACCCTCAGTTTGTAAATGCACGATTCACCAATTCCCCTCTCATATTTGATAATCAAATTACAGGAAGTGCAGCGGATGGATACCTTTACTCTATCGGGCAAAACCCTTTATTCAGCGACTCGCTGGCAACTATTAATTCGGAAGACTCAGTATCTGTTCGATCACTTTATGTCTCGAATGGTGAGCTAAACTCTGTTTCCTATCAGGAAAATATTTTATTGAAAGACAGCACTGAATTTTACCGCAATGATTTACTCATTACCCAAAGTGTAAATGGCTCTTTGTTCTTATATAATAAAGAAGGAAAGCTGAGACTAACCGAAAGCCTTGGTCAGCCAGCATCTCAAACATTTCCTCCTCAAATTATTGATATAAATGCAGATCAAAATCAGGAGTTACTGGCATTAGCTGAATTTGGACGACTCTTTGCCTGGGAAGTTTTGACTGAGCAACGACTATTTGGCATCCCAACCTCAGGAATGAAATACCCAATCATTACCGACCTGAATGGCGACGGTCAGAAAGAATTAATTGCCCAAACAAGAGAAGGGCTACGCTGCTGGACGATTAATAGGGAGTAGTTTTTAGGTGTTAGTGATAAGGTGTTAGGTTTTAGTCTTTGCTTAGTCAACTAAAACCTAACACCTAAAACCTTGCCACTAAATTATTTCCGCCAGTGCTTCTTCCAGCTCCTCATAGTGAAATTCAAAGCCTGTAACCTGTAGCTTTTTTGGCTGCATTCGAATGCTATCCGTTACTGGTTTCGCAGCCTCGCCAAGTATGATATCTAACGCAAATCTCGGGACCCTGAAGAGTGAAGGGCGATTCATTACATCACCTAAAGTATCAGCGAATTCATTCATGGTAGCAGGGTTTGGAGAGCATACATTGTAAGCACCGTTCAACTCATTATTCACTAAGGGAAAAATAAGTGCCTTACATAAATCTGTCCGGTGAACCCAGCTCATATATTGGTTTCCGCTTCCGATAGGTCCGCCTACTAAAAATTGAAATGGAGGAATCATTTTTTCTAAAGCTCCACCACCTTTCTCTAAAACAATCCCAATCCTTGGGTTCACAACCCGGACACCTAAATCAGTAGCTTTTTGTGATTCAGCCTCCCAAGCCATACAAACTTCAGCTAAGAAATCATCGGCAATTTCTGCGCTTTCATCCAAAACTTCATCTCCGCGGTTACCGTAAATTCCTGAAGCCGAAGCTGAGACAAATACTTCCGGTTTTTTGTTAGCTTCTCGAATAGCATCCACGAGTTTCTTCGTAGTTTGAACTCGGCTGTCCATGATCCGCTGCTTTACTTCGTCCGTCCAGCGTTGTCCAAAAAGATTTTCTCCAGCTAGATTGATCACGGCATCTAAGTCGCCCATTTCTGCAGCTAAGTCATCATCCCAACTAATAAATCTTAGGTTCTTAGCCGACTCACCTTCATATTTCTCCGGACTCCTCGTAATGATGACAAGGTTATGTCCTTCTTTTAGAAGAAGCGTTCGAAGTTCGTCACCAATAAATCCTGTTCCGCCGGTAATTAGAATATTCATGTATCTATACTTTTTAAAAATTTTATAAAAGTATGCAAAGCCAAATTATACAACCACTATAAAATCACCTTCAGTAATTAAATAGAAATATCAGCAAGAGAAGATGTAAATAAGTTGTCCGATTGAGCCAAAGCTTCAGGTGACCCATTAGAAGTAATTATTCCATTTTCGACAATATATATTCGATCTGCCAGCTTCGCACTTTGCACTCTATGAGTAACCAAAATAATAGCCAAATCATTTTTTAATGACATCAGCATTCTGAGCATAGCCTGTTCTGTTTCTCGATCCATAGCTGAAGTTGCCTCATCGAGCAGTAATAAGTCTGGTTTTTGATATAATGCTCGAGCTAAAGCTACCAGTTGCTGCTGCCCTCCTGATATATTCACTCCTTCTTCTCCCAAAAGTGTTATATAGTGTTGGGGGAAAGATTCAAAGTATTCCGAAAAACCAAGCTCTCGGCAAAATTTAATTACTGACTCAGCCTCCTCTTCGGAATTTCCTAAACAAATATTATCTAAAAGGGTGCCGTTAAAAATTTTCACCTGCTGAGATACAGAAGCTACTTTTCCTCTCCACTGTTCGACATTGATTGCATCTAAAGTAAACTCCGAATTTATGGTTACCTGACCACTTTCAGGTTTATAAAAGCGTTGTAAAAGTTGAAGCAGTGTCGTCTTCCCACACCCGCTTTCTCCAAGTAGGGCAATCATTTCTCCTTTTTTAATTTCAAAAGAAATGTTTTTTAGCAGCTGAGATCTGCCGGGAAATCGAAAAGACAAATCGGCTATTTTCAGGCTTTCGATAGAACCCAGTTTATTCTGGGCATCTTCATTATTTGTCTCTGAATCTAAAGCAGTAAATTCGTACATCCTTTCAAAAGCTACTCGTGCTTCTTGTATCTGAATATTAGTGAGCGCTAGTTTATTTGCTGAGGGTATCAGTTGGGAAGTCATTTGAAAAATTGCAACCAAGGCTCCAATCAATATTTCTCCACTTAGCACCAGCATCGAACTAAAAAAGAGTACACTTACTGTAAAAACTATACCTATTAAATCTGCCCAAATACCGAATGACAGTCCAATTTTTCCCAGGTCAAAGATTTGGTCTTGAAAGAATCCATATACGGTCTTTGTTAAGCTAGAAAAGAAAGGTTCTTTACTTGCACCCTTTATGGTCGCAATTCCCTGTATAGTATCTACATAATTACTTTCATTGGCAGAATGAGCTGCCATTACTTTTTTTTGCCCTTTCAGGATGGGATGATGATAATACCAAGTCAGAAAAAAGTATAGAGGAACACATAGCAAAACAAAACCACCAAGGAGCAAGGAATGATACATTATATATGCAGAGGCAACGATTATCATCAGTACATCAATCATGACCTGTGCAAAAAGAAAGGTAACCGTTCGTTGCAAGCGACTTGTATCATTCATTCTGGCAATTAGGTCGCCAGTCTTACGGTTAAAGAAAAATGGAACCGGAAGTTTTAGCAGTGCATCATAAAAATAATTTATAATTCGATTATTGAAGTCCCGGCTTTGTCGTATCAGAAAGAGCTGTCGGATATACGATAAACCGCTTCTTGCAAATAAAAGAATAGTTAAAAGACCAATACCCAAAAATAATTTTAATAAATCTCTTTCAGGAAGAATAACATCAATTAATTTTTGGGAAAAGATAGCTGTTGCAAGACTCAGGACAGTGATAAAAACACCTAAAGCCAGTGCTAACCCCAAAATATTTATATCTTCCTGTACTAAGGCTTTTACCCACTTCCATTGGTTTTGCTGTTTTTCTTTTTTCTGTTTAAACGAAGGCGTTACTTTCAGCAGCAATAACGCTTTGCTTTTCCATTGCTTCTCCAGCTCGTTTTCAGAAAAATAAGTTACTCCTTCAGCAGGATCAGCAATAAGAAATTTTCCGTCCTCATACCCATAGCATACCACATAGTGTTGTAGCTTTTCATTCTTAATGATATGTAGAATACATGGATCTTCGAGTTCACGGAGGTTTTCTAACTCTGCCTCATAGGGTTCTGCTGTTAACCCAATTTCATTAGCAGCTTGGTATAATCCTAAAAGCGTTGTTCCCTGTTTATTTGTGCCACTCATTTCACGTAGACGCTCCAGCTTAGCCGAACCCCCAAAATATTGAATAACACCGGCTAGACACGCAATCCCACAATCAGACTGATCTTGTTGATGTATAAAGGCTTTTTCTACTTTTTTCTTTAGTATCGATTTGTTCTTTACAAACCCCATTATCCCGCTCTAATTTGTGAGTGAACTATTTTATTACATCATAGAGTACTTCTGCTTTGGTCTCCCCTTTAAAACTTTTTATGAAGGAGCGGTCTGCACTGTACACGAAAGTTACCGGGACTTGCTCTACCTCAAATAATCGCTTTGCCAGTCCCGCGCTATCCCATGCTACTTCAGCTCTGGTTGTGTCCAATCCAAAGCTTTTAGAGAAAAGCTGAATTCTTCTCTTAGGTTCATCTGATATGAACAGGATCTTTGTTTCATTCAGGAGGTTTGCGTGTTGTTGAATACTACGCATTTCTGCCTGACAGAATTGGCATTTACTGTTGAAGTAATTGACAATAATAGGTTGTGCCTCGGCCGTATCTGCGTTATTCCCGATTAAAGAAATAACATCCAGTTCTGGTAGCGTAGCGATACGTTTTCTTAGGTTCTCTGATTCTATAAATGTGTTATACATCAGATAGCCCAACCCCCCAATGATTACTAATACCAAAACAATAACAACCTTAGCTAGTATTTTTTTCATCGTGTTATTAACTGATTTGAAGAGTTAAAAAAGCTACCAATACTATCCACAGTAGCAATCCCAAGCCATATGAAGGAATTACAACGTTCAAGGTTTCTGTAAAATCCGGTTTCCACTGTTTGGAAAGCAGCCAGGAAATGACCGTAATGTACATTACCTCAAACAGATTGATAGTTTGAAGTGGATAGATGGCCCATTGAGCATTGACGTTTTCTATACCAATAAAACTCAAAGCTGATAAAGGAAAATAACCGGCAGTATTCTGAAGCGTTATATCATCTAAGTGCACATACAAGGATATCATAAAGATTACCTGAGCTATAATAAAAACTCCTTCGGCCAGCATAGCTGTTTTGAAGATATCCTTAAACTTTATGTCAGTAACAGTGAACATGGCTCCTACGCTGATACATATAGATGTGAAAAGAAATTTGAGTAATAATACAATCGGAGCAATTGCATAACCCGTCCACCAAAAGCGAGATTGGAAACCAAGTATTCCTTCAATGGTTTCATTTGTTAAAGTTCCAGAGTAGCTACGATAATAGAGAGAATCACTATAAATAAATTCTTGGGTTACCCAAGCAAAAGACAAATAGATTAACAAAGTAACACCAAAAATCAACCAGATTGAAACTTCGGCTTTTGTAATATTATTAGGCATAGAAAAAACAGATCTCGGTCTTATTCCGATTAACTACTACTTTACATAATAAGTTTATCAGATTCTTGTTTTCTAGTTTTAATTATCAGATATATTAAAGAAGAACCGATAAAAATAAAGCCTAATACAGGAAAAAATTTATTAGTATAAAACTCAAAAAAATCTACATACAACAATATTAATCCTATAATTGATACAACTAGTGCGAAAATCTTCATTATTGTCTAGTTAAAATTAAATATACCCATTACCATAATTGGCCGGGTATATTTAAATGTTTTTTTATTCTAATTTACTTGCTGCATAAGCTAAACAGGCTACATCTGCTGCTATGAAGGCGCCAGAAACCCAACCTACAGGATTCCACCAATTAGTTAATAAACCTACCCCATATACCACAGAACCCGTCCCAATTCCAATACATAGACCACCGAGAACGTCACCACCTTTCAGGCTTTCTAATTCTGAAATTTTCATTTCTCTTAGACCCTGATTCGCTGGATCAAAATTAACTGCTAGATTTTGCATAATACATTGATATTTTAGTTAAAGTTTTATTTAAACTGAACATTCAGCAGTTACATTCGTAACTAAACCAGAGCCCCACAAAATGGATCCGGCGACTACACCGGCTATTCCGCCAGTCGCAACTGTAGCTGCCACTAACATACCTCCGATCATTAGCCCAACACCTAAACCTATTTGACTGCCACATTCTAGGTCCCCCCCTTCAATTTGCTCCATTTGATGTAATTCTAATGCTTTCATAATTCAACCTCGAAATTTTATTTAAAGTTTTTAAACAATCACCGAATTCAGGGTGATGAGTACCTCTAAAGCCAACAAAGACAATTTGTTTTACCTTTACAATAGAAAACACCGAACGATCTGTTCATGCACCTTCTAACCACTGCCATTCTACATCCAGATTATCCGATAGAATATTCCTTCGAAGCTTTCTAAAGTTTGTACCTTTATATCTCTTCAAAAACATTCTCATAGAATCCCCTGTTGGTAGCCCTGAATCTCTCGCAACACAATAACAGGTAGCTTCAATATCACTTCCCAAAACTTGAATCATTTTTTCGTAACGTACTTCTCGAATAATTTCATTGGGTGTTTTTTCATAATTCTCTTTCATTGCTTTACACAGCCACCCGCGAGACACTTTTACTTTTAATGCCCAACTTTGAACATTTGGTATTGCATCTATATTAGCAATTAATACTTGAACAGCTTTTTCAGACTTGTACTTATTAAATGAATCCAAATCTTTCCCCTTTAAACAACGCATTTATTGTAAGCACCAGCTATAAGAGTAGTTACTTCACAAAATGTTACAAATATTAAAAAATAATTTATTTGATCAGAAAGGAGGATTACCTAAAAGCTTAAACCCTCAAATAAAAATGATAAGATACTTTCTAGAGAAGCTTAATAAAGTCAATTTATCTATGCCAAGAATTTCGATTATGAATACCAAAACCAACCTCATTCGAAAGTCCAACTTCTCCTGACTTACGAATTATTAAACCCTCGAATGGATCGTTTGATATCAGAATATGACCATCCAGATCCGTATACTCGGCATCAAGTGCCAATAGTGCCCCGGCAGCATTGGCTAGCGAGCTTTCAATCATGCAGCCAATCATTACTTCCAATCCAAGCTGGTGAGCTTCCTTGATCACATTCCTTGCTGTCACCAAGCTCCCGATTTTCATCAGCTTGATGTTTATAATGTGAAATGCTTTCGAAATCTCTCCTAAATCTTCATTTCCAATAAAGCTTTCATCTGCCGCCAATGGCAAAGGCGACCACTTTTTGAGTTCCGTCATCAAAGCGAATTCTTTAGCAGGCATGGGTTGCTCAATCAGCTCTACATTTTGGGAAGACAGAAACTCGATTTCTCTTTTTGCCTGATCGAGTGTTTTCCAGCCTTCATTGGCATCAACCCGTAAAGGCTTATCGGTTACTTCCCGAATAGCTTCTATAATCTCCCGATCTCTATCTGTTCCCAGCTTGATTTTATATACCGGATATTGGTCAGCTGCCTTAATCTTCTGCTGCATCTTTTCCGGCGTATCCAGCCCAATGGTATAAGATGTTACAGGACCGACCGGTGAATCATTTCCCCATAATTTCCACAAAGGCTGGTCTTGTGATTTCCCCCACCAATCCAGCCAAGCCATTTCGATAGCCGCCTTTGCTGATTGAACATTTGGTGAAATTTTTAGCGCTTCCAGCTCTGTGGCAATCTCATCGGCAGAAGAAATAGCATCAAAAAAACCTTCAGGAAGTGATTCAAAATATTTGATTACTTTTTTTGACGTTTCATCGTAGCGAGTGTTTGGCCCGGCTTCCCCATAACCGGTAATGCCATTTTTGGTAATCGAAAGGAAAACGTTCGGAACTTCAGATTTGGAACCGCGGGAAATGGTAAAGACTTCCTTTAGCTTAAGTGGAATGACTTCCCAGTTGGTTTCAAAACGAGACATATCCAAATTCCTGGATGAGCTGTAAATAGATATATACGGCAGGTGCTACCAACAGCAGGGCGTCAAAGCGATCAAAGAAACCGCCATGCCCAGGCAGTAGATTAGAAGAGTCTTTAGCTCCGGCTTTACGCTTGATCTTACTTTCAATAAGGTCTCCAATCGGGCCAAAGGTTCCTGCAAAAAGAATTAAAGGAAGTGCCATTTTCATGGAGAAATTGGTTTCTACCGGAATTAAATATAATGCGATTGCTAATCCTACAAAACACCCAAAGTATCCTGATATAAAGCCTTCCCAGGTTTTATTTGGGCTGATACCCGGAGCCAGTTTTCGTTTACCAAATGTACGTCCGCCGAAATAGGCAAATATGTCACCGCCCCAAACCATAAGGACTGTTGCAATGGTAAGGATAAATCCTGTTTCATTGGTTCCGAGGCCTCTGATCATCATGAGGCATAATAGCCCAACTGGAGCGTAGAAACCGGCGAAGAAAGTGGTACTCAACTGAGTTATGCTATCCTCTGTTGTATTAAAAGTTTGAATAGCTATGAAAGCCAGAAGTATGCCAAGTCCAATTTCCATCGCAAATGGGATGGATGGAAATAACATGATCCACAGACCGATGGTGTAAGGGAAGTATTGATCGGTAGGGTTCCCTGAGCTGCTTAACAACCGCATGACTTCTTGCTGAATGAAAAAGCCAATCACAATAATAAACCCTTTAAAGTACCAGTCACCCATCCAGGTCAAAAATATAAATAGTAGAGCTGCAGGTACCGCAAAAAGAATACGCTTCAGAAGTTCACTCACTTTATACTCCTGTTATTCTGAATCGGGATTAAACTCTTCGTTTGATTCTTCCAGATCATTCAAAGCCTTTCGGGCTTGTTTCTCATAATCGACGGGCACATATAAATACACCATGGCCATTTCACTGACATTGAGACTATAGGCTGAGTCTCTTTTCGATAAGATATTTGAAGGAATTTTAAGATTCGAGAGGTAATTCTTTGCCATCTCTATTTCTAAATCTGTACTTCCTTCTAATACACATACCCAATTTTCAATTTCATTAGGCTTCGGCTTGTCGGAGAAAAAGCTCATTCGTCGGCCTCGTTTGGTTTCAGCGTTTTCAGATAATACAAAATTACTGCTGTTAAAATCATACTGCCAAAAACCAACAAATATGGAATTTCCATATCCGGTGTAATCTGTTCATCCAGCATTTCAGGATAAAAACTACTGGCGATAACCTGCCCTCCATTATTCACAAAATGGGCGACCATTGCAGGAATCAAACTGTCAGAAATATAGGTGACATAAGCCAGAAAAATTCCAAGCGTAGCCAAGGGTAAAAAATTTGAAATCTGCAGATGATAAGCGCCAAAAATAGCCCCGGAAATTAGAATAGCGGCTACAATGCCCCAACTTTTTTCGAAAGCTCGCTGCACATATCCTCGATACATAATTTCTTCGCAAACAGCGGGTACAATCCCAATATGGAAAACACCCAGCAGTAGTACATTATCCGACCTTAGAAAGGTGGCTATCATTTCAGCCATTGTTTCCTGCATTTGTGCCATTGCTTCAGGTACAGGGATAAAAGAATTCAACCATCCTAAAAACAAAATAGTAGGCTGGGCTACAACAAAAAGCACAGCTGCAATAACGGTAACTACCCACGTATTTTTAGTGATATTAAGACGAAGAAAATCTTTCCTTTCTCCTTTCACTGCATGAAGACGAACAACTAAGAGTGTGGCCAAAGCCATGATCAGTATTTGGCCGGATGAGTTTGCCAGAAACAGAATATCAAAGTTCGTGGAAAGCTCTTCCATCATAACTTCCATATTCAAGTTATCAGAAGTTGCTATGATACCAATAACTCCAACTATGGCGCCAACCACATTGAATGCTATCAAAGCTACTAGCACCCAAGTAAGTGCCATCGCCCAATGGGCAAAGCCATTTTGCTCTACCCAGGGACGCGGTTTACTGTTTTCATATACTTCCTGATACTCACTGTGTGACGCTGCTTCTTGCTGATCCATTAACTTCTTTTATTCTTCTGATGCGAAAATTTTAGCACCAACCAATCCCGAAATTACATTCATAATTCCAAGTCCTACAAAAGTGAACACTGCCTGAAGACCAATATTTTTAAGCGAATTTGGATCTTCCATTCCGGCAATAGCTTGTTCTTTAGCTTCTGCTGGCATTTGCATGGCTTCAAAGTTTTGGATGTTCCAGTCGACTAAAGCCTGCTGGTAACTTGGATCTATTATATTCCAAATTTGTCCCAATATAACAGCAACTATGGTAGCGCCTAAGCCAACAAACAAACCGATAAGAGCACCCTTACCAATTTTATAAGTCACATTGTATTCTTTGGTATAATGCCAGTTTGCAATCACTCCACCAATAGCTCCAACTAAGCACCCGATAGTTCCCCATAATTGGGCTGAGCTAAAGAAAGAACCTGTTGCCTCAGTCCCTAAGGTCATATAGCCCCCAATAAGAGCAAAAGCTGTTACGACAATACCCACCACCAGTGATGCAATAATTACTGAACTCCAATAACTTGGATTTTCCTGTGCGTTTTCATTTTCCATTTCCATCATCTACTCCGATTTATTTATTGTGAAAAAATCATTCGTCAAGATTAATATTACAGGCAAACCTACTACACAGCCTAAGATAAATCTTGAGAACATTGTATTCGTCCAGAGCCCAAAATAGTTGCCTGATACGTCAGCTAAATTTAAAAGAATAGCGGCAATTAACCAGTTCTTTTCTGTATTAATTGTACTACCCGAAAGAAGACTGTAAAGAGGCATTATCAGCGTGCCTACAAGCAATGCTGAGTAGATTCCAAAACACCTGGAACAAACTGCCATTTTAATGCCGGAGACTGAAAATGAGCGAGCCGGATCTTGATGACATAAAACTTTAAAAATATTATGCTGCCAGCTGATTAATGTGTTTGAGGAGTCTGAGAATAGTCCGGAACCCATTGAGGCAATACTTAAAAAAAGGGTCGCGATGAACAGTCCTGAGTACAGTTCTTTATTATGTGATTGGATGCCCCACACTATGCCTTTAGTCTACTTTCCATACTCTGGATAAAAGAATCCGGTGCCCTGCATGGCTTTCTAGAATCGGCGTTCATAAAGCAAAGACTGACTTCCCCATACACATGAACCATATCAGACTCAGGTGTTGTCACCTCATAGAACGTTTGGAGCCGAACGCTTGGGACTTCATAAACCATCACTTTTACGAACATTTCCTCATCGTACAAGATGGGGGCTTTGTATTCAAGCTCAGAATGAATGACCGGTAGCATTACTCCAGATTCTTCCATCTCTCGGTAAGATAAACCATAGGAGCGAATCATTTCTGTACGGGCTACTTCAAAATATTCAAGATAGCGACCGTAGTAAACATAGCCCATTCTGTCCGTCTCCCCATAGCGACTCCGCAGTGTATGGGTGTATTCTATGATGGGTGGTTTATCGGGAAATTTCAAAATAACTATTTAACCACTTGCCATTCGCCCATTGCAGCATACTTGTCGATGCGTTGCTCGATAAGCTTTTCGGGCTTCAGTTTTTTAAGTCGCTTCAGGCTTTGCAGGAGTTGCTTTTTAAGGGCTGCTGAAGCTTCGTCATAATTCCGGTGAGCTCCGCCCAATGGTTCAGGAATCACACCATCTATTACTTTAAGCTCTTTTAAATCTACTGCCGTGAGTTTTAATACAGCAGCAGCCTGTTCCTTATAATCCCAGGTTTTCCAGAGTATAGATGAACATGATTCAGGAGAAATAACTGAGTACCAGGTATTTTCCATCATGTACACTTCATTGCCCATACCAATACCAATGGCACCGCCACTTGCTCCTTCTCCAATAACAACCGTTACAAATGGAACTTTGAGCATTGCCATCATTTTGAGGTTTTTTGCAATAGCCTCGGCTTGTCCTCTTTCTTCAGCCTCCAATCCGGGAAAGGCTCCGGGTGTATCCAATAACGTTATGATAGGGATATCAAATTTTTCAGCAAGCTTCATTAGACGATACGCTTTTCGGTATCCTTCGGGATTAGCCATACCAAAATTTCGGTATTTTCGGCTGGTGGTATCTCTCCCTTTTTGATGTCCGATTATCATAACGGACTGACCGTCAATTTTACCAATACCACCTATAATGGCTTTGTCATCAGCATGATAACGGTCCCCATGAAGTTCAATGAATTCTTCGGTAATCATCTCAATGTAGTCCAGTGTATAAGGTCGGTCTGGATGGCGGGCAAGCTGCACACGCTGCCAGCGAGTCAGGTTTGAGAAAATAGACTTTCTAAGCTTGTCTACTCTTTTTCTAAGGCTTTCAATTTCCTTATCCAGAACTCCATCACTGACGTTTGAGAGGTCTTTCAGTTCCTCAATTTTGCTTTCAAGTTCAGCAATGGGTTGTTCAAAATCTAAATACTGCATATATACTTTTTAGTTTTATTCTGAAATAATATAAGAAATACTAACCTGAGGTGAGAGTTTTCTGCTCTACTTTAAAGTGTACGAAAAAGGCTTCTGAATTTAAGTGCCCAGACTCTCCAAATAGCTTCCCGAACAATCGCTTTCGACATCTTTGAAACCCCTTCTTCACGCTCCCGAAACACTATTGATACCTCTTGTAGATTGAATCCTGCTTTCCATGCTCGAAAGTGAAGTTCGATCTGGAAAGCATAACCATTCGACTTTATACGCTCGATAGAAATTTTCTCCAGCACTTTTCGGTGAATGCACTTGAAACCCGCCGTTGTATCGAAAATTGGAAGACCTGTTATTGTTCGTGCATAGATATTTGCACAGTAGGAAAGTATCAGCCTGCTTAAAGGCCAATTAATAATACTGATCCCATTCGAATATCGGGAACCTACCGCAACATCAGCATCACCGGATTTGACCTTATTGATGAGTTTTTCTGCATCGTTCGGATCGTGAGAAAAATCAGCATCCATTTCACACACATATACATACCCATTGTCGAGCGCATACTGAAAGCCTTTCACGTAAGCCGTGCCCAACCCCAGTTTACCCGGACGTTCAATTAAGGCAACACGACCTGAATATTTTTTCTGAGCTTTCCGAACAAAATTGGCGGTACCATCAGGTGAACCATCGTCAATAACAAGCACATCTACCTTGTTCTCTAAGTCCATAAGCCTATCGATGAGTCTTGCAATATTGTGGGACTCATTATATGTGGGTACAATAATCAGTGTATCTGAATTCATTGTTACTGCCCCTTTCCTTTTATGACGGTGATCATGGTATTAATAAGAATTTTTGCATCCATTCTAAGTGATGCGTTCTCAATATAAAAAAGATCAAATTTAGTCTTCTCCTTTACATCATCCAGAGAAGTATCATACTTCCATTTCACTTGTGCCCATCCTGTAATACCGGGCCGAACTCTTAGTCGACGGGTGTAAAGTGGAATTTGTGTGCTAAACTGTTCCACAAAATGAGGACGCTCTGGGCGTGGTCCCACTAAGCTCATATCACCTTTCAAAACATTTAAAAATTGGGGCACTTCATCAACCCTCAGCTTCCTCAGCCAGTACCCCAACTTTGTAACACGTGGATCGTCTTTGGTTGCCCAAGTAGGTCCACTATGTTTTTCTGCATTATCCAGCATAGTTCTGAATTTGTAGATCGTAAATATCTTGCCATTTCGGCCCACTCTTTTTTGCCTGTAGATTCCGGGACCTGGAGAGGTAAGTCGAACAGCTAAGCCAATCATAATTAAAAAAGGAAGAGTTAAAAGGAGCATAACAAGCGAAACAAGTATATCTAAACCCCGCTTAACTGTTTTCTCCCACAATGGCATAGGCTCCGGTGATATTTCCACCAGCGGCATTCCAAAAATCTGGTTCGTTTTGCTAAGTCCGCTTACCAATTGATAAAAGTCGGGTAGTAGTTTTAAAGATACATCAGGTGAATCTACTTTTGAAATAACATCCACCAAATCTTGCCTGCGATCCGGTTCCAGGGCAACTAAAATATCCTGAACTTGCCGTTCATCCAGAATCTCTTTGATATGATCAAGATTTCCAATTACCTCCTCAGGCAAAATTCCGGTTTCAGGTTCCGGTGCTTTCCCATTTACCTGGATAAAGCCAAGCACCTCCATACCTAAGGTCTTGTTCCGATTCAAATCATCATATGCAGCTTTCGCAGTATGGCCGGTGCCTACAATTACGGTTCGGTGAAGACCTTTCCCTTTTTGAGCATAATGCCGCTGAATGGTCCGAACCACAAATCTATTTATCGCGAGAAGAATAAATATAGTAGCCCAATAATTAATAATAACCAGACGCTGATCATGAATAGAAATATTCTCATTGATATTGATAAAGAAATACAATACCAATGCTCCAAGCAGGCTGGCTTTTAGCACTTTTATAAATTCATCGAGTCGGGATACCAGATAGAGCTTTTTATAGGAGCCCATAACCACAAAAATGCTAAGCCAATAAAAGCTTATTATTACCCCCCCTGTTATGAAATTCAGATTAAAATCCTGAATCAACATGTCCATGGTGTTAGGATAGAAGGAATGGAATACAAACCAACTGGCCAGTATAATTAGAAAATCTAATACACTGGTGAAAATAACTTCCCGATATCTTTTTAAATTCAGCACTATGTTTTCAATTAGGCCAAGTAAATTTTAAGACTGCCAAAATAAACATTTTTAGACAGGCTGCATAACTTCTAAAACTTAAATTTAGTTAGATTGTATTCACTTAAAAAAACCGCTTCTACTACAAAAGCTCGTCTCGGAGAATTAAAAACCGCTCACGGCACAATTCAGACTCCAATTTTCATGCCTGTTGGCACTCTTGGCACCGTTAAAGGTGTTTCTCAAGATACTTTGGTTGATCAGGTTAAAGCTCAAATAATACTTGGGAACACCTATCACCTATATTTGCGTCCGGGATGTGATATCATAAAAGAAGCGGGTGGGTTGCATAAGTTCATGAAATGGGACCTTCCGATTTTAACTGACTCCGGTGGATACCAGGTTTTTTCACTATCTGATAACAGGGAATTGGATGAAGAAGGAGCACATTTCAAGAGCCATATTGATGGTTCTTCTCACTCATTCACTCCTGAAAATGTTGTTGAAACGCAGCGTATTCTGGGTTCTGATATCATGATGCTACTGGATGAATGTCCGCCTTACCCAAGTACTCATAAGTATGCCAAAGAGTCTATGGAACTAACTCATCGATGGGCTAAGCGTGGCAGAAAAGCTTTCTTCGAAACAGAACCGTTATATGGACACAAGCAGGCTCAGTTTGGTATCGTGCAGGGTGGAACCTATGAAGACCTTCGTACGGAGTCGGCCAAATTTATGGCAGATCAAGACTTTGAAGGGATCGCTATTGGCGGCTTAAGTGTGGGCGAGCCTATAGAGTTGATGTATGAATTCACCGACCTGAACACTGACTATTTACCCAAAGACAAAGCCCGCTACCTGATGGGCGTTGGAACACCTGCCAATCTGCTTGAAGGAGTTGCCCGGGGCATTGATATGTTCGATTGTGTGATGCCAACCCGAAATGCACGAAACGGTTCAATTTTCACACGGCATGGTAGAGTGAATATCCGAAATGCTCAGTGGAAAGACCATCACGATTTTCTCGATCCTGATTTCCCCAGTGATTTATGCAGCAAATACACCATGGCTTACATTCATCACCTCATTCGAAATAATGAGATATTTGGCTTAGTTCTGGCCTCCATTCATAACCTGACGTTCTATTTGTGGTTGATGGAAGAGGTAAGAAATAGAATCGAAAATGACACTTTTGGAGAATGGTATCCGGGAATGGTGGAACAGCTTGAGCAAAAGATCTAGTCTGTTTCGTTAGCGTATTTTGCCAACAATTCAAGTGGATATGGGCCATTGAAGAATGTTTTGATGAGTATGTCAATATCCATCCATAACGAATAGTTTTGGAGATAATACAACGAAAAACTCTCTGCTTCTTCCTCTTCTTGAATTCTGTTCTGGCTTATTTGAACCAACCCTGTAATTCCTTTTTTGATCGAACTTGTCTGTTCGGAATAAGAATCAGAAATAGGTGCTCCCACCAAGCTTAACTTTCCGGAAATGACATAGCCTAATAAACGGAATCTGTTTTTCCAGGTATGTTTTTGGATGTCCGTATATAATTTTGCCCCGCCAATAGATTTAAAATCTCTCTTTCTAAATAGTAAAGCTGGCCATATTACTAAAAACAGTAACAGGTATAATGGAGTAGCTATTACTAAATCCATCACCCGTTTCAGAAATTGGTTAATGGGTTTTGAGAACTCAAACTCTACTTCAACAAGGGGGATACTCTCCAAATACTCCACATTCGATTTTCCGAGTATAAAGTCCATCGAATCGGGGATCAGCTTAAAAATAACCCCTTCTCTTTGAAGATTAGATATCTCTTTTAGCATCCTCTTATAGCTTATCGAATTCAAGGCAAAGAAAACCTGATCAATTTCATATGCATTTATCAGGTCTTTCAGCTGGGAAAGAGTTCCAAATGCGACTTCTTCATTCCTCTCTTCTGTTACTGTTACATTTCCAATAACTTCATAGCTCCAGTCAGGTCTGGAATGAATTTTGTAAATAATTCGTGATGCCTCTTTTTCTTCTCCTACTATAATCACCCGAGAACTTCGGATTTTACCTCGGTGATTAGTACCGGAGTCAGTACGATTTAGCCTATATAATTTATAGCCAACAAAAAGTATCACCCCAAAAATAAATCCTAGTACCAATCCAAGCCGAGTATAAGCGAGATTTCTTACAAAAAATGTAACAACAACCACTCCAAGGTAGGTAATTGATAAGGCTTTTAGAGCAGTAGAGATAGACTCTTTTTTGTGTTTAAACATTCCAAGAAGGCTCCCGCTTACCAAAAATAGCACAGTAGAAAGTAGGTTTATCCAGAGATACTTAATGCCCTCAGGATTTAAAATATTTGTTCCTTTTAAGCCATATCTCAGCAAAAACCCGAAACCCACAGACAGATTTAGAATAACCAAATCAGCCAGAATTGGCTTCAGCTTTTTAAAGTTTGAGGATACGAACGAAAGAATGGTCTTCAGCCAAATGGCCAGGTATATAAAAACTCGAAAAAAAGCACTGTATCGTGAACTGTAGTGTTTATCAAAAAATTGATACAAGGCCTTATTAAAAATACGAATGTATTTTAAATCTCCTTTTTTAGTACTCTCACCCTTGTAGTGAATGATAGAAGTGTCGGGAACATAATCGATATAGTGCTCCGTGCCCTGAATACGATAACACAAGTCAATGTCTTCTCCATACATAAAGAAGCGTTCATCAAATCCTCCTAATTTCTGCAATAAATCTGATCTCCAGAACATAAATGAGCCAGACAACACAGGTACTTTTGAAGCCTCATTTTCATCAAGCCAACTCATATAGTATTGGCCAAAAAGTTTACTGTCACCAAATAAAGAATTTAGGCTGAATACTTTTGCAGATGCTGACCAAATTGTTGGAATAGATCTTCTCGATTCCGGAGCAAAAGTCCCATCCGGGTTGAGGATCTTACATCCGGCTGCTCCACATTCAGGGTTATTTTCCATATGCTTGACAAGTACCTCTAAAGTGTCTTCACTAACAAGAGTATCAGGGTTTATTATTAAAGTAAACTCCCCTTTTGCTTTTTGTATGGCCTGATTATTTGCCTTTCCGAATCCTACATTTTCATTATTAGCAATGTAGTTAACCTTTGGATATCGATCCCTTAAATATGGTATAGAATCATCACCGGAATCATTATCAACAACAAAAACCTCAAGCCTATAATCATGCTGTGCCTTCTTTATAGAGTTGAGTAGATTAGCAATATACTCCTTAACCTTATAGTTGACGATGATAATTGAGATATGAGGTTGATTACTATGCACGGCTGAAAATCCTGTTGCATTGCCCAAAACAGCAACTAATGAAATCGTTTACGAATAGAAGTGAATTTTCCATGCTATTTAACAATGACCACTTTCCCAATTCCCGTTTCCCTTCCACTTTCTTCAAAAGCTATCAAGAAATAAACTCCGGTGCCTAACTTGTTTCCATTGTAATCATAGCCATCCCAGCTAATTCTTCCTCCTTGGGCAGCCAGCTCATTAACTACAATTCCATCCACACCCAATACTTTAATTCGGGTTGATTCACTCAAGCCTTCCACTTTAATCTGAGTATGCTTTGAATATTGAAATGGGTTAGGATAAACTTTGAGCTCATTCATTTTCGAAACCGGGCCTTTCGGAATTTCAAAATAGCTTACCAATCCAAGGTCCGTTGCTATAAAAACTTCTCCGCTTTCGTTATTAATTGTAATAGAATTAATGTTGTTTGAAATTAGATTACTATTCTCGGTCGTAAATCGATTTATAATTCTACTTCCTTCATTATTCAACACCCAAATACCCTGATTAACGCTTCCCACCCATTTTTGGTTAGCTCCGTTCACCGCCATTGCAGTGACGCTTATATCTCTCAGCAAAAACCTGGAAACGGCTGAAGTATCTTCGTTAATTAGCCACTGAGCCTGTCTTTCTTCAGGACCACCCTCAATCATTAATTCAGGAAAAATGAATCGTGCAATCCCTCTGTTTGTGCCAATCCAAACTTCTCCATTTTTGTCCTGAATGATGGCGTTTACTTTTTCATCCGGGAGATTTCCATTGTTCGCATCCGAAGTCAGTTTTACGTTTTCATCATCGTTAGCGTCTTCCGGATCACCCGTATCTAATATGAATAGTCCCTGTCCAACATTGTTGCTATTAATAAGCGATATCCATTTTTGGTCAAATGAATCTATAAATAAATTAAAGTAGAGATCACTTCCGGCATCAGACCTAAAAGGAATCCATTCATCACTATTATTTAGTTGTACATTTAACGGAAACTCAGAAAGATATGAAACGGCCCACATGTTATCCTGAGTATCGTTACCTAATCCTGAGATAACCACAAAATCAGGACTTTGCCCAATACCTAAAAGGTTTGAGTTCTGCCGGTCAAATACGGAAATCTCATTAGTATTTCTATTATGCTTAGCAATACCTTGTCCCCAACTGCCAAAATAATAGGATGAGTCTGTCTTTCCGATTGAGAACGCTGTGCTATATTCTGAAAGATCTGTGCTTGTGTTCCTATTGTAGTTTTTCCATTCGTCACCTTCATAAATATAGTATCCCCTAATCACGTTAAATGGATCTATTCGTGGAAAAGCTAAAGTTGAAGTACCAATCAATACTTCATCCGTGAACAACACATTACTGAAAAAATTCAAATAAGGCCCTGTAGGTATGTAAAATTCTAACTCTGAATTTTCAAAATCAGTAGTAACCAATCCTTCGTTCGTTGTCCCTACAAGGATTTGTTCTCCGTTTAAATTCAAATCTACAATATTACTTTCTAAATCCAGCGCAATAGTTGTTTTGTTTTGATCAGTATCAATTATAGTTATTGCTGAATTTGTTGCTGCTGCGAGACTTTGTTGGTCAGTGTTTTTTTCAAGGCTTTGGATTCCTTCGTCTGGAAAGTTAACGTTTAGTGACCAACTTCCATTTTGCAGTACGTAAATACTTTCATCAATCAACACATTAATTTCGTTATCAAACACTCTAATTTCTTGAGTTACATTATTTGGCAATCCATCATTTTCAGTGTAGTTAGTCCAATTTCCACTTACAACAAGATTAGTTGCTAATTCACCTACTGCCACTCCTTGTGTTGTTGCGGCATAGATTGTGCCCTCAAGAATATCAAGGCTGTTCACTGGGGTACCAATATCTGCACTACCTAATTTCAAGAAACTACTTTCAACCAATAAATTGTCGAGATTATAGACTACGATACCAAAACTTGTAGCCACAAAAAGCCGGTCTTCATAAATTTTAAAAGCGTTTATGCTTTTTGAGTTAAACCGGGTTACCCGTTTAATATCCTCAACTCGTTCAATTTCTAACGATTCACTTTCTATGACATCAATAGTGCCATCAATATATCCAGCAATCAATCTATTATTCTGTGTATCAAACACGATTTTTGACGGGTTAGAACGGTACAAACCATCAAGGGTTGTCATTGCTTTGACGATTTCATTTTCTTCAACTGAAAATATACCGCCAAGAGTACCTGCATAAGTAGTATTTCCATCTACCGTTATCGAGTTAACTGTAGAATAAGAAGGATAAACATTCCAAGTCTCTAAATCCTGAGATAAGATAGATAAGGAGAAGAGTGAAAAGAAAAGCAGAGAAGAATATTTCTTAATCATATCAACCAATTGAATGTCTGTTTACTATAAACCTAAACCATGCCTAGGTCTTTTAATTTGAATTGGTAGCTTTTATTCTAATATGTAATAATCTGATTAAGCATTTTTTCTCGTCAGAATTTAAGGAAAAAGAACTGGTAGGTAAATTATTTCATGATATTTATTTACTAGACAAAAAAAAGCCTCTTTAGATTTACTAAAGAGGCGTGTGTAAAAAGGAAGAAGGCGACGACCTACTCTACCGCGTGTGCAGTACCATCGGCGCTGCAGGGCTTAACGTCCGTGTTCGGGATGGGAACGGGTGGAACCCCTGCGCTGGAGTCACCTTCAATAAATGTA